>Ga0114948_10000804_pt1 | contig 12908 bp, 11 predicted proteins | sample CR04metaG_FD_83877 | JGI IMG/M metagenome (GOLD analysis project Ga0114948, IMG submission 83877) | Deep subsurface microbial communities from Mariana Trench to uncover new lineages of life (NeLLi) - CR04 metaG | ecosystem: Environmental > Aquatic > Marine > Ocean trench > Sediment | place...
AGCAAATTGTGGATAATTATGAGTTGGCCGGCGACAAGGCTCAGGCAGATGCCGGGCGCGCACGGTTTCTCAAAAATTATGGCCCGGGCTCTATGTGGTTAAGCGGGATCCGTGATGGTCATAAGAAGCAAGAAGTCATGGCCATTGCCGAAGAATTTCTCTACACGCTCGGCACGGAAACACAGGCGCTGGCACAAACTGTTCAGGACAGCACAGAGTACCGGCGTGCCATCAACTATTATTCCTCCTACCTGGAGAAATTCCCGGCTTTCGAACGTGCGCACAAAGTGCAGTTTTATCTGGCCGAGTGTTACTATGAAATCGCGGATTTCACCGAAGCTGCCATCGCTTACTATGCCGTGCTGCTGAATCATCCGCAGTCGGAGTTTTGTGAAACTGCGGCGTACAATCGCATTCTGGCCTACAACCGCCTTTACGAAGCAAATAGCTCAGTCGACTCTACCGACCTCTTCCTTGTCAATTTCCTCGGCAAGGGCAGCGCCACGGTGACGGATGTGAAAGCTGAGAGCCCCACCCAGGTGCAGTTGCTGCAGGCCAGCAACGACTTTTTCACCTACTATGCCTCCAACGAGAAAAGCAATGAAGTCCTGATGAACTTTGCGCAGATCTTCTATGAACTTGAACGCTTTGACCTCGCGAAGCAAGTTTACGCCGAAGTGATTGCCAGGCCAGTGCAGAATCCTTACCTGACGCGGGCCTACTCCCTGATGGCGCAAGCAGAGTTCAAGGTTGGCAATTTTGAGGCGTCGGAGAATTGGTACCAGAAGTTAGCCACACAGTTTCCCGATTCCACCAAACTGGTTGAAAAAGCCAACAAGATGATCGCTTCCTCCCGGTTTCGCCGAGCGGAAATATCTCTGGCGTCCGGTGACACGTTGCGTGCGGCCGAGGCATTTGAACGCGTGGCCACAACCGCGCCCGACCGCGCCATCGCAGAGCGTGCGCTGTTTGAAGCTGCGAAGCAGTATGAAAAGTTACAGAAGCGCAGCAAGGCCATAACCCTTTATGAAGAGATGTTCGTCCATTTTCCGAAATCGAAATTAGTGGATGAGGCTTTGTTCAAAGCAGGCTTGCTCTGCGAAGATATGCAAAGCTGGGACCGGGCCGCTGCCAACTATCTGCAATTGTATCGTCACGATCGTTTTTCGCGGTACGCCGCCCGCAGCTTGTTTTTTGCGGCCAAATGTTACGAAACCGACCGGCAGTGGAATTTGGCCAGAAAATACTACGGCGAATATACTGAAGCGTACGTGCAGGATGCAGACCGCTTTCTGGAAGCTGCCTTTCGTAAAGGCGAGGTGGCGTTTAATCTGGGGCATTTTCAAACGGCGTTAAGGGATCTCAAATTCGTTGTTATCTCCTTTCGCAAATTTGTGGACGAGCGTGTCAGGGTGGAGAATTATATCCCTGCAAATGCGCAGTTTCTGATCGCTGAAATCTCGTTTGAGACGTTCAAAGAGGTCAAACTCACGCCGCCGCTGGAAGTCAAATTGAAACGCAAGCGCGCGCTGTTTCAAAAAACGGTAAAGGCTTACACCGCCGCCGCGAAGTTCAAAGTTGCGGAATGGACCACGGCGTCTTCCTACAAAATCGGCCTGACGTTCGAAGCCTTCGGTGATGCGCTTCTGGAGTCGCCGAGACCGGAAAATTTGTCGCAGCAGAATATTGAGAAGTACAATGAAAAGCTGTTGGAGCGCGTGCTGCCTTTCAAGGAAAAAGCGCAGCAGACTTATGCCGCAAATGTCAAAACCGCACGTGAAAACCACATCACCAACAACTGGGTGCTGGAGAGTGAAAAACGGCTGCGGGCTTTGAACACGGAGCTTGGTTTGTCTTCTCTCGATCTTGGCGAGGAATCGGGTTCGTGAGCGAAAGAGCAGAACGCGCAAAGGACGCAACGAAAGAAGAAAAAGTAGTGCAAACAACTCATAAACTTCCCTGGTGCAATTCTGTGGCCTTTGTGGTCATTACTTTCATCGGGGCCGCAGTTCTTGTCTGGCTGCTGAGCTTCGCTCCGTGCCTTGCGCAGGAAGAAGGAACAGCGGCGCGTGACAGCACCCGCGATAACCGCAAATTCGACGTCGAAAAACGAAAGAAAGAGCACAGCATTTTTCTCGACAAGATCGAAATTCTTGGCAAAATTGAAAAACCGCAAACGGCGTTCATTATTAAGGGCAAAGATCCGACGGTTGACGATATCGAGATCGATCGGTCATTTTTTCACCAGATCTTTCGGCCGGTGGAGCGAGATCAACTGCGGAAGAAATTAGAGCGAATGAAGCGGTCTGAGCGCAGGTAAGAATATATGTTCGGCGAGGCGAACGGCCGTCCGCCCGGATACATTTGACGGTTTAGAGGAAATCAGAAAACGTCCACTGAGGGTTTCAGAAAGCGTGAAATCCTATTTTTTTTGACAAATCAGAACGAAGGAGGTAGCGTCTTGGAGTACATCAATCTGGCCTTCAGAAATGGCGGGCCGTTCATGTATGTCATCCTGGCGACGCTGATTTTTGGCATCGCAATCATCGTGGAACGCTTCACTTTTATCGCAATAAAAAACCGGATCGATACCACGACTTTCGTGAACAGGGTGATCGAGTTGATCAACGGGGGTAGAATCCCGAACGCCATCGAACTTTGCAACGGGTCGAATGCGGCGTTGCCTGCGATCGCGCGCGCCGGGCTGCAAGAGTACGGCAAGAGCCCGAAGGAAATTCAGAGCGCCTTTGAGCTGGCCGCAATGTCTGAGATCCCGAAGTTGGAAAAGCGTACCCACTACCTTTCCATGATTGCAAACGTGGCGACTTTGCTCGGTCTGCTGGGGACGATCGTCGGTTTGATCCAGTCGTTCCAGTCCGTCGCAGCCGCAGACTCGTCGCAAAAAGCAGCGCTGCTTTCGGCGGGCATTTCGGTGGCCATGAACACAACTGCGTTCGGGCTCATGGTTGCGATTCCGTGCATGGTTTTCCACTCCTACATTCAGTCGCGCACCAACGCGCTCATCGACGAGATCAACGAAAACGTGATGCGCATTTACCAGAAAATGATCAAAGCGCCGCGAGGATAGGATGAATCTGAAGCGTGCAATTGGGCGGGAGAGGAACTACGAAACGGAGGATTTAAACATCACGCCCGTGATGAATATTTTCTTGATTCTTGTGCCGTTTTTACTGCTGACAGCAGTGTTTGTCAAGATCTCCATTTTGGAGTTTTCACTCCCCACCGCGGGTGAGCGGTCGGCTCAGGCGAGTCAGCAGAAGAATCCGGTGGTGACCATTCTGGCCATCACAGACAAGGGCTTTGAGATCAAGACCAAAGACCTGAAGATTCCTTTCATCGCAAAGCTCGACGGCGGGTTCGATTACGCCCGCCTGGTGGAAAAACTGAACCGTGTGAAGCAGCGTCACCAGGAGACCGAAGATATCATCATCGCGCCGCAGGCTGCAACCAAGTACGACACCATCATCAAAGTGATGGATCGCTGCCGCGAAAATGGCTTTCCGAACATTTCGATTTCCGGATAAACGCAAGCATGTACTTCAATTTCGACAACGACGAACACGACGAGAAACCTTTTATCGTCAAACCACGCCGGAACCGTTCTATCAGCTCGTTCACGCTGCGACTGACCTCGATGATAGACATGTTTACGATTCTCCTGGTCTTTCTGCTCAAGAGCTTCTCGGTGGAAGGGGAAATCATAAGCGTGGCAAAAGATCTGAGCTTGCCGGAATCCACAGCGCAGACGCCACCCAAAGCCAGTCCCATTCTGGTCGTGACCCGCGAGTGGATTATTCTGGACGGCAATCCGGTGGAGCGGGTGGACAAAGTTCTGAGGGAGAAGCAGACGCTCATCGCACCCTTGCGCCGGCAGCTTGCCGACATCCGTTCATTCCGGGCGAACTTGGGCGAGCTCGACGCCCGCATGGGTTTTGAAGGCAACATTACCATACAGGGAGATCGCGAGATCCCATTCGTGCTGCTAAAGAAAATCATGTTTACCTGCGGCAAGGAAGGCTTTAATAACATGCTGCTCGCTGTTAACCAGGTGGAGCAAATTTGATAAGATGGGCCGAGCGAAAGAAAAACTTCTAGTCAAGATTGAGCAGGACGGCACCGTGGTTCTGCGCCGGCTTTCCAAGCATGATCAGCTTTCCATCGGCCAACATCCAAAGTGTGATGTGACGGTTTACGGCCTGCAGTTCCCGAAAAAGCACATCCTGTTCGCTGGTAAAAACAGCCATTTCCAGATGAATCTGAAAGATTACATCAAAGGCGAAGTGGTTGCGGGCGACTCGCGTCTAAGTTTCAAGGACATGCTGGTGCACAATCTGTTGCCGAAAAAAGGCGATACCTATCTCTATCCCATTACGCAGGGAAAGAAAGGCGTTGTTGTGGTCGGCGATGCCAAGATCACGTTTCTGTGCACGAATGAAGATGCTCTGCCACCAGAAAAGCGCAAACCAAAATTCATCGGTTTTTCCTGGGTCTACGCGACACTAAAGGAGCTTGGCCGGGACTTGCCGTTTAAGGCGATTTTCCTGGTTGTTATTGGTTTGCATGTGTTGCTTCTGAAATATATGAGCGGTTTGCCGGAGATGGTGTCTGCTGTCCACACGAGAAACGTGGTTCCGGAAAGGCTGGCGCGCATTATCGTCAAACAGCCTGACCAGCCTGTGGTGGAAAAAAGGACGGGAGCCACGGCAGGCAGTGCAGAGGCTGAAGCGGAGCCTGATGCGACCAGGAAAAAGCAGCTGAAGAATAGCAAACCCGTGCGTCCGGAAAGCCAGGGAATTCTTGGACTGTTGACCGGCATCGGAAGTTCGGGCAACGCGAGCGGTTTGGCGGACTTTCTGCTGGACAAAGGACTGGTGAAAGAATTGGAACAGATGATGTCTGAAACGGAACTCACCATTGGCCAGGGGACGATTGACCGCCGCGACGATTTCGACAACCTGATTGCCGCTAGCGACTTCGGTGGCGGCATCGATGACATTCTCGGCGCCCTCGACGACGTTGAAACCGTTTCGCTGGGAGAAAAGGGCCAGATTCAGATCGACCGCATCGGCAGCATGACAGGCAGCCAGAAGGCGCTCGGCAGCCGTACTGAGGAATCGGTGCGTGCCGTACTGCTGGCCTACACGGGCAGACTCACCTACATTTACAACAAGTACTTGAAACGCGATCCCGGCCTGAAAGGCAAGATGGTGGTAGAGGTGGTGATCGCGGCCAGCGGCAGTGTTGCGAGCGCCAGGTTAGCGACCTCAACTATGGGCAATGCGGAGTTTGAACGCGAAGTGTTGAGCTTCATTCGACGCTGGAAGTACGATGACATCGATGAGGGCGAAGTGACGGTGACGTATCCGTTGTTTTTCAATAAAGTTTAGTAAAGTGTATGCGCAGTTTATTAGAAGGGTCAATCGAGTACCATCAATCCATTACTCCGCATTGCAGGAGCACAATCTTCTAAGCCAAAGAATCGTTCGACTTTCATGCGGCTCCGCCGCGCTGGGAATTATTCAGACTAGATATCCATCCTACCCCGAATTTCCTCCAGAATCCCCTCCAGCCAAGACACATCCTCGTAGATATTAAAGTCGTCTGTATCCACCACCAGCACGTTCCAGCTATCTGAGATTTTCTTGATCCACTTTTCATAGCCGATGTTGAGCTGGGCGAGATATTCGCGATCGATGTCCTTTTCATAGTCGCGGCCGCGCTTACGGATGCGGCTGATGAGCGTCCAGGTGGAGGCTTTCAAGTACACGACCAGGTCGGGCCGCCGCAAGGACTGCACCATGGCTTTGTACAGATTCCAGTAGGACTGATAGTCGCGCTCAGGCATCAGCTCGCGCAGATAGAGGTTTGTGGCGAAAATTTCAGCGTCCTCATAAATGGTGCGATCTTGCAGGCAGATGGCGTCGGCTTGCTGAATGCTAACGTGATCTTTGAAACGTTGGGTCAGGAAATAGATCTGAGAATGGTAGGCCCAACGTTTCATATCCTGATAGAAGTCTTCGATGTAGGGATTCAGCGCTTGCGGCTCGTAGTAGGTCTTCCAGCCGAATCGTTGGTCCAGCATTTGGGTGAGCGTAGTTTTGCCGACCCCCATGTTGCCGGCAATTGCGATGAAACGGTTTTTGGACAAGGCGTGGTATAGAGTTTGGGTTTGCGATTTGATGCCAATTTCGATGATTAAGTTTGCCAAATCGGTTATAAAATGCAAGGGCTTTTTTGTGCGTGGCCATTTGCAAATGCCAACCTTTTTTAACTATATTAGTCTAAACAACCATAAATGCGCATGAACAGCGAAGAAACGGCGATTATCAAAGAAGCCCAGCGCGGCAACCTGTTGGCATTTGAAACGCTGGTCAAACGGTACGACCGGCATGTGATGCAACTGGCGTACAGCATGGTGGGCAACGCAGAGGACGCTGAGGATATCTATCAGGAGGTGTTCGTGCGGGTGTACCGCAGTCTGGCTCGCTTTCAGTTTAAGAGTGAGTTCTCCACCTGGTTGTACCGGGTGGTGGTCAACTATTGCATTAATTTCCAGAAAAAAAAGCAGCGCACTCGCATGTATTCAATCGACAAGAACGACTATGAAGATCAGCACTGGAAGGTGACCTTGCCCGGCAAGGAGAAAAATCCTGAGGATAACACCATCAACCTGGAGTTGTCTCGTGAGATAGAAGCAGCGATGGACCAGCTGCCTGCCAAGCAGAAAATGGTTTTTGTGCTGCGGCATTTTCATGGTCATAAATTGCGGGAAATCGCTGCCTTGATGGGCTGTACTGAGGGGACTGTCAAAAGCTACCTCTTTCGCGCAACGCAAAAAATGCAGATGCTTTTGAAGGAGTATTCAACAAGTTAGTGTAGAGGCGAAAATGAATCTACCCAAAGATTTAGACAGATATGTTTTGCTTTATCTGTACGATGAACTTGACCACGAGGAAAAGGAGGCGTTCGAGGCGCACATCGCAAACGATGAGGGGAGCCGCCAGAAGCTTGAGGAGATGCGTGCTTTACATAAGCTCCTTGACCGCAAGCTTGTGTTTGAGCCCTCGATACAGGCCTTGAGTCAAGCCCGTGCTAATTTACGTGAGCGGCTGCGGGACGAAAGAAGGAAAAAGTTCAAAGAATCCTGGTGGCAAAAGCTTGATGCTCACTGGGCTTTTCGAGGCCGAGTGTTTCAGATGGCGGGCGCTGTTGTGTTGCTTCTGATCGGGTTCCTTATCGGCAGATTCAGTTTTTCGGATACCGGGTATCGGAACATCTCAAGCGGCGGCTTTGTGGCCGTAGCGCTTGATGCGCCCTCTTTCATTGCTAGCATTGACATGATTCAGTATGAGCCGGAGACCGGAGCGGTTACGGTGCACTACAAGCGGGTGCAGGATGTGTCCTTGCAGGGCGACATCGAAGATGAGGGCATTCGTCGGGTACTGAGTCATGCTATTCGGACCGACCATCATCCCGGTCGGCGGCTGGCGGCGGTGAAGGCTTCGGCCGGTCGACGTTTTCGTGATGCGGAGCTTGAGGATGCACTTATTTTCGCCATGGAAAGGGATGAAGTTGACGGCGTTCGGTTGCGGGCGGCAAAAACGTTGAAGGGTTTGCCCATCAGCGAAAAGGTCAAAGCCGCCTTTATTCGTGTCCTGCTGAGCGACACGAATCCTGCCATTCGAATGGAGGCGTTGAACACGCTGAGCAAAGTTGACGAACAAGATGTTTATCCTGTTTTTCAAGATGCATCCCGTGATGACGACAATGAATTTGTCCGGCTGCAAGCTGCGAGAGCGCTGCAAAGAATTGAGAGGGTAGACGCTGTGGAGAGCAGGTAGCAGATCTGAGTCACATGAGCAGAAAGTTTGAACAAGAACCAGGAAGCGATTTTTATTGGAGCTTGAACTTAGAATGAATGACCAGAGGAGACAGAGCATGAGAGAGAAAGCATTGAAGGCGAGCATCTGGCTGGTAGCGGTTTTCTGTGTAGTCGCTGTCTGGCAGTCCAAAGTACAGTCACAGGAGTTGAAGAAATCCGGGCGCTATTACGTTGCCGAGATCAACAAGACCTACGAAGTTGGGGATGGCGGTCGTTTGATTGTCTCGGAGGTGCGCGGCAATGTCGAGGTAACCGCAGGGGCGGATGGCCAGGTGATAATTCATGAAATTATCAAGATGGATGTTTTCACCAGGGAGGAAGCGGAAGCGGCGGTGCGAAGGTCTAAATCCAGCTACTTGCAGAAGGGAAACGTCATCGAAGTCGGCGGCGGCTACCACCGGCGGAACTGGATCCAGAGCGAATTCGACATTTCAGTTCCGGCATCTTTTGACGTGGAAGTCGAAACTCGTGGCGGCGACATCAAGGTCGGCGGAGTGAACGGGAATGTTGAATTAAGCACTTCCGGCGGTGACATTACGCTGAAAGATATTGGCGGTGAAGTCGAGGTGCGCACATCGGGCGGGGACATCGTCGTCATAAATTCGAGAAAGAAAGTCAAGCTGAAAACGTCTGGTGGAGATATTGAGCTTCAAGACATCGGTGGGAGCCTGACCGCGAAGACATCTGGCGGCGACATTTTTCTGCGGAGAGCCGAAGGCGAGGTTGAACTGAAAACCTCTGGCGGTGACATTGAAATCGCGGATGTAGGCGGCGCTGTGACAGCGCACACCTCGGGCGGAGATATTGAAGTGAAGAATACGCAAGGTGCGGTTGAAGTACACACTTCCGGCGGCGATATCAATTTGACGAAAATCGGTGGCGCGCTGGATGCTTCCACTTCTGGGGGTGATATCTCCGGCCGCAGTATTGCGGGCAGCGCGAGTGTGTCCACCTCCGGCGGCTCCATCGAGCTTGCAGATGTGAAAGGCGGCGTTGAGGGCAAGACTGCCGGCGGCGACATCGAAGTGGAGATCACGCTCACGGATTTTTCCGGTAATCACAATATCGACTTGCGCACGGCTGGCGGCGAGATCACGCTATACATTCCGGAGAAGCTGCCGGCAACAATTCGGGCGGAGATTGAGATCACAGACCTGTGGAGAGACTATAATATTTACTCAGACTTTCCCCTGACAAGTTCAGAGGATACCGAAGAAGGCAGACGTTCACGTCGCAGAAAACGTTTTGTGACAAGTGAAGGTGACATCAACGGCGGCGGGGATTTGATCGAGCTTTATAGCACGAATGGCGATATTCACATCAAGATGTTGAGAGAATAGTTTGCGGACACTTTCTATAAGTCTCTATACTTATTTTGGATTTGGATGTTGAAATTTTCGGCTTGGCTGCTCTGTACTTCAAGCTTGCAGAACCTTGTTTTTTCAGTAAAGTATTAGCCACGGATTGACACGGATGAACACTGAGATGGCAGAGATCATTTGCTGAAAAAATCTCAAAAGTAGAACCCATAAAATCACTTTGACTTTTCGTGTGATTCCGTGGCTTATCTTTGGTTGTGGTTTAGCCGCCTGTGTCTCTGTAGCGAATTTACGCGAGACTACCCACCTTTACGACCACCATTGTCAGGTCGTCGTGTTGCTCAACATCTCCGGTGAATTTGCCGACTTCTTCCCGGATATGGTTCAACATATCCTGCGCCGAACCATTTGTCGTTCGACAGATGATGTTTTGCAGGCGGTCTTCACCGAACTCATCTCCGTTCCTGTTCATGGATTCTGACAGGCCATCCGTGTAGAACACAAAGACATCGTTTTCCTCGAAAGGGATTGCGACCTCCTCGATTGTTTCCGAAAAAATAGTGCCGCCATCGAGCCCGATAGCAAGTCCTTTCGGCAGTACGAATTCCGTAGCGCCAGACGATGCTTTGTGCATGATTAACGGATTGTGACCGGCCCGGGCAAATGTGAGCACCCTCCTCTCTACATCAAACTCGCCATAAATCACGCTGATGAACACGCCCTTTGGCACGTTCTCATAAAAGATAATGTTCATTTCTGACAGGATACGCTTGGGGGTGCTGCTTTTCTTTGAAAGCGTCTTGATGATGCCTTTCGCCAGGGTCATGTAGAATGCCGCAGATACGCCTTTGCCGGAAACATCGCCGATAACCACGCCCAGTGAGTTGCTGCCGGTGAGAATGAAATCGTAGTAATCTCCCCCTATTTCCATCGCAGGCTCGCACACGCTGGCAAGATCCAGGCCCGCAAAAGTGGGCAGGCTCTGCGGCAGAAACCGTTTCTGCACCGTCCGCGCGATTTCCAGTTCTTTGTGCAGGCGTTCCCGTTCGGCAATCCGGCTAACGTACTCAGGCGTGTAATGTTTGAATTCCTGAATCGACCTTTTGCTCAGAAGAAGATAGATGCCTGTGGCCAGCAGAGCGCTTACGCTCAGCCAAGCAAACATCCCGGGCATACTCAGGTGTCCGCCAGGCACTTGTTTGATGAAGAAGAATTCCAGGAATGAACTAACAGTGAACAGGGCGATGAGGATGGCCACGAAGTCAAATCGCAGCATGTAGTAAGCCCAGAGAATGGCCAGGGGCACGAAAATTACAAAGGCCATGAATGTGGGGCGGATGTAGTACAGGTGCAGGCCGGAAAGGTTGAGAAACAGCGCCAGCGTCACGAGCAGGACAACCTTGTTCCTGATTTTCTTCTTGATGCTGGCCGTCCAGAAAAGCATCAGCATCAACGCGATGAAAATTGCTGAAATCAGATTTTTGAGCAGGCCCGAGGCAAAAGAAGATGTGCCGTTGAGAATGGAGAGCATTTCATCTTCGAACTCGAGGTATCCGAGTGCGAATTTACTCACCAGCCAGTACGACGCCGCAAATAGCAGAAGGGTTGTGCCGGAAATGAATAGAGAGTTGAGGAGGGCTTTCCCGAGCTCCTGAACCCGGACAAAACCGCGGCAGACAACATCGGTGAGCGCGAGCCGTTCCGGCCAGGAATCTCGTACAAACGAGTCAGTGGCAGCGTAAACGACAAATGCACCCAAGCCGGTCAGCAATCCTGCCAGGCCGCCGCCGACGAGAACGCCGAGCCATTCGGGCCAGGTTTCGAGGGCAATCATGGCGAACATGAGCAGAAACACGCCTCCACCGACCCGTACTGCTCTCTTGAATTCAATCTCATCGTGCCGCAGCCTTTTGAAGAACCCTGCAATAAGAAAAACAGCAATGAGTGTCCAAACTGCCATCGCCACGACATGAGAAATGATCTTCGCCGACTGGTGACTGGCAGGCGTTAAAGGCTGGTCCCTGTCGAACACTACGCGGGCGCGATAGCGAACGATGTTGCGACCGACGATCCTGACCGCATAACTTTCCCGCAGGTCGGCAGACACCGGGGAAGGTTTGCTAAAGGTGAGATCGTAAGTGAGAACCCTTTCGTCCTGAGTAGTGCTCTTGTTTGTCAGTTGAGTGACGGAGGTATCGACGTTGTGATTCTGCAGGAATAGTTTGGCTTCCGCCAGCGCTTCCGCCTCTTTGAAATTGGGTGGCCTTTTAAGCTCTGGGGCATCTTGTTCCAGGCGTACCAGGTTTCCTGCCAGGTCATATTTAACTTTGTAATAGACCGGTTGGTCATCGACCTCCTTGGTCTCTGTTTTACCAGACCAGGTCATGTCCCAGGAAGCGATGGGATAAAATGCGTCGGGCAATTGGTTGTTTAGATGGATCTCGGCATAGGTAAACAGATTGTCATTAAGCTTCAAGTCGATGTCCAGCGGCAGATCGAATTCTGCCAATTCCGAAGACTGATAGGCCTGCGTTGCCTTTTCGAGAATCGTCTGTTTGGAGACCGTTTGCCTGAGCAAGTCGCTGATCTTGCCGAGGTCGGAGCCCGTGATCAGCCAGAAGTAGCCAGCGATGGCAACACAGCCGAGCGCTGCCAGGAAGATGGTTTTTTTCTTGCTGCTGTTCAATTTATTCAGATAAGACTGGCCGAAAACAATGGCGCCTACATCTTTAATGTTGCCAGAAATTCGTCGAAGCTGCTTTGCCACTTGCCCACTGTTTTTTCGGGTCCGACGCATTTGACAAACCAGGGACCGGAGTTGGTTTCGATAACGGCCGCCAGCATCTTGAAGTTCGGTTTTTCGGTGGCGTTCTGTGACATCATGTTTTGCTTGAACAAAAAGGTGCCTGTGAGTTCTACAGTCGTCTGCTTGAGTCCGTTTACGGTCGATTGCTTGATATCTGCAACGTCGGCGCTCGAACGTCCGTCCGGCTGTTTAAATTGGCCGTACCAGCGCTGCAGGTTTGCCTGCGCACTGCCGCCTCCGGGGAAATGGAAAAGGACCACTGAGCCATCTTCTGTGTCATTTTCTGCACGGGGCAACGAAAATTGCGCCTTGCGCATCGGTGAGCTTGGGGATTCTTCGACCCAGCCGGCAGGCGCCTCCCAGGTCAAGCTGCCGGCTGATGAATCTGAACGCCGCGTTTCAGGTGTTTGTTCAGAGGATTGTCCGGAACAGGCTAACAAAAGAAAAGGCCATAAGAGAATGATATTTTTCATTTATCTCCCCTCCTGAGGCTAAGATTTATTGTGAATATACGTGATGATTATGATTAAGGTTCAAAAATGAATGTATGAGAATAAAGGAAAAAAGCAACTGTAGAGAGATAGCCTTTCAGGCTTGACAAGAAAGGAATAATTTGCTACCATAAAATTAAAGATGGTTTATGCGTTACTTGAAAACGTTCGCAGCCTTTACAACGTGGGTGCGATCTTCAGAACCGCCGACGGTGCCGGTGTTTCGCGGATTTTCCTGACCGGGATTACCGGCAAACCGCCACACCGTGAGATTCGGAAGGTGGCGCTTGGGGCCGAGGAAAACGTGCCGTGGGAGTATCATCGTGAGGCTGCGGTGGTGATCCGACAGTTGCGTGCCGAGAAGGTCAAGATCGTGGTGTTGGAAACCA
>Ga0114948_10000805_pt1 | contig 12900 bp, 10 predicted proteins | sample CR04metaG_FD_83877 | JGI IMG/M metagenome (GOLD analysis project Ga0114948, IMG submission 83877) | Deep subsurface microbial communities from Mariana Trench to uncover new lineages of life (NeLLi) - CR04 metaG | ecosystem: Environmental > Aquatic > Marine > Ocean trench > Sediment | place...
ATGCCCAAGCGCTTCGACACGCATTTCTTCCTTGCCATGGCCCCCGCCGATCACGTCGCTGTCCATGATGGCCACGAATCCGTCGACTCGGTCTGGATCAGCCCTCAACAGGCAGCAAACGACGCCAAAGCCGGCACCCGTACGATCATTTTTCCAACCCTGCGGAACATCGCCAAGCTCGCCTTCTCAGCGACCGCCGATGCCGCCATGGCTCGAGCCAGAAGCGCAACGATAGTCACTGACACACCCTGGATGGACAAGCGCGACGACGGAACCTACCTGTGCATACCGGCCGACGCGGGATATGACATCAGTGAGGAGAAGATGCCGGAGCGGCCATCCGGCTGAGCCGTGCTCGGCGCGCGAGCTACCCGCCAAAATCGTCGAGCAGGATGTTCTCGGGTTCGACACCCATGTCTTCGAGCATCGTGAGCACGGCCGCGACCATCGGGGGCGGTCCGCAGAGGTAGTACTCACAGTCTTCCGGCGCCGGATGGTCCTTCAGATAGCGTTCGTAAACGACCTGGTGGATGAAGCCTTCGTGGCCGGTCCAGTTGTCTTCGGGTAGCGGTTCGGACAGCGCGGCGTGCCATGTGAAATTGCTGAAATCATCGGCCAGCTTGTCGAACTCGTCGACGTAGAACATCTCTCGCAGGCTGCGAGCCCCATACCAGAAGCTCAACGGGGCGGCGCTGTGCTTGTGCTTCAATTCGTCGAATATCTGCGAGCGGAGCGGTGCCATGCCCGCGCCCCCACCAATCCAGATCTTCTCGGCCGGCGTCTGTTTGACGAAGAAGTCTCCATAGGGACCGAACACCGTCAGGTGGTCGCCCGGTTTCAGATTGAACACGTACGAGGACATCTTGCCAGGCGGAACGTCGGTGCCCGGTGGCGGCGAAGCGATCCGGATATTGAATTTGAGAATGCCCTTCTCTTCGGGATAGTTCGCCATCGAGAACGCGCGGATGGTCGGTTCCGTCACGTGGCTGTGGTACTTCCAGACGTCGAAATGGTCCCAGTCCTCGTGATATTCGTCCTCCACCAGAATGTCCCGATAGTCCATCTCATAGGGCGGGATTTCGAGCTGAACGAATCCCCCGGCCTTGAAATCGACGTCTTCACCCGCCGGCAGCTTCAGCTCGAGTTCCTTGATGAAGGTCGCGACGTTGCGGTTGGAGATGACTTCGCATTCCCAGCGCTTGACGCCAAACACGTCTTCCGGAACGTTGATCTCCAGATCCCGTTTGACCGCCACCTGACACGACAGCCGCCAGTTGTCGCGGATCTCGCCGCGGGTGAAGTGACCTTCTTCGGTCGACAATATCGAACCGCCGCCCCCGTTGACCTGACAGCGGCATTGACCACACGTACCGCCACCACCACAGGCGCTCGACAGGAAGATGCCCCGCGAGGCAAGCGTTCCCAGCAGCTTGTCGCCAGCCGCGACGGTGATTGAATGCTCCGGATCCCCGTTGATCTCGATAGTGACGTCGCCGGTGCTGACCAGGCGCGCGCGCGCGAACAGAATCACCATCACCAGGAACAGAATCGTTCCGGTGAACATAGCAACGCCCAGGAGAACCGTCGTATCCAGCATGGCCAGGCCTTAGATGTCGATGCCGCCGAAGGACATGAAGCAGAGCGAGATCAGACCTACCGAGATGAAGGTGATACCAAGCCCACGCAAGCCCTCAGGTACATCGCTGTACTTCAGTTTCTCCCGAACACCCGCCAATGCGGTGATCGCAAGCGCCCAGCCAACCCCGGACCCGATTCCAAAGACGGTACTTTCAAGAAACGTGTAGTCGCGTTCGACCATGAACAGCGACGCGCCGAGGATGGCGCAATTGACGGTGATCAGCGGTAAAAACACGCCGAGTGCGTTGTACAGCGCCGGTACAAAGCGATCGAGGAACATCTCCAGAATCTGGACCATCGCCGCGATCACGGCGATGTAGGACAGCAACCCGAGAAAGCTGAGATCGACGTCTCCCAGACCTGCCCAGCCAAGCGCGCCGTCTCGCAACAGGTAATTGAGGATCAGATTGTTGATCGGCACGGTGATGCCCAACACGACCACCACGGCGATACCGAGCCCAATCGCGGTCTCGATTTTCTTCGAGATGGCGATGAACGTGCACATCCCAAGAAAGTACGTCAGCGCCATGTTCTCGATGAACACGGCACGGACGAACAGGCCAAGGTATTGCTCGAGCACTTACACGGCCTCCTTGTACGGACTGTTCGGCATGATCTCGAACTCCGGCGCTTCCACCTGTTCGGTCATCCAGGTACGCTGTGCCCAAATCAGCAGACCAATGATGAAAAACGCGCTCGGCGCAAGCAGCATCAGCCCGTTCGGCAGATACCAACCGCCATTGGCAACGGTTGGCAGGACCTCGAAACCGAGCAGCGTCCCCGATCCCAGGGGTTCGCGGACCAGCGCGACGAGGATCAGGATCAGGGCGTAACCCGCGGCGTTGCCGATGCCATCCAGGAACGACAACCAGGGGGGGTTGTGCATGGCAAAGGTTTCAGCCCGCCCCATTACGATACAGTTGGTGATGATCAAACCGACGAACACCGAGAGCGATTTACTGATCTCGTAAGCGACGGCCTGCAGCACCTGATCCACCACGATCACCAGCGATGCGATGATGGTCATCTGGACAATGATGCGGATGCTGCTCGGGATCCGCTTGCGGACCAGTGAGATGATGAAGTTCGACGAGGCGGTAACCGAAATCACCGCTGCGCACATCACCAGGGTCGTGGACATGCTTACCGTTACCGCGAGCGCCGAACAGATTCCGAGCACCTGCAACGTGATCGGGTTGTCGTTGAACAGCGGGTCGATCAGCACTTCGCGCGGCGTTGCCATGAGTTATGCAGCCTCTGCTTTCAGGTTGTCCAGGAATGGGCCGAAGCCCAGCTCACCGGCCCAGAACCGAACCAGATTTTCGACACCTCGGGTGGTCAAGGTCGCGCCGGAGAGCGCGTCGACTTCGTAAGCGGCAGCTTCAGACCCGCTGGCCGAGCGGGTTTTAACGAGGCGAACCGCCGGTTCACCGGCATCATCAAACAGCTGAACGCCCACCCACTGCGCTTTCCATTTCGGATTGTCGACTTCACCGCCTAAGCCTGGCGTTTCTTTCTGGTCGTAGAACGCCAGTCCCGATATGGTTTTGAGATCCCCTTCGAGCGCCAGGTAGCCGTACAGCGTGCCCCACAGTCCATAACCGCGAACCGGTAACACGAGCTTTTCGATACCCGCATCGGTCTGGATGATGTAGATCAGCGTGACATTCTCGAGCCGACCCAGGGTCGCGATGTCCTCACTGTTGCTGAGGTCGCGTGAACGGGCCGGGTCACGTGCGGCACGCAGTTGGTTGTAGCCATCGATATCGAAATCCGCGATAAACCGTCCGCTGGCGAGATCCACGGCGCGAACGGAAAACCGGCTGAACAGTTCCTCCACGCCGCGACCCTCGGCGTCGATTTTTGCATTGGCGGGCAGCATTCCGGCAGCCCGAAGGATGTTCTGTCGCTTGTCGGCCTCTTTGTTCAACTGTTGTGCCGGGCGCAGGTTGACCGCGGCTCCGGCCACTAAAATCGAGCACACCAGACACATCACGATGGCCACCGTCAACACGTTGCGGATGCCTTCCTTGTCAAAAGAATCGCCGCGGGCGCTATCAAAGCCGCCGCGGGCGCTATCAAAAGAATCGTCGCGATCAGCCACGGGCCAACCTCCGCTTGATGTTCGCCCGCACGACGTAATAATCGATGAGCGGCGCGAACAGATTGCCGAACAGAATCGCCAGCATGATGCCCTCGGGAAACGCCGGGTTGACCACGCGAATCAACGCGCACATGAACCCGATCAGGATTCCGTAGGCCCATCTGCCCGCGTCGGTCATGGCTGCCGAGACCGGATCCGTTGCCATGAACACCACGCCAAAGGCGTATCCACCCAGCACCAGATGCCAGGGCAGGGTCATCGCAAACATCGGGTTGTCCGTAGAGCCGATCGCATTGAACGCCCACACGGTGAGTGCGGTTCCCAGCACGCAGCCGGCCATGATCCGCCACGAAGCGATCCGCGTCGCCAACAGAATCGCCCCCGCAACCAGAATCGCCAGTGTCGAGGTTTCGCCAAAGGACCCGGGCATGTTGCCGAGAAAGGCCTGAATCCAGGTCACGCCGTAGTCATCGCCAATGGCCGCTGCACCCAGCGGCGTCGCGCGGGTGAATCCATCCACGGCGACCCAAACGGCGTCGCCCGACATCTGGGCGGGATACGCAAAGTAGAGAAACGCCCGTCCGACCAGCGCCGGGTTCAGGAAGTTCTTGCCCGTTCCTCCGAACACTTCCTTGCCGATCACCACCCCAAAGACGATGCCGATGGCCGCCATCCAGAGCGGCGTATTGGCCGGCAGGGTCAGCGTGAACAGGATGCTGGTGACAAAGAAGCCCTCGTTGATCTCGTGCCCACGCTTGGCGGCAAACACCGCCTCGAACGCGATCCCGACAACGAACACGACGACGTACAACGGAATGTAGTACGCCATGCCGTGCACCAAGCAATCCCACACGCTGGTGGGATCGTATCCGGCCACCAGCTCGACGAACCAGAATCGCCAGTTCCCGATGCCGGTCTGACCGAGCGTCTGCATGGCTTCGTTGGCTTGAAACCCGGTCACATAGGCACCGGCAAGGGCCGGGATGAAGGCACACATCCAGACGGTGATCATGATCCGCTTCAGGTTCAAGCCGTCGCGGACGTGGGACGGACCCGCAGTCACCGTTGCCGGGGTGTACAGCGCCGTGTCAATCGCTTCATACACAGGATAGAGGGCGGCGAACCGGCCGCCTTTATCGAAATACGGCGCGATGTGATCAAGGAAGTTGCGCAGCCACATCATGGCTATCCTTCCTTCTCGATCAGCGTCAGCACGTTGCGCAGCGCCGGTGCATATTCGTACTTGCCGGGACACGCATAGGTGCACAGCGCGACATCTTCCTCGTCCAGTTCCAGGCAGCCGAGCGCAGCTGCCATCTCCAGATCTTCGACCAGCACCGCGCGCAGCAACTGAGTCGCCAGAATGTCCAGGGGCATGACGCTTTCATAGGTCCCGATGGGAACCATCGCCCGTGGGCTGCCATTGGACGTGGTGGAAAAGTGCAGCAGCTTGCGCGGCAACCACGCCGACAGAAAGATCGGGAACACCGAATGCAGGTTGGGCCCCGGGCTCAAATAGCCGAACAGTTTGCGCTCGTGATCTTCGGGAAGCACCGAGACCTGCTGATGATATCGACCGAGGTAGGCTTCCGCGCCGGCGGCTTCGCGCCCACCGAACACCGAACCGGAAATGACCCGTTGCTCCGCATTGACCAACTCGCCCGCGGTCAGTTCCTCCAGCGATGCACCCAGCACCGTGCGCAGCAAGCGGGGTCGCTGGACCCCGGGACCGCCCAGCGCGACGATGCGTTCATTCCACAGGGAACCCTGCAACAGCGTGTTGGCAATCGCAATGACATCCTGGGCTCCGATGTGCCACACGGTTTTGCTTGCCGAGACCGGATCGAGGTGATGAATGTGGGTGCCGGCCAGTCCCGCCGGATGGACGCCTGCAAAGGTTTCGACGGCCAACCGGTCGCCCGCGACGACCGGCACCTGGGCCGCGTGGGCGTGGCAGACGTAGACGGGTCCTTCGGTGAGCTTTGTCAGCACCCCGAGACCGATTGAGAATGCCTCCGCCTGAAGGTTTATCAGTGCCGCAACGTCCGGCGCCAACGGGTTCGAGTCCATCGCCGTGACGAATATCGAATGCGGCACCTGATCGCGCGCCGGCACCTTACTGAAGGGACGAGTTCGTAACGCGGTCCATAGCCCAGTGTCCACCAAGCGAGCCACAATCGCCGTTCGATCAAGCGCCGCAATCTGATCGGGGTTCATCGCGTCGAAGGACTCGGTCTCGTCCTCACCGACCTCGATCACGACGCTCAGCAGCGCACGTTTCGCACCACGGTTGATACTGCTGATGCGTCCGGCCACCGGCGCCGTGAAGCACACGCCTTCGTTCTTTTTGTCCGTGAACAACACGCCACCGCGCTTGACCCGATCGCCCTCGCGCACCGCCATCGTGGGGCGCACGCCCACGTAGTCGTGTCCGAGCACGGCCGCAAACCGAACCGGGCGCGCCCCTTCGACCACCTGCACGGGCGCACCGGCGATCGGCAGGTCGAGGCCTTTCCTGATTCTGATCACGCCCGGAAAACTCAGCCGAAGCCGGTATGTGCTACGTCACCCGGTATCAACGGATAACGGATCCCCGCCCATTTCTGCACCACCCGGATCACCTGACAGGCATAGCCAAACTCGTTGTCGTACCAGACGTATATAACGGTCCGATTGTCTTTGACGATGGTTGCGGCACCGTCGACGATCCCGGCGTGGCGATTGCCCACGAAGTCTGATGAGACCAACTCGGGCGATGCCCGGAAATCAATCTGCCGCTGCAGCGCCGATTCCAGCGAAGCGTGGCGCAGGAAACCGTTGACCTCTTCCAGGGTGGTGTCCCGGGATAGCGTCAGATTGAGGATCGCAAGGGATACGTTGGGGGTGGGTACCCTGATGGCGTTGCCCGTCAGTTTGCCTTCCAGCTCCGGCAGCAGTTCAGCCACCGCAGCCGTTGCGCCGGTCTCGGTGATGACCGGGTTCAATGGCGCGCCGCGACCTCGCCGGGCCTTCTTATGGTAGTTGTCGATCAGATTCTGATCCGGGGTGTAGGCGTGCACCGTCTCCATGTGTCCGTGTAGGATTTCGTACTCGTCGTTGATCGCCTTGAGCACCGGCACGATGGCGTTGGTGGTGCACGAGGCAGCCCCCATGATTTTCAGGTCTGGCGTGATCAGGTGTGAATTCACCCCGGACACGATATTCGGAATCGAACCCTTGGCCGGCGCGGTGAGTATCACTCGCGCTGTGCCCTTCGATTTAAGGTGCCGCGACAGACCAGCCTCGTCGCGCCAGGCACCGGTGTTGTCGATTACCACCGCATCGTGAATTCCGCACGCTTCATAATCGACCTGATCGGGTCCGTCGGCGTGAATCATGTGAATCACGTTACCGTTCGCAATGATGCACTGATGCTCTTCATCGACCCGCAAGGTGCCCTGGAACGCGCCATGCACGGAGTCCCGCCGCAACAGGCTCGCGCGCTTGATCAGATCGTCCGGTCCACCCTTGCGCAGTACCACCGCGCGCAGCCGCAACTGCTGGCCGCTACCGGTCTTTTCTATCAACAGACGCGCCAGCAACCGACCAATGCGCCCGAATCCATACAGCACCACATCCTGGGGCTTTTCGATCGGCGGAACGTGCCGGCCGATGATCTCGGCGCACTGTTCGGCCACAAATTCCAACGCCTTGAGGCCGTTCCCGGCGCTGGCTTCCATGTACTCGGTCGCCAGCTTGCCAACATCGATGTGCGACGGACCAAGGTCGAGTTCCGACAATGCTTCCAGGATGGGGAAACTCTCAAATTCAGATAGTTCGTTCTGCGCGATCTGTCGAACATAGCGGTGCGCTTTCATGATCGCAGTAACGCTTTGGTTATGAAGCGCGCGGCCATAGCAGTAGATGACAACGTTCTTGCGATACAGCTTGCCGATGATCGGGATCATCGACTCCGCCAGGGCTTCGCGTTCTTTCCAATCCGGAAAATAGTCGTCGAGACTAGGTAGAGCCACGGCATGTCCTCATGCTGAGTTGTCCGAAGGAAGGGGCCACCCCAAAAGGGGCGCGTATTATCAGAGTTTCGGTCATGCCACGCAATAACGCAGCGGTGAAATACCCGTCCATCTACACCCGAGCGGACTGGGTCACGACGGGCTGCGCCTCAGCGAAAGCTCGCGTTGATCGCGTCGAGCGCTTCGCTACCGGGACACAACTCCGCCTCGCCCAGCGAGTTGAGCGGCTCAGCGACGGTGTTGAGCATCGCATGGCAATCCGACGCATCCGGGTCGATGTACAGCAGTCCGGTAACGACCTCGCCCTGCAGCGTCTTGTCGTGAACATAGTTCAGCGCCTTCGTCCTGTCGCGAGGATCGTAGGTCTCCTCGAGCTTGCGCAGACGCAATGTCGAACCGTCAGGCATTAGCACGTCTTCGCGTTCACCGGGCGCGTAATCGGCGGTGATCTCTTCATGAGTGGGAACGAAATCGGCCATCACCACGTCGTCCCGATGGCCGCGAACGTATTCGTAGCTCTTGGTGGAGCCCGCATGGTTGTTGAATGCCACACACGGAGAAACGACATCGATGAACGCGAAGCCTTCGTGCAGCAGTCCTGCCCGGATCAGCGGCACCAGTTGTCGCTTGTCCCCTGAAAAACTGCGCGCCACGAACGTCGCACCGATCTGCAGAGCCATGCTGACCAGATCGATCGGTTCGTGGAGATTGGGCAGGCCTTTCTTGTTGGTCGAACCCTTGTCGTTGGTGGCCGAGAACTGACCCTTGGTCAAGCCGTAAGTGCCATTGTTGTCGACGATGTAGAGCATGTTGACGCGCCGTCGTACGATGTGCGCGAACTGCCCCAGGCCGATCGATGCGGTGTCGCCGTCACCGGAAATTCCGATGCAGTGCAACGAGCGATTCGCGAGATTCGCACCGGTGGTCACCGAGGGCATACGACCGTGCACCGAATTAAGCCCATGCGAATTGCCGAGAAAGTAGCTCGGCGTCTTCGACGAACAGCCGATCCCCGACACCTTGGCGAACCGGTGCGGCGGGATCGAGAGTTCGGCACACGCTTGGACGATCGCAGCGCTGACCGAATCGTGGCCGCAACCCGCGCACAATGTCGATATCGGCCCTTCGTAATCGCGTCGGGTCAAGCCGAGGTCGTTGTGCCCCAGTTGCGGGTGATGAACCACGGGTTTGGAGATGAAGCTCATGAGGTCACCTCAGAAATGCGTGCCAGTTTATTCTCAACGAAGTAGTCGCGGATCTCCCGGGCGATGATGTCGGCAGAAATCGACAAGCCGCCGAAATACCGCACCCCGATCAGTTGCGCCGAATCGAGTCGGCCTTCACTGACCAGCAGCGTTTCCATCTGACCGTCGCGATTCTGCTCGACGACGAACACCAGTTCATGCTCGGTGACGAATTCGAACACCGCTTGCGAAAATGGAAACGCGCGTATGCGCATGGTATCCAGGTGAATACCGTCTTCCGCCAGACGATCCAGCGCTTCGCGCATGGGATGCTCGGTGGTTCCGTAGTAGATGATGCCGTACGCTCGCGCCGGTTCGCTCCGGGATATCTCCGGCACAGGCACGAGCCCTGCAGCCGTCTGCCATTTGCGCTCGAGTCGTCGCATGTTCGCGATGTAGGCGTCGGGCGACTCTGTGTACTTGGCGTTTTCGTCGCGCGAAGTACCCCGCGTGAAGAAGCTCCCCTTGGTGGGGTGGGTTCCGGGGTAGGTTCTATAACCAATGCCATCGCCATCAATATCACGGTAGCGGCCATAGGACTCCAGTTCATCGAGGTCCTCGGCCGTGTACACCTTGCCACGGTCGTAGCGGCGCTCGTCATCCCACACAAAGGGTTCGGACAGCGAGTCGTCCATACCGAGTTCAAGATCGCTCAGCACGATCACCGGCGTCTGCAGCCGATCGGCAAGATCGAGTGCAGCGGCCGCGAACTCGAAGCACTCCTTGGGTGTCGCCGGAATCAGTAAGACCTGTTTGGTATCGCCGTGCGACGCGTAGGCCGCGGACAGCAGATCGGATTGCTGAGTGCGCGTCGGCATGCCGGTCGACGGTCCTGCGCGCTGAACGTCGAACAGTACGGCCGGAATCTCAGCGAAGTACGCCAGACCCAGAAACTCACTCATCAACGAAAGCCCGGGGCCGCTGGTCGCGGTAAAACTGCGGGCGCCATTCCAGGCGGCGCCGATGACCATCCCTATCGCCGCCAACTCGTCCTCGGCCTGAACGACGGCGAATTTGCGTCGGCCGTTTTCGTCGAGCCGAAGCTGATTGGCGTACCTCTCGAAGGCTTCCACCAGCGATGTGGAGGGAGTGATCGGATACCAAGCGCAGACCGTCGCGCCCCCGTATATGCAACCCAGCGCTGCCGCGGAATTACCATTGATCATGATCCGATCGCCAACGGCATCGCTGGGCCTTACCTGGACGCGCAACGGGCAATCGAGGTACTCCATCGCGTAGTTGCGACCGATCTCCAGCGCATGGATGTTCGGTTTGATCAACGCATCCTTGCCTTTGTACTGCTCCCCAATCATGCTTTTCAGCACGTCGAAATCGATGTTGAGCAGCGCCGACAGCGCGCCAAGATAGGTGATGTTCTTGAACAGCTGACGCTGCTTGGGGTCCTGGAACTCGGGAAGCAACATCTCGCTGATCGGAATTCCCACCTCGACGATGTCGTTGCGCACCAGCTCCCTCGCCAGCGGCTTCGAATTGTCGTAGAACAGATACCCGCCGGGTACCACGCTGGCCACGTCTTCCTCATAAGTTTCGGCATTCATCGCCACCATCACGTCAACGCCTTCGCGCCGCCCGAGATAGCCCCGTTCGCTGACGCGCACCTCGAACCACGTCGGCAAACCCTGAATGTTCGAAGGAAAGATATTGCGCGTTGCCACGGGAATGCCCATCCGGAACAGTGCCTTGGCAAACATCCCATTGGCGCTGGCCGATCCGGAGCCGTTGACGTTCGCAAATTTGATGACGAAGTCGTTGTAGCTGACCTGAGCACTCATGTGCTGGAGGAGCCCAACTGAGGGATGTGGAATATCGACTTCTGCATGTCCCACGCATTGGTCGGACACCGTTCCGCGCACAAGCCGCAGTGCACGCACACGTCCTCGTCTTTGACCATAACTCGCCCGGTTTTCAGTTCGTCCGACACGTACAGGTCCTGTTCGAGGTTGCTCGCCGGCGCGGTCAACCGACCCCGCAGATCACTCTCTTCACCATTGTCCGTAAACGTGATGCAATCCATCGGACAGATGTCGACGCAGGCATCGCACTCGATGCAGAGGTTTTCCGTAAACACCGTCTGCACATCACAATTCAGGCACCGTTGGGCTTCCTTTAACCCGAGTTCCTCGTCGAAGCCGAGTTCTACCTCGACCTTGATGTTACTCAGCGCCACCTTCTGGTCCGCCTTAGGGACGATGAAGCGTTGCGCCGGATCATGCGCGCTGTCGTACGCCCACTCATGCATGCCCATCTTCTGGCTAATCAGGTTCACGCCTTCCGGCGGACGGGCGCTGAGCAGATCCTCACCCTGACAGAACAGATGCATCGAGATCGCGGCCCGATGCGCATGTGCCGAGGCCCAGATGATGTTCTCAGGTCCAAATGCAGAGTCGCCCCCGAAGAACACCTTGGGATTCGTCGACTGCAACGTTTCCTCATTCAGAATTGGACAGTCCCACTGGTCGAATTCGATGCCGATGTCCCGTTCGATCCAGGGACAGTGATTCTCCTGACCGATCGCCATGAGCACATGGTCTGCTTCCATGAACACATCCGGCTCACCCGTGGGGACTGACTCGAGCCGACCGTTTTCGTCCGCGACCTGCTCGATGCACTGAAACAGCACCCCTTTGAGCTTGCCGTTTTCGTGTACGAACTTTATCGGCGGCCGATTGTTGACGATGGGGATCCCTTCGCCAATCGTGTCTTCCTTTTCCCATTCCGAGGCCTTCATGACGTCGAAGCCCGAGCGGACCACCACCGTGACTTCCTCGGCCCCGAGCCGCATCGAGGTGCGGCAACAGTCCATCGCCGTGTTACCGCCACCCATGACGATGACCTTCCCGGAGATGCTGGTCGTGTGACCGAATGCCACGCTCGACAACCAGTCGATGCCGATGGAGATGTGCGCGCCGCTTTCCACGCGACCCGGCAGGTTCGGAAGATCCCGGCCTCGCGGCGCACCCGTACCTATGAAGTACGCGTCGAATCCCTGGTCGAGCATGTCGCGCATGCTGTCGATCGTGTAGTTGAAGTGACCCTGAACCCCCATGTCCATGATCAGATCGACTTCTTCTTCAAGCACCTCGATCGGCAGACGGAATGCCGGAATCTGAGTGCGCATCATGCCGCCGGCGCCGGGGTCCTTGTCGAATACGTGAACCTCGTAGCCCAGCGGCAGCAGGTCCCGCGCGACGGCCAGCGACGCAGGACCGGCACCCAGCAACGCGACGCGTTTGCCGTTTTTGCGGGTCGGAACCCTCGGCAGATAAGGCGTGATGTCGCCCTTGTGATCGGCGGCTACGCGCTTGAGCCGGCAGATGGCCACCGGCTTCTCTTCCGTGCGCACCCGCCGACAGGCCGGCTCGCACGGCCGATCACAGGTACGGCCGAGAATGCCCGGGAAGACGTTCGAATCCCAGTTCAGCATGTACGCTTCGGTGTAGCGCTGCTGTGCGATCAGGCGGATGTATTCGGGCACGGGCGTGTGCGCGGGACAGGCCCACTGACAGTCCACTACTTTGTGGAAATAGTTCGGGTCAAATACGTTGGTGGGCTTCATAGGCGTCCACACATTCGCCGCCGACTTCAGGTCGGCCGCACTCCCGGAAACAGACACGGCGCCGCGGCGCCCACAACCCGACCCTCTACGGGGCCGTGGCGCGCGCACTTTACCTTGTCAGAACCCGGCTATCCACCGTTTGGTTCACAGCCGCGGCAGGCCCGTGGTACCCAGCACATCCATTCCCAGTAATCCAGCCACGCCGGCGTCCTCCAGATCCAATCCAAGCACCCGATGATTGGGAAACGTCAGGTCACCCACAATGACTTCGTCGACCACGAACACCGGCGCGGTGATCACACCCGAGGCAGTGACGACGGTGGC
>Ga0114948_10000806_pt1 | contig 12895 bp, 11 predicted proteins | sample CR04metaG_FD_83877 | JGI IMG/M metagenome (GOLD analysis project Ga0114948, IMG submission 83877) | Deep subsurface microbial communities from Mariana Trench to uncover new lineages of life (NeLLi) - CR04 metaG | ecosystem: Environmental > Aquatic > Marine > Ocean trench > Sediment | place...
ACTCATGTTCCTCGATAGGCCGGACAAGGTAGTCGTTGACCCCCAGTTCCAGGGCCTTGATGAAATAGTCAATGTCCTCGGCATCGCCGATCAGCAGTATAGGCACCTGGCGGGTCGGTTCCAGGGAACGCAGGCGCGACGCCAGGCGCAGGGGGGCGTCGGTATCGGTGCTGAGGCTGATAACGATGACGTCGCCGCCGATATCGACGATTTTCCCCGAAGCATCGTAATCGTCGATCACCGCGATCTGGTGGTTATCGGCGCCGAGGAATTCCTGGATATTGCTTTTCTGCACGGTGCTGTCGTCGACGAGGATGATGTGGGCGCCGGTGCCGCTGTCGATGACGTCGACGTCGTCGGTTATGAAGCCAAACCGTTCCGACGTTTCCTTATGCAACCGCCATTGTTCGAGCATGCGCTTGAGCCGCACCAGCGAGCGGACACGAGCAAACAGCGTCGTGTCGTCCACCGGCTTGGTCAGGAAATCGTCGGCCCCGGCCTCGAGTCCCCGGACCCGGTCTTCGCGGCCGCTGAGCGCCGTGATCATGACCACGGGGATATGGGTGGTCTTGGGGTTCTGCTTGATCTGCTGGCAGACGTCGAAGCCGTCGATCCCCGGCATCATCACGTCGAGCAGGACAAGGTCCGGCGCGTCTTCTTCGACGGCTTTCAGCGCCGCCCTTCCGGCGTCGGCGGTCAGGACCTCGTAATATTCCTTGGTCAGCTTGGCGGCCAGCATTTTGACGCTGGACGGCGTGTCGTCGACGATCAGGATACGCGCCGACATAGGCGATCACCTAGTTCACTTTTAAAACCACGTGTCAGTTCAAGAACTTCGCGACCGTTTCAAGAAAAGTGGGCACCGATATGGGTTTGGCGATATAGCCTTCGCACCCGCCTTCCCGGATTTTCTCCTCGTCACCCTTCATGGCGAAGGCGGTGACGGCAATGACCGGAATGTCCTTCAATTCGTCGTCGGCCTTAAGCATTTTCGTCACTTCCAGGCCCGAAATTTCGGGCAACTGAATATCCATGATGATCAGGTCGGGCCGGTTTTCACGGGCCAGTTGAAGCACGTCGCGACCGTCCATGGTTTGCATGGTTTCGTATCCATGGGCCTGAAGCAGGTCATTGAACAGTTTCATGTTCAATTCGTTGTCTTCGACGATCAGGATGGTTTTGGCCATCGTTAATCCTTAATCTCCTGCCCCATTGACAAGGCCTCCCTTGGGGTGCGGATTTCTTTCGAGAACCCTTATTAAGAAAATCCGCCGTCACGAGTTATAAAATTTCCTATAACCTTTTTCCCCGGTGGGGAAAGACGACGGAATCCCTAACGTGCTGGATGATGGGGGATTCCAGAGTCCAAGTCAAATGTCGAAAACATGAGAACCCTTTTAAAATAAACAAAAAATAGGCCTCCATCAGGTGGCCCGGGGGTATCCTGTTTTTTCTGTATATTGCATATATGAGTATTCAGCGCGAGTGGTCGGCCTAGTGGATAAAATCTAACTTATGGTCCCCATATGATCCACTGGGCAGGTTCAAAGCCCGCTGGCAAACACCGACCCCGCCGGCATCATCGCCAACAAGATCAAGGTCGGGAGGGCGGCAGCGCCGAAGGCCTTCATCATGGTCATCCGGTACTCACTTTCATAATTCCTCCCGTGGTCCCAGAGGTTCAAGGGGGCCGGGAAAATCCTCCGGCGGCGAATGGGAAACAAGGATTCCCCGAATTGCCGACCGGGCAGGTGACCGGGGTCACTCGGGTGAAAAAAAGTCCGTGAGGGTCGGGGGAAAAGGCCGGCGGCGGAGGTGGAAAGGGTTGCGGCGCGCCGATAAAGGGGGGCTATTCGCCCCGGACCTCCTCGACCATGTCGCTTAGCTGTTCGACGTCCATCACCAGCAGCATTTCCTTTTGCCGTTCGACGACGCCGTGACGGGCCAAGTCGCTCAACACCCGGGCCACCGTCTCGCGGGTCGTCGATGCCCGGCTGGCGATGTCGCTATGCATGGGGATGGGCGAGATTTCCGCCTCGTTATCGCCTTTCAGGTGGTCCTTGGCCAGGCGCAACAAGTCCGCATGGACCCTGTTGTTGGCGGCCAGGGTGCTTAAATCCATGATCCGGTCGGTGGCGGTGCGGACGATCACCGTCAGCCTTCTGATCACCTTCATGGCGACGGAGGGATGCCTCTCAAGGAGGGCAAGGAACTGATCCTTGGGCAGGGAAGCGACCAGGCTGTCGGTGAGGGTCATGACGCTGGCCGAGCGGGGGCGCCCGTCGATGGCCGCCAGTTCGCCGAAGTAATCGCCGTCGGTCAGATCGTCCAAGGTGATTTCGCGGCCGGACAGGGAATAATTGACGACCCTGATATCCCCTTCGACGATGAAAAAAACGTCTGAGGATTCGCTCTGGCGGTCGATGATCTGCTCGTGATCGCCATAGCGCTTGAAGCTCGCCGACTTCTCGATCTTTTTCAGTTCGGCGGGTTTCAGCCCCGACAGCAGGTCGATATCGGCCAAGTTTTCTGTTTCTTTTTTGGGCACGATGGTTTTCCCCGTCCCGTCCCCCTTCAAGCCCCGGTGAACTTTATCCCCTTTCACACCCAAAGGCGAGAGGAAGGGGCATCCTCCGTCATTATCACCGCTCCTTGGTATTAAACACTGGGGAACTATACCACGGCGGCGTCGCCGCCCCGGCGCGGATCGCCGGCGCCGGTGAATTCTCCCGTCGGAGCATCGAAACGGGCGACATGGACGCCGCCGAAAAACAGGTTCCGTTCGTCCCACAGTTTGGTCTCGGGGAAACTGGCCTGAAGCCCGGCCTCGGCGTCCCCATCGAAGCCGCTTTCGATGTGCAGGAGCCCGCCCTCGAAATGGAGCCGGGGGGCGTCGACGGCGTCTTTCACCGGCAGGCCAAAATCGAGAAGGTTGACCAGGACCTGAAGGATCGCCGTGCGCAGCCGGTTCGACCCCCCCGACCCGAGCGCCGCCACCGAACCGCCGTCTTCGCCGATCACCAGCGACGGCGCCATCATCGAACAAAGGCGCGTATCGGTGGGCCATTGATGGAAGCCTAAGGGGTTGATGTCCTGCTCGCCGAGCATGTTGTTGATCATCATTCCGGTGCCGGGAACGATGTACCCGGCCCCTTCGCCGTTGGACAGGGTCAGCGAAGCGGCGTTGCCGGCGGCGTCGATGACGCTGACGTGGGTGGTGCCGCGCTCGGCCCGCGGCCGGCCCAGGATTTCCACCCTGTAGGCGGCCAGAAACTTAGGTTCGAGAAGGATGTCGGCGGCGCCTTCGTCCAATTCGCCGAGGCCGCTTTCGACCCGGGCTTTGTTGGTCAACTCCATGATCCGGGCCAGACGCCGCAAAAGCTCCAGGGAGCCGAATCCCAACGCCTTGACGTCGGTCTCCTTCAGCAATTCCAGGGCAAAGGCGACGAGGATGCCGCCCGTCGACGGCGGCGGGTTGGTATAGAGCCGGGCGCCCCGGTAATCGACCGTCAGGGGCTGGCGCTTTTCGACCCGGTAGCCTTCGAAGTCACTCCTTGCCAGGGCGCCGCCGCCGGCCTTGCAATCGTCGGCGATGCGCGCCGCGATGTCGCCCCGGTAGAACAGGGCTTCGCCTTCCCGGGCCAGTGCCTCAAGGGTGTCGGCGAAATCAGGGTTGGTCATGGTTTCGCCCTCGCGCTTGAGGTCTTCTGGGTTCTCGGCGCTGGCGAATATGGCGCGGCTGGCGGCGCTCGACAGATAGATCGGGCCGACGACCTGAAACAGGTAGGCCTGCAGCCGGTTGACGGTGAACCCCTTTCGCGCCAGGGCCACCGCCGGCTCGACAAGGCGCGTCATCGGCAGGGTGCATAGCTCCCTGTGGACCCGAAACAGCCCCCTTGCCGTTCCCGGCGTCGCCATCGACGCCATGCCGATGTGGAATTCCTGGGTCACGGTGCCGAAATCGGCGACGATGGGGAAGAAATCGGGATCGGCGGCGCGGTGTTTCGGCGTCTGGGTAAAAAAATCGTAGACAACCGGGTCGGGCGATCCCTTCTCCGCCGGACGCGCCAAAAGGAACCCGCCGCCGCCCAGGGACGACAACACCGGTTCGACCACGCACGAGGCAAAGATCGCCGCCAGCACCGCGTCGAAGGCGTTGCCGCCTTCGTCCAGAACGGCGGCGGCGGCTTTCACGGTTTCCGGGTGGCCGGCGGCGATGACGCCCTTGGTGGTCATGGCATTCCCTTGGGCATGGCCCGGCCATCGCAATCGACGCCGGCGGCGGCGATGGTTTCCTTGCCCGCCTTGCACTGGGCGTCGAACCTCAGCCCGGGGACGACCTTGGGCATGAGGCGGTCCATGGGGCGCCAATTGGTGCCCCGGTAGACGACACAGGGATAGCGGTTCAGGACTTGGGTTATATCTTCCGGCCCCCGCCAGCCGCGCAACACCAGCCGGCTCTGGTCCCACCAATGCTCGAGCCAATAGTCGTTGGCCGGGCGGATGGCCGCAAGCCGCTCCGAAAACCGCGACCCGGTGACGTAATCACCCAGCATCAGGGCGAAAGAAAGGCTCGATGACGCATACAGGTTGATCCGGGCGCAGCGGTCGAACCGCCCGTTGTCGATGGAAAGCGCCGCCTTGTGGTCCCGGCCCAGTTCCCGGCCGAGCTTGGAAACGCCGTATCCCTGCGCCGCCACCAAACCCGCCAGCAACACCGCCAATCCCGGGCCCAGGATCCGTGCCGCCCCCGGGCGGCCGGCCAGCATCCCGCCCGCCAGCCGCCACACCAGGACCACGGCCAGCGGGATCAGCACGAAGGACGGGATCATGTACATCGCGTTCGGCTGTTTGGCCACCAACAGCACCTGGGCCAATTGCGCCACCCAGATTCCGGCCAAAAGGCGGACCTCGCCCGCCGGCGTAGCGCCCCCGGCGTGCCGCCGGCGCCACGCCGCCGCCAGCACCACCAGCGACAGCACGAAGACGACATGGAAGGCCGGTCGTTTGAACATCTTGGCGACGCCCTCGGGATACCGGGCCCAATCGATGAAACCCGGCGCGCCGCCACCATAGGCGCCCGTTCCCTGGGACAACTTGGTGAAATAGCCGATCATGTCGACGTAGGACTCAGCGGCGGGCAAGGTGAACAGGATAAACGCCGCCGCCGCCGAGACGCCGTAGAGGACGAAGGCGCCAAGCCGCCCGCCTCGGCCCCCAAGCACGAACAAAGGCAACAGGAATACCGGCAGGGCGGTAATCTTGGTTGCCACCCCGAACCCGGCAATGACGCCGAAGGCGACGGCGAAGCGGTTGCGGCGGCGCTCTAGAAGGCCGGCATCGAGGCTCAACACCGAGACCGAGGCCAGCGCCACCGTGGTGACCAGCAACAGCGCCTCCGGCTTCACCAGATAGCTGTTCTTCAGCACCACCATCGAGATCACCGGCGCCAACTGCAAAAGCGCCGCCGCCGGGACGCCGAACGCCCGGTATCCTATCCGCCCCAGGACCACGAGGGCGGCTCCGTTGAGCACCACGAAGACGGTGCTGATGAGGCGGAGATGGACCTCGGGCTCGGCGAGGACGGCGTCGGTGATGGCGGCGGCACCGGTAAAAGGGCTGGCGATCTTGAGGATCAAGGCGCCCAACCACTGCACCGGCGTTCCCGGATGGTAAATGACGCCGGGCGCCGTCAGGTTGAGGACGTTGAGCGCGTCGAGAAGATAGAAGTAGGCCGGGTCCAGATTGTACCAAAGCCAGAACGGCCCCCCCGCCTCGCGCGCCCACAACGCCGCCGCCACATAGCAGAGCGGCAGCACAACAAGCGCCCCCCAAGCGCGAAGGTCCCGGTCCAAGGAAGGGGTGGCCTGATTCAGCACCCGCCCACCGCCATAAGGAGATGCGGCCGCTGGTCCATCAGCGCCGCTCAGCGACGGCGAGGACGTTCTTGCCGATCACAGGCTTGAAAAGACCTTCGATGGCCCGCGTCAACGGCACCCCCACGGTATCGTAGAGCTTGACCTGACGCCGGTTGAAGGTGGTGTTGCCCAGGAGCGTCATGACCAGCCACCAAGGCAGGATGCCGAGGACGTCCATGTAACGGATGTCGATGACCTCGAAGCCCGCGCGCCCGAGGAGCGCCGACAGGTCTTGGCGAAGGTAGCGGCGGTAATGGCCCACGGCTTCGTCCAGTTTCGAATACAGAAACGGCAACGCGGGAACGAAGACAGCCAGCTTACCGCCCTTTTCCAGGAGTTCCCGAATACCCGACAGGACGGCCGCGTCGTCCTTGATATGCTCGAGCACGTTTACCATGACGACGGTATTACACCTACCCCGGTGGCTCGCATCAAGATAGCTCTCGACACTCGTGTTGTGTATGAAAACGTCGTCACGCCCGCCGAACCGCTGATGAAGCACCGAAGAGAAATAGGCCGACGGTTCGACCAGGATGAGATCGTCGGACAGGGGCAGCAGGCGTTCGCTCAACGACCCTATGCCGGCCCCGATCTCGACGACCCGGCCGCCAACGTGAGGGCGAATCGTATCGGTGATCCAATCGTAGTAACGCGGCATCTCCGCGATGATTTCGAGTTCGCGGGCAAGAAATCTATCCATGGCGACCAACAGCCTGAAAATTGTCGAAGCAGGACCTGAGTTTCTCAAGACCGCCATCTTCTACACATTCACGGCTGATATTCCAATAATGATGAAAACGGTGCCGATCAGGCGCAAATGGGTTTTCGGATCGGCGAGGACGGCGCCGGTGACGGCGCCGGCGCCCGGGTTGGCGGCCCGCGGCACCAGGGCGCCGAGTTAATCGACCGTCGTCCCGGACAACCGGGAAGCCGTGGTTTGTGGGTCTTCCAGAAAGATTGATTCCCCTAATCCTTCGGCCTGCGATAGACTGGAACATTGATCCCCGACATGGACGGCTTGCCGCCGGTGGAGGGGAACAATTCGGTTGGGGGGCCGTTTTTTTTGAAAGGGCTTGATCGTGAAACGTATTGGATTCCTCACCGCTTTCTCCCTCGCCTTGACCGCGGCGACGGCGGCATTTGCCGACGGCCGGATAAGCGCGGTTTCCTTCCAGCCCCTCCCCCGAGGGTCGGCCCTGTTCGTCCGGCCGCTCGATAATTCCGACCTCAACCTGGTCCTGCAGAAGGATTTCGAGCGCGTCCTGAGGCAAAAGGGCTATACCGTGTCCAAGGACGCGGCCCTGATCCTTACCTTCGAAACCCGCGATACCGCCGGCTCCTGGTCCGGCGGCGGCCCCAACCGGCTTGTCGAGTTGAGCAACAACCCCGACCAAACGGGCATCGAAGCGCCGAGGGTCCGTCTCAACCTTTTCAATTCCGCCCGCGGCGGCCTGTTAAACCCCAACCGCAGGGAATTGACCCGGACGGTAACGCCAAGCAGTTTCCGCATCGACGTCACCATCGACGACAAATCGAACGGCAAACGCCTGTGGCAGGGTTGGAGCAGTGCCGACATCGGCCCCGGCGACAACCGCAAAATGACCCGGAACATGATTCCGATTCTCGTCAACAGCCTGGGACAGACCGTGCGCCAGAAGTCGTTCCCGCTGCAATAATTGCCGCCGGCGACCCTTTCCGGATTCAAATTTCACCCTTTTTTTACTCATCGGCACGTCAACCACTTCCTTCTTCTGGCCTCTTTCAACCCTTGATATTTCGATATTTCTAGAAATATCGTTGATATCAAGGAAACCTTGGGCTACACTATCCCCATGAACGAAGAAAATGCGGCTAAATGCCTGGCCGAGCTGGGCAGTCCGACCCGGCTGGCGGTATTCCGGCTGTTGGTCCGGGCCGGTCACGCCGGCATGGTGGTCGGCGACATCCAGCGCCGCCTGCAAATCCCGGCCTCCACCCTGTCGCACCATATCGCCAGGCTGGCCTGGACCGGGTTAGTGGAACAGCGGCGCCGGGGCCGGAGCCTTCACTGCTTTGCCCGAACCGAGGTGATGGACGGTTTGGTGACCTATCTGACCGCCGAATGCTGCGCCGGTTTCGACGACGAAAAAGTGGACCAGCCCGCGGCCTGAACAATACGAGTCCCCCGGCCCGGAGATTGAGGATAACGACCGATGAACCCCGAACCCCTCGACCACGCCCTTAGTACGAGGCAGGACGCTTCGTCCGGCGGGTTGATGACGGCAAGGACCTGGGGCGGACATTCCCTGAAATTCTTTTCCCGCGTCGATGCCGTCGTATGGGCGATGGGTGGGATTTACCTGGGCCTTTTCCTTCTAGCCCCGGCCCGGGTGCCGGAAAGTCTGAGCTTCGTCGGATCGGCGCTGATTACTATTTCTCCCTTTATACTGCTGTCCGTCGCCGTCGCCGCGGCGGCCCGGGCCACCGGGTCGGAAAAGCTGATCGCCCGCGTTTTTTCCGGCCGCCCGGCCGCCATGATCGCCGCCGCCGCCTTGTTCGGAAGTCTGTCGCCTTTCTGTTCGTGCGGCGTCATTCCCATCGTCGCCGGACTGCTGGCCGCCGGCGTGCCGCTGGCCCCGGTGATGGCTTTTTGGATCTCCTCGCCATTGATGGACCCGGAAATGTTCATCCTCAGCGCCGCCGCCCTCGGGCTTCCCTTCACCCTGGCCAAGACCCTTGCCGCGTTCTCCATCGGATTGATGGGCGGCTTTGGCACCTTGGGCGCGCAAAAGCTGGGCCTGTTCAAGGACCCGCTTTCCGGCGGTGTTAAAACCTCCTGCGGCAAGACCGCCTGTGGGCCGGCGGCAAAGTCCCAACCCACGGCCGAAGGGAACGCGGACGGGGTGTTGTGGCCTTTCTGGCGCGAGCCCGAACGGCGCCGCCTGTTTACCGAAAGCCTTGGCGAAACCGGGTGGTTCCTGGGCAAGTGGCTGACGTTGGCGTTTGCCATCGAAAGCCTGATGGTCGCTTTCATTCCGCCTGAAATGATCGCCGAATGGCTCGGCAGCGGCGCCTGGTGGACGATCCCCGCTGCTGTCGTCGTCGGGATTCCCGCTTATCTCAACGGTTTTGCCGCCATCCCGCTGATGGCCGGCATGATCGATTTAGGCATGTCCGAAGGCGCGGCTTTGGCTTTCATGATTGCCGGCGGCGTCACCAGCATACCGGCGGCGATGGCGGTTTACGCCCTCGTGCGGCGCCAGGTGTTCGCCTGGTACGTGGCGCTTTCCCTGACCGGATCGCTGGCCGCCGGGTTTTTGTATCAACTGGCTATTTCCGGCTGAAGCGCCCGCCGGTTCGGGCGGGTCTGGCGCCGGGCGTGGCGTTCTGCTAGGTTGCGTAATCGGGGCCGTGGTGGCCGACCCACCACGGCCCTGTAATGCGTTAGTTAAGAATTTGGCTCTCATCCAGAGCGCATCCGACGATGACAGATTTTTCTGACAAGGCCTTATTGCCGGCCGGATTTTCCGACGTTCTGGCCCCGGACGCCGAATTCGAGGCGTCGGTGCTGAACCGGCTGTTGAGGTGTTTTTCCGGCCACGGCTATGACCGGGTCGAACCGCCCCTGATCGAGTTCGAAGACGGGCTTTTGACGGGCATCGGCGCCGGCTTGGCCGAACAGACCTTCCGGCTCATGGACCCCGAATCGCAACGGATGATGGCCGTGCGCGCCGATATCACCCCCCAGGTCGCCCGCATCGCCCAGGCCCGGCTGGCCAAGGCGCCGCGTCCGCTCAGACTCAGCTATGCCGGACAGGTGCTCCGGGTGCGGGGTTCTCAACTCCGGCCCGAACGCCAGTTCATGCAAGTCGGCGCCGAGCTGATCGGCGCCGCCGGGCCCGCCGCCGACGCCGAAGTCATTGCCATGGCCGCCGGCGCGTTGATCGAACTTGGCGTCGCCGAGCTGTCCTGTGACCTTGGCCTGCCGGCGCTGGTGCCGGCCGTCAGCGGCAACGCCGACCCAAGGCTTCAGGCCAAGCTGCGCCAAGCCCTGGACCGCAAGGACGCCGCCGCCGTCGCCGGCCTCGGCGGTGAATTGGGCGAAGCCCTCACCCAAACCCTGGCGGCCATGCTGTCGGCCGCCGGCCCCGCCGCCGAGACTCTGGACGCCCTGGGCGGCCTTGGTTTGGAAGGCGATGCCGAAGACGGCCGCAAACGCCTGGCCGACGTGGTGGATCGTGTCCGGGCCGCCCGTCCGGACCTGAAATTGACCATCGACCCGGTGGAAAACCGGGGCTTCGAATACCATACCGGCGTCACCTTCACGTTCTTCGCCAAGGGGGTTCGTGGCGAACTCGGCAACGGCGGGCGCTACGCCGCCAATGGCGACGACGGCAAGGGCGGGGAACCGGCAACCGGATTCACCTTGTTCATGGATACCGTGCTTCGCGCCCTGCCGGCGCCGGAATCGGCGTCCCGGGTGTTCCTGCCGGCCGGCACACCGGCGGAGGAAGCGGCGAAGCTCAGGGCCGAAGGCTGGATCGCCGTCGCCGGCCTTGAAGAGGGCGCCGACGCCGAAACCGAAGCCAAACGGCTGGCATGCAGCCACCTGCTGGACGGCGGCAAGATCAAAGAAATCGGCAAAAAGAAAAAGGGTTAGACCGTTATGGCCAACGTAGTCGTCATTGGGTCCCAATGGGGCGACGAAGGAAAGGGCAAGATCGTCGATTGGCTGTCCGAACGGGCCGACGTGGTGGTCCGCTTCCAGGGCGGCCACAACGCCGGGCACACCCTGGTCATCGACGGCACCACCTACAAGCTGAACTTGCTGCCGTCCGGCGTCGTCAGGCCGAAGAAGCTGTCGATCATCGGCAACGGCGTCGTTATCGACCCGTGGGCGCTGCTCGACGAAATGGAAACCGTCCGCCGCCTAGGAGTCGAGGTGACGCCCGAAAACGTCCGCATCGCCGAAAACGCGGTCCTGATCCTGCCTCTGCACGTTGAACTCGACCAGGCCCGGGAAAAAGCCCTGGGCAAAGGCAAAATCGGCACCACCGGACGCGGCATCGGCCCCGCCTATGAGGACAAGGTGGCCCGGCGCGCCATCCGCGTCGGCGACCTGGCCGATCCGGAAGTGCTGAGCGGCCGGATCGAGGGGTTGCTGCTGCACCATAACGCGCTCCGGCGCGGTCTCGGCGAACCCGAGATCGACGCCGCCGACTTGAAGGCGAAGCTTGAGGACGTGGCGCCGAAAATCCTGCCTTTTATCGGCGTCGTCTGGCAGGAGCTGGACACCGCCCGGCGCAACGGCAAACGCATCCTGTTCGAAGGCGCCCAGGGCACGATGTTGGACGTCGACCACGGCACCTATCCTTTCGTCACCTCGTCGAACACGGTGGCCGCCCAGGCCGCCGTCGGTTCGGGTCAGGGCCCCGGCGTGGTCGACTATGTGCTCGGCATTTCCAAGGCTTATACTACCCGCGTCGGCGGCGGGCCGTTCCCGACCGAGCTGCAGGATGACATCGGCCGCCTGCTCGGCGAACGCGGCAAAGAATTCGGCACCGTCACCGGGCGGCCGCGCCGGTGCGGCTGGTTCGACGGTGTGCTGGTGCGCCAGGCGGTGAAGATCAACGGCATTAACGGCATCGCCTTGACCAAGCTCGACGTGCTCGACGGCATGGAAGAGCTCAAGGTCTGCACCGGCTACAGGATCGATGGCGAGGCGTTTGATCATTTGCCGGCTTCGATGGTTCGCCAGGCAAAGGTCGAGCCCGTTTTCGAGGTCATGGAAGGGTGGTCCGAAAGCACCCGGGGGGCCCGAACCTGGGCCGATCTGCCGGCGACGGCGGTCAAGTACATCCGCCGCATCGAAGAGATTATCGATGCTCCCATCGCGCTTTTATCGACAAGCCCGGAGCGCGAGGACGTGATCCTGGTTCAGGACCCGTTTTCCGATTAAGGCATTGATTTAAGAGTCTTTTTTTGCCCCCTGTCGGGACTCCGCCAGCACCTCGGAAATCATTCCCCAACCACAGGCTGAAAAACTTTTATTGTTTTTCAAAGCGTTGGCGTCTAATATCGCCCGACATAACCGGTAGAGGGCGATAATGAAATTATTGTCCCCTAAACCGGATGGGAATCGACATCATGGCAGAATCGCCAGTTGAAGCCGAAGTCGGGAAGGAATCGCCTCTTCCCGATGAGGTCTTGGCTCCAGAAGCGGAAGCGCCCCCCGAAGCGGAAGCGCCCCCCGAAGCAGAGTCTCCCCCCCCCGCACCGACGGCCGTCGGGCCGGTGTTGTTGCGCGACCGCTATCTGATCGACTTCAACATACCGTTGACCGACATGGATACCCCGTCGGCCAAGGCCTACACGGTCGAGGACCGCCGGGATCTGGGACGGAAGCTGTTCGGGCTCGTCTGCACGCCCGGCCTGCCGACCCGCACCAACGCCATGAGCGCGCTCAAGGACGAGGTGCCCGATGGGCTTATGCCCCTGGTCGAATGGGACATCATTGACTGCCCGCTTTTGGGGCAACGTTCCATGATCGTCATTTACGAACGGCCGTTGGGGGGCCGTGTGCTGGACGCCATCAAGGCCGGCACCTTCAAATTCACAGAGTACGATTTTCCCCGCAGCATCATGGGCCCCCTGGTCGACGGCCTGAAGAACATCCACGCCTTAAATATCCCGCACCGGGAGATCCGTCCTGATAACGTTTTCTTCATGGACAAAGCCCAACAGGTGGTGGTGTTGGGCGATTGCGCGACGGTTCCGCCCGGCTTCGACCAGCCGCCGATGTTTGAGCCCATCGAGCGCTCCATGGCCCCGCCGGGCGGGCGCGGCCGCGGCGGCTTGCCCGACGACGTCTATGCCCTGGGCGTGACCTTTGTGGTGTTGATGCTGGGTTACAACCCGGTCGCCAACATCAGCGAAGAAAACTTGATCCGGATGAAAATGGAGCAAAGCACCTATGCCGCTATTTGTGCCAATGCGCG
>Ga0114948_10000811_pt1 | contig 12860 bp, 12 predicted proteins | sample CR04metaG_FD_83877 | JGI IMG/M metagenome (GOLD analysis project Ga0114948, IMG submission 83877) | Deep subsurface microbial communities from Mariana Trench to uncover new lineages of life (NeLLi) - CR04 metaG | ecosystem: Environmental > Aquatic > Marine > Ocean trench > Sediment | place...
GCGATGACCGGCAAATTCGATGCGTCCTTCCTGGCGTTACCCAAGGAAGTCATCGTTGCCACAGTGTCTGGTCACCAACGTTATGTTCCAATTATCGACGAGAAATTTGATCTGCTGCCGGCATTCATCACGATTGCAAACCTGGAAAGCAAGGAACCGGAGAGAGTTCGCAGCGGCAATGAGCGCGTTATTCAGGCGCGCCTTGCGGACGCTGCTTTCTTTTGGGCGGCAGACCAGAAATCGCCGCTGGGCGCCCGCATTGACGCATTGGAAAATGTCGTCTACCAAAAGGGACTCGGCAGCATGCACGACCGGTGCATGCGTATTGCCGCGCTGGCGACCTTGATTGCAACGCAACTCGAGATTGAATCTGAAATGGTTACACGCGCGGCGGTCCTGTCGAAATGCGACCTGCTGACCGGCATGGTTGGCGAGTTTCCTGAATTGCAGGGCGTAATGGGTCGCTATTACGCGGCCTCCAGCGGCGAGGATGAAGCGGTCGCCACCGCAATTGGGGAGCAATACCTGCCGCGTTTCGCCGGCGATTACCTGCCGACGTCCGAGGCCGGACAAATACTCGCGGTTGCAGACAAGCTCGACACCCTTGCCGGCATTTTTGTACTCGGCAAAAAGCCTTCAGGAAACCGCGATCCTTTCGGATTACGGCGAGCCGCGCTCGGCGTCATTCGCATACTCGTTGAAAAGTCTCTGGACATCGATTTCGCGGAGGCTGTCAAGGCGGCGCTTATTCAGCAGCCCGCCTCGGGCGCCGATCATGGCGCGCTCAGGGAATCGCTATATGATTTTATCGTGGACCGCTTGCGCAGGTATTACCTTGATCAGGACGCTGCGATTAGCACTGAAATGTTTGAAGCCGTTCGGGCAAAGCGGCCCGCATCGTTGACAGACTTTGACCAACGGCTCAAAGCCGTTGCTGCGTTTTCAAGGCTGGAGCCCGCGGCGAGCCTCGCTGCCGCCAACAAGCGGACCGCGAATATATTGAAACAGGCTGACTATAATGATAGCGGCAAGCTGGACCCGGCGCTGCTCGAGGATGCTGCAGAAAAGGCGCTGTACGAAGCATTGAAGACTGCCGAGCAAAGCGTTCGGCCGTTAGTTGAAAAACGCGCTTACACCGAAGCATTGACGGAGCTCTCGAGCCTGCGGCAAGCCGTCGATACCTTTTTTGATGAAGTGATGGTGATGACTGACGATAAAGCCCTGCGGCAAAATCGCCTTGCGCTGTTAGCGGAGTTGCGTGCGCTGTTTCTGAATATTGCCGATGTGTCCCGGCTGACGCCCGGGCAGGAGTAAGGGTTGGCACGTCGTCTCGTTATTCTTGATCGCGATGGTGTGATCAATCATGACTCGGACGACTTCGTAAGGACGCCCGATGAATGGTTACCGATCGACGGCAGTATCGGGGCCATCGCCAAATTATCGACGGCTGGCTTCACGGTCGCTGTCGCCACGAATCAATCCGGCCTTGGGCGGAAGCTCCTCGATAAACCCGCGCTCGACGCAATGCACAACAAGCTGCGCACGCTCGTTAAGGACGCTGGCGGGGATGTGGGCCGCATCGTCTATTGTCCGCATCATCCGGATGATGGCTGTGATTGCCGCAAGCCGGCACCAGGGTTGTATCAAAAACTGTCACGGCAGTACGGGGTACCTCTGGATGGCATCCCGATCGTTGGGGATTCCGAGCGCGACCTGGTTGCTGCGCGCGCGGTGAATGCCCGGCCGATTCTGGTGCTGACAGGCAATGGTGCGAAAACCGGCGCGGATCTGCAGCAACGTGGAGAGCAGGTCGAGACCTTTGCGGACCTCGATGCCGTGGCAGCGGCTTTGATCGCGGAAATGAGGAACAAGGCCTCCTGATATGTTGTTGTTCCGGTCGCTCGTATTCCAGTTTTATTTCTATGCGTCAGTCGCCATCGCGTCGCTGTCGATTTTTTTCATGTGGCCTTTTCCTTTTGCAATTCGCTCCGCGATAGCGAGGAACTGGGGCAAGAGCATGCTCTGGGTTGGGCGCATCGTCTGCGGACTTGATTATGTGATCGAGGGCCGGGACAACATCCCGGCTATGCCCAGCGTCATCATGATCAAGCACACGACCGTGTTTGAAACCTATGCCCAGCTCGCTATCTTTCCGCCGCAAACCTGGGTCGTGAAACGGGAACTCCTGTGGATTCCGTTGTTCGGTTGGGGCCTTGCAGCAATGCGGCCGATCGCGATCAATCGCAATGCCGGTCACCAGGCGGTCACACAGGTGATTGAGCAGGGCCGAAAACTCCTCGCGGACGGGATCTGGATAACGATTTTTCCGGAGGGCACCCGGGTAGCGGCTGGCCAAACGAAAAAGTATGGGGTCAGCGGTGCAGCCCTGGCCAGGGATGCTCGATGCCCGATTTTGCCGGTTGCACACAACGCGGGTGATTTGTGGCCGCGGCGGGGTCTGAAGAAAAAACCCGGCCTTATCCGGTTTTGCATCGGGCCACCGGTCGAGCCGGGCGAGCGCTCACCTAAAGAGGCCAACCTGTTGGTGCAGGAATGGATCGAAACCAAGATGAGAGAAATCAGCGTCTTTTATAAATGACGTCGCACATCGTGCTGTAAGATTAGGATCACGCGAGAACTTTCGAATGACGAGGCGCAAATGAAGAAACTACTGACGTTGCTATCCATGGCCGCGCTGGCCGCCTGTGGGGAAGGGCCGCAAATCGAGACCGACCTCGCTGGCCTCCGGGACATGGGCGACACTCTCAAAGTGCAGATCAACATCAGGGATACGGCGGCGATTGCCGCAATTTATGCACCAAACGGCTCGATCATGCCGCCGAACGCGGAGACGGTCACCGGCCGTGATGCCTTGGAGGCGTTCTGGGGCGAATTCCTTGCCAGCGGTAACATCATCGGAATCAAAGGAACCGAGATTCGAGCGAGCGGCAAGATAGGCTACAGGGTCGGGACCTATACGATCGCCTCACCTCATAACGAGCTCCTCGACAAGGGCAAGTACGTCGAGGTGTGGCATCATCTGGATGACGGCTGGCGCTTGATGTACGACATCTTCAACAGCGACCGCGCCCAACCTCAAGCCGCTTCAGAGTAAGAGTAATCACGAAAATGGGGCCCGTGTAACTCTTACCAGGCCGATATTGAATTGACGACCACGCTCCCATTTGACGTTTATGGAACGTTGATCGATCCGTTCGGCGTTTCGCAGGCTCTGCAAGGTATGGCTGGCGATAAGACCGCGAGCCTCGCGCAACTGTGGCGGGACAAACAAATTGAGTACCTGTTCCGCCGCGCGCTCGGTAGCGATTACCAACCTTTCTCCGTTTGCACGCGCCAGGCACTCGACTTTGCCGCTGCACGGTTGCAAGTCGAATTATCCGCCGGGGACAAACAGGAGCTCCTCGCACGGTATCGGGTGTTACCGGCATATGAGGAGGTGGCGGACGCTTTGCGCAAATTGAAGGATGCCGGCTGCCGCAACTATGCTTTTTCAAATGGCGAGCCGGACGATCTTGCCTGCCTGCTGGCGCACGCTGGGCTGGATGCTGCTCTGGACGGCATCGTCAGCGTTCACGATGTGCAAAGTTTCAAGCCTGATCCATCCGTGTACAGGCACTTCCTGGAGCAAACCGGTGCGACGAAGCGGGAAACCTGGCTCGTTTCAGGCAACCCTTTCGATGTCATCGGCGCCCACATGGCCGGCTGGCGAACGGCGTGGGTCAAGCGTGATCCGACCGCTGTTTTTGATCCATGGGACATAGCGCCCGACGCCATCATCGCGGATTTGAATGAATTTGCAGGCCTTGATCTCTTATAGAGATAGTCGGTGCATATGTGGTGCATGTTTGCTCCACAGCTACCAGACTTGCGAACATAGTGTGAGAGGGTTCACACTCCGCTTCTGGAAACCGTGAAGTCTATCGGCCTTGTCATGGTCGAAGGCTATATTATCTATTCACTTTTATCATGTAAGGAGCTTGTCGTGGCGGAACTAAAAGGACTCAAGAAACCAGTTAAACTTAAGGCTGATATGGCTGAATTTTGTGGTGTAAGCGAACTACCCCGTACCGAGATCACAAAAAGACTTTGGGATTATATAAAAGCCAACAAACTTCAAACCAAGACCGCGAACGGTAAACCCGAAAACGCAGGAAAATACATTGTCACGGACGCAAAACTGCTTACGGTGTTTAAGAACACGAATTCCACCAGCAAGTCGGGCAACCTTACTGATCTGCGCAGCATCCAGGAAGGCCAGACCATCGATATGATGCAGATGGCTGCTGTGGTCAGTGCGAACGTCGAATAGACTAACGGGTACCTTGAAGCAGCAGCTGATTGCACGCGATCCCGGCGCACGGCTCCGGGACGGCAGCATGCGAGTGATTTCGGTTAGATATCGAGATTGGAGACCATGATGGCGTTCTTCTCGATGAACTCTCTGCGTGGTTCGACATGGTCGCCCATGAGCGTCGTAAAGATCTCGTCCGCTTTGACGGCGTCGTCGATTTTTACCTGCATCAGGCGGCGCGTGGCCGGGTTCACCGTTGTATCCCACAACTGCTCCGGATTCATTTCTCCGAGGCCTTTGTAACGCTGGATTGATTGTCCTTTGCGTGCTTCGTTCATGATCCAGTCGGTGACTTCCGCAAATGAAGTTACGGCCATGCGTTTGTCACCACGTACCACGAAAGCGCCGTCGCCCATCAATTCCCTGAGCTTGCCGGCCAGGGACATGATGTGGCGGTATTCGTTGGTATCGAAAAACTCTCTCGGGATGTAACGCGTTGTACTTACGCCGTGCTGCATTTTGCGAACCACGATGCGTACCCCTTCGCCCTCTCCGTCACCGCGATCGAGCTCTGCAATATACGATCCACCGTTACCGGCGACAACACGGTCGCCGTAGTCCTTCGGCAGCGCGACAGAAAGTTCTTTTGACCAGGCCTCCAGCGCATCCAGATCTTCCAAATCCTTTTCTGAAATTTCCGGTAATTTGGTGAGTGTGCGCAATACCGCTTCATCGTAGCGATTCGACAAGCGGCCGATGATGTTCTCGACCGTCATATGCTCTTTCGCCAGCGCCTCCAGCGCCGCGCCGGACAAGGCCGGCGCCTCGGCATTCACATGTAACGCCGCACCTTCGATGGCGGAGTTCAACAGGAAGGTATTCAGCTCAGCGTCGTCTTTTACGTAAACCTCCTGCTTGCCCTTCTTGATTTTGTAGAGTGGCGGTTGCGCAATGTAAATGTGACCACGCTCGATCAGCGCCGCCATCTGCCGATAGAAAAACGTCAATAGCAAGGTACGAATATGCGAGCCATCGACATCTGCGTCGGTCATGATGATGATGCGGTGGTAGCGCAGCTTCTCAATATCGAAATCATCGCGCCCGATGCCGGTGCCCAGCGCAGTAATTAATGTGCCAATCTCGGCCGACGACAGCATCTTGTCGAAGCGGGCTTTTTCGACGTTCAGGATTTTTCCCTTTAGCGGCAGGATGGCCTGGGTGCGACGGTCGCGACCCTGTTTCGCGGAACCACCTGCGGAGTCACCCTCGACCAGGAATATTTCAGACAACGCCGGATCTTTTTCCTGGCAATCTGCCAGTTTGCCCGGCAGTCCTGCGATGTCGAGTGCCCCTTTGCGCCGTGTCATTTCACGTGCTTTGCGAGCGGCTTCCCGGGCGCGGGCAGCGTCGATAATCTTCGAGACGATGGACCTGGCCTCCTGCGGATGCTCGAGCAGGAAATCCTCCAGGCGGCTGGCTATTGCTGATTCAACAATGCCTTTAATTTCAGATGAAACTAATTTGTCCTTGGTTTGTGAGGAAAACTTGGGGTCCGGGGCCTTGACTGACAATACTGCCGTCAGGCCCTCGCGGGCATCGTCGCCGCTCGGCGTGAATTTGTCCTTGCGCCCGGACAGCTGTTTTTCGATGTAGCTGTTCAGGGTCCGGGTCAACGCGCTGCGGAACCCGGCCAGGTGCGTGCCACCATCCCGTTGCGGGATGGTGTTGGTATAGCAGAACATGTTTTCCTGGTAGCCATCGTTCCATTGCAGCGCCGCCTCAACTGTCACGCCTTCTTTTTCCACCTGAATATGGACCACCGTGGGATGGATCGGCGTTTTATTGCGGTTCAGGTGCCGCACGAAGGCACGAATGCCGCCCTGATATTCGAACACTTCCTCCTGCTCATCGCGCTCGTCGACGAGTTCGATGCGCACGCCGGAATTCAGGAATGACAGCTCACGCAGCCGCCTCGCGAGAATATCGTAGTGGTATTTGATGTTGGTAAACGTGTCGGCGCTGGGCTTGAAGCGAAGCGTGGTGCCAATTTTGTCGGTGTCCCCCGTCTCCGCGAGCGGTGCGACCGGCTCGCCGTGCCTGTATTCCTGCTGGTGGACCTTTCCGTCACGATAGATAGTCAGGACCAGGTGCTCGGAAAGGGCGTTGACAACCGAAACGCCGACGCCATGCAAGCCTCCTGACACCTTGTAGGAGTCGTCATCGAACTTACCGCCGGCATGCAAGACGGTCATGATGACCTCGGCGGCGGAACGCCCCTCTTCCGGGTGCAAATCAACTGGAATACCGCGGCCGTCGTCAGTGATGGTGACCGATTCGTCTGCGTGGATTGTTACGGTGATGACGCTGCAATAGCCTGCCAATGCTTCGTCGATCGAGTTGTCGACAACCTCGAAAACCATGTGGTGTAAACCGGTGCCGTCGTCGGTGTCCCCGATGTACATTCCCGGGCGTTTTCGGACTGCCTCAAGGCCCTTTAACACCTTGATATTACTGGAAGTATATTCTATGTCGTCGGTCATTCGAGATCCTTTGAACTTAACCGAAACATTGTACCATTTAGGGCTAAATAAAGGGTCGGAGAAAGTGCCAGAAAGACAGGTTTTAGCGAGGTTTTTTTGGGCTTGTCAGCCGCTCGTTTGGCATCAGGAAATCGTCAAAAACAGCGCTGTCATTACAAGCGCAGTGTTACCGGCGGAAACGCCCGTTATCGGTAGTTATTCACAGAAAGGCGGATCTCGGCTTACGCCTGAAGGCAGACCTCTAAGGCTTTCTCAAACGCGCGAACAATAGTCACACTCGCCCATACAGAGAGATTACCGGGCCGCAAAGCCCTTGCCGCCTTTCTTGTACTCTTCTCGAGGTGGGCTGAATATGTCGAGCACGCGTGCCCCCGTTGCGCCAGCGCGCAATCCATGCGGCATGCCACCCGGTGTTCGCCAAAAATCTCCAGTGCTTACAGCGACCTCATCTTCGCCTTGAATACGCACCGCAGTGCCCTCCAACAGGACACCCCATTGTTCTTCTGGGTGGCTGTGAATCGTCCCACTCGCATTCGGCGCTAATGTAACGATCGAAAGCATTGCTTTGTCACCCACGAAAATACGCGCAACCAGCCCCGGTGAAAGTTCGCGACGAATTCCCTGGCTCATATCCTCAAGATTGAAGAAATTTTGATTGTTGTGCATTGATGATCTCCATTGGAAAGAACGCTATACAAATATTTCGAAAATTTCGCAGGTGGCCATGCCGTCCGCGAGCTTCTGTTTGATTTCTCGTTCCCTGTCCACGACAACCTGAACACGGTCTGCGACCACATCAGCGATTTCGAATGGAATGACGACGACGCAATCATCGTCGCCGACAATGATATCCCCTGGGCGAACTCGAGCACCCTCGCAGGTCACAGGCACGTCGACATTACCAGCTTGTTGTTTCGCAGTAGCTGCTGGATGTGCGCCTAAACGGAAAATAAGTAGCGCCGTTCCACCGACGTCGAAATCAGTGAACTCCTCCTTCATTTGCCTTACTGAACCTCTACCATTGGATCACTTTTCCGCAACTCGCACGTGCAGCTATGTGAATGATGATCATTTTGTATATACTCTGATTTACCGATGATACGTCGGAAAAATTGCGATAATCAATGAGTATCGACGAAACCGACCAGAGAATACTGTCTTTTCTTCTTCGAGCGGCTACAACGCCAAAAGCCGAGATCGCCCGCGCGATCGGGTTTGCTGCATCAGTGATCTCAGAACGCATCAAGCGCCTCGAGAAGCGGCAAATCATTCGCAGCTACGAGGCCCGGCTTGACGCACGGGCCCTCGGATATTCCTCACTAGCGTATGTGTTCATCACCGAGCGTAAGCCCACCCGTGGCGTCAATACTGGTGAAATACTGGCCGGTGTCACCGGCGTCGAAGAGGTGCACAAAATTGCGGGTGACGACTGCTTCTTAGTCAAGATTCGTGCACGGGACACAGAAGAATTGGGCGCAATTCTTGACAGCGAAATCAACCCTATCGAAACGGTAGTGGGGACACGAACCACAATCGTCCTTCAAACAGTTAAGGAGGATGTGGTTCTAGGCGGAGTTACTCTATTAGGTACATCGTAACCCCTTCTTGACTACGTTCCTACCCTCTCCAGCCGACCCCGTTCCACGTGGAACATCGCTGGCGGCTCCGGAAACAGCACCCGATCCGGATCAAGCGAGGTGGCTATGACCTGGCAACCGAGGGTAACCACCGCCGTCATCAATCGCGTCAGCGAGTCGCTATCGAGCTCCGCGGCAGGATCATCCAACAGCAACAAAAGCGGTCGATCCAGGTGTGACTGCACCACCTCAGTGGCAGCAAGAATCAGGGCGCAGGCCAGTAGCTTCTGCTGGCCCCTTGAAACCAGCCGCCTGGCCTGGCGCTCATCATGAACAAGCTTCAAGTCTGCGCGATGCGGACCAGCCTGGGTGCTGCCCAGTTGTCGATCGCGGTCAATACCCGCCGTGAGCGCTGCCGCGAGCGATTTATCAGCGCTCCAGCCCTGCTGGTATTCGACCGCAATAGTGCTCCCAAGCAGCGATGCGCCGATTTCCTCAAGTGCCGGCCGGGTAATATCCAGCACCCGCTGGCGCGCAGCATGAATCTCGCGGCCGGTTTGCACAAATTCCTTGTCCCAGCCGGCCAGCGCATCAGGATTTTCATTCTCCCGGAGGGCAGCGTTTCTTTGTTTCAGAGCGCGGCGAAAGCGCCGCCAATGTTCAATAAAGCCATGTTCCACGTGAAACGCAAGCCAGTCGACATAACGTCTACGCTGCTCTGGCCCGCCACCAATCAGATCATGAATGTCCGGGTCCACGACCTGCAGTGGCAGCACGTCTGCAAGGCTGGCAGCGCTCGCCACCTTGTCCCCGTCGATATGAATTTCCAGACCATCGCGACTGTTTCTGACACCAATGGCGGCTTCACGCGCGCCGCCACCTGTCTTGCCAAAAAGCACAAATTCACTGGCACCATGTCGCACCAGATTTTGCGTCGGGGCACCGCGGAAAGACCGGCCACGGCCCAGGTAGGCAATTGCCTCCAGCACACTGGTTTTGCCGGACGCATTACGCCCAAATATCAGGTTGTAGCGCGGATCAAGCTGTAGCTCAGCAGATTCCAGGCAGCGGAAATCAGTACATTTGAAGTTATTCAGTGGCAAGCGACCACTTCACCATCACAGCCGCATCGGCATCACGACATATTTGCAGTCGTCGTTCCCAGGGTCGCGGAGCAGGCAGCTCGAATTACCATCGACCACGGCAAGCACTATTTCATCGGACTCTATCGCCGCAAAAGCATCCAACAGGTAATTCACGTTAAAGCCGATTTCAATATCATCGCCACTGTAGGATATTTCGACTTCTTCTTCAGCTTCTTCCTGCTCCGGATTATGTGCCTGCAGCAACAGCCCGCCCTTCTTGATAATCAGGCGGATACCCCGGTATTTCTCGTTCGAGAGGATAGCTGTGCGCTGCAGCGCTCCGCGGAAGGCTTCCCTGTCTGCCGTTAACTGATTATCCGTGTCCTGAGGAATCACACGTTCATATTCCGGAAACCGCCCATCGATCAGCTTTGACGTATAGCGTATATCCTCAAGCTGTATGCGAATGTGATTGCTGCCAAGTTCGATCTGCAGCTCACCCTCGCCCCCAATAAGGCGCTGCAACTCCAAAACACCCTTACGTGGCACGATCACCTGTTGCTCGGGTATTTTCTGCTCATCCAACTCGACTTCGCACAACGCCAACCTGTGCCCATCTGTCGCAACCGCCCGCAGCCAATTTTTACCGGTCTCCAGTAACAACCCATTCAGGTAGTAACGAACATCCTGTTGCGCCATGGAAAAATGCGTCTTGTTCAGCAGTTTCGCCAATGTCGACTGCGAGATTGACAGGCTTTGCCCGGCATTAATGTCACCAACCCGCGGAAACTCTGCCGCTGGTAGTGTCATGAGGCTAAACCTGCTGCGCCCTGACTTGACGTTCAGCTTCTCACCGCTAACGCTTATCGAGACCTCGGCTGATTCCGGCAATGCCCGGCATATATCCAGAAGCTTCCGCCCTGGCACCGTAATCTCGCCCGCTGCCTCGACCTCCACATCAACCGTAGCAACCAATTCTACCTCCAGGTCCGTGCCCGTGACTGCAACTTGTCCATCCTTGACGACCAACAACACATTCGCGAGAATCGGCATCGTTTGCCGGCGCTCAACAACACCGATTACAGCTTGCAGCGGTTTGAGTAAGGTTTCGCGACTTACGCTTAACTTCATTGATTGCACCTGTTAATAAATATTGGAAATAAGTCCTTTATTATTATTATTAAGGGCATCTGTCCCTGTGGATAACAATTTTTTACTGTTTAAAATCAAAGTTTTACATATTAATTGAGTACCTTCAAACCATGGTATTGAAGCTTCGTGTGATGTGTATTAGCTGTGGATAAATATAACCGCGTAATTCGTGCACGGTTTATCCACATCAAGTGGTCAATGTTCTTAACAGATTCAGATAGTCTTCGTTTACACGATTCTCCGTCTCGCGCAAAGCAATAATTCTGCGGCAACCATGTAGAACGGTGGTGTGGTCACGTCCACCAAAAGCATCGCCAATCTCCGGCAAGCTGTGGTTTGTCAATTCTTTGGCCAGTGTCATTGCAATCTGTCGGGGCCGGGCAATCGAACGGCTGCGTCTTTTTGACAGCAGGTCGGCAACGCGGATTTTGAAGTATTCAGCTACTGTTTTCTGGATGTTTTCAATAGAGACCAGCCGGTCCTGCAAAGCCAGTAAATCCTTGAGGGCCTCCTTGGCAAAATCCAGGTTGATCGGCCGACCGGTGAAACGAGAGTTTGCAATAACGCGACGCAACGCCCCCTCCAGTTCGCGAACATTAGAGCGGATGCGCTTCGCAATAAAAAATGCAACCTCCTCAGGTAGCACGGTGTCTTCGGCGGCAGCTTTACTCATCAATATTGCCACTGATGTCTCAAGTTCAGGTGGCTCGATCGCGACTGTCAGCCCCCAGCCGAATCGAGATTTGAGACGTTCTTCAAGACCATTCACTTCTTTTGGATAGCGATCGCAGGTCAGCACAATTTGCCGTTGACCCTCGAGCAGCGCATTAAACGTGTGAAAAAATTCTTCCTGCGAGCGTTCTTTTCTCGCAAAGAACTGTATGTCATCGATAAGCAGTGCATCGAGTGAGCGGTAGAATCGTTTGAATTCTGAAATTGTGTTGTGCTGTAAGCCTTTGACCATGTCACCCACAAAACGCTCCGAGTGCACATAGCAAACGCGGAAACCGGAATCCCGGGCAAGCATGTCGTTGCCAATCGCCTGCATAAGGTGTGTTTTGCCGAGGCCGACACCGCCGTAAATAAACAGTGGGTTATATGATTTGCCGGGGTTTTCAGCGATCTGGGTGGCCGCCGCCCGGGCAAGCTGATTACTCTTACCTTCAACAAAATTATCAAACGTAAATATCGGGTTGAGGCGAGTCGTAATTTCCGCGCCAGTATTGCGTCTGATCGCTGGTGATATTTTTGTGACGACTGGTGCCGCCGCCTGACGCGAACCCACTTCGACCACGACCTCGCTGGCACCACCGGCATTGTCCACCAGCTCAAGTATTCTTTCGATGTAATGCTGTTGCAGCCAGTCGACGACAAAGCGATTGGGGGCCAGCAATTTTAAGACCTTGCCATCCTCCACGGCCTGCAGCGGGCGGATCCAGGTATTGAACTGCTGTTCCGGCAGTTCAGCCTGGAGGTCGCGGACACAGCGATTCCATAGTGTTGTCTCGGCGTGCAAAAATTTTCCCCGGAGCACGGACTGGTTTTTATTGGATTAGAGGTCGGCCAGTCTATAACGTCTATTGAGCCTTCGCCAGACGATCTGAAGTTCCGCACCTGGTGCATTGCCGCTGTATTTGGATCGATTATTAATATGCTGCATAAGGTCTTATTCTATTGACAGAATTGGGGCTCACGCGTACCCTTGCCGGCCTTCTTTCGGAGCAGTATTGGCTCCTTAATAGCAGTCCGGCGGCCTTGAAACGGCGCAAACTTAATCGCAGGTGTCACTGACATGAAACGCACATTCCAGCCCAGTAATCTGAAACGGGCACGCACGCATGGTTTTAGAGCTCGAATGGCGACAAAGGCCGGGCGCCTTGTGTTGAAACGGCGGCGTGCGAAGGGAAGAGCGCTGCTCTCGCCGCAGCACTAATCATCCGCGGTCACGTATCCAACGGAAAACATTCCAACAACAGGCACGATGGCGAACCGCCGCTTCAGGCGGCGCAGCCGGCTTCTTGATTCTTCCGCGTACAGCCGCGTCTTCAAAAAAGCAGAACGTAGCCGCGATAAGATGTTTACGATTCTTTACAAAGCAAACGGTGAGTCGGAGGCGCGGCTTGGTTTGGCAATATCCAAAAAACACTGTCGTTCCGCAGTCGGCCGCAACCGGCTGAAGCGGATCGTCAGGGAA
>Ga0114948_10000812_pt1 | contig 12854 bp, 17 predicted proteins | sample CR04metaG_FD_83877 | JGI IMG/M metagenome (GOLD analysis project Ga0114948, IMG submission 83877) | Deep subsurface microbial communities from Mariana Trench to uncover new lineages of life (NeLLi) - CR04 metaG | ecosystem: Environmental > Aquatic > Marine > Ocean trench > Sediment | place...
AACAATTTTTGCAATTCCAAGCTGACTCCATCTTTCAGCAGTGCTTTGTTCAACACATATTGGATTTGGATTTGTAACTCGAATTACTACAACTTCGCCACTCATACATTGTAATTCAATTTCTTCAGCAATGGTAAAAGGTAAGACAGGTATAATGCCAATTGAAAGAATTAATGGAATAATTGCAAGAATCGTTTTTTGCCCCATGTCCCGATCCCAGCAAAGTGAGGTTCTATTTATTTTATGAATTTATGATAGGAGATTCAATGAATCACGCTACATTTTTAATTGAATACGTAAATTCTTTGATATTGGCTGTAATGGATAATCTCGATAAAGAAATTCTTAACGAAATACAATGGGTATTTCCCCTTGTACCACAACCATATCACGAAATTTCAAAAAAATTTAATATTTCAGTTGATGAGGTCAAAAAAAGACTAACTCGATTAAAACAAAATGGAATACTAAGACAGCTTAGTGCAATTTTTGATACCAGAAAACTTGGATACAAGAGCTCATTGATAGCAGCGCAAATAGAATCTGGTAAACTTGAGAGTGTGGCTCTTCAAATAAATCGACATCCTGGTGTTAGTCATAATTATGAACGAAATCATCAGTTTAATCTTTGGTTTACTATAGCAGTTCCACCAGGTTCTGATCTAAAAACCGAAGTTGATAAATTTAAAAAAATTCCTGGAATTCTTAAAATTAGAATGTTGCCTACCATTAAACTCTTTAAAATTGGAGTAAAACTCGATATGGTAGAAGATAAAAAACATGAAATAGCGCCAACTGAAGAAAAGAAAGTTATTCGTAACGAAAAATTTGTTGCAACAGAAGAAGATAAAGAATTCATCCGTGAACTTCAAAAAGATTTGGAAATTATTGATAACCCATTTTTGAAGGCTGCCCAAAAACTTGGAATGACTGAAGAACAAATTTTTGAGAAGCTAAAAAATTATGAGGAAATAGGTGTGATGAGAAGATTTGCTGCAATTCTAAGACATCGGGATGCAGGTTTTGTAGCAAATGGAATGATTGTATGGAAGGTTCCTGATGGAAGAATTTCTGAAGTTGGAGAAAAACTTGGCGCATTTCCACAGGTTAGTCACTGTTATCAGAGACCTGTTTATCCAGATTGGCCTTACAATGTTTTTTCCATGATTCACTGCAAATCAGAAACTGAAGCAGCTGAGATGGCAAAAACAATTCAAAGTCAAATTAATGTAGACGAATACAAAATTCTATTTAGCGCTAAAGAATTCAAAAAAATACGTGTAGAATACTTTGTTGAAAACGAGTTTACTTTAAAAGATAAAATTCCTGCTTAATTCTAGGCAGTTTGTGGTGTGGCTTTAAGCTCATATGGTGGCCAAGTATTATACAAATCATCAATTTCCTTCATGTCTGATGCATTCAAGTAGTTTCCATCAGACATCATGGCAAACTGTTCAACCTCTTGCTCACTAATTACTGTTGGAAAAACTGATGTAATTCCTTGTTTTGATAAGATGAATTTTATTGCTAGTTCAGTAATACTCAACCCATTACGTTCAGCTATTGGTCTTAACTGTTCCACCTTCTTAATAGCTGCGTGTATCCATTCTCCTTTTCGTACTGAACGATGGTCTTTTTCATCTATCTTTGTTTTTTCATTAACTTTTCCAGTAAGTATTCCTGATGCATCAGGCACTCGAACAAGAATTCCCACATCTTTTTTGGAAGCATTTTCCAATAACTCGTTTCCTGGTGTTTGTTCTAAAATATTGTATACCGTTTGTACTGCGCTTATGTTTTCTCTCTCCATAACTTCCAAACCTTCTTGGGTCCATCCTATTGCTGGCCCTAGAGCAGCTTGGCACGCTTTGATTTTTCCTTCTTCCATTAACCTGTCAAATGTTTGAAATATAGTATCATCTCGAATGTGGCGTAATTTTGGATTATGCAATCCATAAACATCAACATGATCAGTCTGAAGTCGTTCTAAGCTATTGTTTAATGCTTGGTTTGTAAAGTCAGGATCAAATTTTTGTGGCAATTCACTATGTCCTATCTGTTGAGCACCTGCAAAATCGTAACCATATTTTGTTGATAAAACAATCTCATCGCGCATTCCCTTGAAAACCTCTCCAATCAGTTTTTCACTTTTACCTTTTCCATACATGTCTGCTGTTTCAAAGAAATTAATCCCAACATCGTATGCTTTTTTCAACATTCTTTTTGCTTCATCTTCTTCGATTTTTTTACCCCACCATGCAAGAGCGATTGACCATGCTCCAAATCCTATTTCAGAAACCTTGATTCCACTTTTTCCAAGTCTTTTGTATTTCAATTCATAACATCCCTAAACTTTTTTAATCTTGAGTTGATTTCAGAATCACTCAAAACTGATTCCCCATCTTCCGTGTCTGCATTTATGTCTATCCAAGATTTGCAACCATGATATTCCGACTTTAAAGGAATTTCTATTTCAGGAATTTTGTATACTTTTAGAAAAATCACACTCATTGGTTTTTCTGGCATCCAATTTTGTCTTTCATTTATGTACGAATCACTCCAGATATGAAAAGGAGATAGTGCCTTAATTTTATCTTCTGATGAAATTTCTAAATCAACGATGACTTCTGCATAGGATGAAATTTTGTTGTGACCTTTTTTTGGATGATTATTCTTTACCTCGTTTAGATAATGCTGAAACTGTGGTTTGATATATGCAAGTTCTTGATGCTCAAATGTTGGAAACAAGAAAAATTTTTTTGATTCTACTTTAAAGCCTGAAGCGGTTTCTAAGATGCCGCCCTTTCGTAAAAGTACAGATTGGTCTCCGTTCTCTAATGCTTTGACAACTGTTGCCCATTCTTTTAGAGATTCCACTATCCGAGACTGGAAATAAGAGGAATAATATCCTTTTTCACACAGACAATCATTGGAGTGTCTACTTTTACATATACTGAAACTTTGGTTTCTCTTAAATCCATTATTAGATTTTGAAAGTCTGGAAGATCATCAGTCTCAAATGCCAACATAAAATCTTCATCATGAATTCCAAAGGAGTATGTAGTGTTTAGGATAATTTGGGGATATTTTTGACCCAAATCAATATGCTCATCCATCATTTTTTGTCTTTCTGCTCTTGGCAACAAATACCATTCTCTTGTTTTAGTAAAGGGATATACTACAACATACTTTTTTGGTTCATTTCCCGCCACAAAAGAAATTGTTTTACCATTTTTAGCATAGATTGATGGTCTAGTATATGATAAATACACTAAAGATGGTGTGATGTATTTTCCAAAAACAGTCAAGTAAAGTTTTGAAATTGCATTTTGAATTTCTTCAACTGATTTTGAAGCAAACCAAAACAAGAAATCAGCATCATCTCGTAATCCCAAAGTTGTGTAGGTTCTTAATTTTATGCCGGTATTTCTTAATACATTATTTACTTCTTTTGCCGATTCCTCTTTAGCAAGATCTGCCATCCATCTCCATTTAGGATCAACTTTGAAAAATGAAAAGTTGAAAAAATAATTCTCATCATCTTTTGTTTCCATGTTTTCAACTTTTTCTAGACCCTATTTAAACAAAAATACAAATTATCAATTTTTAGTTTAAAACTTCTACAATCTTCTGTCTAGATTTTTTACCTGACCTTATAATCACTTTTGATGATGACACGCCAAAGTATTTAGCTAATTTTTTCATAATTTCCATGTTAGCCTGTCCTTTAACAGGTTTTGAATTAACTCCTATTGAAATTTTATCCCCATTTATCGTAATATTATCTTGGTAAAAAACTATATTTACTTTGTATAGCATTGATTAACGAAATATTGCTTTCTCATATTTAAAAGGGTAAGCTTCACAATTCTTTATATTAAAAAATTTTATTCTAAGACTGATTTTTTGTTACCCAATCGTAACCTTTCTTCTCTAATTCATCTGCAAGAGATGCATCCCCGGTCATTACCACTTTTCCTTTAGAAAAAACATGTACATAATCCAATTTCTTGAGGAATCTCAAAATTCTTGCATAGTGTGTGATCAAAATTACTGTTGAGTCTTTAGTTGAAACTTCACTAATTGCTTTTGCAACTGACTGTACAGCATCAATGTCAAGTCCAGAATCAGGTTCATCAAGAATTGAAATTTTTGGTTTTAGAACTGCCATCTGTAAAACTTCTGAACGTTTCTTTTCTCCTCCTGAAAACCCTTCATTAAGATATCTTGTAAGAAATTCATCAGGCAAACCCACTTGTTTTAGATTATGTTTTAGATATTTTTGAAACTCTCTTACAGTAATGAAAACTTCTCGATTATCACCTTGAAGAGCCTTACTTAATGCATTGTAAGAAGTTCTAAGAAAATGTGAGTAACCGACGCCTGAAACTTCTGTAGGATATTGAAACCCCAAAAATAATCCATTTTTTGCTCTTTCATCTGCTTTCAAGTCCAAAATACTTTTTCCATCAAACAAAATGTCCCCTTTTGTTACTTGATATTTTGGGTGCCCAAGTAGCGTGTAAGCTAATGTACTTTTTCCTGACCCATTTGGGCCCATAATTGCGTGTACTTCATCTGGACCTGTCTTTAAATTGACTCCTTTGAGTATCTCTTTTCCTCCTATTGTAACATGCAGATCTTTGATTTCAAGTACTGTCATAAATCAAATGGAATTTTTCTATATATAACACAGACGAATTTTAGCTAGTCCTAACAGATATTCTAAGAATTTAGAATCTCATTTGATAATGATGAAAATAGAAAAGAAAGGGAGGGGTTAGTTCTTGGCAAGTGATGGTCTTAGAGTTACCTTTAATCGATAACAGGCTAGAATCTCCTTGCATCGATTGCGTATAGTGACTTCAGTCACACCTGAAACGCTTGAGACGTCTCGCTGAAGCACATTCTGGCCTAGAATAATTGATGCGATGTACAGATATGCTGCGGCAATGCCATTTGGAGCTTTTCCATCAGAAATTCTATTGTTCTTAGTTTTTTCTGAAAGTTCTAAAGCAAGTCTTTCAACTCTTACATCGGTTTTTGTTAGATTGGCAATCTTTGAGATGTACTTGTCCATTGTTACAATTGGCGTGTGGTATGTTCCCATCTCCATTACCATGGTTCTATAGTATCTGGCGGCTAGTTTTGCTTTTGCTTTTACTTCATTTGCTGTACACATTTTTTGGCATATCTCATCAAGAGAACGTATAACATCGCATTGTTTACATGCCATGTAAATTGTTGCTGCAGAAATACTAACAACAGATTTTCCCTTTACATCAATTTTGTCATCTAAGGTTCTGTAAATCATCGATGCTGTTTCTAGAACGTTCTTCGAAAGGGAAAGATTCTGACACGATTCTCCAATTTTTGTGAGAACATTTGCTAGTCGCCTTTCTCTTGGAGTAGAAACTCTTACCCTTTGTTGCCATTTTCTAAGATTGTGCATCTGGCTTGCAATTTCAGATTTTATTGTTTTTCCACTAAAGTCCTTTGAACTTATTGAAATTTCTGTCGTTATTCCCAAATCATGTTGCGAATAAGTTGTTTGGCCGGTTGCTCTAGCAAGTTTCATTTTTTCTTCTAGACTTGAGCTTCTTGATTCTGGACCACAATCTGCCATTTGTTCTGCGACGATGACGCCACAACCAGAACAAATTATTTCACCATTCTGTACATCATCTACAAGTGTAGACTGACATTCAGGACAGCACTGTGTTTCTATAGTATTCATTTTCTTTTTCTCCTAATTTTTTGTTTTTTTGCAGTGGTTTCAAGGGCAAAAATTTTCTTGCCAGTAAATTTTTTTATGTTACTCGTAAGTGGCATTGCAGATGCATATGGTTTTGAAACAGGACCAATCAATTCCATAACTTTTGCAATTTTACCACTTTTGCTATCGCAGAGTATTTGACCTTCTTCAACTAATTTTGTGAGTTGTACAATAACTCTGCCACTCTTGGCCAAGTGCATTATTTCGCCTATCTCCTGCAATTAATTGAAAAAACTTTTTATTGTTATCATAGACTTCTATCAACTTTACTTTAGCTAACAGCTATTTCGTTCTCATTTTGATTGCTTTGCACGTTTTGGTACTAACTTTTCTGAAATTTTGTCAAGAATCCCTGTCTTGGAAGAACCTTTAGGCAACACAACATACCCAGACCTTACATAAGGCCTTCTTGGAAATCTAACTTTGTCTGAAGACTCTGCAATTTCAAATCCTGCAGCTTTTGTTGCATCAATCAATTCTTTGAGTGACGGATCAAAAATACATTTTTCTTTCACTAAACGTCTGCCTTTGTTTCTTGGTAATGTTTTATTAAAATAATCCAACCAGATTACGACATGCTCGTAATCTTTCATATGATCACTTGATCAGAATTGCGTTAACCACGCCATCTTGTCCAGGTCGTGAAACTACTTTACATTTTCCTTCTTTTGTTTCAAGTATCGCACCCTTTGTAATAACACCACGGCGTTGATAGTCATTGTTAGTGGGATTCTCTAAAACTTTTAGAATCTTCGTCTTCTTTACTTTTGAATTGGGGGCTGACAAGTTTATAAAATCAATTTTTTTCAACGCTGTCTTTTGATTTTTACCACGAACTTTTCTTGTTACAGTAACTTGTGGACCAGTTAATGCTTCATTTGGATATCTATCTATTTCATATTTTCTTCTAACACGCAATGGAATTCTGCGTCCACCAGTTAACTTACTTGTCGCCAAGTTTTCTACGCACTTTTTCACGGTAGACCTTTTATCTACTCTAATTTATACAAACCGCATAGGATTTGCTTTAGTTTGGTTTCTTTTAAGATTGTGATGAAAGTATTGTCAAAAATTAAGTTTGAGCTGATGTGTTGGTAGGAGTATTAATCGCTGCCATTGCAGATGTTTTTCTTACTTTCTTGAACAATTTTTGTTTTAAGTTATCCGAATCACCCTGAATGCCAAAATATTTTTGAAATTTTTCAGTTGTAGAATAAATTTTCAACCTCCCAACATTTTGGTGGGAAATGAAATCTAACTGTCGGAGTTCCTTAAGATGAGCATAAACACCACTGCCTCGTATTTCGAGTATTTCTTTTGATGAAATTGGTTGCATATATGCAATGTAAGATAAAGTCTTTAGAGTAGCTTTTGGTAAAATGGGTTTTGAAGCATAACGCCTAATAACAGAACTATATTCTGGCTTTAGCTGAAAAACATATGTTCCATCAGGAAGTGTAACAATTTCGAGTGCTTTGAATGATGATTTTGTCTTTTTCATGAGATTTGTAAGCAAAGCAAGAGTTTTTGTCCTAGATTCTGTGCCTGAGGCTCGGATTAACTCTTCAATGTTGAGTGGTCTGCCCGCAGAATAAAGCGTCGCCTCAATATTTGCTGTGGCCTGTGATTCACTTTCAGCCTTTACCATAATCAAAAATCCTTCAAAATATACTTAAAAGAAGCCTTTCTCCATGTTTGATCCACTCGTTAATTTTGCTTCAATAGAGTGATTTTGATATCGTCGCCAACTTGTTCAAGATCTACCTTTTCATCCCTAGCTAAAAACAATATTGTAAAAAAACATCTTATGGCGTCAATGGGATCCAAATCTGATATAATTTTTTGTAACAACCCAGACCCATTGGAACTAATTTTTTTTACAATAAGGTCCTCATATTTGCCAATTAAATTTTCAAAAGAAATAAAATAGTCTTTAAAATTAGGCACCTCTATAGGTTCAAAACTCATTTGGCCTCGTCGTGTTCGAGGATTAGCAATAGAACCAATTAGATTTTCGAGTAAAGTTAAAAGCTCATCTAAGGAAACGGGATAGGTCGATTCATGTCTATATGGAATAGAGATTAAATCAATATCCAAATCAGTTCTTTGTCGCAGTGGTATCTTTTCCATGGCAGCCTTTTGCAGTGCAAAAATACTTTCAACCTTCATTCTATAAATTAATGATGAGGATAATGCTGCCATTCCTGCAACTCTCAAGTCCTTCTCACTTGTTTTTTCAAGGATTTTGATTAAAAGATCTAAAATTTTAATTATATCTATTTCCCAAACGTCTTTTTTGTTAATGGAGGATGGGTTAAATAGAATGCTTACTGGTTCTTGTGATAAACCTGATTTGAATTCGTCATCATTCACAAAGAACATCGAATTCCATTCAATAATATCTAGAGGCTCTAATTTTTTCTCATTCTCTGTCAACTCTTATATTATTAGTCAAAAATCAATACCGCAGTGAAAGCAGCAAGGATTATTGCTCCTAATGAGCCACTACAAATTTCCGAATTACAAGTTCCCAAACCCCAAGTAAACCAAGTCGTTGTTAAGGTTAAAGCGGTTGGTGTGTGCCATAGTGATTTGCATCTATGGGAAGGCGGTTACGACCTAGGTGATGGCACTTTCATGAAGGTGACAGACAGAGGCGTAAAATATCCAGTTACTCCTGGCCATGAAATTGTCGGAACAGTAAGTGAGATAGGAAGTAGAGTTGAAGGCTTTACTGTTGGAGATAAAGTTTTAATTTATCCCTGGATTGGCTGTGGTGACAAATGTCCTGCCTGTAAAACTGGACAAGATAATCTATGTGATACACCAAAGTCTCTTGGTATTTTTCAAGATGGTGGTTATGCAGAATATGTTCTTGTACCAAATTTCAAATTTTTAGCTAAAGTTTCAGGAATTGATCTTGAAGCTGCAACCTCATTAGCTTGTTCTGGTTTGACATCCTACAACGCTATCAAAAAAGCAACTAAAAATTCTCCAGAATATTTAGTGATTATTGGTGCAGGCGGTTTGGGTTTAATGGCTGTCCAGATTGCTAAAGCTATTACCCAAGCTAAGATCATCTGCGTAGATTTAGATGATGAGAGATTAGAAGCTGCCAAAAAGATGGGAGCAGATTTTGTTATAAATTCAAGTGTCATTGGTTCTGTTACAACTGGTTCTGGAAATGCAGCACAAAAAATAATGTCTATTTGTAATAACAAAGGTGCTGATAGTGTTATTGACTTTGTAAATGCTCCTCAAACTGCCAAAATGGGAATTGCGGTTTTACGAAAAAGAGGAAATCTTGTTCTAGTTGGTCTCTTTGGCGGTTCAATTAATTTGCAACTTGTTACTATCCCACTGAAAGCAATTACAATTCAAGGCGCGTATACTGGCAGCTATAATGATTTAGTCAAATTGCTTGAGCTAACAAAAAAAGGAGCAATAAAACCAATTATTTCCAAACGATATTCACTCTCTGAGGCAAACAATGCCTTAAAAGATCTTAAAGAGAGAAAAATCATCGGTCGGGCAGTCATTAATCCATAAAAATTTCATAAATGTTTATTTCTAGACTAAATAAAAAACATCATAAAATAATATAAAACAAATTAAGCATTCAAGCTTATGTCTGATCTAAAAAAACAAGATTACGAATTAGCTTTTACACATCTAAAAAATAATCAAAATCTTTCAGCATATAATTTCTTTACCAACTTGGCAGAAACACAAAAGAAAGGAGATAGAATAAAGGCCGCATTATTCTATATACTAGCTGGTGAATGCAAATCAAAGCAGGGAAAACCCAATGGTAAAGAACTTTTACAAGCTGGAAAATTATTTTTGGACTATGGAAAAAAAGACAAAACCTACAAAGCAAAAGGTGCTTACCTTTGCGCATCAAAATGTTTCATGAGAGCTGGTGAATACGCCGATGCCAAAAAAGCCTTTAATAAAGCAAAAGAATTTCATGCACCTTCTATTGACATTTCTAGACCTGTAGTTGTTATTGATGACAGCAAAGCAATATTATTGAAACTTAAAAATTATCTAGATAATCTTGGATACAGTGATTATCATTCCTATCTTTCTGGAAAAGAAGGAATCATTGGCATTAAAAAATTAATTAATGATTCTAAAAATCCAATAGTTTTGCTTGACATGGGTTTACCAGATATTAGTGGCGATGTTGTTGCAACAAAGCTATTAGGCGAAAAACTTGATTTGCCAATAATTCTAATTACCGCAGATGAAAAAACAACAAAAAGAGTTAAATCAACAATCAGCTCTGGGGTAGCTGCATTTATTCAAAAACCATTTACTATTACTGAACTGAAAACGGCTCTGGATATGGCGGAAAAAGAATATTCTTTATCGCAATAGACGGAATAATTTTCGTAATTGTTATTAAAAATCTTCCTATTTTTTTTTATTTGATACGAACTGTTCACAGATTTAAAAAATGTAAAAAAAAAGAAAGTGGGTTTATCCTGACTGTTGTCCAATCACTACTGTTCCCACAAATACAGCACCGTTGGTTGTAGTCAACTTGAATTGCGTATCACGTCCAGACTTGAAATCGGTATCAAGTGCCAGCAATATTGTAGCTGTTTGACCAGGTTGAAACTCAGCTGCGCCTTCTAGCAGCATGAGGTCAGTTATACCATCTTCGGATAACCAAACATCGTATGTTCCACCTGGAATACTACTTGCCGCACCTTGGGCATCGAGTGTTGCTGCTTTAGCATAGGTATAGACTGTTCCACCAAATCTTAATTCACTGATCAGCATCTTTTGAACACTGTCATTTTTGAGATAGATGGCAATTCTTTCATGCTTCTGATTTATGCTATCTGCATTTCCACCTGAGGCTGCTAGGAGCACTGGACCGCCATCATGGGTTTGCAATGTCGAAACATCACGTCCATCATAACCTAGAATCTTGATCAGTTCTATAGTTGGCGTACCGCTAATTTGTGATTGGCTAAAGAATCCTTGAGCAAAGACAAAGATTATTGTGCCTCCTACAACTGCAATTGCCACCAACAGAAGTGTCGCAATGACTGGAGCTACTGCTCTATGTTTTCTTGTTCTTTTTGGTTTTATAGTATTTGCCAACTTGCCCTTTGAATAATAATACATAACATTTGTTAAGCCAAATGCTGTTCAAAATGCACAACAATCAATACCTTCAATCAAAAGAATATCAGGGAATTTAACCAAGTTTACAAACCATGCGCTTGAGAAGATTTAAAGCAAAAATTCAAAAACGTGATAAATATCTCTATTATAATGAGTAAAGATTCATGGTCTAATCTTGATAAAGTGGATCAAAAAATTATCGAAATTTTGAATAAAAATGCAAGAACACCATCAAAAGAGATTGCGACTGAATTAAGAAAATCTGGACACGATGTTTCAGATAGGACGATTAGAAAAAGGATTGAAAGGTTAGAAAAAAGCGGAGTTATCCAAGGATACAAGGCAGTACTTACTGATGTTTCAGGGCCAAATTATTATGAAGCTGCATTCCTAAAACTAAAACCAACAAAATCACTAGAATCTGTTAAAAATTCTATAATTGATTTTACAGCAAAATTGCCAAATAATCTTCTTGTTGCAAATTTAGATGGAGAATGGAATATGTTTTCTATAATGAAAATAGAGCCAGATCAAAATCAACCATCACTAAAAATAATAGAAAAATTTTCAGACGATATAATCGATTATAGGATAAATGAACTTGATATAAAAAATGTAAATTTATTGAATATGTCATTATTATTATTGTGAAAAGTGTTCTTATAATTCAGTTCGTATCAAATGTAAATTAAAGAAAAAAGAAATCCATGTGGGTCACTTGGTTCAGTATGATCAGTTAGTAGATTTTATAAGAGGTAAGCGTTTTGTGAAAAGCCAGCTCTCACTAAAAATCAATGTGCCTGAAATTACATGCATCCCATATTTTCCCCAAGCGCCCATTAGTACGTCATAATGTCATGTTACATTTAATGATGATCAAGTGTCATATTTTCATGTTACACATTTTCTAAATTTGGAAAATTCATTTCATTAAACATGTAGATTAACAGTTTGCATAAAGTGTTAATCAGAAAAGAATGGTTTTGTCTCTTTTCCATTTTATCTACATGGAATTTCGAGAATTCTGTCATTACATCTGAACAAACCAGTACTCTTGGGGATATTGGTACAATTGAAGCAACTCTTATGTAGACATTTAAATTTTGAAATTACGTTAAAGAAAAAAAGATTAATTTTCTAAAGTAGGAGATCAGGCAGTTCTAGTGGTCTCCTAAGAAATATCATGATCTGTTCTTGCAGAACGTGCACAAATACTTAAAAACTGTTTCTAAATATCGAATTAGATATGAAAGAATATTTTGATGAAGAGGGTCTGCTTAAAGTTATAAAAATTTTTGAATTATCTGAAGAAATTACAAAACTTACATGGAATTGGAATAATTATTCAGATCCTGTTAAAGAAACACATGAACTTATGGATAAGGGGCAAAAACTTTTTTTAGAAATTTCTGAGTATGAGCAAAGAATGGGCTCTAAACTTAGTGTGTATCAGAAAAATAAAATCCATAATGCAATAGAAAATTTAGGAAAACTAATTCCTTATATGAAAAACAAAATCAAGCCTTCTGAAAGTTTAGAAAATAGAGTAGAATAATGCTTAAATCATTTCCTGTGTCCATTTCATGAAGCATTTTGAAAAGAATGCTATCTGATTAACAGTTCGAATCTAATGTATAAAAAAGAAAAAGATGGGATTTATTCTGTTAAAGTAGCAGTTGGATAGAACCTCATTTGGGTAAGTACAGAACCCTTATTTTCATAATCAAATCCATAGAGTACAATATCAGCTATAATGAAAATCCATGTTTCTATGAATTCTTGACATCCGTCTTGTGTTGCAAGAAATTCTTGGAATTCTGCATCAGTCAAGGGGAGCATAAAGTCTCCAGTGATTGCAGCTATTGAGGCTTCTGTTTCACCAAAGTCTTCAGGCTCAAGCACGCCATCACCATCCGTGTCCACAGCAGCATTACAA
>Ga0114948_10000813_pt1 | contig 12853 bp, 4 predicted proteins | sample CR04metaG_FD_83877 | JGI IMG/M metagenome (GOLD analysis project Ga0114948, IMG submission 83877) | Deep subsurface microbial communities from Mariana Trench to uncover new lineages of life (NeLLi) - CR04 metaG | ecosystem: Environmental > Aquatic > Marine > Ocean trench > Sediment | place...
TCATGGACTCTTTTGTTCACCTGCACACCCACAGCAATTTCAGCCTGCTGGATAGTACAATTCCGCTGCGCGCACTTGTGGAACGCACGAAACAGCTCGGCATGTCGGCCGTCGCGCTGACGGATCACAACGCCCTGTACGGCGCCATCGAGTTTTACCGGATTTGCCGCGAGTTGGAGATCAAGCCGATCATCGGGGCGCAGGTGACGCTCACTGATGGCGCTTCCCTGGTGCTGTTGGCAAAGAACCTGCGCGGCTACCGAAACCTGTGCGAAATCCTCACAAAAGCGCATCTGCGCGGTGGTCACTTGCATTTCAAGTGTGAGATGAACGACGTGCTCGACCACAAGCAAGGGTTGTTCGTCCTCTCCGGCGGCAAGAAGGGGCTGATTTCGCAACTCATTCTAAGCCGGAATCGGGAAGAAGCGGAAGCGCATTGCCGTTGGATGCAGGAGCGGTTTGGCGACAGATTTTTTCTTGAATTGCAGCGTTTTGTACCGTGGGATGATTTTCTGAACGAGCGCCTGCACACGCTCGCGGAAACCACCGGTGTGCCGCTGGTGGCGACCAACGATGTTCATCTGCTCTCCCCGGAAGACTTGCCGTTGCGTGAAGTTTTGCATGCCATCGACCGGAACACGATTCGTGCGCGCGTGCGCACTGCCGGCAGCAAGGAACAGCACCTGAAATCCCCCTGGCAGATGCGCCGGTTGTTTGCAAAATATCCCGCCACCCTTGCCAACACGCACCAAATCGCAGAAGCGTGCAACGTGAAATTTGCACTCGGCAAGCCGATCTTTCCGGTAACCGAAGTGCCGGACGGTGAAAACGGCGCCTCCTATCTGCGCAAGCTCTGCCTGCGTGGGGCCAAGGAACGCTACCGGCCGCTGACCAGGCAAGTGAAGAAACGCATCGATTACGAGTTGAAGGTGATCGACGATATGGGATTCACCGACTACTTTCTCATCGTTAAAGAGATTGTGGATTTCTGCCGGCGGGAAGCAATCCCGTGCGTCGGGCGCGGCTCGGCGGCAGACAGCATCGTGTCCTATGTGCTGGCCATTACCTTTGCCGACCCCATTCGTTTCAACCTCTACTTCGAGCGCTTCCTCAATCCCGAACGCACCGACGCGCCGGATATCGATCTCGACATCTGCTGGAAAAGCCGCGACCGCGTGCTGGAACACGTCTACAAACGATTCGGCAAAGAAAAGACCGCAATGATTTGCACCTTCAGCACGTTTCAAAGCCGCGCCGCGATCCGCGAAGTTGCGAAGGTGTTTGGCCTGCCGGAAGAGGAGATCGGCCAGTTGACGCGCGAGGTGCCGTACATGTCAAAAATGGTGAATCTGGACCGGACGCTCAATTCAGTGCCACAGCTCAAGAATGGCAAGCGCATCGACCGAACGTTCTGGAAAATCATCAAGATCAGCAAGAGGCTGGCGGGATTTCCGCGGCATCTTTCCGTCCATTCCGGCGGCGTGATCATCGCACCGGACCGGCTGACAAATTACACGCCGCTGGAAGTGGCCGGCAAGGGCATCGTTATTTCGCAGTACGACATGTACTCCATCGAGCGGCTGGGGCTGGTAAAAATGGATCTGCTGGGCGTGCGCTCCCTGACGATCATTACGGAGTGTCTGGAGATGACGAAAAGCGAAGAGCGGAAAGCGGGGAGCGGAGACGGAAATGAAGATGGAAGATGGAAGATGGAGGCTGGCAGCAGATGGAGCGAGAAATCCAGTTTACAAATCGGTGAGCGGGAAGCATCGAGCGTAATGGGTGGAGAGGATAAACCAGCCAAAGACATTCCGATTTCCGATTTGCGATTTCCAGATTCTGAAACCAAACCCGAAACTCGAAACTCGAAACTCAGAACAGATTCCAACCCAAAATTCAGTTTTTTAAGAAAGGCGGAGAAACTTTCCGCATTGGACATGCGGGCGATTCCGGATGACGACCCGGAGACCATTGGCATGATCAAAGCCGGGCAAACGTTGGGGTGTTTTCAACTGGAGAGTCCGCTGGTGCGTGGGGTGCTGCGTAAAATGCAGGCGGACAGTGTCGAGGACATGGTGGTGGCGGTAGCGGTGATTCGGCCCGGCGTGGGAGACAGCGGCATAAAAGACGAGTACATCCTGCGCCGCGGCGGCAAACGTCCGACGCGCTACACGCACCCGATTCTGGAGTCGGTCCTGAGGGAAACGCACGGCTTGACCATTTACCAGGAGCAAGTGTTGCTGATCGCGCAGGCCGTGGCCGGATTCTCGCTGGCGCAGGGAGACACGCTCCGCCGCGCCATGACGAAAAACCGCGACCAGGAATTGATGAACTCGATGAAAAAGCAGTTTCTTGCAGGGGCGCACAAAAAAGGTGTGCCCAAAGAGAAGGCGCTGGAAATTTGGCAGTTTCTTTTGCAGTTCACCGGCTTCGGCTTCAACAAAGCGCACGCCGCCACCTACGGCATTCTGGCCTACCAAACGGCGTTTCTCAAAAACTATTTTCCCATCGAATACATGACAGCCGTACTCAACAATCCAGGTGGTTTTTATGCCTCAGCCGTCTACATTGAAGAATGCCGGCGGATGGGCATTCCGCTTCTGCCACCGGACGTCAATCAGTCCGAAAACGAGTTTACAAAAGAGAGCGATGCGATCCGGGTCGGACTTGCTCCGGTGTTTGAACTTTGTGATAAAACCCGGAAACGGATTGTCACAGAACGTAAGAAACGCCGCTTTGTCGATCTGTACGACTTCCTACAGAGGACGCGCACTGGCGAGAAAGAAGCCGAGCACCTTATCCGCTGCGGTGCGCTCCGCTCACTGCATCCGAGTGAACCGCTGCTGCTGATGAAATGCCAGAGCTATTTCAAAAATAACCGCAGCAAACCGACGGTGGAATATTTAACCGCCGGGTTTGCCCCGACGCCGTACCCGCAGGAGATGCAGATTCTGGCGGAACTTGAGATTCTGGGTTTTGGCGTCAAGGCGCATCCGCTGACACTTTATGACGGCCTGATTCCGTGGGAGAACATGGGTTCCTCTGTGGAGTTAGAAGCGCACAAAAACCGGAAGGTGCAGTTTACCGGCTGGTACGTGACCTCGCGTCTGCAGGAGACTGTCACGGGTAAGTATATGAAATTCATTTCTCTGGAGGACAAACATGGCATTTGCGAAGTCATCTTTTTCCCTGAAACATACGCAAAATACGCAGACATTTTGCGCGGCCACGGCCCGTTTACCGTGGTGGGGAAGGTTCAATCCCGCATCAAAGGCGAGGCGAATCTGATCGCCGAGCGGGTTTTGCGCTGGGACGTTCCGCGCGAGGTTGTGAACTGCCGGATGAAAACTCAGCAGATCGACTTGTTTCAAAAGCGCCTCCCGCCACAGCCTATTTCATAGTCGGCACGACGTAGCTGGTTACTGGATTCTTGATGATGCATTGGATTTATGCAGTAATCTAAGGTGTATGGTCAGTCCGTTAACAAATTGCGAATCGTCGTTGTATATGGCCGAAATGACTTTCTGCTTGACATTACAGACACATTTACTTATATTTTCCCCTAAACTGACGGCAGCACTGTCTTTTCATCTCTCATGACGAAAAAATCCCTTTCCAACCCAATTCAAGAATACCTATTTTGCGATAAAAGAAAAATATAAACGGAATGACAGGGATAGTTCAGCAAGTGAAATTCAACCAAGACGGAATTACATTTCTTCGCAGAGTTCTTCCTTACTTTTTTGTCCTCGTCACGCTGTTGATTTTTGCTTCCGGGTCAAATGCCCAGGACGATCCGAGCAGCCGCATCGACAGGCTGCGCGGGGGAACCGTCGGCGTGAAATTTAAGTGGTCCGGCGAAATCTTTGCCGGCCTGGGATCACGTGCTGATGCTATGGGGGGAAGCATCAGCACCCTCTTCCCTGACCCTGAAACGATTTCCTCAAATCCGGCTGGCCTCGGTTACGCACACGGCTTTGCATTCACGCTTGATTGGGCGCCACCGCTTCAAATCGACCCTACCACCCTTGGAAAACCATTCGGACTCGGAGACATCGAGGATGAGATCAATGATTCTTTGATGGAGACTGCCAAGAACAATTCGCCCGGCGGCGTGGTTCGACCCGGCACGGTCGAGGACGTCAGACTCAATAGCGAACTCGATATGCGCGGCGGCCTCAAGGGTGGTGCGGCAATGTACGCGACGCGCTACTTCACCATCGCAGCGGCTTTCCATCAGCCCTTTCGGCTTGAGACGCAGTTCAACATGGCGGGAATGGAGGTTCTGGCAGTCACGCTCGATGACAATGGCGACGAAAGTCAGCGGATTTTTACAACCATTAACGGGAATCTAAACGCGAAGCTGACCCTCAACAACTCGAGCATCGGCGTGGGGACGCGACTTTTCCATAATCTGTCAGTTGGCGCGACATTTGAAAACTTCAATTCAGACTTTGAGTTCTCAGGCAACTTTCTGCCCGAAGGGATCATTTCAAGCGCCGGCGGTGACACACGCGCGTTTAACGATCCCGCAAAGGTACAGTACGACAGCCTTTTCGCAACAGTAGCAGGGGACTGGGAAGGCAGCGGACGCCGATTGCGGTCCGGACTTGGTTTTCACCCAAACCCAAACATCAGCTTAGATGCTGTTGTTACTTTGCCGTTTTCCATCGACCTGTCCGGCCCCTTCAACATGATTCACAACAACATCCGCGCGCTCAACCTCAATGCAGATGAAGACGAAGAGGTCTTTGATATCGACGTTCTGGTGGAAGACAACCTGACAAAAACCGAAAAAAAGATTACCGAAGTGCCCGGGCTACGGCTGGAAATGCCCGGCTCCGTTTCCATCGGTTTCTCGTCCAAATGGAATAGAAAGTACCGGGTATCATTGGTCCTTATCAAATACATCGAGAACTTGTCATACCGGTTTACCTACCGGCAATTCGACAGCCTTCTGGTGCAGACCAAGTCCGGTGAAGTTTTTCAGGGCTTGAATCTTGGCAATTCTGTGCGGCTGGGTGGCGGGATCGAACAATTCATGATTGGCGTAGGCGCCGTATTTGCCGAGTCTTTCAGCCAAATTGTTGAAAACGGAGAATTGACGACAGATACGCGCAACAGCCTTTTTCTGCCATTTATCTCGTTGGGCGGCGGCGTGGACCTGGGTTCTAAATTCAGACTGGATTATGTTCTGAGCCTGAACGCATCGTCTTTTTTTCGATTCTCAACGACATATCGACTATAAACTTTCACAACGAAAATCACAAACGATGTACCTGTCCGGCGGCCACAAACGAAACACAGTCACGCGAGCAGCCATCTGTTTGCTTCTGCTTCTCTGTACTTTAATCCCTCTCTCGGTTTCTGGACAACCGGCGCCGCACCGTTCTTTCAAGCTCACCCCCGCCGCGATCAATTCCGAACTCCTGGCGAGCAAAGAGAACCGCGATGCTTCCATCGTTCTGACGGACGTGCCCCGCGGCCTCTTCCTCGAGGGCAACGAAAAGAAGGCCAAGCCCATCGCCTGGGAGCCGTCGGACCTGACGTGCATTTTGCGGTATGACACTGCGCCCGGCAACCGGGATATCGATAACAACTACCCGAACACGATCAGCGCCAGCGGCACCGGCTCTTTGATTTTGAACCCCCCTCTGGAGGGTATGGGCGCGGGCGTCTACTACTGCATTCTGGTGGCGGAATCCGACTCGGCGTTGACGTCCGTTGAATTTAAGGTGATTGTGCAGGCGAACAAGAGTCCGGTCGTGGTGGCGCCGGTGGGTACAATCAGCTTGCAGCAAGGCACGCCGCTTTTCCGGTGGGATCCGGTCAGAGGTGTGCCGTATTATTCTGTGTTCTTGTCCGAGGGTCCGATCTCTATCGAACGGGATGAATCTGGTAAGGTCACCGGTTTGTCCGGGCTTGCATTGACCTGGCAGGTGATCACCGCCGAGTCGTTTTTGCGCTACGGCGACCTTGATCCGGGCGGTAATTTTGCCAATGTGCATGTGCCGCCTCTCTTACCCGGCATCGAATACAACTGGGTTATCCTGAACAGTTACGGTCCCAACCCCGACTTGATTTCCGGAGATGTGGCGCCGCTGGCCCCTGCCTTTTTTGAAGTCAGGCGCAGCACCTTGCCGCAAGCGCCCGAGCAAGTGCAGCCGGCCACGGCAGCGGTCTTGACCGAAGATGAAATCGTTTTTGAATGGATGCCGGTACCGGACGCTACCAGGTACCGCATTTTTCTCTACGAAACAGCACAGTTTAGTAACAATGAAATTCTGTACGTGCTCTGGAGTCAGGTGACGACCGACACGCGTCTTACCCTGCGTACCAGAGATTTTCTCATCAAAACCCGTTACTACTGGCGCATTGTGGCGGAAAACGGGCAAAGCCTCTCCGCGAGCGAGCGCCGGCCATTTGATTACGCCGGCGCTGCCGGCTGGGCCGAATTCGAGATCAACTCCACCGAGGGCCCTATGTCGCGGGTTTCGATCAAAATAAAGAATGAGGCAGAGGGTTTAGTGCTTCTGCCAGCGTTGACAGACACATTTGGCGTTGCGACAATTCCACTTCCTGCCGGAAACTACACGTTTCGCGCCTCGAGGCCCGGGTTTGTTACCACACCCGAGGCCGCATTCACAGTGCTGGACAATGACACCACTTTGATAGATGCGCAGTTAGAGCGCGGCGCTTCCACCATCTCCGGGCGCGTTGTGGATGCCTCCGGTTTCGGGATTTTTGATGCAGAGGTGGAATTGAAATCTGGCGCCACGGTGGACAACATCCGTTGCGATGAAGGCGGGTACTTTACAGCGTCGGTTGCGCCGGGCAACTGGACCTTGCGGGTTCGCAAGGCCGGATTCGTGACTTCTGCTGCGCAAAGTTTCGCGGTTCCAAACGGAGAGGCTATCGCTGCCGGCGACATTTTGCTGGCCGAGGCGTCCAACACGGTGAGCGGCCAGGTTACGTTTTCAGCAGATGGCCGGCCGCTGCAGGGCGCCCGTATCAGAGCGCAGCAGGCAGATCAAAAAGTCGAAACGACCACCGGCAACCAGGGTGGCTACCGGTTCAAACTCGGTCCCGGTAAATGGCGTATTACACTCGATCCGCAGGGCTTCCCTGCATCGCCACCGGCGTATGAATTCGACCTCACCGAGAACCAGCAGATGGGCGCCGACTTCCAACTGTTCTCCGGCGTGCTGGTTTACGGCAAGGTGACGTTTCAGGGCCTGGGCGTTCGGGATGCCGAGGTTCGGGTCTACGATCAAAGTAACGGCGAATTGCGGCAAATGGTCTTAAGCAACGTGCAGGGCAATTATTCTCTGGGCTTGCCAGAAGGCACCTACGAAATTGCGGTCACGCGGCAGAATTTCCTCGAAGTTCGGCAGGCGCTTGCTATCACCGGCGACGCTGCGGTGGTGCAGAATTTTCAATTGACCGAGGCCGGTTTCGTCGAGGGCAGGGTAATTAGTTTAGAGTCCGCTGCTCCGGTTGAGGGTGTAAGAATCTTTGTAGTTGAGGACTCAACCGTCCACACATTCTCAGACGTTGATGGAAAGTACTTTCTAAGTCTGCCACCAAACATCCTTTTTCAAATTGATGCTTTTGTGCCAGGCTTCGGTAGCAATGGCCCACTCGAAGTCATGACCACATCTGGCCAGAGATTGACTGGCCAGGATTTTTTCCTGACCGCTCTTTCCGGTATCGTTCGCGGCCAGGTGACAGACGGTTTTTCTCCTTTGCCGGAAGCGCAAGTGGCTATTGAAGCACTCGACCTGGAAGTGTTGACGGATGATCAAGGCCGCTTTCAGTTTGAAATTTCACCGGGGGATTACCGCATTGATGTGCAGAAAGAGTGCCATTTTTCGAACTCGGAAAACGTGAATCTCGCTGCCGGCATCACCCTTGATTTGCAGATCGTGCTGCAGCCTCTGCAAAGCGTGGTCACGGGCAAGATTGTCGATTCGGCCGGACTGCCCATCGATGCAGCCGAAATCTCCGCAGTGAGCGACACCACCTTTACTGTGTTCTCTGACGAAACCGGCGCGTATGAACTGTGCCTGAATAGCGGCATCTTCAGAGTGACGGCGAGCAAACCCGGCCACTTTTCCGACGACACCACACTGGTGATCAACGAGGGGGATTTCCACGCCGGAATCGACTTCCGCCTGAGTGACAGCTTCGCGCGGCTCACAGGGACTGTTTTAGATAGCTCAGGTACGGCGGTGGATCAGGCGACAGTTGAACTGAGAAATTCAGACCAGGCGCAGACTGCCCAAACTGCTGCTGACGGCTCGTTTGAGATCAACCGGATCATCCCGGGACTTTACACGGTGCGGGCTTTGCAGGAGGGGCTTTTTGGCAAAGCCGAAAACATCTTCCTGCTGGAGCTGCAGCAGTTCACGGTTGGGCTGATCCTCTTTCCTGCCGACGGCTTCATCCGTGGGACGGCCAGAGATGCCAGCGACGGCACCGGCATCGCAGACGTGACGATCTCTGCGCAGTTTTCTGAGCGTCCGGACGAGTTTTTCACCACAACCACCGACGCGGAGGGAAACTACGAGCTTACTGCTCTCCCCGTGATTCCGAATTCAACCTACAGTGTTTTTGCATTCAAGGAGGGATTTTTCTCTCCAACGCCAGTGGAAAATCTGGGCGCCAAAGCAGAGGGTGTGGACTTCTCGCTCGTGAGCAAAATCGGTGTCATCGCGGGTACCGTGCAGGACACCGATACGTCCGAACCCATTGCGGGCGGACGCATTGAGGCAGCCAACAACAGCGGCGGCCGCAGCCTGGCTTTTACGGACTCGACCGGCAGATTCACATTACTCAACCTTGTGCCGAGTGAAACCTACAATTTGCTGGCAGATCGCAGCGGCTATTTCCCCGAACGCTTGCAGAATCTTGTACCGGGAGACACGTCGCTGACCATTTCAATGCTGCGCAAATACGGCTTTGTAGAAGGAAACGTTTCGAATATTTCCACAACCGCACCTGCGTCCGGCGTACTTGTCCGGGCGACGCCTATCGGTTTGTCCGGCCGAACGAGCGAGGTCTTGACAGACGCTGCCGGCGCGTTCCGGCTCAGGTTGGTCGCGGACTTCTACAAGATTCAGCCGCTGCTTTCGCACCACCGCAGCGAACCCGCATTCACTCAGCTTGAAGTGGCAGAAGTCGATACGCTCTCGAATATCGATTTTACCCTGGAAGCGCAAACCGTCAGTTCCATCACCATTCGGCGAGCGGACCAAACCGAACGGCCGGCCATTTCCAATTCCGATATGCATTGCTACGTGGCAGCGGCGAGTGACGCAAGCAACCGGCCGGTGAACATCGGCATGCCCAATTGGCGTCTTGAGGCTTCTGCAAAAGCGGCTACCATCGGGCCGGATGGCTGCATCGCACTCAATCCATCATATTTCGGCGATTTGACGATTGTCGCCGAAGACCAGGCCAGCGGCAAGGTGGGCGAGCTCACGGTGCAGGTGTTCGCGGCCGTTGACTCCACCACCGAGGTGCTCCTATTTGATGACCGCGGCCTGGAAATGCAGATCCTTCCGAGGGCGGTTTTGGAAAGACAAAATCTGCTGGTGTCCAGGATCGAGCTGGCGCCGGCGAAAAAAAGCCGTGCCGAACTGTTCACCACTGACTATTCGTTTGTGATCAAACCGACAGGGTTGTCTTTTAGCGGACCGGTAACATTAACGCTGCCGGCGCCACAAAATACGGCGGGGCAGCAGCGCCACATTGCGCGATGGGATCCAGAGGATAGCGCATGGTTCTTGCTGGTGAGCCGGGAGGTTGGGAGCGGCCTGATCGAAGCGAACATTCTGGAGACCGGCGAGTACATTGCGCTGGCGCTGTCAAAACCGCTCGCCGTTGAAAATCTAAAGCTAATGCCCAATCCTTTTTCGCCATTTCGGGAAATTGACGGGCTGCCGGGCCTGAAGATCGAGTTTGAGGTCTCGTCTGATGCCGCACCGAACCCGCTGCTCACGGTGAAGATTTATAACCTCGAGGGCAACCTTGTCCGCCTCCTGCGCGACCAAAGGCCGGTTCCACGCGGCGAGATCGCGGTGCATTGGGACGGCCGCACCGACGACGGTGCACTGGCCAGAAATGGGCGCTATCTGGTGCGGGTCATCGTGGAGGACCCGGTAGAGAAGGAAGACGAAATGAAATCCGTGATACTCATTAAGTAGGTTGAATTTGAAAATTAGAATCCGAAAATTTCTATTGTTATGCTGCCTGCTGTTTAGTTTTCCAAATGACGCAGATGCCCAGCGCCTGTCAAATATCCCGGCTGCATTTTCTGAAGCAGGGTTTGGCGTGCGACCATCGGGTATGGGCCAGGCTTTCACCGCTGTGGCCAACGACGCCAACGCCTTTCTGACCAACCCCGCCGGTTTGCTTCTGGGGCGGCGTCCGAATTTCACCGCCAACTACGCCGAACTTTTTGGGCTGGTGCCGTCCGGGTATTTCGGAATGCTCTATCCCTTAAGCCGCCGGTATTCTATGGGCGCCGGCTTCCTGTTCGTGGGTGACGATGCCCTGATGGAGAACACGCTGGGCGTTTCATTTGCCTTTACGCTGCCAAATGTTCCGCTTGGGTCGCACGAAATCTATTTTGACAAGATGTCCTTTGGCGTCACAGTGAAGAGCCGATGGACGTCATTTGGCAACAACGAAAGCGGCGGCCCGCAGCGGGTCACAGGCTCGGGAAAGGGCTACTCTATCGATTTCGGTTACATGATTCTGGCGAATGACAACCTGACGCTTGGCATTACCTTGCGGGATCTCATCAATTCGTTTAAGTGGGACTCGTCAGTGAGCGGAGAGTACACTGAGAGCGTGCCGACGACCCTGCGGCTGGGCCTGGCCTACCGCTTGGACGGCACCACCATTGCCTTTGATTTACGCAAAAATCTGCACGACGACACCGCAAACCGCATCTACTTTGGCGCTGAAAAGATGCTACTGGATATGCTGGTCCTGCGGGCCGGCTTCTCAAACAATCTCGGCGCCTCTGATTTGAACCGGCGCTGGAGTTTCGGGTTGAGCTTCCTGCAGGGTGTACTCGACGACTACACGGTTGGGTTCAGTACGGCTTACCGAGTGGGCAACGTTGAAAATCTCTTTCGATTTGGCCTGGATGTTTCGTGGGGAGCACCGAAACGGGCCGCGCCGGTTGGGCGGGTGTATTAGGCACTGAGCACCCAATTGTCACTTGTCATTTTGAATTTCCCTTTTGCAGATCGCACCGCGTCAGCCATCTTCTTCGCAGGATACTTTTCTATCATCATCCCAACTTGACCGCAGAGTTTGCAGAGTCTTCAGAGGTCTTTCGCAGCGACCTCTGCTCCAGCGGTCAAATGTCTACCTGGTTCCGGCTCTCGTTATGATGGAATTGAGTAGAAACCCATTCGGGAGAACCGCCTGCGGATGGCCGGTCAGGTTTGTCAGCAGCAGATTGCTGCCAACGAATGACGGCGTGACATAAATGTCGATATCGGATAGCAATTCCGCCATCGCCTCCATTACTTTTGTTCGTATCCGGTCGGCCTGCACATACTCCACCGCCGGAATCATGCGCGCCTCCCGGAAAACATTAGGCCAGGCGTTTTTGATTTGCCGGACAAGCAAGTTTGGCAGCTCCTGCGAAATACGCCAGAAAACGCCGCCGGCTTAGTTGAGAGAATTTTGTCCTGGCGCGGCTGTTGGACTGTTCAGAACATGCGTACCTTCTTCTGACACAAAAAATAAAAATAATCTCGTGATTTCTTCTCAACTTTTCAATGGATTTTTACGGTTTTTTTTGCCAGGGAGCAGGAGCTGCAACAAAAAACCGCTGAATGGAACTTTCCCGAAAGGCTGTTCCAAGCAGCGGCTTATCTTTCTCTAAAAAATATGAGGTGACTATTCGCCGACGTACACCAGTTTGAATCCCAGTAGTTTCACACTTTCCGGACCATCGATTTCATCGTTGATGAATTGCGTATAGACGTCTGCGATTTTCGCATAGTGGTACACGTTGATGGCATGTTCCCCTTCGCTGAGCTTAAAAACTCCGCTCTTCCGTGGGACCGTGTGCGGGTCGCCGGGGTCGTCGGGCACGACTTTGTGAATTCCGGCGTTGGGGTCGCGCGGCAAAATCGTGCTGCCGGAATCGTCTTCGATATCCAGATAGTAGCTTTCGTTGCGTTGCGAGTCTCCGCTGTTGTACCAAACTTCTGCGAGAACGCGATATTTGCCCGCCGTTTCAACAAAGAACGTTCCGGCATTCCGCGCTACATAGCCAGACTCGCCCTTATCCGCACGCACGCTGACGTTGGCGGCCACAAGAATGTCGTCAACCGTATCCACTTCCGGTTCCACCACTTCGATGGTATCGGAGGTGGAAGTATAGCCCCTTTGATTGAATGCTGTCGCGGTCACGATCCTGATGCCCGGCGTAGTAAACGTAATTTCTTCTGCGCCTTCAAGACCAGCAGCACTAACAAAATCAACCACGACATAATCTGCGTTCTGCGATTGCCATGAAATCGTCGCTGGTGTGTTGACCGTAACCATCCGCGTGGTGGAAAGCATAACGACAGGGTGCGGCGGCAGCGGCGCATCCTTGACATAAACCGAATCTTTCGTAAGCGTGAGCAGATTGTCTTGGCCGTAGGCGGTCGCGGTAAACACCTTCTTGCCCGGATGTTCGAAGTTGACTTCTTCGGAACCGGCCGGGCCGCGCGTTCCCACGCCCTGGTCAATGACAACCTGGAAGCCGTCCGTCTGCCACTGAATGAAAACCGGTTCACCAAACTCCACCGAATCCTGCAAAACGTCGAATTCAAGTACA
>Ga0114948_10000817_pt1 | contig 12835 bp, 13 predicted proteins | sample CR04metaG_FD_83877 | JGI IMG/M metagenome (GOLD analysis project Ga0114948, IMG submission 83877) | Deep subsurface microbial communities from Mariana Trench to uncover new lineages of life (NeLLi) - CR04 metaG | ecosystem: Environmental > Aquatic > Marine > Ocean trench > Sediment | place...
AGCGGGCAAAGGCGTTGTGGTTGCCCAGACCGAAGCAGAGGCGCTTGGCGCTGTGCGGGACATGATGAGTGGTAGTGCCTTCGGCGACTCCGGCAAGAAGTTGGTTATCGAAGAATTTCTGGATGGCGAAGAAACCAGCTTCATTTGTTTATGCGACGGTAAACATGCCGTGCCGTTCGCTACCTCGCAGGATCACAAAGCCCGTGACGACGGTGACAAAGGGCCGAACACGGGAGGAATGGGGGCATACTCGCCAGCTCCGGTCGTCACGCCTGAATTGCACCAGCGGATCATGGACGAGGTGATAGTGCCAACCGTTGCCGGTATGGCGGCCGATGGCGCCCCGTATGTAGGGTTTCTGTACGCCGGGCTCATGATCATGCCGGATGGCAACCCGAAGGTGATCGAATACAACTGCCGCTTCGGCGATCCGGAAGCTCAACCGGTATTGATGCGTCTCAAAACCGATCTGGTGATGTTATGCGTGCGGGCGTTGTCTGGAGATCTCGCGGAAGTAAGTTTGTCCTGGGATGAGCGCACGGCGTTGGGTGTAGTGATCGCCGCGGGTGGTTATCCGACGAGCTATCGGAAGGGAGATGTCATCAACGGGCTGGATACCTTGACAGATCTGAGCGTAAAGGCCTTCCATGCTGGTACACGCTTGGAGGCCGGTGTTGCGGTCACCGATGGTGGCCGGGTCCTTTGCGTCGTAGGTCTCGGTGACGATGTGGCCGCCGCCCAACAGGCAGCATACGAAGGTGTGGCCAGGATCGACTGGCGAGATCACTATTTTCGCCATGACATTGGGCATCGTGGGATCGATCGCCGATAAAATTTACGCGCCGATTGCCTACAGCTAGAACAGCCAAGCAGCACTTCATCGCTCCGCCGATAAAGCGGACACTTCGGGTATGTTTGCGAAGAGCCTGCGCTTGTTCCGACCGTTTGCCGAGCTCAATTGGCAGGAGCTCAACACGGTGGCTCAACACACCCAGCTGTTGAGCCTGCCAGCGAATAGATGGCTACTGCGACCGGGCCGGAAACTCATCGGCGGGTACTACCTGCTGCGGGGCACCGTTCGTTGCGGTGACCGAGTAGTTCGTCAGGATTCCCCTATTGCCCGGGAGAAGCCGGTTTACCCGGGTTCGGAGGAAATCGTTACACTCGCCCCAGTGCAACTACTGCGGGTTGATACTCGACCGATCGCGTTTTTACTAGATCAGCGTCACGATGCGATCTACGGCATGGATGTTGTTGCGGAGAGTTGGGAAACGCGATTTTTGAGTTCCCTCGTCCTGCAACGTTTACCCCCCGAGCGTTGGCAACGGTTGTTGTGTTGTATGACGCGCCTGGAAGTACATCGTGGCCAGGACGTTCTGCGCTATGGTGATGCCGGTGAGGAGTTTCTGGTTTTGCGTGCCGGCCGCGCTTCGGTCCATGCACATGGACGCACGTTGAGTTTTCTCAACCCCGGCGACTTCTTCGGGGAAGATGCACTTATCTCGGGTGCCCGGCGCAATGCCACCGTTACCATGCTGAGCGATGGTGTCGTCATGACTTTACCGAAGTCGAAATTCACCGAGCTGCTCCTGGGATCCGTGGTACAAATTGTCAGAGAGGCAAACGACGCTCAGAAAGGGATCCGGATCAGCGTATGCGCACAACCAAGTGAAGGCATGATCGGTTTGCCGCTCCAGAAACTTCGGGAATCAACAGGCAGTCTAGACCCACTGGCCCGCTACTTCGTAGCCGAAGGTCCCCTGGAAGAGCGTTTCCTGGCCGCGTTCCTCCTTACCCAACAGGGGTTCGACGCTAGTGTTCTAGGGGAAGATACCTCGGTTCCCTCGCGGTGCTGTTGAAGTATTAAGCCGGAACCGTCCTGCTGCTGGCCCAGTTTCGGAGCTGACTGATGCTCTCTGCACGAAGTACCGACATCGGATAGGTGCGATTCACCGCGGCGAGTATGTCGTCATTAGCCACGTCTTCACTGCGTGATGATGCAAGGTATCGGGAAGACACGATAGCTTCTTCGATTTCAGCGCCAGTAAATCCTTCGGTTGCTTGGGATAGGCCAACCAGATCAAACGACCGTGGGTCGAGGTCCCTTTTTTGCAGGTGTATCTTGAAGATCGCGCGGCGAATTGCCTCATCAGGTAGATCGACAAAAAAGATTTCGTCCAGGCGCCCTTTGCGTACGAGTTCGGGGGGCAACGCGGATATATCGTTGGATGTGGCGACGATGAACACCGCGCTCTGATTTTCGGCCATCCAGGTGAGTAACGTTCCGAGTATTCTTTGTGAGGTAGCGTTATCGGAATTACCAGTAGCCAGGCCTTTCTCGATCTCATCCATCCACAAGACGCAAGGAGCCATCAGTTCGGCTTGTTTCAGCGAGTTGCGTAGATTGCGTTCGGTTTCGCCAAAGAATTTGTTGTACAACGTACCGAAATCGAGCCTGAGCAAGGGTAGACCCCAGAATCCAGCGATGGCTTTGGCGGCAAGGCTTTTGCCACCACCCTGCACACCTAACAACAACACGCCTTTTGGTCGGTCGGCCCCAGTGCCGATGAAAGCTTCTTTGCGCAACTGGAGCCAACGCTTCAGGTTGTCCAAGCCTGCTACGTTGCTGAAGTGTTCAGTATCGTACTCAAAGCGCAACACGCCCTCCGAATCCAGCAGTTCAAACTTCAGACGATTCACCTCGGGGATGTCGGATTCGGTGATTGCACCGTCGCTAAATATTGCATGACGGATCAACACGGTTGCATCAGCGTGAGAAACGCCTCGTAAGTTTGCAATGAGTTTGTCGAGCGTCTTGTTGTCGGTGCGTACCTTTTTACCATGATTCTGTTCAGACCATTCCTTCGCTTGCATACGCACCAGCGCAATCAATTCCTCATCGCTCGGTAATCGGAGATCGAAGGTCGCCGTCAACCGGCCAAGATCTCTGGGTATGTTCAGCTCGTGACTGATCAATACTACGGTGTTCTCGAGATTTTCGAATTCGAGGGCAATATCTTTCAGATAACGAATGTTTTTGGGTTCGTCGACAATATAAGGATGAAAATCGCAAAGTGCATAAAGTGCCGGACCTTTGCTGTTGGCAATGTGCTGCAGCAATTCCTGGGGTTCGGTTAGCTCGTCGCCTTTTCTCGGTACGACGCCAAACCCCCCGAGATGTAACCCTTTGGTAACGCTCCACTCGTAGAACGTCAATCCACGGTGTATGGCGAAGCGCAACAGCAAAGCCATCACCCTGCGTTCGTCGGGTGACTCGATCACGACGATGGGTATCTTCGCATCGAGGATCATACCGAGGTCCTTGGTTTCCGCCATGGCGTACCCTTTGCTTTCTCCTTGCGATAGTTTCCGGGTGGTTTAGAGTCTGCGCTACTAATCAAACTGGAATATTCTAGTGAGTTCGGACTGTATCTTCTGTAAAATTTCTCAACACGAACTTCCAGCGGACATCGTTTACGAAGACGACGACCTCGTCGCGTTCAACGACATTGGCCCGCAAGCGCCCACACACGTGTTGATTATCCCAAAAACCCACATCGCTTCGGTGAACGAGTTAACCGAAGCGAACTGTAATGTGGTGAGCAAGCTAGTGCTGTGTGCCAAAACGATCGCCACCGAACGGGGTCTGGCGGAACCTGGTTATCGGCTCGTTATGAATTGCAATGCCGAGGGGGGCCAGACGGTGTTTCACGTTCATCTTCACCTGTTAGGCGGTCGGCAGCTCAAGGGGCTTGGGTAGTGGCCTCGTTAGACGAATTCATCCTGCGGGTAGATAGGGCACTCAAAACGCTCACGGGCGAACACACAGCGCGTCGGGAGTATCCAGCGACGGATATGGTCGATTCGATATTGAACGAAGACGAGGCGCGGCACGCGGCCGGTCTCATGCGGGTCAACCACACGGGAGAGATCTGCGCACAAGCCTTATATGAAGGACAAGCCCTTACGGCTCGCAAAGAGCATGTAAGGAAGTCTCTCAAGCAGGCCGCCGATGAAGAAAGTGATCATCTTGCCTGGTGTGAGCAACGCCTGGATGAACTCGGCAGCAAGCCAAGCGTTTTGAACCCTCTTTTCTACGCTGCCTCATATGCGATGGGGGCGTTGACTGGCCTGCTCGGTGACAAAGTCAGTCTCGGTTTTGTGGAAGCTACCGAAGACCAGGTATGCCAACACCTGGAAAAACATCTCGACTCGCTACCGGAAAATGATGAACGCAGTCGCGAGATCATTCGACGAATGTTTGATGACGAAGCGCGACATGGGGCGGATGCGTTGAATGCAGGAGGCGAGGAGTTTCCGGAGCCAGTGAAGAGAACCATGACTTTGATTTCCAAGGTCATGACGGAAACCACTTATCGGGTTTGAAGCTGCTTCTTTTAATACTGAAAGATAACGCTGGGAGTCTAACGAGAAGGTTTGGAGATTGGCGGATGGAAGATCATCTGAATGCTGGTGCCATCCGGATCTTCACAGTAGAACGAGCGGGCCCCATCGCGATGCGTCTTCGGGGCTTGCGAAATCTTTACATCGTGTGCGGCAAGATGCGCGTGCCACACATCAACGTCATCGATGTCGTTGATGATGAAGCCGATATGGTCGAGCCGTTGTGTTGGGCCGAGTCCGTCTTCCGAGCGGCGGTGTAACGCCAGGTTGTCATGACCCGAGGTGAGGTAAACGTTGTCGACGTCGGGATGCCATTCGACGGTCATGCCCAGGAGACTGGTGTAGAAGCGCATACAGTCTTCGAGTCGGCTGACGATGAGTGCGACGTGGCGCATTCCAGCGTGGGGTTTTGGAGTTTGGTTTGCCATGGTTCCCTGTTCAGTGATGCGTTCCGTGATGGGAAGGTGTCAGACTTCAATGATTTCGTAGTCGTGGGTAATTTTTACCCCACCGCGTTCCAGCATGATCGATGCGGAGCAGTATTTTTCGGCGGAAAGCGATGCGGCGCGCGCTACTTTTGTCTCGTTTAGATCTTTTCCGCTCACCTTAAAGGTGATGTGAATAGATTTGAATACATGAGGGATTTCCGTCGCGCGTTCAGCTGTGATCTCCGTCACACAATCGACGACATTTTGCCGTGATTTCGCCAGGATATTGACGACATCGAAAGACGTGCAACCGCCGAGACCCATCAATACTAACTCCATCGGTCGGCAACCGCGGCTTTTTTCGCCTGCTTCGGGGGCTCCATCCAGCGGTACTTCGTGTCCAGACTCGGCGCTGGCTATGAAGTGCGCTTTGTTAACCCATTGTATTTTTGCCTGCATACTTGGCATTTCTCGTGTCGGGCTTTGTAAAGACGTGACGTTCTCCTAGAAAGAATCGTGAACGGCGACCGTTCACACGGTGAAAAAGTGCCTTTTGTCGACCAGTTCTCGTATGGGCATGCAACTGTGTGCCAGTATTTATTTCGCAACGTGTAACGAAGGAGCGTTATCGAAATGCTGGCTAGCAAGAACTCATTGATGCCAGGTTTGTCTTCAAACAGACCTCTCACCGCAAAGGGGTTCCAGTTAAATGCTGGCACCCAAGAACATGCCCACCTGGATGCCTTTCTGGCTGCAGCACATCGCCGCAGATATCCGGCGAAGAGTACGCTTATCTACGCGGGCGATAAGAGTGATTCCATCTATTATATCCTCAAAGGCTCAGTCACGGTGCTTGTGGAGGACGAGTCTGGAAAGGAAATCATCGTCTCGTACCTCAACAAAGGTGACTTTTTCGGCGAGATGCCACTATTCACGGACGATACGCCCCGTTCGGCTTGGGTAAAAGCCAAAATTGAATGTGAAGTTGCCGAGCTCAGTTATGGAAAGTTCAAAGAGCTCGCAGACAAACACCCGGAACTACTCTATGCAGTGGGTCGACAGATGGCGGAACGTCTGTGTCGCACCACGCAGAAGGTGAGTGACTTGGCCTTTCTAGACGTGACTGGCCGCGTAGCACGGACGCTACTCGAACTCACCAAACAGCCCGATGCAATGACGCACCCGGATGGAATGCAGATCAAGATTACCCGTCAGGAAATTGGTCGCATCGTAGGCTGCTCCAGGGAGATGGTCGGACGTGTTTTGAAGACACTTGTAGAACAAGGATTGGTCTCGGTTAAAGGAAAAACCATGGTGGTCTTCGGCACGCGATAGTTCACAACGGATGTGAAAAAAAAGGGCCGGATGTGGCCCTTTTTTTCGTAGAGGTGATGGAACTCTGTCGGCACTCACCGCACAATGGGTTCGAATACTTTGTACATACACGCCCTCCGGTCATCCCATCATGCCCGAAGCTCTAGACACTGCCGTCACTTTGGAAACACCCGAGGGCACCGAAATCGAGGTGCATCCGGCTGGCCTGTTTGCACGCGGGTTAGCTTTCCTGATTGATGAACTCATTCGTTGGACGATCATAGCGATTGCCTTTTTGGTGGGTGGTCTGGCTGGCTTGTTCGGTTTTGGTATCGCTTTGATTCTGGCGTTTGCTACCTATTGGTTGTACGGAGTGGGGTTCGAGGTATTCAACAACGGAGTCACTCCTGGTAAGAGGATGCAGGGTTTGCAGGTTGTGCATGATGATGGTACGCCCGTTCGACTACCTGCTTCGATGATACGTAACCTCGTCCTGTACATCGATCTGTTACCTGCAGCCTACACGGCGGCCATCGTGAGTATGTTGCTGACGAAACGTTTCCGCCGCTTGGGAGATCTTGCAGCCGGCACAATGGTGGTGTACCAGTCCGCCAGAGTAGAAACCGTATCGGCGTCCACCTCAGGCTCGAGCCCGCCTCCGTTCCCGCTTTCGTTGGCTGAGCAGAGTGTCATCGTGGATTTTGTCGAACGTAGTGTGAACTTGACGAACGAACGAACGGAAGAGCTTGCAAGGATTTTGGCGGATACTTTGCAATGTCCACCCGCAGAGGCCGGTACTGAAATCAAACTCATCGCCAACGGTTTGCGCGGGACGAGTTGAGGCTATCGGTGAAGCAGAAAATTTTTGAACAACTTAGGGAGGCTCGGTGGTCCAGTTTTAGCGAGGAGCTCGACAGCTTCAACCAGGGATACCGGATGCGAAACAGCGAACGGGCCACGGACTTTGTTGAAGAGTATCAGCGTTTGACGCGGGATTTGTCCGTTGCCAAGGCGCGCGGTTACAGTCGCCGGTTGATCGCCTCGCTGAACGCCTTGGTTGTACGTGGGCACAACGTCATCTACGTATATCGTGCGGGATTCCTTCGCGCGGCACTACAGTTCCTGGTATCGGGGTTTCCTGGCTGTGTTCGCCGTGAGCGGGGCTACGTCTTTGTTGCGGCGGCGATGTTCATGGTGCCAATGCTCGCGATGGTATTTGCGATCTTTCAGGCACCTGAGTGGGTATATAGCGTGATGTCTGCAAGTCAGGTCAGTGGTCTAGAAGCGATGTACGACCCAAGTGCAGAGAGCTTCGGGCGGGAACGTCAGTCGGACAGTGATTTTCAGATGTTCGGTTTTTACATCATGAATAATATCTCCATAGCGTTTCAGCTTTTTGCTAGTGGGTTGTTGTTCGGGTTGGGTAGTGTTGCCTATCTCGTCTTCAACGGTGTAGCCATCGGTGCCGCAACTGGTCACTTGTTACATGCCGGATATTCTCAGACGTTTTTGTCTTTCGTGGCGGGCCATGGGTCCTTCGAGTTGACGGCAATCGTCCTTGCAGGAGCCGGAGGGATGATGTTAGGCCACGCTCTCATTGCACCCGGGGAACTAAGCCGACTTGCAGCACTCCGTATGCGGGCACGCAGCGCGGTCGAGATACTGATGGGTGCGGGATTCATGCTTCTGATTGCGGCGTTTATCGAAGCGTTCTGGTCCTCGTCTAGTTTTGTGGTGGCTTGGGTAAAATACGTTGTTGGTATTACGTTGTGGATGGTCGTTCTCGGCTATCTGATATTCAGCGGTCGCCGCAAGGTTGTGGTGTAGTGTGAATCTAGAAGGCTTGCAGATCGTCGCCCGGCCGCGCAATCATTGGGAGGCTCTGGATCTCGGGCTCCTGATTGCAAGGCGCTGGTATCGATTACTGCTGACGAGTTGGCTCTGCTTCGCGGTACCGGTTTTTGCCGCCTGCTGGATGCTGTTGCCAGCAAGTCCTGGACTCGCGATATTTATTGTCTGGTGGTTGAAACCTGTGTATGAACGCCTGCCGCTGAAGATACTGAGTTCTGCAATCTTCGGGTCGGTGCCTACTGTGAAGGGTGCGTTGAGAGAAACTCGCAAGTGCGTTTCTCCGGGAATTCTCAGTGCGCTTACGTTCCGACGTTTATCGCCGAATAGATCTTTTGCAGCGCCCGTTCTGGTGTTGGAGGGTTTGCAGGGAGAGGTACGTCGCAAGCGTCTTCTAATACTTCAGCCCCAGGCTGGATCAGCGGCTTTCTGGTTGACTCTGTTAGGGCTGCATATCGAAGCTTTCCTGGTTTTTGGGTTGATCGTTGGCGTTTACTTGTTCATTCCCGCTGAGCTGGAGATCGACTGGTGGTCCACCATGGTAAGTGGATCGAGTGGGGAGCAGGATTGGTTGATCAGTGTATTGATGTTTATGGCAATGGCTGCAGTCGCTCCCGTGTACGTCAGCGCGGGATTCGCACTGTATCTGAATCGGCGTATCGAACTCGAAGCCTGGGATATTGAACTGGGCTTCAAGCGCCTTGCACAGCGAGCGCTCACTTCTTTGATGGTCGTGCCAATGTTTGGGGTGCTGTGTCTGATCTCCAGCTTCGACACTCATGCCATCGTTGTGGCTGATCCTGAGACGGACCTGACTTCGGCATATGAAGAAATCTTACGTGACCATCCGGAGTTTGACTCGAATACGCTGTCGGTTGCCCGGCAGGAGTCGCGCACCACCATCGAAGCGGTATTGGAGGGGGCAGACTTTCATAACGAAACTACCAGCCGATTCCCGAAATTTCTGGAAGATTTTTTCGAATCTGCCGAAAACCAACCGGATCAGCAAGTGGAAGGGTTGCTGGACTTCATACGGTTCGTCGCGAGTGTCGCAGAGGTTCTACTTTGGGCATCGGTTGCGATTGTTGTGTTGTGGATTGCACACAGAGTTCGGTTGTTAGAGAAGATCGGCCTGCTGGGTCGTCCAAGGCAGAAGCCGAAAGATCGACCAACTGAAATTATGGGTTTGTCCGTCGAAAAGAGCAGTCTACCTGAAGACGTGATGGGCAGCGCTCGCGGGGAGTGGCAAAGCGGCGCGTGCCGAAACGCAATCAGCCTGATCTACAGGGCATCACTGAGTGCCTTGATACACGAATTCCATTGCGAATTCAGCGAAGGCGATACCGAAGGTGATTGTCAGCGCAAGGTGCCAAGAAGCCTTGACGAAGTTGCCGTCTTGTTTAGCACCCTCACCCGGATATGGCTGCTCGCAGCGTATGCTCACCAGATGCCAACGGAAGAAGAATTCACAAGGCTTTGTGACGAGTGGCCGCGAGTGTTCAATACGGGTCGAGTTGGAATCCCGAACCGTGCCGAAACCAGTTAGCTCAGGCACCTTTACCTGGGCGATATTCGGTTTGATCACCGTGGCGGCTAGTGCCGCGCTTTACTTCTCAGAATGGGTGGAGAAGACGGTTGATAAAGGATATACCGCTGCAGCGCTGCGCCAACCGTATCTTGCTGCCGAACTGTTCCTGGCGAAGTTTTCTGTCGAGGTTAAGACACAAGTTGGCTTGGAACTCTTGGACGAGTTGCCTCCTCGGGAGCATACGTTACTGATTGCGAGTTCGCGCCGCGCGCTGAGCGAAAGGCGCAGCGATGCGCTGCTGGCGTGGGCCGCAAGCGGGGGGCGTTTGATCCTTGTCGCTCAAGAGTCGCGGAAAGACGCCCTGACCGGCAGTGGTGATCGGCTACTTGACGAACTCAAAGTACACGTCTTCGAGCTAACCGATACCGAAGCGCTTGAAGCAGATACGCTTGGCGACAACGAGGTCACCAGAAATCTCACTGAGATCGTGCTGGACACGCTGGAAGGTAACCTTCTCTGCGGAACACCTGAATCGCTGAGTCAGGTTAACCTCCCGGATCAAGAGCAGAATATCACCGTTTCGTTCCATGACCGGCGTTTCCTAGCCTACGACGGGGACCTCGAGTACTCCTACGCTGAGAACCTGGCGGGTCCGCAGCTTCTCTATCTTGTGGTCGGAGAAGGCGCGGTAATAGTGACCACCACGCTCGACCTTTGGCGCAATCGCATCATCGGTTGCCTTGATCATGCCCATCTGCTGCGCTGGTTGGTGGATGACAGGCCGATACTTTGGTGGTTGTACAACACCGAAATGCCACCGCTTTATCGTCTGATCTGGCAACGTTGGCCGATAGTGGTGATGTTGGGAATCGTGTTAGTGGCGTTGTGGGTTTGGCGAAGTGGTGTTCGCATCACTCGTCAGTCCGCCGAGGAGGATCCGGCTCGGCGCGAACTCATGGAGCACGTTGATGGTGTTGCGCGTTTTCTCTGGCAGCAGAGGCAGGCAGATTCGTTGCTGGAAGCACTGAGGCGCAGCGTGCTTGGCTCGCAAGCAGGTAACAGTGCGGAGTGTGAGAGGTTGATTGCTGGATTATCCGCCCGTTCGGGGGTGCCGGTAGAACGTATTCGTTGGGCGCTGTTCGGGACGATTGGTAAAGACACCTCCAGTCTCGTTGCAGTGGTCAAGCAGTTGCAGACTCTACGGATGCACATCTAGAGGTGCCTCCAGTGTTATATAACGAACAAGGAATAAGTAAAAAGGAAAGAACGTATGGGGTTTGATTCTCAAGAACACGGAGAATTTGCAGAGGCCGGACGACGCACCAACGAGCTGCTAGACGAAATTGGCAAGGTCGTCATCGGGCAGGATGAGATCGTCCGGCAAGTGTTGATCTGTTTGCTTGCGGGTGGTCATGTGCTCATCGAAGGGGTTCCCGGCCTTGGAAAAACGCTGTTGGTTCGCGCGCTCGCCCAATGTTTCGGCGGCGAATCGCGGCGAATACAGTTTACGCCGGATCTCATGCCGAGCGACGTTACGGGGCATGCAATCTTCAATATGCAGCAGCAGTCGTTCGAAGTACGTAAAGGGCCAGTGTTCACGAACTTGCTGCTCGCCGACGAGATCAATCGAGCACCAGCGAAGACCCAGGCTGCACTTCTGGAGGTGATGCAGGAGCGTCAGGTGACGATCGAAGGCGAATCTTATGCAGTAACTGAACCGTTTATGGTGTTGGCAACACAGAATCCGATTGAACAGGATGGCACCTACCCGCTTCCTGAGGCGCAACTCGACCGGTTCATGATGAAGACACTCATGGATTATCCGACTGAAAGTGCAGAGATGGAAATTGTCCAGAAGCGTACTCACAAACGTATAGGCGACGACCTTCAAACCGACGAACTGGGGCAGGATCTGGATTTGGGCAAAGAGGACGTTATCGCACTGCGCGAAGTTTGTGCACACGTTGCCGTCGACGAAGCGGTGCAAGGTTATGCAGTGCGGATTACCCGGGAAACACGTTCTCGCGTAGGTATGCTGCAAGGAGCCAGTCCGCGTGCAAGCATTGCTTTGGTACGGGCTGCAAGGGCTAACGCGGTTCTCGAGGGGCGTCACTTCGTTATCCCGGATGACGTCAAGCGGTTAGCCAAGCCAGTACTTCGACATCGTATTCACCTCACGCCGGATCTTGAGATCGAAGGCGCCACACCAGACCGCGTGCTTGATGAACTGCTGGATGTTGTAGACGCGCCTCGCCTTTAGAACGGAAACTTAACTGTGTTCAATCGAATCAAAGGAACTCGCCCGGCATTACAGTCGCTCGCGATAGTCGCTGTGCTGCTTTTCCCTGCGCTGCTCTGGCCGGCTCCGGATGCCTGGCTCGTTCCCGTGGCGGTTGTTCTCGGGGTGGTCGGTTTGGATCTGGTTTGGTCATGGACTTTGGAGCTGCCAGAGTTGCAGCGCCATGTAGCACCCAATATCCCCGTGAATCGGGAATCAACAGTGCGCATCAGTGTAAGCAACCGAACATCGCGCCCGCTACGTTTCGAGGTTCACGACGAAGCGCCCAACGATTGTAATGTGGTTGGGATGCCGCGGACGTTGAGACTGGCAGCGGGTGAAAGTGCGGAGCTTACCTACTCTTTAACGGCGACACGCCGCGGCGACGCTCGGTTTGGTCGTGTTATCTGCCTGTTACGTTCGCCACTTGGGTTTTGGCAACGCAGAGTTTCTCTAGGTGAGCCGCGCAGTGTGCGTGTGTATCCAGATTTTGCGGTCATCTCCAACTACCTGGAATTAGTGAGTGACCAACACAGCATCCGGATGGGTATCAAACTAATCCAGCGCCGCGGCGAAGGGTTGGAATTCCAGCAGCTGCGCGAATACCGCGATGGCGACACAATACGGCAGATCGATTGGAAAGCCACGGCCCGGCGCCAAACGTTGATCTCTCGTGAATATCAGGAGGAGCGCGATCAACGGGTTTTGTTCCTGATCGACAGCGGCCGGCGGATGAGAACGAGGGATGGGGTTTTGAGCCACTTCGATCATGCGTTGAACGGTATGTTGTTACTCGCATACGTAGCGTTGCGCCAAGGCGATTCGGTGGCCTTGAAGCTTTTTGGGACCGAACGCAAATGGGTTCCGGCACAACGAGGTGTCAGCTCAGTGAATATACTGTTGAACGAGGTTTATGACCTGCACACAGGTACAGAAGCTGCGGATTACATCAGTGCAGCGGAGGAGGTGATGGTCAAACAGCGTAAGCGCGCGCTGGTGGTACTGATGACCAATCTGCGCGAGGAAGACGCCGAT
>Ga0114948_10000820_pt1 | contig 12817 bp, 22 predicted proteins | sample CR04metaG_FD_83877 | JGI IMG/M metagenome (GOLD analysis project Ga0114948, IMG submission 83877) | Deep subsurface microbial communities from Mariana Trench to uncover new lineages of life (NeLLi) - CR04 metaG | ecosystem: Environmental > Aquatic > Marine > Ocean trench > Sediment | place...
CAACGTGCAGATGTGCGCCTCGGGGGCGAGGCACTCGAAATCCGGATCCGCTTGGATGTCGCCCGCGGTGATCTCGCCCGCCTTCTTGACGTCAAGAATGAGGGTCTTGGGCTTGTCGCTGTGGAGCTTGAACGGAATGCTCTTGAGGTTGAGGATCAGATCGGTCGTGTCCTCAACGACGTCCGGGAGCGAGCTGAACTCGTGCAACACGCCCTCGATCTTGATGCCGGTGATCGCAGCACCTTCGATCGAGGAGAGCAGCACGCGCCGCATGGCATGGCCAACCGTCACCGCGAAACCGCGCTCGAACGGCTGGGCAAAGAACTTGCCGTAGCGGTCCGTCAGTGACTCGAGATCGAACTCAAGCCTCTTGGGCCGCTGGAAGCCAGTCCAAAGCATACTCTTCGTCCTTCCTGATCTTTCCCGCTAGGCGGGGCTGATTCTCTTCTGTTGGGGTTGCCGAGATACCCGCTTACTTCGAGTAGAGCTCGACGATGAGCTGTTCTTGAATCTCGACGTCGATGTCTTCGCGCGTCGGCAGTTGGACTACGGTGCCCCGCAGCGCGTCGAAATCGACTTGCAACCAGGCGGGCGTCTGCCCGGCCGCGGCGTTTTCGGCAGCCATCTTGACCTCGATGTTCTTCTTCGAGTTCGGTGCCACCGCAACGATGTCGCCCCGGCTGGCTTGATACGACGGGATGTCAACGCGACAGCCGTTCACTTGGATGTGTCCATGGCGGACGATCTGTCGGGCATGGGCACGCGACAGCGCCAAACCCATCCGATAAACGACGTTGTCGAGGCGACGCTCGAGGGTGATGAGAAGAGCCTCACCGGTGATCCCGCGACGTTGCGCCGCCTCCTTGAAATACTTGCGGAATTGGCGCTCGAAGACGCCGTAAATTCGCTTGACCTTCTGCTTCTCGCGCAACTGCACCTGATAATCGGAGGGGCGGCGTCCACGGCGACGACCGTGCTGCCCCGGCGGGTAGTTGCGGCGCTCGATGGCGCACTTGTCCGACAGGCAACGGGTACCCTTCAGAAAGAGCTTAGAGCCCTCACGCCGGCAAAGCTTGCATACCGGACCAATGTAGCGAGCCACTACTTCCTCCTCTGCCTGTCCTCAGACCCTGCGGCGCTTCGGTGCGCGGCAGCCATTGTGCGGGATCGGCGTGACGTCACGAATTGCAATGACGTCGAGCCCCGCCGCTTGCAACGCGCGGATCGCCGATTCGCGGCCCGAACCCGGGCCCTTGACGCGAATCTCCACACGCTTCATGCCGTTGTCGCGCGCCTTCTGCGCCACATCCTGGGCGGCGATCTGCGCCGCGAACGGCGTCCCCTTGCGCGACCCCTTGAAGCCATTAGAGCCGGCGCTCGACCAACACACCGCGTTGCCATCCGGGTCGGAGATCAGGATCAACGTGTTGTTGAACGTGGCCTGGATATGGGCAATGCCCTGCGGCACGTTCTTCTTGACCTTCTTCTTGCCTGCCTTGCGCTTCGCCATTTGTCTATCAGTTCCTAGTGCCGGGCGACCTGCTTCTTCTTGACCGCCAATCGCTTGGGACCCTTCCGGGTGCGGGCGTTCGTCTTGGTCTTCTGACCGCGCACCGGCATGTTGCGGCGGTGGCGGAGTCCGCGGTACGAGCCGATCTCGATGAGCCGCTTGATGTTCATCTGCACTTCTTTGCGCAAGTCACCTTCCACCATGCCCTGGCGGTCGATGATCTGGCGGATGCGGCTGGCTTCCTGCTCCGTGAGGTCCTTCACCCGTCGATCGGGTTCCACTTTGGCGCTGGCGAGTATATCGAGCGAACGCACCCGACCAATACCGTAGATATCGGTCAGCGCGATCTCGATACGCTTCTCCATGCGCAAGTCAATCCCGGCAATACGAGCCATCGCTCAATCTCCTTCGAAAAACCTGGTCGCAGTTCAGCCGGCTACCCTTGGCGCTGCTTGTGCTTCGGGTTCTCGCAAATCACGTATAGTCGGCCGCGACGGCGAACGATCTGACACTTGTCACACATGCGACGCACGGATGCACGAACCTTCACGAAAGACACCTTTCGGGGGGGTCGTCCTGAACGGACGAGAAGGGGCTTATTCTAACAGCCCAACGCCTCGTCCGACAGCCACTCTCCGGCCTCATTTGTACCGGTAAACGATCCGTCCCCGGGACAAGTCGTAGGGAGAAAGCTCCACGAGCACCTCGTCGCCGGGAAGGATGCGAATGAAATACTTGCGCATCTTTCCCGAGATGTGCGCCAACGCCTTGTGTCCGTTTTCCAGCTCGATACGGAAACTGGCGTTGGGCAGGCACTCGGTGACCTTCGCCCTGACCTGGATTGCTTCTTCTTTTTCCGACATACGTCCTCGAGGGGCCTTCCCTAAGCGTATCCGCTCGCTTTGCGCAAGCGGTGCTGCGGCGCGCTCAGAACCCAAGGGCCCTCCTCGGTGATCGCCACGCTGTGCTCGAAATGAGCCGACGGGCGACGATCCTTGGTAACAGCGGTCCAGCCGTCTTCTAATACTTCGACTTCGTGGGTGCCCATGTTCACCATGGGCTCGATCGCCAGCACCATCCCGGCGCGCAGCCGTTGGCCGATGCCCGGCCGACCGAAATTGGGAACTTGCAGGTCTTCGTGCAGCACCGATCCGATGCCGTGGCCGACAAACTCGCGGACAATCGAAAACCCCGCCGCCTCGACGTGCGACTGCACGGCGTGCGAAATATCGCCGACGCGCTTGCCGACGCGGCACTGGTCGATGGCTCGCTGTAGCGACTCCTCGGTCACCCTCAAGAGCCGTCCGACCTCGGCATCCACCGGAGGAACCGGAACCGTGGTGGCGGAATCGCCGTAAAAGCCTTCCAGCTTGACGCCCAGATCCATGCTGACGATGTCGCCCGGCGCGATCTTGCGCTGGCGCGACGGAATGCCATGTACGACCTCTTCGTTCAGCGACGTGCAGACGCTGGCCGGGAAACCCCGATATCCCTTGAAGGCGGGTTCGCCGCCGAGCTCGCGCACCCGCGCCTCGGCATACTCATCGAGCTCGCCGGTGCTGACCCCCGGTTGGACGCGCTCGACGAGCTCGCCCAGAACCTGCGCCACCACCTGATTGGCGCGGTGCATGATCTCGAGCTCCGCTTTCGACTTGCAGATGATCATCCCGACAGATTCTCCCGCACGGCGGCGTCGATCCGATCGAAGATCTCGTCGACCGTGCCGACGCCGGCGATTTCCGTCAACACTCCCTTGTCACGGTAGTACTCCACCAACGGCTCGGTGAGCTCCCGGTAGACCCTCATGCGTTCGAGTACGACGTGTTCTTGGTCGTCGTCACGCCCACCGCCTCCGCCTGCATCTTCGCGACGCCCGGAGATCCGCCGGATGACCTCTTCCTCCGGCACGTCGAGCATGAGAACGAGGCTAACCTCGCCTTGCCCGATGCGCTGTGCCAACGGATCGAGCGCTTCCGCCTGACCCCTGGTGCGGGGGTAACCATCGAGGATGGCGCCCGAAGCGCAATCCGGCTGGTCGAGGCGCTCCTCGACGACCTCGAGCATGAGGTCGTCGGGGACCAGGTCGCCAGACTTCATGATCCCGTCGACGCGCTCGCCGAGCGGCGTACCGGCGGCAACGGCCGCGCGCAGCATATCGCCCGTCGAGATCTGCGGGCTGCCGTACTTGGCCGCCAGGCGAGCCGCCTGGGTGCCCTTGCCAGCTCCGGGCGGGCCGAGAAAAACAGTCAGCACGCCGGCGCTCCCGCAGCCACTACGAGTACCGGCGGGCTTTGATCCGCCCGCCCTTCAAGAAGCCCTCGTAGTGCCGCATGATCAGCTGGCTCTCGACCTGGCGCACGGTGTCCATGGCAACGCCGACAAGAATCAGCAGCGAGGTGCCGCCGAAGTAAAAGTTGATGCCCATCCCGGTGGTAAACCAGGGCGGCAGCCAGCTGTCTAGAGCCGGCCCGATGATCGGGAGGGGGGCGACCTGGAAGCCGGCGAGCAGAAACTGCGGCAACAGGGAAACCAGCGTCAAGTAGAGGGAGCCGATAAAAGTCAGCCGGGTGAGGATGCCGTCGATGTAGTCGGCGGTTCGCTTGCCCGGACGAATCCCGGGGATGAAACCGCCGTATTTGCGCATGTTGTCGGCGACGTCGACCGGGTTGAAGATGATCGCGGTATAGAAGTAGCAAAAGAAGATGATGGCCGCCGCATACAGAATCGTGTACATCGGGTGTCCCCAGGTCAGCGCCGCGGTAATCGCCTGGGCCCACGGATGGGTCACGAACTGGGTGATGGTCTGCGGGAACATGATGATCGAGGAGGCGAAGATCACCGGGATGACGCCCGCCGTGTTGACACGGATCGGCAGGTGGGTGCTCTGGCCCCCGTACATCTTGCGGCCGACGACACGCTTGGCGTATTGCACCGGTATTCGCCGCTGCGAGCTTTCCATCAAGACGACGAAACCGGTGACCCCGACCATCATCACGACGAGCAGAAGCACCGTGAAGACGTTCAGCGACCCGACCTGGAGCTGGGCATAGGTGCCGATAATGCCGCTCGGCAGACCGACGGCGATGCCGGAGAAGATCAGCAGCGAGATGCCGTTGCCGATGCCGCGCTCGGTGATCTGTTCACCGAGCCACATGAGAAAGGCGGTCCCGGTGGTCAGTGTCAGCACCGCCATGAAGCGGAAACCCCAGCCCGGGTTGAGAACGAACGGCTGGTTGCCGGTTTGCGTCTCGAGCGCGAACGCGATGCCGGTGGACTGCACGATCGACAGCGCTACCGTCAGGTAGCGCGTGTAGCGCGTGATCTTCTTGCGGCCGAGCTCGCCTTCCTTCTGGAGCTTCTCCAGGTACGGCCAAACGACGGTGAGAAGCTGGAGAATAATCGACGCCGAGATGTACGGCATGATGCCGAGCGCGAACACCGTCATCTGGCTCAACGCCTGGCCCGAGAAAAGGTTCGCGAGGCCGAAGAAGTTGCCCTGCTGGGCGTTGAAGAACTCGAGAATGGCCTCGGAGTTGACGCCCGGAATCGGGATGTTTGCGCCGACGCGAAACACCGCGAGCAGGCCGAAGGTGTACAGAACACGCTTCCGCAGATCGGGGATCGCAAAGATGTTACGAACCGTGTCCTTCACTCGGTGACCTCATCCTCGTCGCCGATCGCCTCAGCAGCCTCGGCAGCCTCGTCGTCCCCGTCGACAACTTCGGCGACCTCGGTCTCGGCCTCGGCTGCACCCGCCTCGACAACCTCCGTCTCATCGTCGGGGGACTCGACGTCGTCGGCCTCGTCGGCAACCGCCGTCTCCTCACCGGGCGATTCGACAACCTCGGCCTCGTCCGCAGCGGCCTCAGCAACCTCGGCCTTGCTCGCCCGAGGCTCTGCAAGTTCAGCTTTGCCGGCGGCACGCTGGATGACTTCGGCCGTGCCTCCCACCGCCTCGATCTTCGCGACAGCGCTCTTGGAAAAGCGATGCGCCTTGATCGTCAGGGCGGCAGCAAGCTCGCCGCCCCCGAGAATGACGATGCCGTCAAAACGTCCTTTAACCAGGCCGCACTCGGCGAGGACCTCGGGATCAACGGTGCTTCCGGCGGCGAAACGCTCCAACTGGCTCAGGTTCAACTCGGCCCACGCCTTGCGGAAGGGATAGTTGCTGAATCCGCGCTTCGGGATACGGCGCACGAGCGGCATCTGCCCGCCCTCGAAGGCCGCCTTGTGCTTGTAGCCCGAGCGGGACTTGGCGCCCTTGTGGCCGCGGCCGCTGGTCTTTCCGGTTCCCGAGCTACGGCCTCGACCCACACGCTTACGAGGCCGCCGGGCACCGGGCTTGTTTCGCACCTCGTGCAGCTTCATGACTTACCTCCGCTCGCCTTCTTCTTCTTGGCGGTCTTGGCCTTTTTCTTGGCCGCGGCCTTCTTGACCACCTTTTTCTTGGCCGCCTTCTTCTTGGTCGTCGTCTTCTTCTTCGCCGTCTTCGGCGCGCCCGCCGCCGCGGCGGACTCAGACTTCTTCGGCTTCTCAGCCTCGACCGCGGCCGCGGCGGGCTTCGGCTTCTCAACCTTCGCCGCAGCCTTGGTCTGCGCGGGCTTCGGCTTCGGTGCGGCCCGGACCACATCCTCACCCTCGACTCTCACCAGGTGGGCGATGGCGCGTACCGTGCCGCGGACAGCCGGATTGTCGGGTCGCTCTACGACCTGCCCGATGCGGCGCAGCCCGAGGGTCTGCAACGCCTCGCGCTGCTTCCGGGTTTGTCCGATGCGGCCGCGAACCTGGCGGATTCGCAAGACCGACTCATTCTTTGGCACTCTCTCGCCCCCGTTCTCTAGTCGCTATAGCTCTGGTACGGCTGAACGTTCTCGGGGTTCAGTCCGCGCATCCTGGCGACCTGCTCCGCATCGCGCAGCTGGCTGAGGGCGTCGAATGTCGCTTTCAGCATGTTGTGCGGGTTATGCGAGCCCAGGCACTTCGTCAGGATGTCCTGGTAGCCGGCGAGCTCGACAACGGCTCGAATCGCGGCACCGGCGATGACCCCAGTGCCGGGAGAAGCCGGCTTGAGCAGAACCCGGCCGGCGCCGAAGCTGCCGATGACGCCGTGCGGGATGGTGGTCCCCATCATCGGGAACTCGCGCAAGTTCTTGCGCGCCACCTGTACCGCCTTGCGGATCGCCAGCGGGACCTCCTTTGCCTTGCCGAGCCCATAGCCGGCATGGCCGTGCCTGTCACCGACGACCACCAGGGCGTTGAACCCTAGGTTCTTACCACCCTTGACGACCTTGGTAACACGATTGATCGTGACAACGTTGTCCTGAAGCTCGTGCTCCAGCGAATCCGGATCAATTCGATCGATATGGCTCATTGTCAGACTTCCCTCGCCAGCTAGAACTCGAGACCGACTTTGCGGGCGGCATCGGCAACGGCGCGGACACGACCGTGATAAGCGTAGCCGCCGCGGTCGAAGACCACCTTGCCGATGCCGGCGGCCTTGGCGCGCTCACCGAGCATCTTGCCCGCCACCGCCGCCGCCGATACGGTGGCGCCGTGCTTGAAACCCTGCTCCTTGAACGAAGACTCCTGAGTCGACAGGGAAACCAGGGTCTTGCCCGCGACGTCGTCAATTACCTGTAAGTGCAAATGGTAGCCGGAGCGAAATACCGCGAGGCGGGGCCGCTCCGCGTTGCCGCGTACACGGCGGCGGATTCGCTGCCGCACGCCAGCCCGCCGAATCTCTTTCTTCTTGCGCCGTTGCTTCAACATATCGCTCTAAGCCCCCATCGCGCTCACGCCCGCCTTGCCGACCTTCTTGCGCACGATCTCGTCGGCGTAGCGAACGCCCTTGCCCTTGTAGGGATCGGGCGGGCGGAAATGCCGTATCTGCGCCGCCGTCTCGCCCACTTGCTGCTTGTCGATTCCCTTGATCGAGATCTTGGTCTGATCGATGACGTCGATCTCGATGCCTTCCGGCACCGGGAAGTCCACCGGGTGGGAGAACCCGAGCTGCAGCACCAGGCTCTTGCCCTCCATCTTGGCGCGGTAGCCGATCCCCTCGATGCGGAGGTCGCGCTGGAAGCCTTCGTGCACGCCCTTGACGGCGTTGGCGGCAAGCGCCCGCGCCAGCCCGTGGTAGGCGCGAGTTTGCTTGTTGTTGTCGGCGCGCGCGAAACGCACGATGCCATCCTCTTCGATCATGGTAATGCCCGGCGGCATCGGGCTGCTCAGCTCGCCTTTGGGGCCGCTGATCAGCAGGGTGGAGTCGTTCTGCTGGATGGAAACCCCATCCGGCAACGTGATTGGCTTGAGTCCGACTCGTGACATGGTTACCAGACCTGGCAGATGACCTCGCCGCCGACGCCGAGCTCACGGCAGCGACGGTCGGTCAACACGCCTTGAGAGGTCGAAATGATCGCCACACCCAGACCGTTGAGCACGACGGGAACGCCGTCCTTGTCGCAGTACACCCGCCGCCCCGGTTTGCTGACCCGCTCGATGTGCCGGATTACAGGCTCGCGGCCCTCGACGTACTTCAGAGCCACTTCGATGTTGCGGGCCTTCTCGCCCTGATCAAGCTTCACTTCACCGACAAACCCCTCTTCGCTGAGGATGCGAGCGATCTCCTTCTTGAGGCCTGAAGAGGCCACCTGGACGGAGTCATGCCCGGCTCGCGAGCCGTTGCGAATCCGGGTCAGCATGTCGGCAATCGGATCGGTCATCATCGTTCTTTTTCCTACCAGCTAGCCTTGCGGACGCCTGGGATCTCGCCGCGCAGGGCGCGTTGCCGGAAACAGATCCGGCACATCTGGAAGCGACGCAGATAACCGCGGCGACGCCCGCAAGTGCGACACCGGTTGACCTTGCGTACCTTGAACTTGGGCTTACGCTTCGCCTTCGCTATCCAAGCAGTCGTCGCCACGTTCTATCCCTGTTGCTGTTGTTGGAAGGGCATGCCGAACCCCCGCAGGAGGGCACGGGCCGGCTCATCGCTTTCCGCCGTGGTGCAAATCGTCACGTTCATGCCCCGAACACGGTCGACCCGGGTGTAGTCGACCTCGGGAAAAATCAACTGGTCCTTGAGACCCAGTGTGTAGTTGCCGCGACCATCGAAGGCGTCGCGCGGCACGCCCCGGAAGTCACGCACCCGGGGCAGCACGATGGCGATCAGGCGGTCGAGAAACTCGAACATCCGCTCGCCCCGCAGGGTAACGGTGGCACCGATCGGCATCCCTTCGCGCAATCGGAACGAAGCCACCGACTTGCGGGCCCGGCGGATGCTGGGCTTCTGGCCGGTGATCACCGCGAGCTCGTCGACCGCACGGTCGAGTTCCTTGATGTCCTGGGTGGCGCGCCCGACGCCGACGTTGACGACGATCTTCAGCAGGCGCGGAACAGCCATCGGGTTCGACAGGCCGAGCTCTTCCTGGAGCTGGCCCCGGAGCTCACCATTGTAGAGTTCTTTCAACCGTGCAGGCATGATCAGGACTTATCCAGCACCGCGCCCGACTTGGCGGCCACGCGGACCCTGCTTCCATCCTGCAGGATCTTGCGGGCGACCCGCGACGGTGCATTGGTTTCAGGACATACGATCGCAACGTTGCTGATGTGCAGCGGTTGCTCACGCTCGACGACCCCGCCCTTGATGTTCTTTGCGGGGTTGGATTTTACCGCCTTCTTGACCAGGTTCACGCCCTCGACGAGCACCCTCTGTTCCTTCGGGTGCACTATCATGACGCGGCCGGTCTTGCCGCGGTCTTTTCCGGTGAGCACATAGACCTGGTCGTTCTTGCGGATGTTGGATCGCGGTCTCATGACTACAGAACCTCCGGCGCCAGCGACACGATCCGCATGAAGCGGCGCTCGCGCAACTCGCGCGCCACGGGCCCGAAAACGCGGGTGCCGATAGGTTCGTTCTTGGCATCGATCAATACGGCGGCATTGTTGTCGAATCGGATGTAGGAACCGTCACGGCGATGGGTCTCCTTGGCTGTGCGCACGATCACGGCGCGCACGACCTCGCCCTTCTTGACAGTTCCCCGCGGCACGGCTTCCTTCACCGAGGCCGAGATGATGTCGCCGACACCGGCCGTTCTCCCAATGCTGGAGCCACCGAGAGGCTGGATGCAGGCGATCTTCCGCGCCCCCGAATTGTCTGCAACTTCCAGAATTGTTTGCATTCGAATCATGACTAATTCCTCGCAGCCGCTGGCTACCTGCCCGGGGCCCGCTCCATGACTTCCACCACCCGCCAGCGCTTACGACGCGACATCGGGCGGCACTCGGCGATCCGCACGCGGTCACCGGTACGGCAGTCGTTTTTTTCGTCGTGGGCAATGAACTTGCGGCGCTCACGAACAACCTTCTTGTACAGCGGATGGGGCGACGCGCGCTCGACCACCACGACGATGGTCTTGTCCATGCGGTCGCTCAACACGACCCCGACCTGTTCGCGCCCCCGACCTCGGGTCTTCGCGCCGCTCATCACGGATTCTTCAGCAGCCATCAGCTCGTTCCTTTAATCGGTTCCGTCGTCGGTTTCCGTGGGTTCGTCGGCGGCCGTGGCCGGCGCCTCTACCGGCGCCGACGGCACCGCCACCCCGAGCTCCTTCTCGCGCAGAATCGTCATCACGCGAGCAATGTCCTTGCGCACGCCACGCAGCATCTGCGGGCTCTCGATCTGCCCCGTCGTCTGCTGGAACCGCAGCTTGAGAAGCTGCTCGCGCAGCTCCTCCGACTTGGCCTCCAGTTCATCGGGCGAAAGCTCGCGAAGCGTGTCGGCTTTCATCCGATCTCAACCTCGATGCGGCGGGTGAAACGCGTGCGGATGGGCAACTTGGCGGCCGCCAACCGCATGGCCTCACGGGCAAGCTCCTCAGGGACGCCTTCCATCTCGTAGAGGATCCGGCCGGGGCGCACCACGGCCACCCACGCTTCTGGAGGACCCTTGCCCTTACCCATGCGGGTCTCAGCCGGCTTTTTGGTGATCGGTTTGTCGGGAAAGATGCGAATCCAGACCTTTCCACCGCGCTTGGCGTGCCGCGTCATGGCGACACGAGCCGCCTCGATCTGGCGGTTGGTGATCCAACCGGCCTGCAAGGCCTGTAGGCCGAACTCGCCGAACTTCACCACCGCGCCGCCCTTGGCTTTCCCGCGCCGGCGTCCGCGATGCACCTTGCGGTGTTTGACTTTTTTCGGCATCAACATCGTTCAATACCTCCAGCACCTCGCCGGCGCGAACCCACTAGGCCCGCGCGCTGCGATCATCTATATCCAAGATCTGTCCCCGATAAACCCAAACCTTCACGCCGATCTTGCCGTAGGTCGTAAGACTCTCGGCCGTCCCGTAATCGATGTCCGCGCGCAAGGTGTGCAGCGGCATCTTTCCCTGCAGGTACCACTCGGAGCGGGAGATCTCGAGTCCACCCAGACGGCCGCTGCAGCGCACCTTGATGCCCTCGGCGCCAAATCGCATCGCAGTCTCGACGGCACGACGCATGGCACGCCGGAACGCGACTCGCCGCTCCAGCTGTAGGGCGATGTTCTCGGCGACAAGCTGGGCGTCGAGCTCCGGCCGGTGGACCTCTTGGATGTTGACGTACACCTCACGGTTGGTCTGGCTCTCGATATCTTTCTTCAGCCGATCGACTTCGGTCCCGTTGCGCCCGATCACGATGCCGGGACGCGCCGTGTGGATGTCGACCTTCAGCTTGTTTGCCGCACGCTCGATCTCGACGCGCGACACGCCGGCGTGATGAAACCGCTCGCGGATCATGTCGCGCAGCCTGATGTCCTCATGCAACAGGTCGGCGTAGTCACGCGTGGCAAACCAACGCGACCGCCAATCCTGGGTGTAGCCGAGCCGGAAGCCGATCGGATGAACTTTCTGCCCCATATCAGCCCTTCTTCCCCGCCAGCTTCACCGTGATGTGGCTGGTACGTTTGATGATCGGGAACGCCCGGCCCATGGGCTGGGGGCGAATCCGCGTCGGCAATGACGGACCCTGGTCGACGTACACCTCAGCGACCACCAGGTCGTCAACATCGATCGCGGGGTCGAGATTCTCGGCGTTGGCAACCGCGGCCCGCACGACCTTCTCGAGATGCCGGGCGGCGCGGCGCTTCGTCAGCTCCAACGTTCCCAACGCCTCGGGCACGCCGCGACCGCGAATCATGTCGGCCACCAGGCGCACCTTGGTCGCGCCACCCTTCACAAAACGAGCCGTCGCTTCGCTGACCTTTTCCATGCTTCTCGCTTCTCCCACCTAGCGGATGCCCACCGAGCGATCCGACTTGCCGCCGGAGTGGCCGCGGAACGTCCGCGTCGGCGCGAATTCGCCCAACTTGTGACCCACCATATTTTCGGTGACGTAGACGGGAATGAACCTTTTTCCGTTATGCACAGCGAGGGTATGTCCGACCATCTCGGGGACGATCGTCGACCGCCGCGACCAGGTCTTGATGACCTGACGCTCGCCGCCACGATTCATCGACTCGATCTTCTTGGCGAGCGACGGCTCGACGTAAGGGCCCTTTTTTAGCGATCTCCCCATAGCTATCCTCTAGCGGCGGCGGCCCGCGTTGCGTCGCCGCACGATGTACTTGCCGGTTCGTTTGTTGCGCCTGGTCTTGGCACCTTTGGTCGGCTTGCCCCAGGGCGTGCAGGGATGACGACCTCCCGAGGCCTTGCCCTCGCCGCCTCCCATCGGGTGATCGACCGGGTTCATCGCCACACCGCGGGTGTGCGGCCGTCGTCCGAGCCAGCGACGACGACCTGCCTTTCCGTAACTGACGTTCATGTGGTCGACGTTGCCGATCTGGCCGACCACCGCCTTGCAATCCATGTGGATAAGACGAACTTCGCCCGACGGCAGGCGGATGTGGGCATACTTGCCCTCCTTGGCCATCAGCGTCGCCTCGGCGCCAGCGCTGCGAGCAATCTGGGCGCCCTTCTTCGGTTTCATCTCGATGCAGCAGATCGGTGTACCCAGCGGGATCGAACGCAGCGGCAGCGCGTTGCCGAGCCGCGGCTCCGCCTCGGCGCCGGAGAGCAGCGTGGCGCCAACCTCGAGGCCGCGGGGCGCCAGGATATAGCGCTTCTCACCGTCGGCGTAGTGCAGCAGAGCGATGTGCGACGTGCGATTGGGGTCGTACTCGATGCTGTGCACCTTGGCCGGGATACCGTCCTTGTTGCGGCGGAAATCGATGTCACGGTACAGGCGCTTGTGGCCGCCGCCACGGTGGCGGATCGTCATCCGGCCCTTGTGGTTGCGGCCAGAGATACGCTTCTTCCCCTTGGTCAGCGAC
>Ga0114948_10000826_pt1 | contig 12798 bp, 12 predicted proteins | sample CR04metaG_FD_83877 | JGI IMG/M metagenome (GOLD analysis project Ga0114948, IMG submission 83877) | Deep subsurface microbial communities from Mariana Trench to uncover new lineages of life (NeLLi) - CR04 metaG | ecosystem: Environmental > Aquatic > Marine > Ocean trench > Sediment | place...
CAACACCGGCCTGCGGCGATCGGGCTGAGACCGCTCGTGCCCGGGAGCGCTGCCGGCCCCCCCCTCCTTGCCTGCGGGGCGGGGGGGGGGATCCTCGCTTGTCAGGGTGTACCGGTGGGTACTGTGGAGTGTCGAGCCGCCGCTCACCATGGGGTCCGCACCACCGAGGCTTTCAGGGCCGTCACTCATGTGTCTGTGAGCCCATGAGCATCGAGTCGCTTCCAGAGCACATTCGGCGGCCGCACCTGAGGCCGATCCAACCCCGGCCAATAATGAAGCAGGGCAAGCCCTTTATTGCCCTGTGCGACCCGGCGATGCTCACCCGCCAGACGCTGGTGGTCCCGATCCAGGCGATGCCTGCGCTGCAGCAGTTCCGCGGCGAGCGGTCGATAGCCGAGATCGCTGACCAACTCAACGGCAAACTCGAGCAGTTCATCGAGTTGGCTACAAAGCTCGACGACATCGGTCTGCTCTGGGGGCCGACCTTTGAGCGGCTCGAGGTCCAGCTGAGGCAGAGGCTCCGGGACCGCGGCGTCTTTCCCGCCACGGCATCGCAGACCATGGGCCGCGACGAGGCGGAGTGCCGACGGGCGATCGGCGAGTATCTCCATCAGACCGAGCCCCCTGATCTGGCGGCGCCCGTCCTGGGGATCGTCGCTCCCCACCTCGACTACGAGCGCGGCTGGCCGATCTACGCGGCCGCCTACTTCTGCTTCGAGGGACTCGATCCCCCCGACCGCGTGGTCATTCTCGGCACCAACCACTTCGGCATCGGCGACGGCGTCGTGCTCTCGGAGCACGGCTTCGAGTCACCGATGGGTTGCTGCCCCCCCGACACCGTCGTGATCGGCAAGCTGCTTGAGCAACTCGGCCAGCCACTGATCGTTGACCAGCTTGACCACCTGGCGGAACACTCCATCCAGCTTCACCTTCCCTGGATCCAGTACTGTTTCGGTGCCGTCCCCCTGGTGGCGGCCCTGGTCCCCGACCCGCTGGTGCCGATGATCGAGCCGGGGGACGGGCGGGTGAGCGCAGCCCAGCTGGTCGAGGTGCTGCGGGAGGTGATCGATGATGTTGGTGGCCCGACGCTCTACATCGCCTCCAGCGACCTGAGCCACGTCGGACTCCAGTTCGGGGAGCCTCGCCCCGTGGATGAGCAGCGCCGCATCGACGTGGAGCGGCACGACCGCGACATGCTCGCCAACTTCCTCTCGGGGGACCCGGATGCGTTTCTGGCCGGGTTCCAGTGGAACAAGAACCCGACCCGCTGGTGCTCGATCGGGAACATGGCCGCCATCATCACGCTTACAGAGCCCGACGACGTTGAGCTGATCGACTACCGCCAGGCGTACGACGACCGGGGGTTCGCGATGGTCTCCAGCGCCGCCATCGCGCTGGTGTAATTCTTGCCTTGATCTCCATACTCCAGCGCGTTCGTGAGGCATCGGTGACCGTTCAGACGGGGAGCTTCCACGCCGAAATCGGCCGGGGGCTGTACGTGCTGCTCGCGGTGGAAGAGGGTGATGGCACCGAGCAGGCGGACTGGACGGCACGCAAGCTCGCGCAGCTTCGAATCTTTCCCGACGAGCAGAACAAGATGAACCGGTCGCTGGAGGATATCCGCGGCGCGGTGCTCCTGGTGAGCCAGATCACGCTGGTCGGTGACACGAGCCGGGGAAACAGGCCGAGCTTTGCCGCTGCGGCGGAGCCCCAGGAGGGTCGCCGGCTCTACGAACGGGTCGCCGAGACGCTGGCCGGCCGGCAGGGTCTGACGGTTCGGACGGGCATCTTCGGCGCCGCCATGATCGTCCGCGTGGTCAACGACGGTCCGGTGACGTTGATTGTTCGGACAAAGAAGAGGGGTTCAGGGATTGGGGTTCGCGGTTCGGGCTCCATCTCCTGACCCCTTGCTCCAAAAGCGAGCCCACCGATGCGATTACGCACCGGCGGGCTCCTTGTGGGGGGGCAGAAGCTGAAGCCGATGGCGGCGACCAGCGGCGCCTTGGGCTCGCCCCTTACTCCGCCGTGACCACCGAGCCGGTTGCGATAATCCCAAGAAAGTCGACAGCCGCCGCGAGGCCGCTACGGAGCGCTCACACCAGACAGCCGAACCATGACCGCCTGCATATCCGTCCAGACCTTGGTGCGCGTATCGAGCGTGTAGTTCCTCAATAGATACGCCGGGTGAAAGGTCGGCATGACCGGGAAGACCAGCGGCCCGTCGACATAGGTCGCCCAGGTCCCGCGGAGGCGGGTGATCCCCTGACTGGTCCGGAGCAGCCACTTGGTGGCGGGACCGCCGAGGGCGACGATTACCCGCGGCCGGATCTTCCGAATCTGCTCGGCGAGAAAGGGCGAGCACGCCTCGACCTCGCTGGGAAGCGGGGTGCGGTTGGCTGGAGGCCGGCTCTTGAGCAGGTTGGCGATGTAGACGTCCGCCCGCTGGAGGCCCATCGCTGTGATCATCTCATCGAGCTTCTTGCCCGCTCGACCTACAAAGGGCCTGCCGGTGCGGTCCTCCTCCTCACCGGGGGCCTCGCCGATGAACATAAGCTCGGCGTCGGGGTTGGTCTCGCCAAAGACGGTGCGGCTGTGGGCTGTGGCAGCGGTACAGTGCGGGCAGGTCTCGTCGTGCCTCGCCCGAAGCTCGTCCAGGGCAGCGGCCTTGGCGGAGGGGTCACGCTCCGGGGGCGGGTCATCAACCTGCTCAAAGGAGAGCTGGCCCTGAATCAAGCTTTCACCGGTCCCCCGCTGTGGAGGCGGAGGGGCCTCACCGGCCTCCGCAGGCACGGTGGACGCCGCGACCGCAGGGCCCCCTTCGGTCGTGCTTGCGGCGCGTGTCGGGATGAAGTCGAGCCCAAGCAGGCGGTTTGTCTGCAGGTGCTGGCGGGCAACACGGAGGCGGTGTTCGTGGGTGTCGTCCATGGCGGCACACGCTCGCGAGGGCTGTTTCGATCGCTCCGTAGCGGCCTCGCGGCGTCGCGGCCTCCTTGCCGCTCTTGTTTGGCAGCCCTCCGGGCTGCGGGGCCGCTCTTGCTTGGCAGCCCGCCGGGCTGCGGGCCGCACACTCGCTTCGTGGGCTTCGCGACGAATCGTAGAGGCCGCTACGCTTGGACGCACACTGCGCTCGTCACAAGTGTAGCGTGAAAGACTTTTCCGGCTGGAAACCCCCCGGGGTGTCCCCGGCGGCATCTGATCGCCGAAAAATCGGAATTGGGCGTGGAGACCGGGCATCGGATCGGGCTCCCGGGGAGGTCGGATTGCCAGGTGACCAAAAGCGTTTGCGACCGCCCAAGGATAGGGGTTCAGCGGAGCCGACCCCCGAGGGCTTGGGGCGTGCCGGCGACCCTCAGGGGGGTGATTCCCTTCCGAAAATTCGTAATTCTTCGTTGCCTTTGGCCAACGAACGGCAACAATGCTGCTCGCAAGTAAGGAGGCGGAGATGGCTCGTTGTCACAGCTTTGTAAGGGTGGTCTATGAGTCTCCAAACCAAGGAAACGAGTCTCCAAGCCTATTGCATGTTGCTTTATCGCAATGCCCTGCACCCGGAGTTCTTCGGGATCGAGGGTCGGCGACGAATCGAGCACGGTGAATATGAATTTGAGGGCTGGATCTTCCGGGGCGGCCACGCCCTGAGGTTCCAGCTCGACGGTTTGTGCCTCACCGAGATCGTAATCGATCAGACCGAGAACTTGCCGGATCGCGGGTTGGCAACCTCTATTGCCTGCGCGGGCGAAAAGGATCACGATGCCACTTTCGGCGACCGCCTCGTGTACATGACCTCGATACAGACCGAGCTTCTCACCGATCACCTGTACCTGGACACCTACGCCGAAATGCTCGAGCACGGCCGCGAGTGCGAGGGCCTGATGTCGATGTGGTCCGACGAGTCGGGCAAACCCAACCTGTCGTTGCTGGACATGCAGCGGTTCAGCGATCAGGTGCACGTGCAGAGCTATCACCTGCGAAGCGACTGCGACCTCGTGCTGCGCACACAGTCGATCTTCCAGGTGAAAGAAGGCGGTTAGCGCAGGTTGCGTCAAAGCCTCGCGGCCTTTTTGATAGGCCGCGAGGCCGCTACGGAGCGCTCGAAACAGTTCGAGCGGCGGCTTCACGACCTCCTTGGCCAAGAGCCGATAGCCGAAGGCCAACAGCCAAACGGCATCCGCTGTCCTACTTTTCTTCTTCGCCCTTTTCCTTGGCCCCTGCGCCTTGGGCATCCGGCTCCGGCGCCATCGTGCCCGGCACGAGCCCGGGCTGCCAGATCTCCTCAACGTCCTGACTGTCGCAGGTTTTTCGCATCAGCAGGTAGATGATCGTCGAGGTGCCGAAATAGCACACGAAGACATAGGCGGCAACCAGGCAGACGACGACCCTCTGCCAGAAGCTCACCAGCCACGCCGACCACTCGCTGTGCCATTGGAAGGGGATCGCGTGCGCCCGGTCCGGCGCCAACTCGAAGAGGACGATCTCGAACCCGCGCGCCCCCGCCACGGCGCTACCAGCCGTTAACGAGTCAACCAGCGCGCCTGTGACCAGCAGAAGCGTCTGGGCGAACAGGCTCACCGCCACGTACCCCAGGGCCAAGCCCACCAAGCCCACCAGACCGTACCCCAGAAGGTGCAGGGGCCGGCTCAGCACGTAGGCATAGGCCCGCTGCTGGGCGTCGGCGGCATCGCAGTTCTCGCAGGCGACCGCCGGCAACAGCAGGCTGAACCCCAGCCCGTAGCCGACCATCAGAAACACCACGCCGAATCCGATCATGAGCGCCACCACGTACAGCAGCCCCGCCAGCACATCGACCCACGGGTGCATGAGCACCCATCCGCCCACGATGAGGAGTACGCACAGTATCCCGGCGATCACCAGCGGCAGCAGCAGGCTGAAGATCAGCCGGCGCCAGCTGTTCAGGGCGAAGTTGATCCCGTCGCGCATCGTCATCCGCTCACCGCGGGCGATGTCGACGGCGGTCATCCTCGCCACCGCCCCGCCCACCAGCGCCACGAGAACGAGCAGAATCAAACCGTAGAGAACGGTGAAGAGACGATCGAGCCCCCACACCGCCCGCGGCGTTTGGACGAACAGGTCGCTGGCGGCGGCGAAAAGCGTCTCCGGGCGGAGCGTCACCAGACCCTTGATGATCCCGTTGAATTCCGTGGTGACGTGGCCCAGCGTGGCCTCGAAGGTGCCGCGCGGGCGTCGATCGTCGATCTTCGTGAAGGTCTTGCTGAACTCCCGATCGGCTTGAGGTCGGGACTCCGGCGACAGGTCCCGCCGATCCTGCCGGTGGTGGGTCTTGATCAGTTCCGCCACGGCGATGGCGTCCCGTGGCTCGTCGGGCCATTCGTCGGGGTCCTTCACGTAGGTTGCCAGCGCCTCGGCGAGAACCACCTCCAGCGCCGCCCGATCCTCCTCCTCGCTGAACTCCCAAAGGCCTTCCGGGGACACCCTCGGGTCGGTGACGCCGTCCCACAGACGCCCCGCCGTCAACAGGGCCAACACCAGGAGCAGGCCGAGCACCAGCCGCGGCGGTCCAAAGGCCATGCTGACCGCTCGGAGAATGGTGGGAAACCGAAACAACTGCCCGAACTCCACGCCCTCCCCGAGTATGCGTTTGTCAGAATCAGCCACAAATCGACCTCCCGCGCAATGTGCCTGTCTTGGCCCTACCGCCCCCGATGCTACCACCGCCACCGGCCCTTCACCAAGACCCTCCAACACCCTTATCGCACGCAAAGGGGCGCCCCCAGATGTCCTGGGGCCCCGGTCCCGGGCACCGCCATAGCGGGTGAGGTGGTATCGTGTCAGTGTCGGTCTGCGGGGCGACCCCTGCCCGCCGGCGGCCCCACCTGTCGTTGGGGGCCCACCTCGACTGAAAGGAGAACGACATGGCCTTCACCGTTCCCGAGCTGCCCTACTCGCACGACGCCCTTGAGCCGCATATCGACGCCCAGACGATGCGGATCCATCACGGCAAACACCACAACGCCTACGTGACAAAGCTCAACGACGCGATCGAGTCAAAGGGGGACCTTGCGTCCAAGACGATTGAGGCCCTGATCTCGGACCTCAAGAGCGTGCCGCAGAATATCCGCGCCGCGGTGCGGAACAACGGCGGCGGTCATTTCAACCACAGCTTGTTCTGGACGATCATGGCGCCCAGCGCCGGCGGGCGTCCCTCCGGCGAGCTCGCCGCGGCGATGGATTCCACCTTCGGCTCCTTTGACGCGTTCAAGGACCAGTTCGCTCAGACGGCGACCACACGCTTCGGCTCCGGGTGGGCGTGGCTCGGCGTCAAGGACGACGGGTCGCTGTCGATCAGCTCCACGCCGAACCAGGACAACCCGTTGATGAATGACTTCGTGGACTGTCCCTGCGCGCCGATCCTCGGCCTGGATGTGTGGGAGCACGCCTACTACCTGAAATACCAGAACCGCCGACCGGACTACATCGCCGCCTGGTTCAACCTGGTGAGCTGGTCCGCGGTCGCAGACCGGTACACCAAGGCGAAGTCGCTGGTTGCAGTGTGAAGAGCCGCTCGGCTGTAGGTGCTGAATCTTCGCCTTCCTCGGGGTCGGCACAGCCGGGACTACCTGTGCTGTGACGGAGTCCCGATCGCTCGCGACGACGCCACGGTTGGTCCGACGGGGCAAAAGACCGGGCCTTCGCTTTGCTCAGACCCAGCCACCCGGAGATTGCTGACAGCCGACAGCGTCTCTCACGGACACGGCCCCCAGCCGGCCAGCACGATGAGCAGGTCGGGGACGGCCACCACGCCGTCGAAGTCGAGGTCTGCGACATGGCCCGGGTTCGGACCCCAGGCCGCCAGCAGGATCAGCAGGTCGGGGACTCCGACCGTGCCGTCGAAGTCGATATCGCCCGGGCAGGCGGCACCACAGAGGACGGTGACGTCAAAATCGTCGATCCCCGCCTCGGTGATGGAGTTATCGGGATCGGCGATCGAGAAGCGGACCTGGACCAATGCCGTCGGGGCGACGAAGTCGCTGAGTAGGAACGACGTAGTCTCCCACACACCGCCGGTCGACAGAACGGCCTCGACCTGGGCCCAGCTCACACCCGCGTCGTTGGAGACCTCCACGATCAGGGCATCATGGATGCCAAAGGAGCTGAAGGCCCATCGCGAATAGGAAATGAAGGCATCGGTGCCGGTGAGGTCAAAAAGCGGCGAGATGAGCCTGGTGGGCCCCCCATCCACGTCGCTGGCGGCGGCCGTTCCGCCGGGCACGCCGTTTTCCGTGATAAACGCCATCGTCCCCAGGGGCGTCGCATCGTCTTCCGGCGACGCCGTCTGGCCGCCGCAGCAGATCGTGGCGTTGGGGTCAGCCTGCTCCCACTGACCACCCGTCAGCGAGGGGTCATTCTGGACCGTCCACCCCGAGACATCGCCCTCCATCTCGTCACGGAAGAAGACTCCGGTCCCCTCGCTGACGACGGCCCTGTACGTCGACACCGGGGCCGCCGCCGGGTCGGTGAAGGAGAGGCCACCGGTGAGCTGGACGCTGAAGTAAAAGTCAAAGCGGTCTCCGCACGCCGCGGCGGGAAGGGTGGCGAGGTAGAGGTCGGCCCCGATCTCCACCAGCGGGGTCGTCTCAAACACGTCATTGTTGAGCGCGACGTGGATCTCGGGGCTTCCGGGGAGGACCGTGTCGCCGAAGGGCGCCATCGAAACCTGGATGTCGGTGGGCGTATCGGGGACGAGCAACTCGGGCAGATCAATGGGGTAGCTGATGACGACGCCCACCGGCGCGTCGGTGTTGATCCAGACCTGGATGCCGGTGCAGCGGCCGAAGATCAGGTCCTTCAGGCCGTCGCCGTCGAGGTCGAAGACCGCCACGTCGTGGACGCCCGTGAGCATATTGGACGGGATGTTGGCCGGGTCGGACGTGAAGGTGACGTTGGGTGAGTTGCCGTCATTCCTGAGCAGCTCGGTCACCCGGATGCACCCGGGAATATCCACGTCGACATCGGTCATGATCACGTCGTTGAAGCCGTCGTTGTTCAGATCCACGATGAGGCAGTTGCCCCCGAGATCGTTTCCGATGTCGGGCAGTACGGTCTCGGTGAAGTTTGCCAAGCCGTTGCCACCGTTGCCCTGGTTCAGAAGGAACCGGTCGGTGCCATCGTCGATAACAACGATATCCAGCATGCCGTCGCTGTTAAGATGGCCGACGTCGATGTGGTACGCCGCTCTATCGTAGATCTCCTCGATCCTGTCGAACGAACCGGTGCCGTCGTTGTAGATCACCTTCACGGGACCGTTTTCGCATTTGACGATGTCGTTCCAGCCATCGCCGTTCATATCCGCGATCACCACGTTCACGCCGAAGTCCGATTCCAGCATCTCCGCCGTGATCCGCGGCGGACCGCTCTCGTCGGTAAAGTAGCCGCTCCCGTCGTTGATCAGCAGGCGGTCGTTGAGGTCGTCCTGGCGGTCGGGCTCCCCGCGTTCGTAATCCACAAAGTACAGGTCCAGGTCGTTGTCGTTGTCCACGTCCCCGGCAGCCACGCCGCAGAACCGCGGCTCGAACGGCATGGTGGGAATCCGATCGACGTCGTCGAAGTCAAACCCCAGCCAGTTGCCGCCGGCATCGTTGCCCAGGTTGATGTAGACCCGGGGATGGGTGATCGACTTGGGGTTGCCCAGACCGCCGAGGGTGGTGGAGGTGACGATGTCCAGCCAGGTGTCACCGTTGACATCGGCCAGGACCACATCGCGATCGTTGGTCAGATCCATGAAGTCCGGGATGTACTGGCTCGTGCGGTCCACGAGAACGCCGTCGATCGTCTGGCCATCAGCGATCTTCTCGTTCATGTACAGGACGTTTCGCTTGCCCCCGGGGTTGGTGAACGGGGTCTTGCGGACGACGATCAGGTCGTCGTCACCGTCCTTGTCCACATCGCCCCAGGCGAAGTCCTTCTCCTGGACGTCCGTGGAGCCGACCTCCGAATCGCTGCTGACCAGCCGCAGTGAGGTCTCGTTGGAGTACGTCACCCACCCCCCCGCGCAGACCTCCGCGGCGGCGAGCAGGAGCACCAGGAGCAGGATTGCCGGCAAGGATTGCGACACACTCTTTCCCCACCCCCCACCCCTCACCACCATGGTGACACTATGCCGCGCCGACCTCCCATTGCAACCCCGAACACCCCGTTTTGGCAGGCTCCCGTGGCTCGCGTGCCGGTATTTCCAAGAGGGTTGCTCTCGGAGCGCAACTCCCCGACCCGGGCTCGCGTCGGCAAGGTGCCACGTCCGCCGCCAGGCGGGCGGGTCGCGTAGCGACCGGGCCTCGGTGAACGCCCAGGCCCAGGCAACTCCCCGAGCTGGACTCGAACCAGCAACCTAGCGGTTAACAGCCGCTCGCTCTACCAATTGAGCTATCGGGGAAGACGGGGCTCTATAGCCCTCACTGGGGCAATTGGCAAGTCATCAGCAGGTCGCCGGCGCGCCGAGGAACCGTTGCCCCTGGAGTACCGGCTCATCGAAGATCATCGGCCAAGTCGTCTTGGCATCTTCGCCGGAGGCGGATACCCTATGGTTTCGGCCCCCGGTTCAGCGTCATGAAAGAGAAAATCCATCCCAAATACTACCCCGAGGCGAAGGTCTACTTCCGCGGCGAGGTCGTCATGACAACCGGGGCCACCGTGCCTGAGCTCCACGTGGAGATCTGGTCGGGGTCGCATCCCTTCTACACGGGTCAGAAGTCCTTTGTCGATACCGCCGGCCGGGTGGAGAAGTTCCAGAGGAAATACGCCGGCGAATACTTCAAGGGCAAGAAGAAAGCCCCCAAGTAGGCTCGCGGCGCGTGCCCGGCCGCCACAAAGGCCGGCAGCGGCTATTCGCTGCGCTGCAATGGGCTCTCCGTTCCTCCGCCATGACCAGCAACGACTCAGACAATTTCATCCAAAAGCTCCAGGAGCTCGACACCCAGTACCAGGAGATTCTCCAGCAGCTGCTCCTGCCCGAGACGCAGGCGGATCACCGTCGGGTTCGGGAGCTGTCGCAGAAGCGGGCGGCGATCGAGCTGCCGGTCGGGAAGTACCGGGACTACCGGTCGCAGATGCGGCAGGTAAAGGAGCTTGAGAGTGTCATCGCCGACGGGTCCGATGAAGAGCTGGTGGAGTTGGCCCGCCAGGAGCTTCCCGAGCTTCTGGCCCGGTCCGGGGGAACGCTGGAGACCGCAAAGCGACATTTCGCAACCGCTGTCGACCGCGAGGTGGCGTCCTTCATCCTGGAGGTTCGGGCCGGGGTCGGTGGCGACGAGGCGGCGATCTGGGCCGGCGAGCTGGTCTCCATGTACCGGCGGTTTGCCGCCGAGAAGGGCTGGACGGTGCAGGAGATGCAGTTTTCGGGCTCCGAGCAAGGCGGCTGCAAGTCGGCGATTCTCCGGATCACCGGTCAGGGAGCGTGGGCCGAGCTGGGCTACGAGGGCGGAACCCACCAGGTCAAGCGGGTCCCTGCTACGGAGGCGCAAGGTCGGATCCACACCTCCACCGCGACTGTGGCCGTTCTGCCGGAGCCCCTGGACATCCAGATCGACCTGGATCCCGGCGACGTCAAGGAGTCGATCACCACCGCTCAGGGCCCCGGCGGCCAGAACGTGAACAAGGTGGCCACCGCCGTGCACCTGATCCACCAGCCCACCGGGATAGAGGTCAGGATGCAGGACACCAAGAGCCAGGCCCAGAACCGCGAGAAGGCCTGGCGGCTGCTGAAGGCCCGGATCTACGAGCAGCAGAAGGCCGCCGCCGATGCCGAGCGGGCGGAGGCGCGATCTTCCATGATCGGCTCGGGAAAGCGGGCCGAGAAGATCCGAACCTATCGGTTCAAGGACAACCTGGTCGTCGATCACCGACTCGGCAAGTCATTCAACCTCTCGGAGATCATGCCCGGGCGGATGCAGCCCTTGATCGACAAGCTGATCGAGCAGGATACGGCGCAACGGCTGGCGGCAATGTGACCCGCGGATGAGGAATGTTGGCAGCTGTCAGCCGTCAGCTGTCAGCTCGCCTTCTGGCCAGCTGTTGTGGCCGTTGACGAGGTTGAACATCCCGCGCATGTCTGCCTCCGAGCCGATCTTCGGCACCAGGGCGACGAACGCGCCCGTGGCCGCGTTGTACCAGGCGGTGTGTTGCCCGACCCCGTTGCTGCGAGGGAGCTTGAAGGTCTTGTGGTTGGGGACCATCCGGTCCTTTGAGCCGTGGACGGTCTGGATCTTCAGCGGCCTCTTGGTCCAAACGTTTTGCGGGAGCAGCCCGTTGCCAAACCACGCCGGATCGATCGTGTTGGGGTAACCCTCCCTGGAGAGAGGAACGTCCGCAACGGCGGCGTGATAGAGGATCTTCTGGCGGATGAGCCTGACAACGCCGGTCATGGTGACCGTCTGGGCGTTCCGTGGCAGCTCGGCAACCAGCGGATACACGATCCCCGCGAGGACGAGGAGGATCGCCGAGACGATGAGGATCTCGATAATGGTAAACGCTGATCGCTTCCGCATGAACCCGCCTGTCTTTCGCCGACGCGGTGCGACACAGCGCCGGTCTTTTGTCCTGCCTCCCCACCAAAGTTCTTCACAGGCAGCTTGACACGGATCGGCGCGAAGTCCAGCCCCAAGCCCCGCCCTCCCCCACCGCCGCCTCGGGATGTATGCTGCAGGTAAGCCGGAGAAGGTGACCAACCGACAATGTCTACGCATCTTCCCAACGCGAGCAATCCGGACCTCGATCCCCAGCATCTCATCCCGATCGTGGTCGGCGCCCATCTCCGGGCGGAGGTGGGCGACCGACCGCTGGGCAACACCCTCCACCGGAAGATCCTGAGCTGGCGGCCGGAGGATCTCGAGGGCGAGCCCCTGGTGCCTCTGGTCCTGACCGACCTGTGGTATCTCAACGCCAGGGAGCTGATGGAGCGCCCCACGATCTCGATCGGCCATCCCGAGGTCAACGCGGTCTCGGCATACTTTGCCAACCGTCTTCCCGCCGCGTTCGTGATCCAGGGGGTCCTGCAGGTTCAGCTGGACGTGGAGTACATCACACTCCAGGCGTGTATCTGGGGTGTGGACCGCCAGAGCACGGCCTCGGGGGTGAGCCTCTTCACCGAGCGGTACCTCGAGCCCTTTCTCCTCGCCGCCCACGGGCTGCCCACGGAGTCCCGCCAGCCTCGCCCATAAGAAAGAAGGCGGGTGGTGCTGGACTGAAGCGGCTCCTGGGCTATCGTATGGGCAAGAGCGGATGAGCGTGACGGGGACGATTCGGCGCGTCGGTTCGACACCTGCCGAGGAACTCGCTCATGATCGCTCTTTCTTTCAATCCATCCCGCTGCGACACGACACCCCAAGGACCCCCGCGGCCCCGACGGCGAGGCTTCTCGATGACCGAGCTGCTGGTGGTGATCGGCATCATCGCCGTCCTGGCCGGCATCCTGCTGGTCGCGATGCGCGGTGTGCGGGTGAGAGCCAAGTACACCCAGACTGAATCGACGATGCAGTCGTTCATGGCCGCCTGCGACTCCTTCCAGATGGAGCACGGGCGGTATCCCGGCGTCGTCCCCGAGTCTGTCTTTGCCAACCCCGGGGGCGTCGGCGGAACGCCCCCGATCAGCGGAACAGAGAACGCACTGCTCGACCTCATGGGCGGTGTGATCCGAGGCGATGATCCGCGCTACAACGAACAGGAGTTCTCCGGTCGCGGCTGGGAGGAGATCATCGTCAACGGCGGCACACTACTCGGCAAGATCAAGGTCAACCGGCAACTCATCGGGGAGGGACCGGTCATAAACGGCCA
>Ga0114948_10000835_pt1 | contig 12735 bp, 9 predicted proteins | sample CR04metaG_FD_83877 | JGI IMG/M metagenome (GOLD analysis project Ga0114948, IMG submission 83877) | Deep subsurface microbial communities from Mariana Trench to uncover new lineages of life (NeLLi) - CR04 metaG | ecosystem: Environmental > Aquatic > Marine > Ocean trench > Sediment | place...
CTCGGGCCACGTCTGGAGTGGCGCACCTTGGGCTCTCCCCACTTTCGAGTCCAGGCGCTGGCGATTCTTCGAACGGCGGGGGGCCTCGACAGCCTCTCCGACGACGTCGGCTACAGGGCGGACGTCGATTGGAACGTCGGAGGTCGATCGCCGGTAACGATCGGTGGCAGCGTGTTCGACGTGGTCGCCCCAATCGAGTCATGGCAGCTGCAGGACGAGGAAGTCGGATTTGCCGCGCTGCTATGGCACCGCGACTACCGCGATTACTACTTGAAGAAGGGCTACGCCGGGCGCGTGACCGTCGAGCCAATGATCGGGTTCGAGATCTCGGTCGAAGTCGGTCGCCATGAAGACACCTCGATCGCGGCGCGTGACCCCTGGACACCATTCCGGGGAGACCAAACGTGGCGTCCCAACCCTGCGATCGACGAAGGGACGTTTACGACGATCGTTGGCAGCATCCAGTACGACTCGCGCCCCTCCCGAGACTCCCCGTCTTCCGGATGGTTCATCCGCGCCGAGTGGGAGCGGGGCATCAGCGACGACGTCGTACCACAGGACCTTCCGGTGGCCATCCGAAGCCCGTTACCGGCCAACCAGAACTACACGTACGACCGAGTGTTCTTGGATCTACGCCGTTACGAGCGCCTGGGGTGGAACGGTCAACTCAGCCTCCGCGCCGTCGGGGCCGGAACGGTTGGCAAGAACGACCCGCTGCCCATCCAACGGCGACTGTCACTGGGTGGCCCCGATCCGATGCCGGGGTTCGCTTTTCGACAGTTCGCGTGCAACGCGGCCGCCGGCGCCCCCACTCAAACGGCGCTGTGCGATCGCATCCTGCTCTTTCAGGCCGAGTATCGCGGCAATCTCTCGTTCAGCAGTTCATCCCGCGCCCGGCGCCGCATCCGCCGCCGGGCCACTCACAATCGCTGGATGGACTTCTGGGATTGGGACGACTGGTTCTGGTTTGACGGTCCTACGGTCGTGTTCTTCGCAGATGCTGGAAGCGGATGGATAGATGGAGGGCCAAGCACCTTCGAGGGCGATGTAGGTGCGGGTCTCGAGCTCGGCAGTGTCGGGTTGTACGCCGCCAAAGCGCTGAAGAGCGGAGAGTCACTCCGCCTGTCGCTGCGATTACACCGCAGGTTTTGACCAAGCAAGGCGAACGCACGCGCACGGAGTAGAGATAGGGAACCGGCACCGACTCATGGGAATGTCATTCGTGTGAAGGCCGCATGATCAAACACGCCACCACAGCTTTGGTCTGTTGTGTGGTCTTTGCATTCGATGCGTCGGCACAGCGGGAACCCGACGTAGTTGTCGAGCTTCGGCCATCGGATGATGCACAAGCAGCATCGGTGCAACTGCGAGGTTTACTGTCGGACTCGCGGTATCTCAGGGCAATGCGGTCCGGTTTTCCCTTGTACGTCGAGTACCAAGTCGAATTACGGCGTTCACGATCCAACTGGTTTGATGATGTAGTTGCCCAAACCTTCTGGGAGTACGTCGTGCTGTACGATCCCGTACGCGAAACGTTCGTAGTGGAGGACGGCGAATCGAGAGAGGAGCTCTCCAACGAGCAGGAACTTCGCCGGCGGCTCGAGACCGTGTGGGCTCTGCAGCTCACACCCGACCGAGCGGGCAGATACTACTACGCGGCGACCGTGAGCGTGCGGACGCTGTCTGATTCCGACGTCGACGAGGTGTTCGATTGGCTGAAGGGCGAAGATGATTCCAGTGGCGCGCGGCGGCACGGGTCCATCACGCGAGGTGCGCGGAAACTCTTGGTCCGAATCGCACCGCTGCCCCACATCAGGAAGTCTGGCGAGTCACGGAAATTCATGTGGCCCTGAACCGCCGTCACCGCAGGCCTGGTTCCGCATGGCCCTTCGGGCCGGCCAGACGCGTGGCGGTTTCACTTCGTGAATTCAAACTCCCCGCGCACCAAGAATCCGTGGTCGGCAGCCGCGAGCAAGTCTTTGTCTCCCCTGCTGTCTCCATACGCGAACACGGTGTAGTCGGCGAGCGACCCTAGATGTGACTCGAGGCGGCGAACCTTTGCGCGGCCCCAACAAGGCTCCATAGCGAACCGCCCCGTAAAGACTCCCTTGTCATCCAACTCTAGCTGCGTGCCCAGCACATCATCGAACCCGGCGTCAGTTGCCCAAGCGTCGAGGTAAACGTCGATGGATGCACTTATGAGAATGCAGCGATGGCCTTGGCTCTTGTGCCACGCCAGTCGCCGCAAGCCCGCTTGCTTGATGAGAGATGCCCCTTCGATCGCCATGAATCGCTCTCCCAGGTCGCGAAGTCGGTCTGCGGTCATCCCAGCGAAGCAATGTCGCAGGAGGCGTTCATGCACGTTGGCTTCCCACTTCCCTACGACCCCCCCCAAAGACTCTCGCTGGCCCGCCTGGCTCTTGAGCCGCTCATCCCAAAACGCGGTCACCAGGTCGAGACCGAACATCGGGACGAGCCGAACGATCGTCAGCCACGTCTTTACCCTGCCAAGCACGAAAACCACGAATGGCAAGCTCGTATCCCGGCGTGTGAGCGTACCATCGAAGTCGAAGACCGCAACAACCGGCCGAGCAACTGGTGGAGTATTGCTTGTCATTGACCGCCGCATCGGTGAGCGCTCGTAGCCGCATGCCTGGAAATCGGCGAGACGGCGTTGCTGCAACTTTCCAACTGCCGGCGGAACCCACGGACGTGTCGCAGTATTCGAATCCGTCGAACGCACAATATTAACTCACACCCACCCGATGTCGCCCGTTCGGTGGGCGACCCCGTTCACTCGTGGCCATCAGAACGACATTGTGGCGATATTTCACAAACTGCCTGTTTTCCTAAGGATCCAGGGTGCTCCGCCCCCATTTACGGCGGGTCCACGGCTAGTTTGAATATCACCGAAGGCAGTATAGCTTTCTTTGCTGTGCTGTAACCTTCAAGAACCTGGAGTTCCATGCCCCCAGCTAGACGGCCAGTCTCTGTCGCCGACCGCTTTCGCGGTGAGCGCATCTTGCTCACGGGGGCCACCGGATTCCTCGCGAAGTCCATTCTGGAGAAAATTGTCCGTGCCATCCCCGACGTGGCGCAGATCTATTTATTGGTCCGGCGATGTCAGCGCACTTCCGCCGCCGAGCGGGTTGAGCGAGAGGTCATCAGCTCGTCCATATTCGACCGTTTACGACATACGCAAGGCACCCGTTTCGCCGACGTCATGCGTGAGAAGATTACGGCCGTCGAAGGTGATCTCGGTGAGGATCGACTCGGGCTTCCCGATCAAGCGTATGATGAACTGGCCCGGGCCGTCACCTGCGTGATCAACAGCGCGGCGGCGTGTTCGTTTGGCGAGCAGCTCGATCGAGCGCTGCAGGTCAACACGATCGGGCCACAGCGCATCCTGCAGTTCGCCAAGGACGCGGGTGATATCCCGCTGGTGCACGTGTCGACATGTTACGTAAGCGGCATTCGTGAGGACGACATCCCGGAAGACGTGCTCCCTCTCGGTCACACCGTGTCGACTTACATCAAGGGAGCCAAACCAACGTTCCACCTCGATGCCGAAGTCCAGTCCATGCTGGCTCAGTGTACCGAGATCCGGAGCGCAGTGGCCGACGGCGAGCGAGACGAGCAGGTTTTTGCGGATGCATACCCCTCAACATACGCGTCCGACAAAATTGCACGCGAGCGTCGAGATTTCGCAGACTCCGCGGTCGTTAACCTCGGCAAGCGGCTCGCGCGGTTCCACGGGTGGACCGACACCTACCCGTTCACCAAGGCGTTGGGCGAGCAACTGCTCGTCCGTGAACGCGGCAGCGTGCCGCTGGTCATCCTCAGGCCCTCCATTATCGAGAGCAGTTACGAGGAGCCGATGCCGGGTTGGATCGACGGGCTGCGCATGGCTGATCCCTTGATCACCGAGGCCGGTAAGGGAAATCTGCCGACGTTCGTCGGCCGGGCAGACGCAACGCTCGATCTCGTACCTTGCGACATGGTTACGAACGCGATTCTCGCAGCCATTCCGCCGGCAGGAGCATTGGACTGGTGCGAGATCTATCAGATCGGCAGCGGACACCGCAACCCCCTGTCGCTCAGACAGCTATCCGAAATGGTGTATGAGGCGTTCACGCGGCGCCCCTCTTACGACCGAGCAGGTGAGCCGTTACAAGCGACGTCTTGCCAATGCATACCAGGTCACGAGTTCAAACGCAAACTGTACCGCCGAATGCGTCATATGCAGCTCGTGCGCGATCTGTATACGCGAGTGGGAGCGAAGGCCAGGGCGAGACAAGCCCGCCTCACGCTCCGCGTGCTCGGCAGGTTGCGTGATTTCGCAGATCTCTACGGTTTCTACACCTCGCACAGTCCCCGGTTCTTAACCGACAAGACCGACGCACTGTGGGGTGCCTTGAGTGATGAGGATCGCGCTCTGTTTCCGTTTGACACGACGAGGATCGACTGGCACGACTACATCGTGGAGCGCCACGTGCCAGGGCTGCAGCGGATGGCGGGGTCCAAGATGAGGTCCAAGCGAACAATGCACCCGCGAACGTTACATCGTATCGCCGACGTGCGGTGCTTGTTCGACCTATACGAACGTACAGCGGAGATCTATGGGGATTGTACGGCGACGCAGGTGTGTCGCAGTGATACGGCAACGGGATGGGTGAGGTATACGTACCGTCAACTCGTCGACGCCGCCGCACACGTCCACACGCAACTCGCCGAACTCGGACTCAAGGTGGGAGACCGCATCATCATTTACAGCGAGAGCAACCCCGAGTGGGTGTTTGCGTACATGGGTGCGCAGCGAGCGGGTTTGGTGGCGGTACCACTCGATCCGCAGTTGACCCCAGAGGAAGTTTCCGACATCGTCACGCACACCAACGCCAAGTTGATCTTGGTCGGTCGTCAAACCCACCGCGCATTTCCAACCAACGGTCGAAATGGACCGCAACCACCCGTAGTGCGCCTCCAACACCCGTTCGTCCCCGACCCAACCCAGCCGGCCGACCCACACGCCAGCGCACCTCCACCAAAGCAAATCCGCGGTCCAGACGATCCGGCATCCATCATCTTCGTAAACGGCACGACGCACCCCCCGAAGCCGGTCGTGCTGAGCCATGCCGAATGTCTCTCTCGTGTACGTGAGTCTTTGAGCAACGGCGAGCAGGAGGCTGAGGAGAGCATGATTTCGGCGCCACGGATGCGTGACGATGACGACTTTTCCCGCCGTATCGTATCCGCGTTCGCCCAAGGTGCGTGCGTGTCGTACATAGATCAGTTCGCCTAGGCGAATCGTACCGCCTGTGCGGGATCTCCACGAATGGAAGGATGAGTCGTATCGCCACAAGTGGTGGGGCTGGGGACCTGAGGGCCTGGAGTACGACATGCACCGCCGGCCCGACTTCTGGCCGTGGATTTGCAAGATCGCGGCCCTCCCCGACGACGCCACTCCCGCCTATCGCATCAGCCGCGACTCCATAAAGCTGCCGGCTCGCAAGTCACAGCCGGAGTTCGATGACGCCGTCACCGCCCTGCTAGGAATAGATCGGGTTCGGTACGATGACGACGACCGTATTGCTCACAGCTTTGGCCGGAGCTACCGTGACCTCGTGCGCCTGCGTGCTGGGCTCATCGACCATCCACCTGATCTGATATTATATCCCCAGTCCCATGATGATGTCGTCGCGATCGTGCGTCTCGCCGGCGACCACGATGTAACACTCATACCATTTGGCGGCGGAACCAACATCGTGGGATGCGTCGAGCCCTCCACAGCGGACGAGCGCATGGTCGCCACGTTGGACATGCGTCTGATGAATCGATTGCTCGCCCTCGACAAGGAGTCGATGACCGCCGACTTGGAGCCCGGCCTGTTCGGACCGCAACTCGAACGGTTGCTCAACGCGCATGGATGCTCCCTCGGGCATCACCCGGATTCGTTTCAGTTCTCCACGTTGGGCGGATGGCTCGCCACACGCTCCGCGGGCACCCAGTCGAACGTCTACGGAAAAATCGAAGACATGGTGCTCGGGATGCGCGTCGTCACTCCCCGTGGTATCATCGAGACGAAATCGCTCCCAGCCGCGTCGAACGGTCCCGATCTCAACCGCGTCATCGTCGGGTCGGAAGGCACATTCGGCATCATCACTCAAGCAACGATGCGAGTACATCCTGTGCCCGAGTTCGAGGAGTATCGCCTGTTGCTCTTCCCGTCGTTCAGGGACGGATTCCGTGCGCTACGGGAGTGCGTTGTGCAGGGCGTCATGCCCAGCATGGCACGGCTCAGTGACGAAGCCGAAACGGAACTCATCTTTGCCGCGAAGTACCCAAGCAGCGGTGTCAAGCGAATCCTGAACGGCCCCGTTAAACGCCTATTACGGGCGCGTGGCTACTCCCGGCCGGCCGCTCTCGTCGTCGCGTTCGAGGGGACGCGCAAGACGGCGCGGCAACTCCGACGCGCCATCCGGCGCATCTTACGCAAACATCGCGCGTTTGACCTCGGAACGGGGGCCGGAGAGGCCTGGAAGGAGTCTCGCTACGACGTCCCGTTCCTTCGCGACTACTTGATGGATTACGGCTTCATCACTGACTCGTTCGAGACGTCGACGGTGTGGTCGAACATGATGCCGCTGTACGAGGCGGTGACCGAGGTCATTCGCAAGACATTCGAGGAGGTGACGGGGTTTCCGGGGTATGTGGGGAACCACATCTCCCACTTGTACAGCACTGGGGCATGCCTCTACTACTCCGTGGGCGGGCGTTCACGCGAAGGTTCCACACCGGAGGAGATGATAGAGCAGTACACGACCATCAAGCACGCGGCAACGAGCGAAATCATGCGCAACGGGGGCGCATTATCGCATCACCACGCCGTGGGCTACGAGCACCAGCCTTGGATCGAACAAGAACTGTCCGCCACGGGCATCCGTTCGTTGACGGGCTTCAAGCTGTGTCTCGACCCGCAACGTATCCTCAACCCCGGGAGCTTGCTCCCCGACTCCGCACTGGGTCCCGGAAGTCTACCGGACTGACATCCCGCACGATGTCGTCACTTAACACCTGGGCCATTCGCTCCCACCCCCGGCGCGACATCTCGGGATAAAAAGGCAAGTACACAGCGTGCGAGAGAATATCTTTCGCCTGCGTAGTGTCGTGCGCACCGGATCCCAGCGGATTCTGCACAACGTCAAAACTTCGCCCCTCAGTCGCGTCGAACCCGGCCTCGCGCAGCGCCCGAATCAGTCGCTTCGGCTCCGGCGCCAAGATCGGGAAGACCCAGTAATGGTGCGGAGTGAGACAGCCCCCCGGGCAGGTCACCGTCGTGCCCAGCCGCCGTTGCAGGGCATCTCCATCCACGATTCGGCGGGCCAGCCGCACGTGATCCTCCCGCAGTCGCCGGTGCAGCATCCGAAGCAGCGCCACGCAGGGCCGGCGGCGAATTCTGGCGAAGAATTCCGGACCACTGAAGCCCCTCGTCAGGCGGTGCACGAGGCGGTCGTGATCCACGCCGACGACCCGAAGAAGTGCGAGCACCGCGCCGTACATGACCTGACCCGAAACGGCGTGCAGCACTGCGTACTTCAGCAGTCGCGCCGCGTACGCTCTGGTCGGCTGGACGGCGTACTCCTGCTGCCGTTGGCGCATGCGCGCTAACAGATTTGCGTCCCTCACCCGTAACAATCCGCCGCCGAAGGCGGTGGCCGTCTTGATCGGGCCGAAGCTGAACATCGCTACGTCCGAATCGGCATGGCCCGTGTACCCGGGCCCCGCAAACGCCTGCGCACAATCCTCGATCACCATTAGTCCCCGCGTTCGGGCAAACGCGACGATCGGCTCGACATCCAGACGCCCGCCATACAGGTGTGTGACGACGATCGCCCTGGTGTTGCTCGTCACCGCCGCGTGCAAGGCATCCACTCGGGGCTGCGTGGTCTCTCTGTCAATGTCGATAGGAATCGCAACCAAGCCGTGGTGCTCGACAATGCGGGGCATGTCCGCGATCGTCAGAGCCGAAAAGATCACCTCACTTCCCACCGGGAACTCGGCCGCAGACAGCAGCAAGTCGAAACCACTGCGTACCGACAAGGCGACCAATCCATCTCCCCCGGCCGACCAACATTCCTCCACCACCCGTGCCTTTGCCGCGCGGCGCCCGGGAACGAAACACGCCGTCAAGCCATAGATCAGGTCAGTCCACGAAACGTCCAGCCGCTTCGATGTCCACATCACCACGATCGCGTCTCAGGACTCCAAGGTTTTTTCGTAGATTCGGTAACTCTTGTAACGCCGCACACCCATGATTTCCGCCGTCTTGTTCGCCTCGGCGTTGATGTCCTGTACCCACGACAGTTCCCCAGCGATATAATTGCGCACGCCACGCTTGAGCGATTCGAAGTAGAAAACCGGAGCAACGCCCTTGCTTCGGAATTCCGGGAGCACGCCCAGCACCGCCAGACGCGCCGTCCGCGGGCGACGCGTCTTGACATACCACGCGAGTCGTAGCAGTCGCAGGAGCCCTTTGGAACGCCTCGCGTCGTTCATGAACTCATTCACGTTCGGAATGGTCAGCGAAAAACCAACCGGCTTGCCATGCACCTCAGCGATCAACACCATACTCGGATCCAGAATCGCCTTTAGGTCGCGGGCTGCGAACTCAAGGTCAGCCTTGGTCGTTGGCATGAAGCTCCACTCGCGTACAAGGGTAGTGTTGAACAGATACTCGATGATTTCGAGTTCCTTGGCGAGATTCTTGAGGTTGATGCCACGAACCGTGATATTGGTCCTTTTTTTGAGCCGTTCGACGATGCGCTCCGTTCGAGCCATCGTCGGCAACTCGTCGTCGATGTAGTACGCGTACAGATCCCGCGCCTTCGTGAGGCCCAGCTCGTCGTACCGTGCAGGATAATACTCTGGATTGTACGGCATCAGGACAAAGGGTTGGGAGTCGAAGCCCTCTACCAACAGCCCACACTCGTCGTTCTGCGTTGGGTTGACGGGGCCACGCATCAGTGTTCGGCCACGCTTCGTCAGAATGTCTTCCGTAACTTGAAGCAGGCCCGCGGCGACATCGCCGTCGTCGATGAAATCGAAGAAACCGAAGAATCCCGTCTGGTCGTTGTGATATTTGTTGTGTGTCTCGTTGATGATCGCCGCAATTCTTCCGACCGGCCGGCCGTCGCGGTACGCTATGAATGGAAACAGCTCACCGTGATTGTGAAATGGATGACTGCGGCGTGCGAGGCGCGACACACTGCCTGGAAACGGTGGCAGGAAGTAGCGATTGCCCTCGTGCAGGGTCTCTGGAATATTCTCGAACAGCCGCCACTGCGTCCTGGTCTCGCACGGCACGATATTCAGCACCAGGTACCGCCTCTCATGGCCCGCACGGATGGTTTCCCAACCATAGCGATCAACAGATGTGAGGATCAACACCCGCGCACCGCAGATAGCGCGACGCCGACGGTCAACGCAAGTCGTCGAGAAGCTCTCGGGCCTGCCTCTTGAACGTCAGATCCGGCGGGTGGATGCTGGGGAGTTGCAAGACCTCATTCAGCGCGGTGCGGGCCAAGTCGTGCTGGTTTCTCTTGAAATACAGCTTGCCCAGGTCCAAGCGATAGAGCAGTGATGTGGGGTCCAACTCAGCGGCACGCCGCGTGTAGCACGCCGCATCTTCCCAGCTCGCCTTGTCGAGACCCTCGCTGCCAAAAAACGTCCTCGCAATGAAGCGCTTGACGCCCGACATTTTCATGACTTCATAGTTGAAGGTACCGAGAACGTTGTGCGCGCCCGCGTGGAGCGAATCCAGCCGCAAGACGACGTGGGCTTCATGGTAGACCTCCGCGGCGAGCCGAGCCGTCGTTCGCGCATCCGACTGCACGGCCCTGCGACCCAACGCCGCCGCCAACCAATAATGGCCAGCGGGATCGTCGAGTTCGACCATGATGGCTCTCCGGGCGTATTCCTCTCCGGTACGAAACCACTGAGTCTGCTCGTCATCATCCAGTGCGATGATGCCGAGAATGACCGCTTCTTGAGCGCTCTTCCAGAGGCCGACGTAATGCTCCGGGTCGTCCTCCACGACCCGTTGGAACATCTGGAACGCCTCGAGCGGCTGCATTCGAAAGTGCAACCCGTCGCCCACCGCAATACGGGCCTCGGGAGAATCCCACCCACGCCAGCGCGGCGACTGCGCACCGAGCCCGTTGGGCGCACTCGCCACAAGGAGCGCGACTACCGGCCACACACGCGAGCCACGCGCGTACATGCCCTTCCCGGACCTCGCGACACCGCAACTCCTTCCGACCACGGTCCGCCCACCGCTCGGATTCAACCGGTGTCCTTCGAGGTTACTCATTCCACTTGGTCACGACCACACAGCTGTTGTGTCCTCCAAATCCGTAACTAGGCACCAGCGCCACTTGCGCATCGACGGATTGGGCGGTGTTCGCCACATGCAAGAGGTCGCACTCGGGATCGGGATCCGTGAGGTTGATGGTCGGGGGTAGGCATCCCTCGCGCAGAGCCAGAGCCGTGACGGCGATCGCCAGCGCACCGGCCCCGCCAAGCAAGTGTCCCGTTATGCTCTTGGTGCTGGTCACCTTCATGGTCTTCGTGTGATCTCCAAACACGGTCTTGATGGAGCAGACCTCGATGGGATCGCCCAGGGGTGTGCCGGTAGCGTGTGCGTTGAGGAAATCGACCCGATCGGGGGTGAGACATGCTTTGATGAGCGCACGGGTCATGCAGCGGGCTCCTCCCCCACCCTCCCTATCGGGCGCGGTGAGATGTCTCGCATCCGACGTGGCCGCAAACGACCGTATCTCAGCGATCGGCGTGGCGCCGCGCGTCATCGCGTGCGACAAACTCTCCAGCACCATAATGACCCCGCCTTCGCTCAGCACGAAGCCATTCCTGGCCCGATCGAAAGGCCGCGACGCCCCTTTGGGATCATGGTTGCTCCTTGAGAGGGCCCTGAGTTGGTCGAATCCCGCGATACCAAGGGTATTGACAGCCGCCTCAGCGCCACCCGCAATCATCACCAGCGCGTCGCCGCGGCGAATGGTTTCCAGAGCGAGCCCCACCGTATCCAAGCTAGTTGAACACGCCGATGACGAGCAGAAGTTGGGTCCGCGAGCGCCCAACCGGATTCCGACCTGCACACCGGCCGAGTCCGGCACGATCATCGGAATCAGCATCGGGTTGACGCGGCTCGGTCCGTGGCTGTCGAGGATGGATTGTACCCCTTGATAGGTTTCGATACCACCAGCTCCGGCTCCGATGAAAATGCCGACGTCGTAGCTGATCTTGGCAATGTCCAACCCTGCATGCTCGACCGCTTCGTCTGCCGCCACCATTGCGAACTGAGCAAAACGGTCGGCCCGCCGGGCGTCCTTCTTGCTCATGTAGGTGAGTGGATCCCAATCGTGTACTTCGCCGGCGAATTTGACTTTGTATTTGGACGTATCGAACAGGGTGATCGGACCGATACCCGATTTGCCTTGGCGGACGTTGTTCCACGTGGTGGCCATATCGAGCCCGTTCGGCGTCACGCCGCCGAGTCCCGTGATGACCACTCGTTGCTCCGGTGGCAGCCAATCCGTCATCGAAGAATTCCCGCGCTGCCTTCACACAGCTTCGTAAACACCACTGCGTTCCCCTCTCATGCTGATTGCGATCCGTTCGGCCTGCATTGCCGGAAGCCCAAGCACCCGGGCGCGGCGTGCCCACAAGTCTAGTCGAACGCCCCTCGTCGAGTAGGATCGCCAGATGGACTGGAAGGAGAGCCGCGGCACGGCAAACGCTCCACGACGTAAATTCCGAGCGGACAATATCATGCCCGGCCAAACGAACCCGAAATCTTCCCTAATCGGGCCGATTGGTCAATGTTTCACATAGGGCGTCACCCAACCCAGCGTGTCCCAGCGGCCGACACCCGGGCCTGAACGCAACACTCGGCGCTGGCGGCGGCATCACAACCTTGGCCTACGTCCCGGTTATCCGTCACCACTCTTCACGCTATCGAACCCTTGATGCAGATAAATCCGAGTTACCTCTGGCACTTGCTGGCGCAGCCGACCGGAAAGCTCCCGGTCTTCCTCCAAGGATCGCACCTTGGCAGCTTCGGTATGCGGTCCACCAGATCTGCAAGAACGGCCTGACATTTGTGACCTCCAGGCTCTTACCCTCGTCATCCCCCCGTACATGAACCACAGAATCGCGCCGCCGGCACTGCGCCGCCTGGGGTCCGTAGCGTGCGTCGCAGCAGGGCTCGGGGGCGCCTGTGTGCTGTTTCCATCCCAGGCATTCGCACAAGCGTCGATCACGGTGCCGACGACGGATCGCGTGTACCGAGACATTCGCCTGCTGATTGGTCACGATCTCGTGGACACGCTGATCGTCGGGCAGAAACCGTACTCTCGGATGACGATCGCCCGCATTCTCTTGCAGGCAAGACGGAACGTCGCCCGCACTATCGCCCAACCGAGAGAAGGCGAACTCTCACCCGATGCCAGGCTTCGCATCGCGGCGCGACTCCGCCATGTCGAGTCGGTGCTCGCCAGGGTCGAAAAAGGCTTTCGCGCCGAGTTGAACCTGTTGGCCGCATCCCCGGGGACAAATCCGAAAACCGCACATCATCCCCTCGCCGGCATCGACATTAGTTTGATCGCCGCGAACAGCCCGCCACGAGACGCGATCAACGCGAACCTCGGTGTCATTGACGCC
>Ga0114948_10000836_pt1 | contig 12731 bp, 10 predicted proteins | sample CR04metaG_FD_83877 | JGI IMG/M metagenome (GOLD analysis project Ga0114948, IMG submission 83877) | Deep subsurface microbial communities from Mariana Trench to uncover new lineages of life (NeLLi) - CR04 metaG | ecosystem: Environmental > Aquatic > Marine > Ocean trench > Sediment | place...
ACCAGCAACCCGAGACTTTCGCGCCGCGTCAATTGCATCTTGTCCAACTCGGCAGAGCGACGCTTGATCTGCCACGAAATTACGCCGCCAATAAAGATGGGCACGGACAGGCCAAGTGGCAGATAGATTCCGACGGCGACAGCCAAGACCGGCAAGCGAAACGACGCGCCGCGTTTTTCCTGAATCTTGTCCAGTACGATGAGCACGATCGCCAGCGCAAAGCCCATCACGATGAAATTCCATTTAATTCCGGCGCCGAAAATACCGCTGGCTAATGCCTGCATTAACCCGGCCTGCGGTGCGGCGAGGACGCTATTCGGGATCGCATTTGGATTCGGGCTTGGCCGCCCGATGCCGTACTGATTGTCGAGCAATTGCAGGATCAGAGGAATAACTACCGCAGCGGCAATGACACCAACAATCTGGAACAGTTGCTGACGCCAGGGCGTTGCACCAACAACGTGACCGCATTTGAGATCCTGCAGGTTGTCACCCGCAATAGCTGCCGCCGAACAAATCAGGCCAGCAAGGTACATGACGGCAATCGGTCCGAGCCTGGCAGCAATGCCATCGTTGCCCATCAGCTGCAGTAAGATCAAAGCCGACACAATGACCGTTGCGATTGTGACGCCGGAGATCGGATTGTTCGAGCTGCCGACGAGACCCGCCATATAGCCAGCGACTGACGAAAAGATAAAGCCGAAAACCAGCATCAGCGCCGTCATGACCGCAGAGATCATTAGTCGTTCCGGATACTCGGCGAGAGCGAAATTGAAAATAAGAAAGATCGGTACGATGGAAACGATTACTACGATCAAGACGTAATTGATCGGTGTGTCGAACTCGGTGCGCGCAGCCGCCGCGCCACCCGCACGTGAGCTGCGATACGCCTGCATGCTTGAGCGCACGCCATCGACAAGCGGTCGAGCCAGGCTGATCAGCGACCAAAGGCCGCCGACCATCATCGCGCCGACACCGATTCTCCGGCAGTCTTGCCAGGACTGTCCGGCCAGTGCTCCCCACTGGTTAGCGTCGAGCAGCGACCAGGCTGTCGCCGGATCAATACCGGCAGCGGTCATGATTGCGTCGTGGTTAAACGCCCAGTTCAGAGGCACACCGATCAGCGTGCCGATGACGCCACCGATAAATACTAGCGTGGCTATGTTTAAGCCCACGATGTAACCCACACCGATAAGCGCCGGGCTAATGGTGATGTTGCCCATGAACAGGTATTTTCCAGCCAGCCACGTCTGCGTCGTCGCCACGTTGCCGGCCAGCAGGCCGGCGCCGGACTCCGCGAACTTGAAAACCGCACCGATGCCGGCTGCCTGTAACAGTCGCCGGAAGCCGGTGTCAGCGTCGGCATTCGCGTCGCTATCGCGGTCGCGCTCGATGCCGCCGGTCTTCAAGACCTCGGCCGTCGCCTGACCCTCAGGGAATGCGAGCTTTGCCTCGACAATCAATGCGCGGCGCAACGGCACCGTGAAAGCGACGCCAAGGATGCCGCCAACGATCGCTATCGCGACCATCGGTCCGTACTCGTAGCCACTCCAGGCCTTCATCATGACGAGTGCGGGAATGGTGAAAATAATGCCGGCAACCAGCGACTCGCCTGCCGAAGCGGCAGTCTGCACCATATTGTTTTCGAGGATCGTCGAACGGCGGAACAGCCGCAGAATGCCCATTGATGCGGCGGCCGCAGGAATCGACGCGGATACGGTCAGGCCTACCAGCAGACCAATATAGGCATTCGCCGCAGCGAGAATCATCGATAGCAACGCGCCGAGAATAAGTGCTTTGACAGTAATCTCGGCGATGCTGCGGTCCGCAGGAACTACGGGCGGCGGCAATTGGTCTGTCGTGCGGGCCATTTGGTCCCCTCTGTCTTCAGTTACCAGCCGCAGCTGCGGCCGGCGTTCTGTTCTTTCAGATACCGCATGAGTGGCGCAAAATAATCGAGGATCGCCGTGGCGTCCATCTCCCGTGTGCCCGTGAGCTTCTCGAGTGCGTCCTGCCAGGGCTCACTCTGACCCGAGGCCATCATGGCGAAGAATTTGCCACCCGCTTCCTTGTTGCCGTATATGGAGCAAGACGCCAGGTTCCCTTCGTGTCCAGCGGTTTCACACAGCGAACGCTGGAATTGGAATTGTAAAATTCGCGCGAGAAAGTAGCGCGTATACGAGACATTGGCAGGGATGTGGTACTTGGCGCCCGGATCAAAGTTTTCTTCGGAGCGCGCAGACGGCGGTGCGACGCCTTGATACTTCCTGCGCATTTCCCACCAGGCCTTGTTGTAATCTTCAGGTACGATTTCGCCGGAAAAAACGCCCCAACGCCATTCGTCGATCAGTTTGCCGAACGGCAGGAACGCAATCTTGTCGAGCGCCATCTGCATTTGCCGATTGATAATCGCCTGCTCGCTTTGTTCTGACGAGTTGACGAGCCCGACTTCCTGCAGATAGTCCGGCGTCATCGACAGCGTTACCGTGTCGCCGATCGCCTCATGAAAGCCTGAGTGCGCGCTGCCCTGGAATAACGGTGGCTGATCTTTGTAGGCGGCCTGGTAATAGTTGTGGCCAAGTTCGTGATAAATCGTTCGTAGCTCATCGTAGGTTTGCTTGATGCACATCTTGATGCGCAGATCATTTCCGCCGTCGAGACCCCAGGCACTGGCGTGACAAACGACTTCGCGGTCTTGAGGCTTCGAAAATTGCGAGCGCTCCCAGAACGTATCGGGCAGCCGGTCCATGCCGAGTGAAACATAAAAGTTCTCGGCAGAGCGAACCATCTCCTGCGGCGAGTAGTCTTTTGTCTTTAGCGTGCTGTCGACATCAAGGTCAGATACGCCAGGGTACGGCTCCATAATGTCGTAAATGAATCCCCATTCCTGAGCCCACATATTGCCGAGAAGATGCGCCGGGATTGGACCATCCTGGGGAACCTTGTCTTCACCATAGTATTCGCCAAGCTTCACGCGTACGGTGCAATGCAGCTCTTCGTATAACGGTTTCACCTGCTCCCAGAGCCGCGCGGCCTCGCCTTGGAATTCAGCGGGACTCATGTCAAAGCCCGCGCGCCACATTTCACCGAGGTCGCCGTAGCCCAGCTCACCAGCGCCTTCGTTCACGAGCTCGACGTAACGCTGGTACTTGTCACGCATTGGTGGCGAAATTGTGCGCCAGCCAGTCCAGTATTCTTCTAGTTCGTCGTAGTCCCGGGTGTCCTGCATGAGACCCTCAAGTTCCGAACCGGAGATGCAATCGTTGTCGTTCCTGCAGTACTGTCCGGCCCCGTACATGCCTTTGAGCTCGGTCGCTATCAGCGTAAGTTCCTTGCGCTTGGCTGGATCGTTCGGAGTTGGCAGCGCCGTTCCGAGCTTAAGCAAGTTGATGGCACGTTGTGTTTCCGGCGAGAGCTCCTGGTCATCGTAGGCCAGCGCCAGTTGCACCATGCCACTGTGCCACTTCGCGTACTTCTCGCTGGCGGCGGCGGCGATAATCGCCGTATCCTGTGTAATGTACGTGGATCGTACCCACTCGGCAGCACCGATTTCTCTTGAGAGTTCGTCGAGCTCCGTGTTCGCACGTTCGACAAACTGCTCAGCGGTTTCCGTCATCGCGGCGTTTTCGGAACTCGGCTGAGAGCAAGCGCTGATCATGACCACGAGCAACACGCCCGTGAATATTTCGGGTAATTTCTTCATATCATTATCCAGTACGCCTGTAGTCAGCGTCTAGTGAATGCCGTGCATCCAGCGCCTGAGTATCGGCGATATCACAATCATGAATATGCCTGCGGCGATACCGAACCACATAAGAAACGAAAACAGCTCCGTGTAGGTGGCGACCGCTGTTGCTATATCAGCCGTTTCGCCTGCCGAAGTGTCAATGGCGGCCATTTTGCCCATGCGCGTTGCGACCGTTTCCGATAGTGCCGTGGCAAGGAACCAGGTTCCCATGCTGACGCCGACGACATTGCCGATCGACAACTTGGTTACGGCGGACAATCCAACCGGCGATAGACAGAGCTCACCCGTTGTATGCAAGAGATACGCAAGGGCGAGCCAGATCATGGCGATCTGTCCCGACTGATCGGGGAACTGCGCGCCGAAAACCAGTGCGCCGAAGCCGAGGCCAGCTTGCAATATTCCCAGGCCAAACTTGACGGGCGTGCTGGGTTCCAGCTCACGCTTGGCCAGCCACGTCCAGAGCGCCGCAAAAGGGATCGCCAGCAGCATGATGAAACCTGCGTTAAGCGAACCGAACTGCGCGGCCGTGAACGTAGTATCGCCGATAGAACGGTCCACCACGCGATCGGCGTACAGTGTCATCGAACCGGCCGATTGCTCAAACAAGGCCCAGAAGACGACCGTCGATAAAATCAGAATCATCAACACGACTGTCCGCCCGAATTCGGGCGAATTGTGTGTCATAAAGCCGTACACGACAAAACCGACGATCAACAGGATTGAGCCGTAGAGCACCCACTCAGCCAGTGCCTCGCTGCCCGGTATGAAGTGCAGATTGACGCCGATTGCATACAGGCCCGACAAGACAGCCAGTCCTGCGATCACGTACGCGACCGTGTTGTTGCCGTCTTTGGAGTGCACCATCGAGTAAAGAATGAGGCCGACGATCGCGAGGATCAGAAATACGTTTTGCGTCAGCAGCACAACGGGCTCGTGTTGCACCAGGAGCCAGAAGACGCCGAGGAACGGCAGGCTTAATAAATATATCGACCACTCGACATTGATCGGCCCGAGGAATCGCTTCTTCAGCTTCCCGGGATCCGATGGTTCGGCATGGCCCATCAGGAATTTCTGGCCATACATGAACGTGCACAAGCCGATGATCATACCGATGCCGGCCGCGCCGAAGCCGTACCTCCAGCCAAAGGTTTCGCCGAGCCAGCCGCAAAGCAGCGTGGCGGCGAACGAGCCGATGTTGATGCCCATGTAGAAAATCGTGAAGCCACCGTCGCGGCGCGGGTCGTCTTGCGAGTACAGTTTGCCGACGATCGTGGAAATATTGGGCTTCAGATAACCAACACCCATCACGATTAACGCAAGCGCAAAATAGAACCAGTTAAGTGCTGCCGTATCCCGATACATGACCGCTTCCGACAAAACGGTGCCCGCTGCGAGCACCTCTCCACTGGCCAACGCAAGATCGTTAGCGAGAATCGTGCCCGCTGCGTAGTTGATTGCCTGATGACCTTCGACCGCCATCAACAGGTGCCCAAGCGACAGTAATATGCCGCCGAACAGTACTGATTTCCTCATGCCTAAAAAACGATCGGCGACTATGCCGCCGATCAGGGGCAGCGCGTACACGAGGCCAGCATAAGAACCAAGGACGTCGAGGCCCTCTCCATCAGTAAACAAGTGATATTTGGTTAAGTACAAGAGCAGAAGATATTTCATTCCGTAGAATGAAAAGCGCTCCCAAAGCTCGGTCGTGAAGCAGACGTACAGGCCCTTTGGATGGCCAAGAAATTCTGCTTGATCTGAAAAATCGTCCGCCGGCGCGGCAACAGTATCGGTCATTATTTTTCCCCCAGATGGCGTCAGGTGCCACGTGGATTTATTCGGGCCGGTAAGGGCTACGCATTAAACACTATTTACGCCCCGCTTAGCTACTTGACAGGTCGAGATTTGAATAGTTTCGCCATAATGATTCCGAGCTCATAAAGCAGGTAAACCGGAATCGCGAGCATGATCTGGCTGATGATATCCGGCGGCGTCAGCAACATGCCGACCACGAACGCGCCGAGGAAGACATAAGGGCGTGCCTTGCCGAGTTTATCCACCGTGGTCAGGCCGGTCCAGACAATGAGTACGGTTGCGACCGGCGTCTCAAACGCAAGGCCGAAGACCAGCACCAGCATCATGACGAAGCCAATATAGTCCGTGATGTCGGGCATGTAGGTCACGCTTTCGGGGGTGAACGCGACGACGAAATTGAAAATCAATGGAAATACGACGAAGTAGGCAAACGCGAGACCGACATAGAACAGCACGATACTTGATGCCAGCAGCGGAAACGCGAAACGCTTTTCTTTTTTGTACAGCCCGGGTGCGATAAACGCCCACATTTGGTAAAGCACAACAGGCATCGCGATAATAAGTGCCAGGTAAAACGACAGTTTGAGCGTCGCAATGACGGGCGACGCGGTACCGGTCGCGATGAGCTGACCACCCGGCAGCACCCGGCGCAGCGGTTCGGAAGCGAATTCGAATATGGTTTTCGAAAACGGGAACAAGATCATAAACACGAGAAAGACGCTGCCGAACATGACGAACAGGCGATTACGCAGCTCAGCCAGATGCGACATCAAGGTGCCTTCAGCGAGTGTTTCTTCCTTATCCTCGGCCGCTGCAGTCATTTCTTAGCTACCGATTCGCCTTCCTTGTCATCGCTCTCGTCCTTATCGTGCACGGCGGAAGGGGCGTCGTCATCGCGCGGTGAAAGAAGCTTGTTGGGATTCAAATCGTCGGGGTTGATGCCGAAATTCTTTTCGGCATCGAGCTCATCTTCGAGCTGTCGTTGCAGGCTGCGAGTGAGTTGCCGGGCCTTGCCGATCCAGCCGCCAATCTGGCGGGCAACACGCGGTAGTCGCTCGGGCCCCAAAATCAGGAGACCGATCAGACAAAGAAGAATAAACTCGGAACCGCCGATTCCAGACATAGTTACGAAAAGACCTTAGGCGTCTTTTTTCTCTTGGTCTTCTTCAATCGGAGTGGAATCGAAGTTGGCGTCTTCGGAGGCCTCCTCAATCTGCTCAGAAGTTTCTTCCCTGTCAGCATCGTTCATAGCTGAGCGAAACCCTTTCACGGCGCCGCCGAGGTCGGTTCCCAGACTGCGTAATCGCTTGGTGCCAAATATCACCAATACGATGACGAGAATAAGCAGCAGGCTCCCGGGGCTGATGTTCGGCATTGCTTTTTGCTCCTGGGGTCAGACCCCGCTTCGGTTTGATACGTATTTACCGGCTACAGCCGGGCGCGAATTATGTTCATGATACGCCTGCGAGCGCAACAAAACCGTACTGGCGTCACACGGTTTTTAGGACTCGAGCCAGAACGTGACCGGACCGTCGTTTACGAGGCTGACTTGCATGTTAGCGCCGAATTGCCCGGTTGCAACGGATTCCAAATCCTTCTCGCATGCTGTAACGAGCTTTTCGAAGTAGGCGGCCGCCTTGTCGGGCTCGGCGCCCTTGCTGAAGCTGGCGCGGGTGCCCTTACGCGTGTCGGCCGTCAGCGTAAATTGTGGTACCAGTAGCAGTTCGCCGGAAATGTCCGCAACACTACGGTTCATGCGATTCTCGGCGTCCGGGAAGACCCGGTACGTGAGGATTCGCTCGGCCAGACGCGTGATGTCGCGCTCCTCATCGTCCCGGTGAACCGCGACAAAAACCAGCAGCCCACGTCCAATTCGGCCGGCGGTTTTGCCGCTAATGGTAACGCCGGCGCGGCTGACGCGCAGTAAGAGTGCGATCATTTCTGTGCTAGGTAACGGTATTGACGTCGATACGAGCCTTTATTAATGCACTAAGCAATTACGAATAGCCATACCGATCGAAGGGCTCTGCAACACTGGTGATACCGGCCGGTGGGCGGATGCACTCGATAGGTGCCCCCTTTGCGTGTCAGGGAGGAAGCAGCAGGGTAAACCCTGTCGGCCGGACCAGGGAAGGAGGGCCCCGGCGTCTCGTCGGGGCCCATTTTGGACGAGAAAGGGGAAAAAACAGTGAAAATCTGTTTAATATTAAGGATAAGTGGGAGAAATATTCCATAAGGATTTCCCACTTTTATGAAAATCGGGCCACAAGTGACCTATTGAGTACCTTCCCCGGTGCGCATAGACTGGCGGTCCAATTCAAGTGCCGGATTCAAAATGAAAAGAAGAGAATTTGTTGGCGGCGTCGTCGCCGCCGCGGGACTGTCTGGGTGCTCCAAACCCGAGGCCGGGTGCAACACGGATACAAGCGCGTCAACAGAGACCTTCCAGTGGTCCTGCGTTACTTCCTGGCCGCCGAGATTTCCCGGCCTGGGAATGGCCGTCGAAAACCTGGCGAGGCGGCTCGAACGTGCGTCGGCTGGACGGTTGAAAATAAAAGTCTATGGCGGCGGCGAATTGTATCCCGCATTTGAGGTTTTCGACGTAGTCAGCCGTGGCGTCGTCGAGATGGGCCACGATGCATCGTATTATCACAAGGGGAAGGTAGATGCCGCGCAGTTTTTCACGGCGATTCCGTTCGGCTTGAACTATATGGAGCTCAATGCGTGGATTTATTACGGCGGTGGCCTTGAGTTATGGCGCGAACTTTATGCGCAATTCAATCTCGTGCCGTTTCTGTGCGGCAATACTGGCGTGCAAATGGGCGGCTGGTTCAACAAGGAGATCAATAGCATTGCTGATCTGAAGGGACTGAAGATGAGGATTCCGGGTCTCGGTGGCGAGGTCTTGCGACGCGCCGGAGGCACACCGATAACGCTTCCAGGTGCCGAAATCTTCACCTCGTTGCAGACCGGTGCCATCGATGCGACAGAATGGGTGGGACCGTACAACGATGTCTCATTTGGTCTGCACAAGGCGGCGACTTATTATTACTATCCGGGATGGCAGGAGCCGGGGCCGGGGCTGGAATGCATTATCAATCGCGAGGCGTGGGATTCGCTGCCAGCCGACCTGCAGGAGCTCGTCGAGATTACGTGTCAGTCGATAACCACTGACATGGCGGCCGAGTACACCAACGGTAACGCAAATTCCCTGCGGCAGATCCAGGCAGATCCGAACATCGAGATCCGGCCATTCCCTGACGACGTGCTGCGGCATCTAAAGACGATTGCACGCGAAGTTGTCGAGGAATTAGCAAGCGAGGATCCGCAGGTCGCGAAAATCAGCAAGCCTTATTACGAATACCTTGAGAAGATGGAAGCGAACACTCGCATCTCGGAACAGGCTTACCTTGATACCCGCAAACTCTGATCAAGATGTTGAAATAGCGATTGTCGGTGCCGGCATCGCCGGCATCGCCGTCGCGTATTACCTGTGCGTGAAACACAAGCGGCGCTCGGTTCTGTTAATAGATTCGCGGCAACCGATGAGCTACACCAGTGCTCAGTCGGGTGACAACTACAGAAACTGGTGGCCGCATCGGACGATGGCAGATTTTATCAACGACAGCATCGACGAAATGGACCGGCTGGCACAAGACTCAAACAACATTTTCCATATGTCGCGCGCCGGCTATGTGCTAACGACGAGGCAGATCGACGTCGCGAACATTGTTGACGCAATAGCCGGCGATATCGACGTTGGTGTAATTAACGGTCGAAACGCAATTCGCGCCCAGTATCCTTATCTGTCTGCGGAAATCAATAACGTTATCCACATTCGCAGGGGCGGTGACATCAGTGGCCAGCAGCTTGGCCAGTACCTGTTGGGAAAGCTGCGGGCTGTTGGCGGGAAGAGAATGCAGGGACAGGTAACCAGCATTCACAATGGCGCACGGTATTGCCTTGAAGTCACGACGCCCGGTGGTGTGCGTTCCGTTGACGCAGCCATTGTTGTAAATGCAGCCGGGCCGTTCGTTAACGTAATTTCGCGGATGCTGGGCGTCGAGCTGCCAGTCACGAATATCTATCAACAAAAGATCGCGTTTGAAGATCAACTGAAAGCCGTCCCGCGTGACATGCCGTTTTGTATCGACCTCGATGCCAAGCAGTTGGGCTGGACGGCGGAAGAAAAGAGTCTACTTGCCGAAGACAAAGAGCTTGACTGGCTCACTGCAGAGCTGCCTCCTGGTACGCATTGCCGCCCGGATGGTGGGCCGCACGGAAAATGGGTAAAGCTGGGCTGGGCCTACAACAACCGGGTCAGCGAGGCCCGGGATGAATTGGCTGACGAACCCGCGATCGATTCTTTTTTTCCCGAGATCGTTATGCGCGGTGCAGCAGCGTTCATACCGGGATTACTGCCATACGTGGCCTCTCCACCCGTACGCTACAGCCACTATGGCGGTTACTACACGATGACCGATGAAAACTGGCCGCTGATCGGCCCGCTCGATAATAATGCTGCGTTTGTTGTTGCTGCGCTGTCAGGATTCGGCAGCATGGCGGCGTGTGCCGCAGGCAAACTTTGTGCTGCCCACATCTGCGGCGGCGACCTGCCATCCTATGCCGGTAACTTGAGTCTGGCGCGGCTCACCAACAAAGCTCTCATGGCCGAGCTGGCTGCAACGTCGAACAAGGGCTTGTTGTAGTCAAGAAAAAGAACGGTCACGGGAAGGCGGACAGTATTAAACTAAGTATTCGCCGATGCAGCGAACTCGGCACGCAGGTGTTTTTCGTCTTGCCCTAATGCGGGAACCGGACCGAATTCGTCCGGGGCCCAGGGTGTCCTCGCGGGTGGTGCCGGAATATCGGCGCGCTTGCCGCCGGGAAGTTTGACCGGGAGATTGCGAAACGCGGGATGTACGATAACGGCAGGCAGATCATTGAGCATGCCGTGCGCGATCCCGGCCGCACGAAGTTTATTCAACAGCTCTTCTTGTGGGAGGCTGCCGGTTGCCTCCGCAATCATGGGTTCCAGTATGTCGCGGTTAGTTGTACGCGATTTGTTGTCGGCAAACCGGGAGTCATTAACGAGCTCCGGTAACATCACGACCTGCTCGCAAAAGCGCGCCCATTCCCGGTTGTTATGCACCGCGACAATAACGTCCGTGCCGTCACTGCTCGGATAACTGCCGTAGGGAACGATGGAGGGGTGATGCATGCCAACGTTCCTGGGCGCGATCTGCGTATGAATTTGTTGCAGGATGGGTACAGCCATCAGGTCGGCAAGGCTGTCAAAGAGCGAGAGTGAAAGATTGCTGCCCTTGCCCGTGCGTTGCCGCACGAGGAGAGCTTCGAGAATGGCGCCATAAGCGTTGATCCCGGTAACGATGTCGGCTATCGAGACGCCGATGCGATTGCCGCCGCTGACGCTCGACAGCCCGCTTTCGGCCTGGATCAGCATGTCGTATGCCTTCATGTCTTTATAGGGTCCGCTCTCGCCGTAGCCCGAAATTGAACAGCAGATCAGGCGCGGAAATCTTTCCTGCAATGCGGCGGCGCCAAGACCAAGGCGCGCGGCGGCGCCAACGGCGAGGTTCTGAACGAAGACATCGGCGCGCGCCAGCATGCGATCCATGAAGGCTTTGTCGTCATCGGACTTGAGATCGAGACAGATCGATTCCTTGCCGCGATTAGCGCAGACAAAATAGGTTGCCTCGCCATGCACAAAGTTGTCGTAACCACGTGCAAAATCACCCTCCGGTCGCTCTATCTTAATGACACGGGCGCCGGCATCGGCAAGACGGACAGTGCAGGTTGGGGCGGCAACCGCCTGTTCCAGCGCGACGACAAGCACGCCACTCAGAGGCAGTTCCTCACTGCTCATGATTGCTCCGTTATGGGTGTCATTAGAACGACCGCTGCATGCCCAGGACATGTTCGCCGATGAATGACAGGATCAGATTAGTGGAAATAGGCGCTACCTGGTACAAGCGCGTTTCTCTGAACTTGCGTTCAATATCAAATTCTTTTGCAAAGCCATAACCGCCATGGGTCTGCAGGCAGGTGTCGCCTGCGTGCAATGAAGCATCGGCAGCGAGCATCTTTGCCATGTTGGCTTCGGCACCGCATTGTTCGCCGGCGTCGAACAGGCGGGCAGCTTCGTGAGTCATGAGTTCCGCCGCGCGCATTTCTGCGTAAGCACGGGCAATAGGAAATTGAATTCCCTGGTTGCTGCCGATCGGGCGGCCAAATACCTTGCGGTCGTTGGCGTAAGAGCTGGCGCGTTCGATGAAAAACTTACAATCGCCAATACATTCAAACGCTATCAATGTGCGTTCGACGTTCATACTGTCGAGGATATAACGGAATCCCTTACCTTCTTCGCCGATCATCGAGCTCGCGGGAACTTCCAGATCGTCGAAAAACAACTCGGTCGTATGATGGTTCATCATTGTCTGGATAGGGTGGATGGTCAGGCCATTGCCGAGCGCTTGCTTCATGTCCACGAGGAAGACACTCAGGCCATCGGTTTTCTTCGAAACCTGGTCTTTCAGCGTAGTTCGGGCCAGGAGCAAGAGCAGGTCGGAATGTTCGGCCCGGCTTATCCAGATCTTCTGTCCGTTAACGATGTATTTGTCTCCCTCGCGCCGGGCGAAGGTCTTGATCGACGTCGTATCGGTTCCCGCCGCCGGCTCAGTTACACCGAACGCCTGCAGGCGCAGTGAGCCGTTGGCAATCTGCGGCAGGTAATGCGCCTTCTGCTCTGCAGATCCATGTCGCAGGATAGTACCCATGGTGTACATCTGCGCGTGACAGGCGCCAGGATGCCCGCCGGAACGTGATATCTCCTCAAGGATGACCCCGGCGGCCGCGACACCCAGACCCGAGCCGCCGTATTCCTCCGGGATTAGCGCGGCGAGATATCCCGAGGACGTCAGCTCGGCAACAAACTTGTCCGCATACTCGCTGTTTGCGTCCAGTTTCCGCCAATACTCGCCCGGGAACTCGGCACAGAGTGCGGTTACGCCGTCACGAATGTCTTGATACAACTCCACAATATCAGGCTCCCGAATCCATGGTTTTCAACCGATGACGAACGGGTTGCGCGCGGATGTCTCAGTTGCGACCCAAACAGACTTCACTTGCAGATAGTCATAAATGGCAT
>Ga0114948_10000837_pt1 | contig 12730 bp, 7 predicted proteins | sample CR04metaG_FD_83877 | JGI IMG/M metagenome (GOLD analysis project Ga0114948, IMG submission 83877) | Deep subsurface microbial communities from Mariana Trench to uncover new lineages of life (NeLLi) - CR04 metaG | ecosystem: Environmental > Aquatic > Marine > Ocean trench > Sediment | place...
CCTCGGCATCGGCATAAATCTCGGCTTGAGTCGCCGGATCGCCACTGGCCAGCGCATAGAGTTCATTGAGGTACTGGCTGACATCCGGCGCGCCGAGAACGATCTCGTCCGCATCGGCCGTCTTGCGACCTTTGAGCCAGTTTGACGTGGATTCACAACCTGCGGTCATCACCAGCGCCACTAATCCGACGGCGATGGCTGATTTTCTGATTGTCGATGACCAATTATGCATTCGCTGCGATCCTTTGATTTGCCGCTTCTCTTTTCTGCGGAATGTGAATTCGAAAGTGCGCGCCGGAAAACTCGTCCGAATTGACCAGCTCTACTGATCCATCGTGTGCCTGGATGCATTCCAGAACCACCGACAGACCGATTCCTGTTCCCGCAATGTGACCACCTTGCTCCTGGTGACCCTGAAAAAATGCCTCAAATATCCGTGGAGTCTCATCCTGCGGAATTCCGGGGCCCGTGTCCGCGAACTCGAGCACAAAACTGCGCGGTGTGCTGTTCGCCCTTATTGTAATCACACCGCCCTTCGGTGTGAATTTGACGGCATTGGATAACAGATTGTCCAGCACGGTGCGGATTTTGTCGCGGTCTGCCGTGACGACGATATCTTCCACATCAAGGCGCAGCTGAATTTGTACGGATTTCAAGGCCAGTCGCTGTGCCTTGGCAACGGATATCACCAGGGCGCGTAGCGGAAAATCCGTTAACGTCAGGACTTCATTCTTGGTTTGCCAGGCACTGAAACTCAGCAGATTTTCGATCAGTTGCTGCAATTTCAGGCCGTTGAGTCGCAGGATATCGGTGACTTCGCGTTGCGGTTTGTCCAGTTCCCCGACCGTTCCATCGAGCAGAATTTCGGTTCCCTCGCGAATGTTTGCCAGTGGCGTTTTCAGTTCGTGCGACATATGCCGCAGGAAACGGTTCTTCTCTTGCGCAAGTTCCAGGAGACGTAACCTGAGCCACTCAAGCTGGCGGCCGAGTTTCTCCAGATCTGTTGGCCCCTTGACTTCTATTGGTTTCGAAAAACCGCTCTTGCCAAGTTGATTGATGGCACGGTCAATCTGGCGAATGGGGCGCGCAACCAGCAAGGTGAAATACAGCACCACGATCACCGTACCCGGGAGCAGCGCTGCGGTTTGCCATGCAGAAACCTGCTGTGCGTCACGAGTTTTCTGTTGCAGCGTGCTTAGCATCTGCTTGATGTGGGCGCCCAAAATCACCGAGAGCCTGGTCACCCTTTGTCTGAGTGTTGCAAATTCCTTAATCGCAGCCTCGGCGTCAGCGTCGCTTAAATTTTCCTGCGACAGTGTCCGCACAATACGGCGCGCGGTGACCAGGATGGCGCCGGCGATCGGGGTCGCCTCGGCCTGTTCGGCCAGCGCTGCCATGTTGTTCAACGTCGAGCGCAGCGCAGCCATGTCCTGATTCAGCAACACGAGACTGTCGTCGTTGCGCAAAATAACGAACTGGCGCGCGACTCGCTCCAGCGAGCTAACCTGCTCGGCGAGCTGGCGATTGTTTTCCGCTGCAGACACGCCGCTGATGACGAGTTGTTCACTTTGCTCAGCCAGTCGATCCAGGTTTACCAGCGCCCATATCACTGCAACCAGGAGCGGCAAGGCAACCAGGCCGAAGCCAACCAGGATCAGCCCGTTTAGCGATTTTGGGCCACGGAATTTCATCGCGTCAGTTTAACACTGCGAGGGCGCGGAGCGGTTCAATGTTGATCCGGGAATTGTAGTTTGGCGCAGCGAATTTGTTGAGCAGGATGATTGGCAATCGCGCCGAGACGTCACTCCCACGGAAATTGCAGTAGCAGCGTCTCGCCGCGATGCGGTTCTGCCCGGCAGGCAAAACTGTCTTGAACCCATCAATACAACCTTGTTGGACCACTAGGCCGCCCAGTATGCGGTTGGATCCCGATCCGCTATTCTGCGTTCCCAGGCGAGACTGGTCCTGACGATCGTATCAAGATCGTCAAACCGGGGTGTCCATCCCAGCACACTGCGAATTCGATCGGCGACGGCAACCAGTTCCGGTGGATCGCCGGCACGACGTGGTTCATCGATTATTTTCAATGGTGCATCGTTGGCTCTTTCGACGGCAGAGAGTACCTCGCGCACACTGTAGCCATGGCCGTAGCCGCAATTCAGCGTCGCTGGTTCGCCACCGGCCCGCAGGTAGGTGAGAGCGTCCAGGTGCGCACTGGCAAGATCTTCAACATGAATATAGTCTCGCAGGCCGGTCCCGTCCGGGGTCGGGTAGTCGCTGCCAAATACAGATACATGCGGCCGCTTGCCCACCGCCGCCTCGCAGGCAACCTTTACCAGCAACGTTGCCTTTGGTGTCGACTGGCCGATCGTGCCCGAGGGATCACAACCAGCAACATTGAAATAACGTAGCGCGACGTATGACGGGCCGCCGGCAAACGCGAGGTCCCGCAACATCCATTCCGTCATCAGTTTCGAGGTGCCGTAGGGATTGATCGGTTGTGTTGGTGTGTCCTCTGATGCCTTTCCATCCGGCAACACGCCATAGACTGCCGCGGTCGATGAAAATACGACATTCTTAACGCCGTGTGTCTGGCACGCGGCCAACAGGATTCTGCTGGATGCGGTGTTGTTGCCGTAATATTTCAACGGGTCTGACACGGATTCCGGCACAATGGTATGCGCCGCAAAATGCATCACCGTGTCGAAATTGTTTTTCGAAAAAAGTTGCTCCAGCAAGGCCTCGTCCCCGGTATCACCGAGCACGAATTCACCGCTGGTGACGGCAGCTTCGAAACCGGTGCTGAGGTTGTCCAGCGTGACTACTGACTCGCCGGCCTGACCGAGCTGGCGGACGACGTGGCTGCCGATGTAACCGGCACCGCCAGTGACCAATATCTTCTTGTTTTGCATGAAAATTACCGTGTTACTGCAACAAATGTGAACCAGATGCTTCTAAGAGAGGGAGATTCTATCAATACTGCAAGGCGGAACCGGACTTGTGTCGCAGTAAATTATTGATCTGCCTGATTCTGTCGCCATTGAGAGACAGCGATTGACAAGAGGTAGACGGAAATTGACCTGTCGCCTGGGAAAATACGCCGTTATGCTGGCCACCGTTGGCTTCTGGCTGCGGATCGGGCCAAATACGCGGCCGTTTAGGAGACTGGCTTTGGCTATGCACAAATATAACCCTCTCGGTAAACTTCGCCTTGGCCAGCCTAAGCTGTGGTTGCTTGTTGGCGTCGCATTAACGCTGGTCGCCTGTGGGGGCGGTGGCGGCAGCGATGGTGGCGGTACGCCGACGAACAGGTCGCCGGTTGCCAACGCTGGCAGTGACCAGAATGTCCTCGAGATGTCTTTGGTGCAATTGGCAGGATCCGGTTCCGATCCGGATGCCGGCGACACGCTGACTTTCGCCTGGTCGCAAACGGCTGGCACTGCGGTCACGCTGAGCAGCACAAGTTCCGCGAGCCCGAGTTTCAATGCGCCTGACGTTACGGCCGGTACGCCTGAGGTACTCACGTTTCGCCTGACCGTAAGCGATTCAGCGGGCCTCTCATCATCTGACAACGTTCTAATTACCGTTCAGGAACCGGCAGCCGTCGTTACCATCTCCGGCAACTTGCGTTACGAGTTTCCGCCGCCGCGAGCGGCGTGTGACGGGCTGAATTTTAACGGCGTCCTGCTGCGACCCATGCGCCAGGTGACGGTGCAATTACTCAATGCGACCGGCACGACGGTTCTGGATACTGCCGTGTCTGATGACAATGGTGCCTACTCGCTGAGCGCCAATGCGTCGACTGACGTTATCGTTCGTGTCCGAGCCGAATTGAAAAAAAGCGGCAGTCCGTCCTGGGATGTTGAGGTGCGCAACAACGTTGACACCGATCCGAACCCTGTACCGCTCAACCAGCGACCACTGTATGTCATGGATTCGAGTGTCTTTGACAGTGGCGTTACGGATCAAACGCTGGACCTGACGGCAGAAACAGGCTGGGGTGGCAGCGGCTTCACCGGCAATCGTGTGGCGGCTCCGTTTTCTGTTCTTGATGCAATTTACAGTGCGATGCAACTGATTGCTGCACAAGACCCGACTGCCAGCTTCGATGCTCTGGATGCTTTCTGGAGTCCCGATAACGTTTCGAGTCGCGGTAGCGGAACTATCGATGAAGACATCGCCAGCGGGGAGATAGGCACTTCATTTTACAGCGCAGATCGATTGTTTCTGCTGGGCAGGGACGGAGACGACATCGAGGAGTTTGATGACCACGTAATCGTCCACGAATGGGGTCATTATTTCGAGGATAATTTCTCACGTTCGGACAGCATAGGCGGCGCGCACGGTATCGGTGACAGGCTCGACATGCGAGTGGCGTTTGGTGAGGGCTGGGCGACCGCGTTGTCGGGAATTGCTTTGGACAATCCAACCTATTGCGACACCTTCTGGTCAGGCAATACTTTACGTGGTTTCAGGATTGATATTGAAAGTGGTAACACCGGTACCGAGGGCTGGTTTAACGAACTCTCCATTGTGAAACTGATCTACGATTTGTGGGATACGGACAATGATGGTGCAGATAATGCCAGCATTGGTTTCGGCCCGATTTATGATGTCATGACCGGGCCGCAAACTGCCACGGCTGCGTTCACCAGCATTTTTACTTTTGCCACTGAACTGAAGCTGATTTCGGGGCAGGACGCTTTTATTGATGCATTGCTGGCTGAGCACGATATCGTTTCTGGCGGAATCGACATCTATGGTTCGACCGAGACGAATGACGGCCCGGGAACGACAGAAGATGTACTGCCAGTCTATACAACGGTCATTCCGGATGGCTCGACGATTAATATCTGCAGCAACAGCCAGTTTGACGATGTCCGCGATGGCAACAAACTCTCTGAACACAGGTTTTTGCGCATGAACATCAGCGTGAGCCGGCGCTACCGGTTCGAGATAATGACGACCACGGCGATGCCGAATCCGGACGATCCGGCCGATGAACGTGATCAAAGTGATCCGGATATCCTGATATACCTTGACGGACAGTTACAAAACCGCGTGGTTGGCGGTGTGAATCAGGGCCTTAGCGGGGAGGCGAACCAGGAAATATTTACGACGCCGAACAATCTGGCGATTGGTGACTACGTGCTGGACTTCAACGAGTTTCGCTTCGAGGATGAAGAAACGACCGAGGTTCCAAACCCATTCCCGGAGCGAGTGTGTTTTGATGTGACGGTTACGCCTGCGTGACGAATCAGCGACAATAGATTTTGGATAAACAAATGAATCTCAAGAAGCAGAAACAGTTCTATTCGTTGACAGCTATTTTGCTGTTACTCGGCCTTGGTGCCTGCAACGAGAGCAGCGATGACGCGTCCGGCGTGGAACCAGCACCAGCGGTCGTCACCAGCAAGCCGGCAGCAGAGACAATTGAAAGTGGCTCTACTTCGCCAGGCAAGCCGTCGGCACCGATTTCGATGCGCTACGAAATCCTTGGCAATCCCGTTGTCGGTCAGCCCGTCGCTATCAACGTAGAGGTGCGCGCAACGTCCGGAAATCATGCAGTGACAGTGCAATACAGCATCAACGACAGCAGTGCGCTGGTATTTCAGGCCGGGCAGGTCGAGCGTCTGCGAGTCACCGCCAACGCTGAGAAAACTGGCTCGATGCAGCAACTCGCCGTCATTCCACAGCGCGAAGGCCGACTGTATGTAATCGTTTCGGCCGAAATACAGACAGCGGATGGTGCGATGATCAAATCGATGGCTATTCCCATCCAGGTTGGCAGAGCGCCAGCGAAGCCAGAGATCAATGGCGAGCTGGTGGAAGATCCTGACGGCGAAACGGTCATCTCGATGCCGGCAAAAGAGAACTGATAGCCGGTGTTCACCGCGGATGCCGGATAGAACCGACGTCATTGGGAGCCCAAAGGGCGTGGCAAATTTCCCGAATTGAGTTTGAGCCAGCGTTTCGCACAGAAGCAACCTGTTGGAGGTTGCCGCGTCGCTTCGCGACTCGCAATGACATCTGTTTTTTCGGGTTCCACATCGACGCCGGACAAAACCGACGTCATTGCGAGCCCGCAGGGCGTGGCAATCTCCTGATATTGTCGTGGAGCCTCCGTTCTGTTTATTCCATCCAACCCGGCGAAACAACAGCGCAGATTACCCTTTAATCCAACCATTAGTGGTCCGATTCTCTCATTAGCTTGAAATCTCTTCCGCCGGATCTGGTATTTTTGCCACTTTTCGATCTATTTTTCATAATATCGAGTTGCATTCCGGGAAAATTTTCCCAATTTATTTCTCATTACGAGAGCTGAATCACAGACCAATCGGCTAAATAAAATTATTGTTTGTCGCAGGCTGCCGAAGGAACGCCATATTGCGACGAAATGAAAGTGAACGCGGCGGCAGCGGCTGCAGGAGCCAGGAAATCGGGCGACAAAAGTTTTTGGGGTAACGATGGACCAGGATTTAAGACAGCAAATCAAGGACGCCACGGAGAAATCCGGAGTGAACCGGCTGGATTTCATTGCCTTGCTCAAACTCGTTGACCAGCATTATGACAAAATGGAAGCGACGATTACTCAATCGCTGACAAGTTCCCAGTCACTGCAGACTCCAGGTGCGAAAACCACCACAACGCCAATCGAAGTCATCTTCGACAGCGTTACCGACGCGCTCATGTCCGTGAGTGAAGATGGCACGATCAGAAACTGTAACAAGGTCTGCTCGCGTTATTTCGGTATCGACAAAGACGATCTGATCGGCTCCCCGATTGCAGACATATTGCCGGATGCAAAGGGCCAGCCGCTGGCCGAATTCGTTGCACCGTTCATGTCAGATCTGGACGATACGCACGCCGATTTCAGCGGCGGTGAAGTCACTGCCGCCAGAAAAGACGGTGATACTTTTTGTGCCGAAATTAATTCGAGTTTCCTGCTGGCGGACGATGAGAAAATTTTCGTCATCAGTTTGCGTGATGTTAGTAGTCGCAAGGCGGCGGAAAAGGTATTGCGGGAGAACGAGGAGCGCTATCGAGCGCTGGTCGAATATGCCCCGGAGGCAATCGTTGTATTTGACGTCGACAATAATCGCTTTGCAGACGCCAACGAAAACGCCTGTGAATTATTCAACTTGTCACGAGCGCGGTTACTGAGCCTGGGTCCGAAGGCGGTTAGTCCGCGAATGCAACCGGATGGGTCACCTTCATTTGGCGTGCATCGCGGTTTTGTCGATCGAGCCCTGAATGGTGAACACCCGATTTTTGAGTGGCTGCATCAGGATTCCACTGGCAAACAGATTCCCTGCGAAGTTCGCTTCAGCCGCTTGCCATCGGCCGATCGCAAGTTGCTCAGGGTAAGCATTACCGATATCACAGACCGTAAGCGCAACGAACAATTTAGCTACGCGCAAAACAAGATTCTGGAAATGATTGCTGCCAGTACGCCGTTCGATCGGACCATGCTGGCGTTATGTCGTTGCGTAGAAAAAATAAGCAACGGCATGCATGCCGCGATTATGCGTCTTGACGTCAGGAATCAGACGCTCAGTGTTGAGCAGGCACCGAATCTGTCGGAGAAATTCAAAGTTGCGCTTGACTTTATCCGCGTGGATGCTGAAGGCATCGCGTGTGCTGCTGCAGTGTTTGACAATAAAGAAAAAATTGTCGCAAATATTGCCGAAGATAAAGCCTGGGCAAGCATTCGCTCTCTTGCTCAGAGTTACGACCTGCAATCGGCCTGGTCATTTCCTGTCCATGGTGCTGCGGGCAGAATAATCGGCACGTTGGATGTGTATCTTGATCACGCGCGTGGACCGACAACCAATGAACTCGATAAACTTACGCGCATGGCACGACTTGCCGGAATTGCGATCAAGCGTCAGCTTGATGAGGAAAAACTGCTTAACAGTGAATCCCGATATCGGGGCCTGTTCGAAAATGTTGTTGACGGCGTATACATAACATCGCGCGAGGGTGACATTATTACGGTCAATCCGGCGCTGGTCGAAATGCTTGGCTACGATAGTGCCGAGGACCTGAAACATGCCGGCCGCACGACGGTGCTGTATGTAAATCCAATTGATCGTGAGCGTGTTTTCGCCCGCCTTGAAGCAGACGGTGTCGTTAAGAACTTCGAGTATCGATTGCGACGTAAAGATGGCCGCGAAATCGTCGTTCTGGAAAACTCACGTGCTATCTATGACGATGATGGTGAAGTGGTTGCCCACGAGGGTACGCTTACCGATATCACCGAGCGAAAGCAGGCGGAAACGCGCATATTTGAGGAAAAAGAGCGCGCCCAGGTAACGTTGCAATCAATCGGCGATGGCGTCATTACAACCGATGCACAAGGCTGTATTGACTACATCAATCCGGTTGCACAAGAACTGATCGGCTGGGAGATGCGCGGTGCCCGCGGCAAGCCAATTGCCGAAGTCATGACGATCATCAATCAGAACACTCGCGCCGCCGTCGACAATCCGGTGACACGATGCCTGAGTGAGGGACGCGTGATTACACTGGCCGAAAATTCGGTGCTGATTAATCGCGAGGGCACCGAGGTGCCAATTCAGGACTCAGCGGCACCGATACGAGATCGGGTCGGGAATATTATTGGTTCGGTCATGGTGATTCATGATGTCAGTAAAGAGTCTCGTCTGTTCAGGCAGCTCTCCTACCAGGCGTCGCACGATGCGCTGACCGGCCTTATCAATCGCAGTGAATTTGAGAATTGCCTGGTTACGGCGCTGGATAGTGCGCACAACAACCCCGATCATTCGCATGCGTTGCTGTATCTCGATCTGGATCAGTTCAAGGTCGTCAACGATACTTTTGGCCACATTGCCGGTGATGAATTGTTGCGGCAGATCGCTGAACTGGTGAAAGTCAACATCCGATCTACTGATATCGTCGCGCGCCTCGGTGGTGACGAGTTTGGCATCCTGCTTGAGCGTTGTTCCGAAGAACGCGCGATAGAGGTTGCTGAGGCGATTCGCGGTGCCATCGAGGCGCATCGGTTTACCTGGCAGGAATCATTCACAGCGGCGCGCTGTTCCATTGGCATTGTCATGGTCACCAAGGAAAGCCCGGACGTTGCGAGCATAATGAGCTCAGCGGATGTTGCCTGCTATTCCGCGAAGGACATGGGTCGAAATCAGATTCACTTGTATCAGGACAGTGATGCGTCGATGCGTCACGAGGAAATGAAATGGGTATCGCGCATCACCAGCGCAGTTGAGGAAAATCGCCTCGAACTTTTCTACCAGCCGATTATTGCTATCGGCAAAAACAACGCCAATGCCAGAGGTCATTACGAATTGCTGTTACGGATGCGTGATGAGGTTGGCAACATCGTCAACCCGGATCAATTCATTCCGGCGGCCGAACGTTACAACCTGATGTCCACACTGGATCGCTGGGTTGTTCACGAGGCATTGACGCAACTCGCCGATCGCAACCCCGAAGCGAAAACGGCACATTACACGCTGGCTATTAACCTGTCCGGCACGTCACTGAGCGAGGACCGCTTCCTCGATTTCGTGGTGGCAGAACTCGAGAAGCAGAAATTGCCGGACGGTGCGATTTGTTTCGAGATCACCGAGACAGCCGCTATCTCAAACCTGTCCCGCGTCATTCACTTCATGCAGGAGTTGAAGAAGCTCGGTTGCCTGTTCTCCCTGGATGATTTCGGCAGTGGTCTGTCATCGTTTACCTACCTGAAGAATCTGCCGGTCGACTACCTGAAAATCGACGGTCAGTTTATCCGCAATGTCGCTGAAGACAGTGTCGACGAAAGCATGGTCAAGGCGATCAACGAGGTAGGCCGGGCGATGGGCATCGAGACGATTGCCGAGCGTGTTGAGACCCGGGAGGTCCTGGATAAGCTAAGTGAATTGGGCATCGCGTATGCGCAGGGCTACTTGATTGCCAGGCCGACGTCGGTGCAGACATTCGAGCCCTGGGCGGATCAGGGCGTGTCATCTCTGCTTGCGTAGGCAGATTGCCGAAGCGAATTCCTGCAAACCTTCGCCCGCTGGGCAGGTTCCTTGTCAGTTGGCATGACCGGTCTCTGACGCACACGGTGTAGTGGTGATGCGTTACACTGAAATCTGCGTCACAACCTGCAAGGCCCACTATGCCAACAGATGGCACTGACAATAATTTGCAGCCTGAGCCCTTACTTGGCAGCGACGAACCGCCACCATTTGCCGTCCTCAATCCACACGCGAGCAAACCGGTACTACTGGTTTGCGACCATGCGAGTCGCCGTTTTCCGGAGTCGTTAGGCACACTGGGAATTGATCCGGTGGCCAGGCGTTGCCATCTTGCCATTGATATCGGGGCGGGCGCCCTGACCGAATCAATTGCGGAGAAAATTGGCGTCACCGCCGTTTTATGCCAGTACTCCCGGTTAATCATTGATTGCAACAGGCAGCTAATGGATCCTGGCGCGTTCCTGGAGTTTGGTGACGGTGTGGTCATCAGTGGCAATCGCAATCTGCATGCACCGCAGAAAAAGCAGCGCGAGCGGGACATTTACTGGCCCTATCATGGCGCGATCGATGCGCAGATCCAGCGTCTTCACGGGTCTGAAATGGCACCTGTTTTTGTTGCTATTCACAGCTTTACACCGGTGTTGAACGGCGAAGCCAGGGTCTTCGAGATGGGAGTGTTATGGGATGCTGATCGGGTTACGGCGGAAATTTTCATCAATGATTTTCGACAGGCGGGATACCTTGTCGGTGACAACGAACCGTATTCAGGAAAAGCGCTGCAGGACTTCACCATCGATCACCACGCGGAAGCTATTGGCATTGCGCACGTCGGCATAGAAATCCGTCAGGACCTGATTGATGATGAGGAAGGTGTCGCCAGGATTAGCGAGTTGATGTCGAAAATTATTCAATCCATACCCGCACGATTACAGCCGACTGCAATCGGCACACGACAACCCGGTGTTCCTGCCTAGTCAAAACGGGAGATCCCCCCGGCTCTGCCGGGGAGGCCGCCGAAGATTGACAAATCCGGAGATCGCAACGTAAGTTCAAAGCGTAGCCGCAAAATATTGCACCTGGGAGAAACGATGGGACGAACAGGGTGTTAGGAGGGCAAAGGGTATGGAGCGAATGCCAATCGCCCGCTGGGCGGGCTCCTACAATTCTTATTAGCACCTGTAGGAGCCCGCCCAGCGGGCGAAATTACGACGCCCAGCGATCCCGCCATGCCACTTTAAGCGGCTCGCAAAACAAAACCCCAGGCTGTGCCTGGGGATACTTACTTCATGTACAAGCGCATTGGTTTTTATTGGCGAGGAGGGGATAGCAGATGACGCACGATGAACCTCAATTTACGCTGGGCGTCGAAGAAGAGTACTTGCTGGTCGACAAAGAGACGCGAGGCCTGGTTGTCGATCCGCCAGAATCACTGATCGGTGAGTGCGAAGAGCTGCTTGGTGGGCAAGTAACGCGTGAATTGCTCCGCTCACAGATCGAAATAGGCACCAAGGTTTGCAAAAACGTACAGGAGGTCAGGGCGGAACTCGCGCGACTGCGCAAGACGATTATCGAGGTGGCGGGGCGACACGGGCTTGCGCCAATCGCCTCTTCGACGCATCCGTTCAGCCGTTGGTCAGAACAAAAGCATACGCAAAAAGATCGTTACGAATCGTTAACTGCGGAAATGCAGGGCACCGCCCGGCGGATGGTCATTTGCGGCATGCACGTGCATGTTGGCATCAGCGACAACGCGTTGCGTATCGATTTGATGAACCAGATGTCTTACTTCCTGCCGCACCTGCTTGCCCTGTCTTGTTCGTCGCCATTCTGGGAAGGTCGTGACACGGGGCTGAAAAGTTATCGACTGACGATTTTTGATGCCTTGCCGCGCACCGGCTTGCCAGAGAGGTTTCAAAGTTATGCTGAGTATGAACGGCATGTAGATATTCTGATTCAGGCCGGCCTGATTGAAGACGCAACAAAAATCTGGTGGGACCTGCGGCCCAGCGCAAAATTTCCGACGCTAGAGACCCGCGTTATGGATGTTTGTACGCGCCTGGATGATGCGGTCGCACTGACTGCGCTGCTGGTCTGCATCCTGCGCATGCTGTATCGATTGCGCCTGGCCAATCAGCGTTGGAGAACCTATACGCCGATGTTGCTAAACGAAAATCGCTGGCGGGCGATGCGTTACAGTTTTGATGAGGGCCTGATAGATTTCGCAAAGGGTGTTGTTGCCCCTTTCGACAGTTTGCTTGACGATATCTTATCCATGACCTCTGACGATGCCGAGGCGCTTGGCTGTGAAACCGAAGTGGCATCTGTGCGCGAAATCATGAGCCGCGGCACCAGCGCACACCGTCAGCTTAAGGCCCACGAGCTGGCCGTGGCAGCCGGTGCCAGTCCGGAGGAGGCGCTGAAAACTGTGGTCGATATGCTGATTTCTGATACCGCTGAGGGGCTGTAACCAGCACAGGCCACAGGAGCGCGCTGTCCGGGCGCTTATCGGACAGGTTGACCACTACTCAAGCGCGCCTGTACGGTGCTTATGCGGGGTCAGCGCCCTTCATTGGCATCAAAAACGTGATCTGGACCCTGTTTCCATAATTAAGGAGTGCGGCATATGTCGCAGCAAATGGGGCGCGTGGTCGTTACGCTCTCAGAATGCGTGTCCAGCCCATATGGTGTAAATCCGGAGCAATCCTGTGATCGAGTGGATCGGTCTC
>Ga0114948_10000838_pt1 | contig 12722 bp, 11 predicted proteins | sample CR04metaG_FD_83877 | JGI IMG/M metagenome (GOLD analysis project Ga0114948, IMG submission 83877) | Deep subsurface microbial communities from Mariana Trench to uncover new lineages of life (NeLLi) - CR04 metaG | ecosystem: Environmental > Aquatic > Marine > Ocean trench > Sediment | place...
CATCACCGACGGTGGACGCTCGGCAGCCAGTGACGCCGAACGGCCGGACGACGCGAGCGATGCCGATTCCTGACCGGAGCGGTGGGGCCGAGCACGTCGATGTCCATGTCAACCCGGGTGATTTCGACGTCCCTGAGGCGCTCATCGAGCGTGCCGTGCGCCGTGCGTTTCGGGGTCACGGAGCCGCGGGTGGTGCGCGTGGTGAAGTGTCGGTCACCTTTCTCTCCGACGAAGCCATCCAGGCCCTGAACGGGGAGTATCTTTCGGAGGATCGACCGACCGACGTGATCGCCTTCTCACTCGGCGGGCCGGAGCGCACGCTCGGGGACGTCTATATCGGGTACGATCAAGCGGAGCGGCAGTCGGCCGAGTTGGGCGTCGTTCTCCGCGAGGAGCTCGTCCGCCTCGCGATACACGGGACGCTCCATCTGCTCGGTCATGACCATCCCGCCGGTGTCGAGCGCGCCGAGAGCCCGATGTTCACATTGCAGGAGCGGCTGGTGAGGGAGTTGCTCGAGGGAGCCGGGGCGTAGCCGCTCTTTGCTCACGGCCCGACCTCGTGTCTTGATTCGAGTGTGTCGGTCGGGGATCTTCCAATGCTCCGTCGCGTCCGCTGGGCCCGATCCCTTCTTCGCCCGTCTCCCGTCGTTCTCCCATGAGCACGTCCCACGACGAAAACGAAGCCGTAGCGGCCCGTATCGCGGCGCTTGTGTCCAAAGGTGATCTGTCTGCGGCGGGTGCCGTCGTGGCCGGCCTCCATCCGTCCGACCTCGCGGACGTCGTGGAGGAGCTCACGGAGGCCGACCAGGTCGAGCTGCTGTCCGCGCTCCCCGCCGGCGTGGCTTCGGAGACGCTCGCGGAGATGGAGCACGGGGAGGATCGCGGGGAGCTGCTCGCCGCACTGGCGGTGGAGAAGGGCGCCGAGCTGATCGAAGAGCTTGCCGATGACGACGCCGCCGACCTCATCGGAGAGCTCGATCCGCCCGAGCAGAAACGAATTCTCGACGCGCTGCCCGGCGCGACGGCCGAGGAGTTGATCGACCTTCTTCGGTACGACGAGCACACGGCGGGCGGGCTCATGACGACGGAGGTGGTCGCCGTCGAGGGGTCCCGCTCGGCGAGAGAGGCGCTCGAGCAGGTGCGCTCTCAGGGTCGCGAGGTCGAGAAATTCTACACCGTGTTCGTCATCGATCGCGAGCGGAAGCTTCTCGGTACGGTCGGCCTCGACCATCTCGTGATCGCGGATCCCGACTCGAGCGTGGACGCACTCATCGAGGCTCCTGTCGCCACCGTCCAGCCGGAGGTGGACCAGGAGGAGGTCGGACGCCTCATCAGACGGTACAACCTCGCGTCGATTCCGGTGATCGGTCCGGATAACGTGCTGCTCGGGAGGATCACCTTCGACGACGTCATCGACGTGATCGAGGCCGAGCAGACGGAGGATATCCTGAGGCTGGTCGGAGTCACGGACGAGTACGAGATCCGTCACACATGGAAGGAGTCGGTGCGGACGCGCCTCCCGTGGCTCGCGTTGAACCTCGTGACTGCGACGCTCGCCGCCTCCGTCATCCTGGTCTTCGAGGACGTCATGGATCAGGTGCTGACGCTCGCGTTTCTCGCCCCCATCATCGCGGCCATGGGCGGAAGCTCGGGCACGCAGTCCCTCGCGATCACGATCCGCCGCATCACGATCGAGGGTACCGGGAGCGCCCGAGGCTTCGTCATGAAGGAGATCCTCATTGGACTCGTCAACGGGGCGGTTCTCGGTCTCGGAATCGCGGTGCTCGCCTTCGCGTTGCGTGGGGATGCCATGCTGGGGCTCGTCGTCCTGCTCGCGATGTGGGGTAATCAGGTGGTTGCGGGGTTCGCAGGAGCGTTCGTCCCGGCAACTCTGGACCGCATGGGTGTAGATCCATCCATAGCATCCTCGGTCTTCGTCCACACGCTTACGGATCTATGCGGCTTCTTCCTGCTGCTCGGGCTCGCGTCGAAGCTCCTCCTCGATTGATGACCGCTTTGGGAAAGAGCGGTCGAATGCGTAGATGAAGCGTCTCTTTCGGACCCTCTCGATCTTCGTCACCCTCACTCCGTTCGGGATCGCGTTCCTGCGCGACCGGCGGGCTTGGATCGTGTTCGGCCGACCCGCGGTCAGGGCGCCAGGTCATCACGAGCGTCGCGCAGAACGGCTGACCGCTCGCATCGCCCACCTGGGACCGACGTTCATCAAGATCGCCCAGCTCCTGAGCTCTCGAGCGGACATCCTGCCCGAGCCGTACCTCTCGGAGATAAGCAAGCTGCAGGATCGAGTTCCACCGCACCCCGCCGACGACATCCGACACGTCATCGAGAGTGAGCTCGGCGCACCGATCGCGGACCTGTTCGAGGAGTTCGACGACGAACCCGTGGCGGCGGCGAGCCTCGGGCAGGTTCACCGTGCCAGGGTCGATGGGCAGGACGTGGTCGTCAAGGTGCTTCGGCCTGGAGTCGAGGCGTCGGTCGCGCTCGACATGGACATTTCGTTCCGCTTCCTCTTCTGGGCCAACATTCTATTTCCCAACCATCACATGCGAGGGCTCACAAACGTCGTTCGGGAGTTTTCGGTGCGGGTGAAGGCGGAGATGGATTTCGAGCAGGAAGCGGAGAACATGGCCCGCTTCCAGAGGGTCTTCGCGGGCGACCGCAAGGTTCGCGCGCCGGCGGTGTTCCCACGCTTCACACGGAAGCGTGTGTTGGTCATGGAGCACTGCGAGGGGACGAAGATCGACAAGTTACACAGTAAGATCGAGTCTGGACGGCTCTCTTTTCCGAAGGTCATGGAGTCGCTGACCGGTGTTTATCTCCGGATGATGATGGTCGACGGATTCATGCACGCCGATCCTCATGCAGGCAATCTTCTGGTGCAGGACGACGGGACGCTCATCGTGCTCGACTGGGGTGCGGTGCTGGAAGTCCCGCGCTGGACCCGTGAGTCGATCCTCGGACTCGCCCTCTCCCTCGCGCGCGACGACATCGATGGCGTCATCAATGAGATGTACCGGTTGGGGATGATCAGCCCCGAGGTGTCTCGTGGCGAGATCCGCGAGGCCGCCACTGAGATCCTGAAGATCGTGGAGCGTGCGAAGACCACGAACCGGCAGATGATCATCGACGACGTCATCGCCCAGCTGCTCGACACGTTCTACACGTGGCCGCTCGTTCTGCCTCAGGAGCTGGTGTACTTCTTCCGTACGGCGGCCTTGATCGAGGGTTTGGCCTTCCACTACGACGCGAGATTCGACGGTCTTTCGTTCATCCGTGGCGTGGTGATGGACAATCGGGACGAGCTGCTTCAAACGACACGAATGCAGCCGGTTCAGATCGCGAAGAGCTTCGTCGAGGAGTCGCAGGCCGTCGTCCGCTCGGTGCGCGACCTCGTAACCCGGGCTGAGCGGGAAGAGCTACGAATTCGGGTGCATCCGCGTGACATACAGGCGCAGGAGCGATTTCTGCACCTGCAGGCCCGGCGTCTGCTCCTGAGCATCTTCGCCTCCGTGATCGCGGTGATTACGTCGATCCTGTTCCTCGCGTTGAGGAATTGGTTTTTGCTCGGAGTAGGATTGCTGGCAGCGCTCATCATGTTCGTCGTGGTCCTCTTCATTCCCACGCACCTGCTAGAGAATCCCCTGCGTCACGCCCGAGGCATTCGGCCCTACGAACGTCGTTGACATGAGCGATACCGAAGGACTGACGCCGGCGCTGAGCGCCTTGGTCGAACGGTTCCGCGCAGGCGAAGTCACGGCTCTGGCGCGCTCGATCTCGGTGGTCGAAAACGAACGGCCGGGCTTCCATGGCCTGCTTCACGCGGTCATGAGTCGCGGGCCGCGGGCGATGCGGGTCGGGTTCACAGGTCCACCCGGGGCCGGCAAGTCGAGTTTGATCGCGGCGGCGGCTGCGGTGTACCGCGGGCGCGATGAGCACGTCGGTGTCCTGGCCGTCGATCCGACGTCCCCCTACTCGGGTGGGGCGTTGCTGGGCGATCGCATCCGCATGAACGACATCGCGACCGATCCGGGCATCTTCATTCGCTCGATGGCGACGCGGGGGTCGATGGGGGGCTTGGCGACGACTACGAAAGAGGTTGTCGACCTCATGGACGGCTTCGGGTTCGATCGCCTCTTGCTCGAGACCGTCGGCGTGGGCCAGACGGAACTGGCGGTCACCGCAGCGGTCGACACGGTCGTGGTGATCTTGGTTCCGGAGTCGGGCGACTCGATCCAGGCCATGAAGGCGGGCCTCATGGAGATCGCAGACGTATTCGTCGTCAACAAGTCCGATCGGCCGGGGTCCGACCGGCTCGTGAAAGACCTGCGTCAGGCGCTACACCTGCGCGCCGGTAGCGCACTCAAGGACATTCCCGCTCATCACGGCGTCGATCTTGGGCGAGTGATGAAGAAAGAACGCACCACGGACGCCCCACCCGTCGAGCCCGAAGACTGGGCCGTCCCGGTCCTGACCACGAACGCGCTTACCGACGAGGGCGTGGGAGACCTTCTCGAGACGATCGATCGCCACCGAGCGTGGCTCGAGGCGGGGGGTCAACTCGAGCAGCGCCGCAGGGAGCGCACCTCGGTGCGGATTCGGGACGTGGTCGACCGGGAGCTCCGTAGAGTCGCCTGGAATTCCGACGCGGCCTCGACGCTTCTGGAGGCGGGTGTGGACAGGATCGCCGAGGGACGAGCCACGCCGTACTCGATTGCCAGCGAGATTTTGAAGGCGCTTCTTCGTTGACCCCCTCTCGGGGCTCGAGCCATCTTTAGGATTCGCAGAGCCGCACGTCTTCAGCGTGGTGCTTGGGCGACCAAGGAGTAGCATGTCGACGATAGAGAAAGAAGTGTCGAGCCGGGCCGACCTGAGCGCCCTCGTTCATGAGCGAGAGGCGGAGCTGGCCGACTTGAGGGCCCGCTTGGCGGAATGGGAAGAGTCGTACGACGCGACCGAGACGCGCGAGTCGGCGTTCACGACGATATCGGGCCGGGAGGTGAAGCCGCTCTACACGAAGCTGGACCGCGTCGATGCCGAAGAGGACGAGCGCATCGGTGTTCCGGGTGCCTACCCGTTCACGCGGGGACCGTATTCGACCATGTATCGGACCCGCGTCTGGACCATGCGCCAGTTCGCCGGCTTCGCCTCGGCCGAGGAGACCAACGAACGGTACAAGTATCTGCTCGATCACGGGCAGACGGGGCTCAGCGTGGCGTTCGACTTTCCCACGCTCATGGGCTACGACTCCGACCACGTTCGCTCGCTCGGTGAGGTGGGCGTGTGTGGCGTCGCGATATCGTCGCTGGAGGACATGGAGGCGCTCTTCGACGGAATCCCGCTCGATCAGGTGTCGGTGTCCATGACGATCAACGGGCCGGCGATCATCATCTTCTGCTTCTACGTCGCCGCTGCCGAGAAACAGGGGATCGACGCGAGCGTCCTACGCGGCACGGTCCAGAACGACATCCTCAAGGAATATCAGGCGCAGCACGCCTGGATTTTTCCGCCGGAGCCCGCGCTGCGCTGCATCATCGACATGTTCGAGTGGTGCAGCCAGAACACACCCAAGTACAACCCGATCTCGATCTCGGGATATCACATTCGCGAGGCCGGAGCCACCGCGGCTCAGGAGTTGGCGTTCACGCTCCGCAACGGATTCGAGTATGTCGAGCGCGGCATCGCACGCGGCCTCGACGTCGACACGTTCGCGCCCCGGCTTTCCTTCTTCTTCGACGTCCACAACGACTTCTTCGAGGAGATCGCAAAGCTCCGTGCGGCACGGCGCATCTGGGCGCGAGGCATGAGGGAGAAGTACGGCGCAAAGAATCCCGATTCCTGGCGCTTGCGCACGCATTGCCAAACCGCGGGCGTCAGCCTGACCGCGCAACAGGCCGAGAACAACATCGTGCGGGTCGCGTACCAGGCCATGGCGGCCGCGCTCGGCGGCACGCAGTCGCTCCACACGAACTCGATGGACGAGACGCTCTCGCTGCCCACCGAGAAGGCGGTGCGGATCGCGCTTCGGACCCAGCAAATCCTGGCGTTCGAGTCCGGCGTCGCGAACACGATCGACCCGCTCGCCGGCTCGTACTACGTGGAGTCTCTCACCGACGAGCTCGAGCGCGACGCCATGGACCTCTTCGAGGAGATCGATGCGCTTGGGGGCGTCGTGCCTGGAATCCACAGCGGTTGGTTCCAACAGGAGATCGGCGCGTCGTCCATCCGCCAGCAGGTCGAGGTCGAATCCGGCGAACGGGTCGTGGTCGGCGTGAATCACTTCCTCGAGGGGTCTGAAGAGATCGAGATCGAAACGCTCAAGATCGATCCCGAGGTCGAAAGACGGCAGGTCGCCAGGATGGCTCAGATGCGTGAAAGACGGGACGGCGAGTCGGTGGCGACCACGCTTGCCGCGCTCGGCGAAGCGTGCCGTTCGGAGCAGAACATCATGCCCCTGATTCTGGATTGCGCCCGCGCGTATTGCACGCTGTACGAGATCCGGGCGGCGATGGAAGACGTCTTCGGTTCGTACAAGGAGCCGGTCTTCTTCTGACCGACTCCGTGTCGAAGGGAGTGAGGGGGATTCTCTTCGACGCCGGCAACACGCTCGTCTACATCGATCCGGTGCGGATGGTGAAAATCTTCCGTGCAGAGGGCGTCGACGTGGACACCGAAGGATTCCGAGCCGCGGAGCTCGACGCGCGATGTCTGCTCCATGGGGGCGCTGGGGCCGGGAGCCGTGGCACCGAGCCGGAGCTGTGGCTCGCGTATTTCGTGGACCTCTTCAAGCGGAACGGCGCGAGCGGCCGGACGGCGGACCGAATAGGAAGACGCGTCCGGCGCGAGCACGCCGCGGCCCACTTGTGGACGCATGCGCTGCCGGGCACCGCAGAGGTGCTGGAGTCCCTGAAGACCGCCGGCTATCGAATCGGGGTCATCTCGAACGCCGATGGTCGGATGGAGGGGGCACTCGAGACCGCCGGGGTGCGCGGGCACTTCGAGTTCGTCATCGACTCTGCCGTGATCGGAATCGAGAAGCCTCAGCCGGAGATCTTCCGCGCAGGCTGCGACGCGCTCGGCCTGGCTGCCCACGAGTGTCTGTACGTGGGGGATCTGTATGAAGTCGACTACGTCGGTGCGACTGCCGCGGGCCTTCATGCGGTGCTGATCGACCCGCTCGGCTTTCACGGGCAAAGGGCAGAGACGGTTTCGACGTTGTCCCAGATCCGCGAATGGCTGCACGACCATGGACGCCGCAGCTCCGACGCCTCCCACGAGGCCTGATCCTTCCCTACCTTTCAGGGCTTGGCCTGAAGTCAGGGCGACCGAGAAATCTCCGCAGGCACCCGCAAACATGTCCGCAGAACGCAAGATCCGCATCCTCGTCGCCAAACCGGGCCTCGACGGCCATGACCGCGGCGCCAAAGTGGTCGCGAGCGCCTTTCGCGACGCCGGCTTCGAGGTCATCTACACCGGCCTCCACCAGACCCCCGAGATGATCGTGAGCGCCGCGGTCCAGGAAGACGTCGACGTGGTGGCGATGTCCGTACTCTCGGGCGCGCACATGACGCTGTTCCCACGCGTGAAGGCGCTGCTGGACGAGGCCGGGGCCGATCATGTGCTTCTCACCGGCGGGGGAATCATCCCGGAGGACGACGTCGCGGCGCTCGAGGAACAGGGCATCGGACGCCTCTTCGGCCCGGGCACGCCCACGAGCGCTGGCATCGACTACGTGAACGAGTGGTTCGCCGCCCGGGAAGAGACTTGAGGGGCTCTTCCAGCACCCTGTGTTGGCGGGGCGTATGACGGATGAGAGGGCGGGCGGCCCCTCCGGGCGACTCGGAGAGCTGTCGGGCGAACTGAAAAAGCTTCGCGAGGAGCTCCGGCGCGGGGGGGGCGCCCAACGAGTCGAGAAGCAGCACAAGCAGGGCAAGTTGACCGCGCGGGAGCGGATCGACCTCCTCCTCGACGAGGGTGAGCCTTCGGTCGAGATCGGAATGCTCGTCGCCTACGACCGCTACGAGGGAAAGGCGCCGGCCGCCGGGGTCGTGACGACGGTCGGGCGCATCGAGGGGCGCGAGGTCGTCGTCGTGGCCAACGACGCGACCGTGAAGGCCGGGTCGTGGTGGCCGGAGACGATCACCAAAATCTTGAGGGCCCAGGAGATCGCGATGCGCTGCCGGATCCCGATCCTCTACCTCGTGGACTCGGCCGGCGTGAACCTGCCGTACCAGGGTGGTGTGTTTCCGGGCCAATACGGCGCGGCGCGGATCTTCTACTACAACTCGGTCATGCGTCGGTACCTGAGCATCCCCCAGCTCGCCGCGGTCATGGGTCCGTGCATCGCGGGGGGCGCGTACTTGCCGGCGCTGTCGGACGTGATCCTGATGGTCGAAGGCACCTCGTTCATGGGTCTCGGTGGCCCCAACCTGGTGAAGGGTGCAACCGGGCAGACGGTGGGGTCGGAGGAGCTGGGCGGCGCTCGCGTGCACACCGAGGTGAGCGGCGTGGCCCACTACATGGTGCCGGACGACCAGGCTTGCCTCGCCCGACTTCGGCAGCTCGTGCGTGAACTCCCTCGCGAGGTCGCACCCTCGGAACGCATGGCGACCCCGCCGAAGCGTCTGGCCTACGAACTCTACGATCTCCTGCCGGATGATCACCGACAGCCTTACGAGATCCGCGACGTGCTGGAATGCATCTTGGACGGAGAGGAGCTCGACGAGTTCCAGCCCGAATACGCGGGTGAGATGATTTGCGGCACGGGCTTCGTCGACGGCATGCCGGTCGGAGTCGTCACGAACGCCCGCGGGATGTTCAAGAGCCCGGCGGGTGGGGCGCCACACTTCGGTGGGATCATCTATGCGGAGAGCGCCCGCAAGGTCGCGTACTTCATCGAGACGATGAATCGCCACCACACTCCGCTGTTCTTCATACAGGACGTCTCGGGCTTCATGGTCGGCCCCGATGCGGAGCATTCCGGAATCATTCGCGCGGGTGCCGACTTCGTGGAGGCGATGGCGACCGCCACGGTTCCCAAGATCGTCTTGACGCTCAACCACGCCTCGGGGGCGGGTTACTACGCGATGGCCGGCCAGGGCTTCGATCCTGACTTCATTCTCTCGCTGCCCACCGGCCGCATGGGCGTGATGGAGGGAGCGAGCGCGGTCATGGCCCTCTTCGGCGGGCGACTCGACAAGCTGAAGGAGGAGGGGCAGGAGCCCGATGAGGCTCTGACGGCGGAGATGGACCACGTGCGGGCCGAGTACGACATGCAGCTCGATGCCCGCTTCGCAGCAGCCCGCGGCTTCGTCGACGAGGTCGTGCTGCCCGAGGAGCTGCGTCCGGCGCTCGGATTGCTTCTCCGTGCGGCACGACAGAATCCGGGCCCACACATCGGTGCCTTCCAGATCCCGGCGAATACCCTGAGTACTGGAGGGGCAAGGTGAACGACGAGCGCGTGGTTCGGGTCGCCGGCGGGCAGGGCTTCTGGGGCGATGACCTCGAGGCTCCGGTCCGGCAGGTCGAAGGCGGGCCGATCGACTATCTCATGCTCGACTACCTCGCCGAGGTGACGATGTCGATCATGCAGAAGCAACGGGCGCGCGACCCGGAGGCGGGCTTCGCGCGTGACTTCGTCCCGCTCATGGAGCGGATCTTTCCGACGTGCATCGACGCCGGCGTTCGTGTAGTCACGAACGCGGGTGGCGTGAACCCTGAGGGGTGTGCGGCCGCTCTGGTCGAGGCCGGACGGCGGGCGGGTGTCGGCGGTCGGGCCAAGGTGGGCCTCGTTACCGGCGACGATCTGATGGGTCGCCTGGACGAGCTGCTCGAGCGCGGTCATGCGCTAGCCAACATGGAGACCGGAGAGCCCCTCGCCACGATCCGCGACCGGGTCCAGAGCGCCAACGCCTACATCGGGGCTGTCCCCATCGTCGAGGCGCTCGACAAGGGGGCCGACGTCGTCGTGACGGGGCGCAGCACCGACACGGCGCTCACGTACGGACCGCTCATCCACGAGTTCGGTTGGAGCTACGACGACCACGACCGGATCGCCGCCGGCGTCGTTGCCGGGCACATCAACGAGTGCGGAGCGCAGTGCACGGGTGGCAACTGTCTCATCGACTGGTGGGAGATTCCCGATATGGCGGTCGTCGGCTTCCCGATCGTCGAGGTGAGCCCCGACGGCACCTTCGTCGTGACGAAGCACGACGGATCGGGCGGTCGGGTATCGCGCGCCTCGGTCGCCGAGCAGATCGTCTACGAGATGGGCGATCCGACCACGTACATCACACCCGATGTGATCGCCGACTTCACGACGATCCACCTGGACGACCAGGGCGGCAACCGCGTGCGCGTGCACGGCGTGAAGGGGAGCGCCCGCACCGACTTCCTCAAGGTCTCGATCGCGTATGCTTCTGGCTGGAAGGCGACGGGCACGCTCACGTACGTCTGGCCCGATGCCGCCGCGAAGGCACGCGCAGCGGACCGGATTCTGCGGGAGCGGTTGGATCGCCTGGGACTCTCCTTCGATGAGATCCGCACCGAGCTCGTCGGCTGGGACTCGACGCACGGACCGCTCGTGGGCGAGCCGCCGGCGGACTTGCCCGAGGTGCAACTTCGGGTGGGTGTGCGCTCGGACGACCGTGCGGCCGTGGAGAGATTCACACGCGAGATCGCACCGCTCATTCTCACCGGGCCGCCCTCGGTGACGGGCTTCGCGGGCGGGCGCCCCCGGGTTCAGGAGATCATGGCGTATTGGCCTGCTCTGATTCGCCGCGAAGCTGTCGAGGCCCACCTCCAGGTTGAGGTCAGAGACGTATGACCCGAGTACAACTGGTCCACCTCGCGCACACACGTTCCGGCGACAAGGGCGACACCGAGAACATAGGAGTGATCGTGTACGAAGAGGACCACTACGAGTTGCTGCGAGAGCAACTCACGGTCGTGGCGGTGAAGGCCCACTTCGGCTCGATGGTGTCGGGAGACGTGGAGCGATACGAGCTTCCGAACCTCGGCGCGCTCAACTTCCTCCTGCACGGCGCGCTCGGGGGTGGGGGTACGACGTCGCTCATGAACGATGCGCAGGGCAAGGTATTCAGCACCGCCCTCCTGAGGATGGAGATCGAGGTGTCCGAGGACGTCGCGGCTGCGGTCGCGGGAAAGGGCAGAGTGCCTGAGCGATGGACTCCGGGAGGAGCCGACCCCGAGTCGGAGGGCCGGGCGTGAACGCGCCGTCCGTGAGCGAGCCCGTTCTCCTGTATGGCGTGGACAACGGGGTCGCAACGCTGACGCTCAATCGGCCGGAAAAGCGCAACGCGCTGAACGGTGCTCTCGTGCAGGCTCTGAAGGATCGGCTTGCCGAGGCGGCGGACGATCCGGCGGTCCGGGTCGTGGTGATTACCGGCGCGGGAAAGGACTTTTGCTCGGGCGCCGATCTGTCCGAGCTCGAGAAGCTCTCGGCGATGAGCGAAGAGGAGAATCTCGAAGACGCCCGCACGCTCGGCGCGCTGTTCGCACAGATGCGAAACCATCCCCGCCCGATCGTCGCTCTGGTCAAGGGACGGGCCCTGGCGGGCGGGTGCGGCCTCGCGACCGCGTGCGACCTCGTGGTCGCTCGCGACGACGCCGAGTTCGGGTATCCCGAGGTGCATCTCGGATTCGTGCCGGCGCTGGTCATGACCATCCTCCGCCGCAGAATAGGGGAAGGGCGGGCGTTCGGCCTCGTGGCGCAAGGGGACCGGATCAGCGCGACCGAGGCCGAGCGCCTCGGCCTCGTGACGCGCGTTTTCCCGGCATTCACTTTCCGGTCGGAGGCGGACACGTACGTCGCCTCGCTCGCGGCCAAGCCGGTTTCGGCCGTCACGCTGACGAAGCGCCTCCTCTACGAGCTCGACGGAATGGACTTCGACTCGGGTCTCGAGCGTGGGGCCGAGGTGAACGCCGAAGCCCGCATGACCGATGCGTGCCGGGAGGGCGTGCGGCGTTTCCTGGACAAGTCCAAGGAATAGCCCGTCCGACTACGGCGTCGTCTCTCCGTCCGGGATCTGGGTCCGCGGCACCGCAGCGCCCCGGCTACCCACCGACTCGAACCGGCACGTCGCTACTGTCGTTCGTGCCGTCCCCGAGCTGGCCGGAGGTGTTGTCACCCCAGCAGTATGCGTCCCCGGCCGTCGTGACTCCGCAACTGGATACCGTGCCCGCGGCGACCGACTGGAAGGTGTGCCCGCCCGAGACCGGTACCGGGACGTCACTGCTGTCGAATGTCCCGTTCCCGAGCTGGCCGGTCGCGTTGTCTCCCCAACAGTATGCGTCCCCCGCCGTCGTGACTCCGCAAGTGAATGCCTCGCCCGAGGACAGTGACTGGAAGTCGAGTCCGCCCGAGATCGGGATCGGGGCGTTGCTGCTCGTGTTGGTTCCGTCCCCGAGTTGGCCGGACGCGTTGTCACCCCAGCAGTATCCGTCCCCGTCTGGGGTCACTCCGCAACCGCCGCTCAATGATGCGAAGGTGAGCCCACCCACGACGGCCACGGGCTCGTTACGATCCGTGCTGGTCCCGTCGCCGAGCTGTCCGATGCCGTTTTCGCCCCAGCAGAATGCGTCCCCCGACGCGGTGAGGGCACAGGTGTGGTCCCCGGCGGCCGACACAGACTGAAACGTTTGTCCGCCCGCGACCGGTCTCGAGGTTTCGCCGCCCGTGTTGG
>Ga0114948_10000843_pt1 | contig 12678 bp, 12 predicted proteins | sample CR04metaG_FD_83877 | JGI IMG/M metagenome (GOLD analysis project Ga0114948, IMG submission 83877) | Deep subsurface microbial communities from Mariana Trench to uncover new lineages of life (NeLLi) - CR04 metaG | ecosystem: Environmental > Aquatic > Marine > Ocean trench > Sediment | place...
AGCAGTTAAAGATACATGTTGATAGCAATTATGAAGTGGAGCAAACCCAACTGGAAACGGACCGCTATCCTTTCAGCAAAGAAAATGAAATTCATGTTAATGAAGACAGCATTGTTGCAATAAGCGCATTAGAAAAAATCGAATATCCGGCAATGGATTTCACTATGATGGAGGAAAGGGGACTGGCTGCGTTGATCGAAGGTACCGGGAACAGCACTAAATTTCTTGCTCTGCACCGAACGGCACTTCCAGGCACTATCCTGATTGTAAGAAATGAGATGAATAATCAGGTTGTATTTGTACGTGTAATAGGCAAATTGCCCGATACGGGAGCCAACGATAAAGTTATTGTGAAAATATCAAAACCTGCCTGGAATAATATCAATGCAGTAAACCGGAAACTAAGGGTGAAGGTTTCCTATTTCAGATAATGCTATTAACTGATGATACGAATATAAATCTGGTAATTTGTTTTTTAGATATTCGAGTTTCGGATTTTATCCTTTTACTTATAGTCTTTTACTTCCTTGAAATCTTGCTCAGTAATTTTTCATTATCAATTTTAAGTACTTCAAATTTTCCGGACAGCTCGGTGTAACGATCAAAGGCATCTTTTCCCGGAATCTGGTCGGCCCGGTCGAGCATGGAATATAAATATCTCACCTGATCAATAAGCATCGGGGTCATATATCGACCTTTCTTTGTTACCAGCTCCGATTCTATAGCAGCCAATGTCTTGTCATCGTTTTGCATGTGTTTAGATGCTTTACCAACTTCTGTCTTTTTGGCAATTGTGGCTCGCTTCTCCTTGATTTTTTCAGCAATTTGACGTGTTTCAGTTAACAAATTCCTGATTTGCAATGCGAGTTGCTCCTGGCTTTTTAAATCATTTTCCGTTACGCCTGCTGCTTTTAACCGTGGATCAATCAGAATACGAACAATTTGTGTAACTGTGGTATCATTAGCAGTCAATTCAATTTTGTATTCACCGGGAGCAACCATAGGTCCTCTACTTCTTCTGCCTTTACCATTATCCCATGGTTTTGTGTGACGTAAATCCCAGGTTATTCGTTGAGGCCCGGCTTTCATTTCGACCGTAGGATCAGATCTTGTATTGAATGTGGGTGTGGCCATGTCAGTGTCGTTGGCTTTTATATCCTTCTTTTTTTCTTTTTTCGTGATCGTCCTGACGATGGCCCCCTCATTGTTATAAATCGTAAGTTTTAGATTATCAGCGAGCAGGTCCTTCAAATAAAAGTCTATGATTACACCAGTTGGAGGATAATGTGGCACGGAATTTTTTTCCGTGCTCCTGTATCTCATCCTGTATGTATCTTCCGGTTTGTACAACAGAACAGGAGCCGCTATTTCAGGCGCTTTAAACTGGCGAAGGGGAGTAATGTTATCAAGTATCCAGAAACCCCTGCCCATCGTTGAAAGCACTAGGTCATTATGATGTATTTTTATGTCGGTTACAGGGGTAATCGGGAGGTTTTGTTGAAAAGGTTGCCAGTTTACGCCATCGTTAAAAGAAACATAGACACCTGATTCAGTACCTGCAAAGAGAAGTCCTTCCTTTAGAGGGTCTTCCCGGATCACCCGCACGGGGTTATCTTCGGGAATGCCATTTTCTCCTGTGGTTAACAAACTCCAGGTTTTTCCATAATTGTCTGTCCTGTAAATGTACGGATGCCAGTCGTTAAGTAAGTATCGATAAACAGCTATATATGCCTTATTTTCTTTATGAGAAGATGGCTCCACACACTGTACACGTCCGCCGGGGGCAAGATCAGGAGGAGTCACTTTTTCCCATGTAAGGCCGCCGTCTTTTGTTACTGATACCGGGCCGTCATTTGCCCCAACCCAGATAAGTCCTTTTTTTAATACAGACTCTCGTACACTGTAAATAGTACTGTAAAATTCTTCACCGGTAATATCTCTAGTAATCGGTGAACCGGAAATAACCTGAGTTTCACTTGTAAATGAGGTCAGATCAGGTGAAATAATTTCCCAGGTTTTGCCATCGTCGGTTGTTTTGTGCAGGTATTGCGAAGCGTGATATACTACATCGGGGTTATGTGGTGAAACATGGATCGGGGACACCCGCTGGAAACGAAATTTCAGGTCCTTTGGATTATGTCCATACATGTTAGAAGCTCCAACATAATATTGCATTTCCTGCCCTGTTTTCTTATTAAATACCCCAAAACGTCCCTTGCAATTTGAGTAGACAATATCCGGGTTACCCGGTTTAGGTACCGCAGGACCTGTTTCGCAACCACCTACAGCCATCCAGAAAGCACTTGCGCCTGACACGGCGTTGTAGGGTGGCAGACTGGGGATGGCAATGGTGCTGTTATCCTGCTGGCCGGCATACAGCCAATAGGGAAACTGGTCGTCCACTTCTACCTGATACAATTCTGCGGTAGGCTGATTGCGTTGCGTTGACCATGTTTCTCCTCCATCACGTGTTATATTGGCACCACCATCATTGGCCTGAATAAAGAGAAGCGAATCTGTAGGATTCATCCAGATACCATGATTGTCGCCATGTGGAACGCTCTTTTTTTTCCAGGATTTACCCCCGTCTGTTGATTTCCAGAATTGTGTGGCGCTAACAAACAAGACACTGTCATTCTGGGGGTTTATATCAATGTTGCAATAATAAAAGGGCCGGTCCAGGAGTTCTTTTTTTGTGCTTACCAGATGCCATGTTTCTCCTCGGTCATCCGACCGATAGACGCCCCCTTTACCTTCGGGAGCCTCGATTAGCGCCCAAATTTGTTGTGGATTGGCCGGTGATATAGCAAGATCACTTTTGCCAAATAAACCAGACGGCAGACCTTCTTTCAGTTTTATCCATGTGTTACCACCATCCGTTGATTTGTATATCCCGCCTTCCTTGTCAGAGCCACTGATAATGGTCCAGGGTTTGCGCTCAGCCCGCCACATACAAGCATACACCGTGTTTGGATCATCCGGGGCAAGTTCAAGGTCCGAAGCGCCCGTACTGTCCGAAATGAAAAGAATTTTTTCCCAGGTTTCTCCACCATTATAGGAGCGGAATACGCCGCGTTCGGGATTTGGTCCGAATGCATTGCCGATTGCTGCAACATATACCGTATCAGGATGCAGTGGATGTACTTCCACCGCACCGATCTGACCAGCGCTTTTAAGTCCTGCAAATTTCCATGTTTTACCTGCATCTGTACTCTTATATACCCCTTTGCCTGTTATCACATTGCTTCGGATTCCGTCAGAACCAGTGCCTACATATATAATTTCTGCATCGGAAGGAGCCACCCTGATGGCGCCGATTGAAGGGGTTGAAAAATAACCGTCAGAAATATTTTTCCAGCTTTGGCCGTAATCTGTTGTTTTCCATACGCCACCTCCTGTAGTACCCATATAAAAAACAGCCGGATCGGAAGCAACACCCGCCACGGTTGTCACTCTTCCGCCCCGTGTTGGCCCTACCGGGCGGTAGGTAAATGCGCTTAGCATAGAATATGTTGTATCTTTTTTCTGGCCGAATACTGGGGAAATGATCAGAATTGGTAATATAGTTATCAGTAATCTTAGTTTTATTCTTGACATCGGTTCTGTTTAGTTAGATTAAAAGTTACTTTAACCCAAAAACTCATTAAGTCTTTTTACACGAATTGTAAACGGTTGAAAATGAAAACGTTATAATAGATTTTTAATCATATACTATTTTCTTGCATTTTTAATGTCTGGATTAGCCTGGACCAAGTCATTGCATTTCAATAACTTTCGTCTGTCCTAAGGGCAAAATCGTCAATTCTATTGACATTTTTAGAATTAAGATATATATTTTTCATTGATAGATATGAATTGAAATTTTTTAAAACACTGATATATTACTTAAGTGGATTTATGTCGTTTTATATGAACATGAAAATGGTAATAAATGTATGAAATCATCGGATAATTACACAGCGCCTGATCTTAATAATGTGGTAACTTTGGTTACAGGCGCCAGCCGGGGTATAGGAAAAGGTATTGCAATAGTACTTGGACAAGCCGGTGCAATTGTATATGTGACCGGAAGATCGAAAAATGGAACTGAGCAGAAAGAAGGATTGCCGGGTACCATTGAAGATACAGCCAGATTAGTGAATAAAGCAGGTGGAAAGGGAATTGCTGTGTATTGCGACCATACGAATGACGGTGATGTTGAGAAACTATTTAGACGTATCGATTCCAGCTCACGAAAGCTTGATTTGCTGGTCAACAATGTATGGGGTGGTTATGAAGGTCATGATGAAACGTTTAGCTCACCCTTCTGGGAACAGCCCCTGCGAAGATGGAGAGCGATGTTTAACGCTGGAGTCAGGGCACATTTCACAGCCGGAAGGCTGGCGGCACGTCTAATGATCAGAAGGAAAACTGGATTGATCATCAACATATCTGCAGGTGATCAAGGGAAATTTCTCCACTCCACTATGTATGATACGGCAAAAAATGCAATGGACAGGATGGCGCTGGGAATGGCACTTGAATTACGAAAGTATAATGTTGCCGCACTGGCAATACACCCTGGTTTTACACGAACTGAACGCGTTATGAAATCAAGTACATATTTAGATTTCAATACAACGCATTCGGTGGAATATGTCGGTAGGGCGGTAGCTGCTCTGGCTGCTGATTCCACCGTAATGCATAAAAGTGGCGGCGTGTATGCTGTCAGTGACCTTGCACATGAGTACGGTTTTACAGATGTTGACGGGAGACACATAGAAGCCTTTCATATCGCTGACTTTGAAGGGTAGATGAAAGAGCAAGAATACGATTCTCTGAAGGCATTTCTGGATGAGAAAGTAGAAGCGTATAACCGGCCGGATTTTATCACCAACGACCCTGTTTCCATACCTCACAGGTTTACCAGCAAGCAGGACATTGAAATTACAGCTTTTTGGACTGCTATACTGTCTTGGGGTCGGCGGGCTACTATTATTAACAAGTGTACGGAGCTATTCAAGCGGATGGACAATGCACCGTATGACTTTATCTTAAACCACAATGAGGCGGATCTGAAGGGTTTTCTTGATTTCAAACACCGAACTTTCAATGCCACTGATACCCTTTATTTTATTGAATTTTTTAAATGTTATTATTATAGTCATAATACGCTGGAAGATGCTTTTACTGGAGGCAGCCAGGACGTTCATATGGAAACTATCCTGATTAATTTCCACCGTCTGTTTTTCAGTATGCCTGTTTATCCGGAGCGTACCAGAAAACACATCGCCACACCGGAGCGAAATTCGGCGTGCAAACGGATCAATATGTTTCTTCGATGGATGGTTCGAAATGATGATGCAGGCGTTGACTTTGGCTTATGGAAAAAACTGAAACCCAGTCAATTAATATGTCCCTGCGACTTGCACGTTGGCCGGGTGGCACGTAAACTCGGATTGATTACGCGAAGGCAAACTGACTGGCGTACGGCTGTGGAACTTACCAGCCACCTGAAAAAACTTGATCCTGATGACCCAGTGAAATATGATTTTGCATTGTTTGGATTGGGGATCGAGGAGCAATTTTAATAAATTCCACAAACTGTTTATTCTTATTTTTACCTGCTATGAAAAAACGATTTTAACTTTATACTGTTTTGGATTAATGGGTGCTATCAGTGCCCAGTGTAAGCTATTTGCCAACAAAAATATGCGGAGAAGCTCGGATTTAAAAAATTAACAAAGTATTAATTATCCACGTGGATGATCTTGGTATGTGTTACAGTTCGAATTCAGGAGGACTGCAGGCAATGACAGATGGGCTGGCTAATTCAGGTAGTACGAAGTAGGAAAATCCAAAAGCATTATCTTTCCGTTTCTATTTTGCAAATGGAAATCTGGTAACTTTTATAGATAGGTATATTAAGGAAGTCATTAAATAAAACCGCCACTGAATTATTACCTTCTCCAGTTTTTCGGATCCACTCTCCAGCTTTTCAACAGAATCAGATCTTTATCGCCCACGATCCCTTTTTCCCTTGCAACTTTCAGCATATCGGCATAGCTGCTCAGGGTATAGAGCGGCAGCCCTGCTGCAGCAAAGTTCTGGTCTGCAATATCAAAACCGTAACTAAATATCGCCAGCATACCTAACACATTAAAACGGGCGTTTTTAAGCGCTTCAGCAGCTTTCAGCGAACTGTTTCCGGTTGAGACAAGGTCTTCAACAACAATTACTTTTTGTTTTTTTGTGATTTTGCCTTCAATCATATTTCCAAGACCGTGTCCCTTTGACTTTGAACGTACATAAAGAAAAGGCAAATGCAGTTCATCAGCAACCAGTGCCCCTTGTGGAATTCCAGCAGTAGCCACGCCGGCAATAGCTTCGGCGTCAGGAAATTTTTCACTGGCAAGCCCTGCAAGTTTTTCTTTGATATAATCTCTTATATCAGGATAGGATAAAGAAAGCCGATTATCGCAATAAATAGGTGATTTCCAACCTGAACTCCAGGTGTAGGGTCTTTTTACATTCAGTTTAATGGCTCCGATATCAAGGAGCATTTCTACAACAGTTCGGGATATGGCAGTGTCGGTCATGATTGCGAATTTAGAGAAATTATCACCTGAATCTATATTATATTTGTTAGCATGTCGTTCAGACCTTGATAATTGGATATAATATTTTATAGAGTGTAAATTTAGAAAAATAAGCATGATTGTTTTTTTTAATGATATTCCTTTATACATAATAAAAAATACAGACAATCCTGATCCAGAACATTATCAAGTGCATATAAACATTGGAAAAGAAGTACTGATACCTGAAAAACTTATACATAATGTGTTGGTCACCGGAGCAGGCATAAAAGATATTGACAAGATTATTGAACTACTCGAGGTAAATGTTTTCAACCAGGTAATATCTATCACCATAGCTGTTAAAAATTATATAACTGCTAAAGATTATCTGAAATCACATTTCCGCATTGTAAAGGCTGCGGGAGGTGTAGTTCGAAAAGGTGACAAAATCCTGATGATCTACCGGCTGAAAAAATGGGATTTGCCAAAAGGAAAGCTGGATGCAGGAGAAAAACCCAGGAGAGCGGCAGTAAGAGAAGTGGAAGAAGAATGTAATATAAAGGTAGAAGCAGGTAAAAAGATTTGTAATACCTGGCATACCTACTCGCTCAATGGTAAAAAAATACTAAAAAAAACAAACTGGTATGCGATGGAATGTTTGGATGACAGCAACATGAAACCTCAAAAGGAAGAAAATATTGAGGAAGTGAAGTGGCTGAAAACCAAAGACCTGTTTCATAGTCTGAAAGATTCATATCAGTCTATCCGCTATGTTTTTCAGAAATTCAAAAAGAAAACCAAAGCGGCAAATATCTTATAAATGAGTCTGAAATATAATCAAATCCGGAATAGAGTCATTTATATCACATGTTAATAGTCTGTAGCAAGATTACAAATAGTAATAATCTTATGAAGAGTGGTGAAACCTGGCACATTTTCGGGTAGTCTCAGAGTGCGTAGGGCAGGTAGTCAGATATATCACCACCATACAAATGTACTTCCCTGACGATCGAAGAACGGATAAAAGCATATTCAGGTGATGTAATAAGAAAAACCGACTCCAGATCAGGGTTGAGGTGCTTGTTTATTTCGGCAATACTGTTTTCATATTCAAAATCTGTGGTATTTCGAAGCCCACGCAAAAGAAATTTGGCGTCGTACTTTTTGGCCAGCGATGCAGTCAGTTCGTTATACGTGATCACATTTATGCCAGGGTTATTGTCAAATGCCATTCTGATGTAGTCAATCATGGCATTGAGTTTGAAATACCTCGTTTTTTTTGTGTTATGGCCGATTGCAATTATTATTTCATCGAACAGATTCAATCCCCGTAGAACAATATCCTGATGACCCTTGGTAAATGGGTCAAAAGAACCCGGGAAAATGGCGGTTTTTTTCATGCTCCTCCTTATATCTAATCACACTGATTGAGGCTATAAAGATCAAAAAAGTGATGATCCTGGACCTCATCAAAGAAGTACCCGAATTTAAGAAAATCCGGACGCTCTCCAAAAGACAGGTTTTTGATGTACTTCGAAAATTCCTTAAAATGCGGCGATTGTTTTCCGACATATCCCCATAAAATCACGGGTGTTGTTTTCTGGTGGTGACCGAGTCCTTTCATGACAGTCATGATATATTTTATGTAATCGGAAAATTGTTTGATCGAGAACTGATTGTAATATTCCAGCTTTTTGCCTCGTGTGGTGATAATATGCAGTTTAAACCGGTCGATATATAAAAAAATGTTATTGTCCTGATAATGTTTCAGCTGGCTCATAATACCCTCAATAAGCCCACTGGCCTGATGCAGATAACCAATGCTTGTTTGCTTATACATTGATTCGAGCCAGTTATAAAGCAACTTATTTACTGAAAATACATTAACTGCATCGCACTGGATGTGCTTATAGAATTGCAGCTCATCTGTTTGTGGGTTGATCCGGGCATTTACCCGCAGATAGTCATAGAGTGAATCCTCTGAAAACAGCGGTGCCGGTACGAGTGAGAATTTATTGTTTTTAAAGGATATTTTTACCGTTTTCCAGAATCCTGCTTTTAGCAGATGATGGTTATTAAACAGATCATCAAGCGTGTTTGTCAGCTCTTTATATGTTTTGGAACTTGAAAGTATATAATCTTCAAGCAACAGGATTTTATTTTTTCTGGAGTCAACGATTATTAACTGAAAATCGCGCGTGCCTATTTGCATGGACAATTTGTAGTGATGCAGTTCGTCAACATCAAACTTATCATCCTTTATCTTTTTTATTAACTTATAACTGGCGGTGGTTGATGTATTCAAGTCTCTATTATTCCCAGTTTCCTGTAGTCGTTACATCAGTTCTGGAACCAAACCTCAGTGGTTTTTTATTTCTGGCTTCATTGTTTTCGTTCCGATTAGGATTGACGGGGGCCGTATCGCGAACCTCAATCACATTTACTTTAACGCCTCCTTTTATTATCTCATCCGTAAAAAGATCAAATAAGGCATTTCCTGTATCAGGTATAATATTTATCTTGCTAAAATCAAACCCTGGATATTTTGATTCGCTGAAAAGTGAATCATAAACCGGTATGGTACCTAGTGTGTCGATATGCACAATGACACTGTCTGCTCCATAAGGAAGGGTGATGATCTCTTCAGACCGCTGGGTAATGAGAAACGTACCATTTTGCATAAAACTTGTCAGTGAATCCCAATTGTTAGTGTAATGGCCATTTACAGACAGGTATGCAATTTCAGCTTTGCGAATGAGCGAAAGCTTGGCAATTACCAACTGTTCATGACCAGCTATTCTTTTTTCTTCATCAATAGCAAATTTTATTCGGGAAATCAGGTAGTAAGCCAACCCAACAGCTGCTAAAAACAAACCAATGGTAAGTATTTTTGTCCAATTCATATTGTTCAATTTTGTGCAATAATAATTATTTGATATTTAATTTAATAATCAAAATGTATTTCTATTTTAAATCTTATCCCGAAATATAGGAATAACCTTGTTTATGTACAATATCCGAAAAGGAATTGACATGGTGAAGTAGGCTATGAAGCTGGCTATACGGAATTTTATTTAGACGCTTATAACTCATAAACTCAACTTTTTCAATGATCTGATCCTTATCACCCATTTCAGGATCCTTTCCCTTCTTAAGAACACCTCCCTTCCTGGAAACTGTAAAAAATAATTCCAATGCATGCAGGGGTGTTTCTAAATATTCCGTAACGCAAATAAATTGTCCAACTGATATCATAATTCCTGATTCTTCGGCAAATTCTCTTTTCAGACAATCTATGGCAGATTCACCAAATCGCATACCTCCTCCGGGAGGCATATAGAAAATTCCGTCACTGCCCAGTCCTCGGTGTTTTACCATAAGTATCTTACCGTTTACCTCACAGATACCAATCACGCGTACGCGAAGTTGATTGCCATAGACCTGGCCGACAATGTCCGTATTTTTTCTCATCAGATAGAAATACGCTGTTGTGTAGGTATATTTACGCAATTAATAAATTTATGTATAAAGTTCAAAATCCACATTATCATTCCAGGGTTTTAAAATACGCAGAACGCAATCATTTTATGAAATATATCGGCTTTAATCTGGATGTGATTGAACCCGGAAGAGCCGAGGGGTGGCTTTCTGTCATGGATTATCACAAGCAGCAGAAGGGTTTGCTTCACGGGGGTGTTATATCTACGCTGGCTGATATTGTAGCCGGATTTGCGGCCTATACACTTGTGCCAGAAGATTGCAATGTTGTAACGGGTGAAATCAAGATATCCTATTTACGTTTCGGAACAGGCGATAAAGTGCATGCCATTGGGATAGTTTTGAAAACAGGCAAGAAATTAAATTTTTGTGAAGCAGAGATATGGAATGTAATTGGAGAAAACCGGAAACTTATCGCCAAAGCCTCTGCTACAATGATTACCTTGTTTCCGAGTGATTTTGGATCGGAACCAATCTGAATCATATCGGATTATGCCGTTATTTTCTGAAATTGTTATTAATAAATTTCCACACGAACCCACACGCGGGCAACACGCATTTTTTAATAAAGTAGATAATTTTCTTGCCCATAAAGGGAATACCGTCTTCCTTCTCAAAGGATATGCCGGAACTGGTAAAACATCAATTGTATCTGCGCTGGTAAATACATTGCCTTTGTTTAATTACAAATTTCTTTTGATGGCGCCAACCGGAAGAGCAGCCAAGGTGATGTCGTCATATACGCAGCGGATGGCTTTTACTATTCATAAAATAATTTACAAACAGAAATCAGACCCCGCTACCGGCGAGCTAAAATTCAAACTTCAGAGCAGCTATCATAAAAAAACAATTTTTATCGTGGATGAGGCTTCCATGCTCTCCGACAGCGCTGACTTCGGTTACTCTGGCTTACTGCAGGATTTGCTGAAATTTGTATTTACCCATGCCGATAATAAACTGATTCTGATTGGAGATTCTGCTCAGCTTCCACCCGTTGGCCAAACCAGGAGTACTGCACTGACAAAAGTATTTTTTACGGAAAGAGGGGATACGGTCTTTGAAATTGAACTTGATGAAGTGATGCGGCAGGAACTTGATTCGGGAATTTTACATAACGCCACTGAATTGAGAAGGTGCCTGAAACAAGATTCCAGTGAAATAAAGTTCTCAATTCGCTCGTTTAATGACATATTCCGCATGACATCTGAGAAAATGGAGGAAGGGCTTCGCTATACTTATAATAAATATGGAACGGCCAATACCATTGTGATATGCAGATCGAATAAATCGGCTGTAAACTACAACTTGTTTATAAGGAGACAGATCCACTTTTTTGACGACGAACTTGATGTTGGCGATGTGCTGATGGTTGTCCGTAATAATTACTCCTATGCTCCGCCCAATTCTCCTTCGGGTTTTCTGGCAAATGGAGATTTTATGGAAATAGTAAAAATATACGGCTTTGAGGAGCAATATGGTTTTCGATTTGCCGACCTGGAGCTGATAATGGAGTCTTCGGAATCATTTAAGGTAAAAGTATTGCTGGACACCATATATTCTGCGACTACTTCGCTTAGCGCTGAAGAAAACAAGGAGCTTTACAAGCGTGTGTCGGTCGATTATGCGGATATAAAGCCACAACGCAAAAGGCGTGAAGAACTGGCTTCTGACAAGTATTTAAATGCTGTGCAGGTTAAATTCGCCTATGCCGTAACTTGCCATAAGTCACTGGGGGGGCAGTGGGATGCGGTCTTTATTGACCAAGGTTACATTGCAAACGATAAAATGGATACTGATCGATTGAAATGGCTTTATACGGCTTTTACAAGGGCTACACGGGAGTTATTTCTGGTTAATTTCAATATCAACCAATTTGAAACCTAATTCCGTTTATATTTCGCAGGTTTTTGATATTTTTGTATCGAATAAAACTTAGAAGATAATGAAACAGGGAATTTTGGTTACACTCATTTTATTGACTGCCGGATTGATATTTGCACAAGAGCAATCTGACAAAGCACAAGTAACAGGGCCTTCATTTACGTTTGAAGAAGAAACGTACGATTTTGGGGATATCTACCAGGGGGATGTGGTTGAACATGTTTTTGAATTTGAAAATACAGGTACTGAACCTCTGATCATTACCAATGTGAAGGTTACGTGCGGATGCACCGCTACAAACTGGACCCGCGACCCAATACTTCCGGGTGAACAAAGCAGCATTAAAGTGAAGTTCGACAGTGCAGGGAAAATAGGGAGGCAAAACAAGGTGATCTCGATCGTTTCCAATGCGACCAACCCGCTTCCTCAGGTGAAGATTGTAACCAATGTACTTCCGAAAAAGAAGGATTCATAGTGATCGTAAGTGCGGTAACAAAAACTATATAACGATTGAATAAGCAATTAAGAATTGTAAAAAAAGGGCAGGATGAAGCAAATCTGCAGTATTGGATGTCCTTAACAGCAAAAGAACGGATGGCAGAATTGGAGAGAATGCGCCAGCAATTCAATAAAATAAAATATGGAACTCGACAAGGATTTCAGAGAGTTTATCGAATTGCTAAACAAGTTTAAGGTCGGATACCTGATAATCGGGGGATACGCTGTTAATTTTCATGGA
>Ga0114948_10000845_pt1 | contig 12669 bp, 35 predicted proteins | sample CR04metaG_FD_83877 | JGI IMG/M metagenome (GOLD analysis project Ga0114948, IMG submission 83877) | Deep subsurface microbial communities from Mariana Trench to uncover new lineages of life (NeLLi) - CR04 metaG | ecosystem: Environmental > Aquatic > Marine > Ocean trench > Sediment | place...
AGCAACCCCTTCGACTTCATAGAAGTAGGCTATGGGGAGTTCGGGCAGAAGGTTCTAAGAGGGAATAATCAGAACATGTACAGTAGCAAGGAGTACGCAGAATGAAACCCACACCCTTAGAACTACTCAGGCTTGCCCCTAAGAGTACACGTGATGAATGCACTATTACAGCGTGGTATGCAGGAAGAGCAGATATACTTAAAGAGAACGAACGCCTTAGAGAACGGCTTAATAAGATAAACGAATACGTAAGAGGGATTAAGTGAGCTGCTCAGAGTGCCAATATCTTAGAGATGTCCTTATCCGTAAGAACATAACTATAAGTATACAGCCAGTATGCCACGACTGCGTACAGAAAGAAATAGAACGATTAATGAATCAAACAGAGAACGGAAATAAACAACGCAAACCAAAGGAAAAGAACTAATGCAAGAACCAGACATATACGAGTACTTAGAACAGTTAGCCGAAGATGTAGAAGAAGATCTTCACGAAGAAGAAGCTACAGAGTACGACGAAGATATGGAAGATATACTACGACAGCTTAAGGAGATGCTATGAGCCCTGAACAAATCTGGTACTGGGTTTCAATAACGGATCAGATAAGAGAGTTCTATCTATTTGTTATAATAGGATGCTCTTTAGGGCTAGTTCACCAGCTTAGAAGGGTAGGTATAGCTATAGAGGAGATTAAACATAAGTGTCAGTTCTTTATCTTCTTAGGGATTATCTTCTTAGTACTAAGAGCGCTCTGTCCTAATGCAGAGACATCTAAAGAGATAGCAGCTATTAAGTACGGAAGAGAATTACAACAGAAACGAGTACAAGACAAACTATTTTTCTATAAAAAAGAACTAAACAAGGAGAAGAAGTAACATGGCAGACCTAACAAACAACTCAGGCGGGAAGACCTATCTAGGCGTAAATGACGGTAAGTTAGTACAACGGGTTCCAGAAGGAACAGAAGGGAGTACATCTAGACAGCTCAAGGCAGGAGTCAACGAAGGTAAGACAATCTTTGAGAAGACGTACTCAGCCGTAACAGGCTTCATTACAGCAGGCGGTATCGAGGTTAAAGACTTCGGAGGTAAGAAAGTTAAAGAGATACAGGTACATATAGACGACGATACAGTACTTCAGCTACCTCTTAAGATGTTCTTAGCAGCGTTCGCTAAACCTCTGCCTAACCTGGATGTAAGCCAGAGCGTCGAGATCTCTGTGTACAAGAATAAGAAAGGGTACGCAGCAATGAATCTTAAGCAGGGCGAAGAGAATCTTAAATGGGCTTATACGAGAGAGTCACCTAATGGTCTTCCAGATGTAGTACAGGACGATCTAGGAAACTGGGACTTCAGAGATCACGATACGTTCTTAGAGCTCAAGGTTACTGAGTTCTTTACAGCTCTGGAGGGGGCGAGTATAACAGCACCACAAGAAGGCTTAGAAGGGCTTAAAGAGAAGTTCGACTCAACAGATAATGATTCGATACCTTTTTAATGCGAATAAAGATAACAATGACAGAGGAAGCCTTCAACGAAGCTTTACGTAAGATACAGACGGGGCTTGGAACCCCTGAGTATAAGAGGAAAGCTAAGACGAGGTTTTTTAATCAGTACTACGATGAAGTTTATGGAAGAGGAAAGAGAGGGCCGTTCTAATGAAAAATGTATCAGAGATAGTTGTATTCGTAATAGGTTTAGTTTTTATGATAGGATCATTAGCGTTACCAGTACTAGCATTTATAGCACTATGTAAATACTTAGGGTGGTTCTAATGGCGTACGTAATAAAGAGAAACAAGGTACGGCAAGAGATCCAGGTAGCGAGGTTCTTGTCTTACGGAGAGATACAAATGATAGACGGCTGGGCGTACACCTTGTACGACTTCCACGGGGTCGATGTTCTTGCCCTTGAAGAAGAGGTGTACTCAGAGGAAGAGATAGCTAACTTAATACAGGAGTTCAAAGATGATAGCACTAGTAATTGATATAGAGACAATCCCCAAGGGAGAGTACAACCCTGCTGAGTACGAGATAGAGTTCACAGAAGTATGTACAGCTATAGCATCACCTTCACCTGAACCAGAGATAAGCCTTGAAGATGTGCCTGACTCTGGGAATATAAAGGATGAAATAAAACAACTAGAGTTCAGACAAAAAAAGCTAATCCAAATGAATAAAGCTAGGGTTGTAAAGTTCCAAGCAGAGATAAAGAAGTACGAAAAGGCTACGGCTACGGCCCAGGCTAAGTACGACAAGGCAGAAGAGAAGTACAATAAGGACGCTGACAAGTTCATGGATGCAGACATGAAAGACTGGAAGGGGCGGTCTATAAATGACAAGACCTCTCAGATTATCTCTATATCGGTAAAGCTAGGAGATAACCATGTGCATACCTTTTCAGGGGCAGACGAGGGTACGAACCTTATAGGTTTTCTTTGCTGGTTCTCTGACTTAGATGTAGATATACGGGACATCCTATGGGTAGGCCATAATATTATAGGTAAAAGGGGGTTCGACTTTAATCAGATGCGCTCTAAGCTTATGTCACAACACAGGTTCTACGAAGACCCTTATGGCGATTTAGCAAGAGAGCACCTTAACCACCCTCTATTTTTACCTGACTGGGCAAGTGAGTACCCGCCTAGATTTATTACATGGAAGCCGATAGACAAGCAAGAGAAGCCAGTAGCATTCGACTTCATGCACCATCTACCTTCCTGTCCTAGTACCTTTGTAGACAAAGAAGGAAAGACTAGAACAGGTAAGTCTTTAGACGTAATACTACAGCACTACGGCTATAAGGGCAAGGAAGGCGGCCCAGACGGATCAGACGTGTATGATTTATGGTGCGATGGTGACTTAGATACTATCGTTAACTACAACAAGGATGAGGTCGAGCAAATGGCAGAGATGTTTAAGAACTTACCTTTGTGGTGGAAATGATGGAAGAGCCTACAAACAGAGAGCTACAGGATGCGATAGACGCATTAATAAAATATCTAGGAGTGTATTCGTCTGATTCGAAAACAGCAGATAAATTAGACAAGCTACTTGAGATTCAATTACTTAGAATGTGGCCTGCTGGAATGCCTATGTATGTGCATGGAGAAGATAAGTTAAGCCTATATGACCTTAAAGAAGCATGGAAGAAGGAGCACGGCATAAAATGAAAGCTTTAACCCTTAGCGAGAGAGTCCAGGTAATACGTGAAGATCTCCTCAGAGAACAGAAGAACGTCTGTCCTATATGCGCGAAGACTATACGCTTAGATGAGGCTGTCTTGGATCACGATCATCAGAGCGGACGTATAAGAGCAGTCCTGCACAGAAATTGTAACGTAGGCGAAGCTAAAATGGAACGTTTGGTTAAGAGGTACTTTGCTCTGGATGTAAAAGCAGTCAAGTCTAAGGAGGTAGTCCTCACCTTGTTAGCTTCTTTGATGACCTTTTGGGAGGTCGATTACTCTAAGAACTGCTTCCATCCAGGGCATCGCTTCCCAGAGCACAAGCGTATCAAGCAGCTCCGAAAGGAGATCACCGCTGCAAAGATGCTTACTACTAAGGTACGAAAGAAGGAAGAGATAAAGCTATTACAGCTAAAGATAAAGGAGAAATATAGATGAAACAAATAGATTCTACAGAAGAAATGGAAGGGAAGACTATTCTAAAAGCTGGGTACGAAAAAGATTATTATTTAAAGATAACCTTTACTGATAAGACCTTCATGTACCTCTGTGGAGGATACGATGGAGATGCTTATATCTTAGAGAAAGAAAGAAAAATACATCACAGCACTTGACACGCTCTTATTTAGTACTAGGTTGTATCAACTTCTAACCAAAGGAACACAGATGAAAACACTACCACCCCTGCACATTATAGACCGCCTTGATACACGAAAGATACAAAAGACGACCTTAGACAAGGGATTCGCTAAAAAACATCTACAGTTGCTTAGAAGGCTTCAGGAGCCATTACATACCTTGAAGAAGGATTACAAATGACAATACTATATGAAGCAGATTACAGTATAGGGGATGAGGTGTACTGTACTTTAGATGGGAAGAAAGGAGCCGTAATATGTGTATGCTTCTATAGTAATACACACGTTCAATACCAGATATCATGGGAGCACAATACAACTAGCTGGACGTACTCCTTCTTAATCACCAAAGAAAGAATCTTTGAAAGTAATTAAAAAAGCCGATCCTGTTTAGGAATCGACTTTTAACCAAAGGAAAAGCCTATTCAGGCTTCATCCTTACAGTAATTATAAACTAAAGGAATACAACAATGAATAAGAAAGAAGCAATTCAAGCAATGCTGGATGGGAAGAAGGTGACACAAAATTGTACATCAGAAGGATGGGAGGGATGCTATTATAATGGTTTCTTCCAGTGGAGTGATACGGACAGGGATCATGGAGAAATAAAGTTTGAGCAGTTTCCCAATGAAGGCTGGGAAATCTACGAAGAGCCCCTTAAAGAAGAAGCCCCTGAGTATATTGACGTTGAGGTTGTTCTAGAAGGAGGATCATTATGTGTTGATGGCTGGATGGTAGGGCAAATAATAGGCCGATTCATCGAACGACACGATACGAGATACTTCGCTACGTGGTATATAGTAGGCTGTGAAGAAGATAAATATCCTGTATCTGCAACATTCTCAGAACACGTTAAAGCCACCTTCGCCTCTCATGTCCGATTTGTAAGAGAAGATCTGTTAGGAGGGATTCCTGAATGAAGACTAAACTCAAGATAGAAGACACTATACCACTAAAGAAGATGTGCGAACACTGGTACTTAGTAGGAATGAACCCTCAGCCTTGCCCTAACATGCCTGAAGGTGAAGACGGGCCTTACTTATGTATGTGCTGTAGAGAATGCCAAGAAGAGTGCGACGAAGAGGAGACAGGCTTATGAGAGGCGTACAACTAAGACCCGCTGTATGGGTAGCTCATATCTGTATTAACGGAGAAAGGAAGTACTTAGGAGCTTTCGATAACGAAGAAGAAGCTAACCAAGCCAGGACAGCAGCAGAGCTTAAGTACCACCACGGCTTGAACTACATAAGAGATAGGAACAATGATATAATACAAGCACATAAGGAAGGGGCTTCATCTAAGATGATAGCTTACGACTTCGGGCTAACGTACGAGAGAATAAGACAAATAATAAGAGGTGCAAAGTGAGAGATCACGCCACAGGATTAGACGGGACTAAAGATTACTGGGAAGGAGAGACACGGTTTAAGTTCAGAGCCTGGATAGATAATTCACATATGGGTTATAACATGGGAACCTATAGGGGTAAACTAGTAATACCATCTTATCTAGTATCTGACTTAGAACATATCCTAATGCAGTACACAGGCCTTAAGGATAAGAATGGGAAGGAGATCTATGAGGGGGATATTGTGCATGTTAAGCATACATTCAGAGACGGTACTGAGATGGATCATATATATGAGGTTACGCCTCTCACTAATGGGGGTTGGCATCCATTGACAGCACTATATGACGATTGGCTATACCAACCCCCGCACCCACTAGAAGTAATAGGAAACATTTATGAGGAGACCACTAATGACGACAGCTAACCCGAACGAACGTAACGATATACCAGACGAGAGAACAGAAGAGGAAGAGCTACAGGAGCAGATAGAGCATGCTAAGGCAAGAGAGCTCTGGGGCGATGTAATAGCCCTTAAGGCAAGACTCTACCAAGTCCGCAAAGAGAACGCCGCCTTTCTTCGTGAGTACGCACCTGATGCGATAGGCTCAGACCCAGAGGATACGTTCACAGACGACACGTGTTCACGAACCATGAACAAGGAGAAGCAGTCTATAGGTCACTATGGGGATTGTTCTAATCCTAAGTGTAGAGGTAAATGTAACCCCAACAAGGAGACACCATGAAACTAGGCCCAGAAGATATAGACTTGATAAAGCATCTAATATTAACAGTTTTTGTAGTTACAGGAGCTGTACTTATAGCGGTACTATTCGGATGAGTAAATTCTCATGGGAAATACTTAACGACGACCCACCTAAAGGGAGTATCTTAATAGAGTACTCAGATATCTACGATGGTGGGTTATTCTGGTACGATCCAGAAGCCAGGGTAGCTATTAAAAGGTGGAACGAGACCTTCTACCGTGAAAGATGCCCCGATATAAACGAAGTAATGAGAGCATTCGTAAGAATGAAAACTAAAGGAGAGCCATGAGAATTAAGACTATCCCTGAACATCTTCTAGACATAAGGGAAAAGTACCGCTGCTATAGTACAGACATGGCTGAAGATATGGCTATAGACAGGTGGACTATACAAGCGCTAGAGAACGAAATAGAGCACCTTAAGAGGGAAAGACTTGATACTGATAAAGATTAGTGTATTGTCTTCTATAGCGAGTGTTAGAACCATTTGTCGCACAAATCAACTATACGCTCCCAGGGTAGTACAGACTTCCTGTCTTACTAGTTCTAACCCCTGGGGGCTCTTTAAAGGAGTTAGACCCTAATGAGTAAACAAAAGAACAAAGGTGCTAAGTTGCACTATTTCCCGTGGTACTATCTGGACTGGCTAAGTTCTTCAGAAGTAAGAATGATGAACTATGAGGAGAGAGGTATTTACATGGATATGATATGTAGATGCTACAATGATGACGGACTACCAGACGATGACGATGGACTATATAGACTCTTCAATATAGAGATCCCAGAGCGAGTTAAACGCATGTTCTATTCTAAGAATAACACGTTATTTCACGACAAAATAGATAAAATAAAAAAGGATCAACGTGTAACGGTAAAGAACGCTTCCAAGGCAGGCAAGGCTTCTGGGATTGCACGTAATGCGTTAAGGCGTAAGGACATACAAGGTGGAACGCCCGTTGAAATTCCGTTGAACGAAAATCCAACTAACAAAGCAAAGCAAAGCAAACTAAAACAAACTAAAGAAATAAGAGAGGCTGCTTTCGCAGCTACCTGTAAAGATTTAGAGATTTTAAATGAAAAGCAGGTATTAGCTTTTATCAGTTATTGTACAGAAAGTAATGATGGTGATAATTCAAAGCTGAAGTTCGAGATGCAGAAAACATGGAACACATCCAGGAGGCTAAAAAACTGGGGCGATAGATCATGGCCCGAACCCGACACCCAGCCAGACGGCAAGAAGGTATACGAAGACCCTTTAGACAATCCGTACAGCGAAGAGACATGCAGGAGAGATTGGAATATAGAGCTAAGAAAGACAGCTAAGGCAAAAGGTAGAACGTACTCCTCAGACAGGGAGCTAATAATGGCAGAAGATCCAATAAGAAGAAAGGAGATGGGAGTATGAATATCATGAAATCACATAAGGAACGAAACGAACAATACTATAAAGACTTCAAGGATGGTATAAGAGAGGCTAAGGAATGTCTGCAAGAGATAATGGATGCAGCAGGCATAGAAGGAGACGCTCAGGATTTTCCACTAGGAACCTTACTAGAGTTACACAGGCTATCAATGCTCATGGGAGAACACCCTAAATACAGTAAGAAATACACCATGAGGTACTTTAACACAATCAAGAACGAAGAAGAAGAACGACATAAGAAAGAAGCAGAGGAGGCTAAGACATGAAATTAGAACTAATACAAGGCGATTGTATGGACGTAATGCGAGATATAGAAGATAATTACTTCGATTTAGCTGTAGTAGACCCGCCTTATGGGATAGGTGCTGGGAAGGGGACAGAAATATATCTGTCTAATAACGGAAAGCAAAACTGGGGCGAAATAAAGAAGAACAAAGAAACCATTTATGGAGACTGGGATAATGCAATACCAGAAGAAGATTATTTCATGGAAATTAAAAGGGTATCCAAGAATCGCATAATTTGGGGAGGTAATTACTTTCTGAAATATCTCTCAGGAGAAACAGGCTGTATTGTGTGGGACAAAGAAAACGGGAACTCTTTCTTTGCAGATGGAGAATTAGCCATACATAGCTTTAATAATAAACTACGGATATTTAGGCACTTGTCTTGTGGCTTTATGGGTAGCCATAAGAATAGAGAAACACGCATCCACCCTACACAGAAACCAGTAGCCTTATACGATTGGATCTATCACAACTACGCACAACCAGGACAGAAGATCCTAGATACTCACTTAGGTTCAGGTTCTAACGCCATAGCAGCACACTACGCTAAAATGGGAGAGTTCACAGGTATAGAGATAGACCCAGATTACTTCACGGCAGCACAAGACCGAATCAAAGAATGCACAAGGCAACAGGAGCTATTCTAAATGAACGAACGCCTTACAGAAGAGAAAGTACTTAACTGCTTAATGGTAGACGAGCATTCAAGCTATTTTGACAAGATAGACGAAGGAGACTTCTTCCACCCAGAGAGCAAGCGCTTGTTTCAAGTACTCCTGAAGATAAACGATACAGGGAAGAACATAGATGTAGGTCAGGTAGTAGACGATTACTCATATCTTGTAGGCTCAGACGATGTAGGGTTCAACTACGTACAAGGCGTACTAGATTGCCAAGCAACTACAGCGAATATAGACCACAGTATAGACCAACTCCAGGACATCTCAAAGAAGCGTCAATTAAAGCACATATGCGCGATCGCCTTAGAGGGGATACAGGACTCAAGAGCGGACCTTTCAGAGATACTCCAAGAGGCAGAACGTGGTATCAATGAGATATCTAAGCAGAAAGAAGATTCAGCCGTTAAGACATCTAAGGAGGCTATCAAGGGAGCCCTACATGCCGTACAAGGCATTATAAGGGGTGATGTAGCCATGATAGGCCATTCTACGGGTCTACGCAACCTAGACGAGTTTTTATCGCTCAGAGGCGGGGAAATGGTAGTTATAGGCGCTCGTCCCTCGATAGGTAAGTCAGCCTTAGCAGGAGCGTTAGCCAGAAACCTATCAGATTCAGGCGTAAACGTGTACCTAGGCACCTTAGAAATGAAAGCAGAAGATTTCATGCAGCGTCTCTTATTTACAGAAATGGGAACAAATCAATACAAGGTAAAGGACCTCTCTAGGTCAGAGCTAGAAGGCAGGCTTATTAAAGCAACAGATAAGCTATCTAATGCTAGTATATGGTTCGACGATGTAGGAAGAGACTGGGCAGGCATAAAGAGGCGGATCCGTAGAGCAGTACGTAACGTAGGGGTACAAGTAGCCATGATTGACTACTTACAGCTTATCCAGATCAAGGGTACATTCTTTAGCAGAGAGAACCAGGTAGCTACTATTTCAGGAGAAATTAAAGCCTTAGCCCTTGAATTAAACATAACTATTATTATATTAGCGCAATTAAACAGAGAAGCAGAAGGAAAAACACCCTCAATGAGAGATCTAAGAGAATCGGGAGCAATAGAGCAAGATGCTGATATAGTAGCCCTCTTATCAAGAGAACGTGAAGGAGAGTCAGACCAAGCAGAACGAATAGAGGCAACTTTACATGTAGTGAAATACCGTAATGGACGTACAGGCAAGGCAGACTTATGGTTCGTACCCGGGTTGACTAACTTTATTGATAGAGTACCAACAATGTTATTACCTAACGAATGGGAGAAAGAATGAAACTAGTAACAGACAAGAAAGACCTAACAGGCTTAGAGATAGTCAGCATAAAAGAAGTGAGAATAGACGGATCTATAAAGATGCTAGCGATAACAGTTGAAGGCAATAAGATAGCTTTACTAGAAGCTGACTCTTACTATGACTCTATAAGCGTAGTGCTATTCGATGGCTATTTAGACGATGAAGATAAAGAGATGCTAGGAATAACCAAATGACAGGCAAAGGAGATAAGGACACCCGCAAGGATCACAAGAAGTACAACGAGGCCGTGTACTGGAGGATTAAAGAGCTGAAATCTTTAGCTAAGTACGTAGAAGGGGAGATTATAGAGCCCTGGACATACTTTAAAGAAGAAACAAAAGAGAAGGTTATAGAAGTAAAGAACTACTTAACCCTAAAAGCGAACACAGTAAAAGCGAAACAACTTGATTCGTTTCTTAATTTCAAGGCTGAGTACTACAAGGTTAAGAAGATACTAGCTAAGAAGGGAAAGATAACCATAGAACTTCAGGAGAAGAGATGAAGACCGAGAAAGAGACAACACTTGCTTTTATATCAGATTTCTGTGATTTATTAGAGAAACATAACTGTGAGGTTGAGGCAGTACGCGAGGAACACGACTATGGTAGGAGCACAATTAGCCTAAGTATTGCCTTTGAATACTATGAGTTAGATCTACCAAGCTATGTATACCTATCCAATATGAAAGAGTTAGAGCTACAGCTAGGAGAGAAATAAGATGAAGTACAAGTACTACATAACAGCCTTACAGAACAAACCAAAGAGAGAGGAATGCGAAGAGATTATGTACTGGGATGCAGACAACTCAAGATGGTTGCCTTCGTTACAGCCATTTGAATACAAGGGATATATCTACAGGTACGTACTAAAGGAGAAAAAAGATGAAACTAACTAAGAAGATATCAGAGAGGGTAGCAGACGCACTAAGAGACTCCCTAGAATGGGAAGTAATACATGGGGATTACTCAGTACGGTACACGCTAGCCAGGTACGGCAAAAGGTACGATCTTATGTACTTATGCGGAACAACGCCTAGACTAACTATACTACCAGAGTCAGCATGTTTCTATTGCGGGAACCAGGGACTACAAGACGATGCAGAAGAGTGCGGAATATGTAGAAAGAAGATCAGGGTATAACTACCTTGCATTTATATAAGATATATATATAGTCATGTTATGAAGAAGCTGGTAGACATAGATGGAGATGACCTAAAATACGTAAAGCGTACAGCGAAAAAAGAGCGCTTATCACAGAAGGCAGTAATAGAGCTCTGCGTAACGTACGCACGTAAACGAGTACTCAAGATAGAGACTCATATAGGAGACAAAGAATATGATTTGTCCGAAATGCAAGACATCACCCCTAGCACTGGTACTACATAAAGTTAAATGCACAGATTGGCTATGTGAATACGAAGATGAAGAACAACCGCACCAGTACACAGAAAGGAATACAACATGCAAGACGAAGCAGAATGGTGGAAAGAAGACCAAGACGATTATGATACCAGGCTAGAATCTATGCGTATAGGCCTGAACCGCCTATGGAATGAAGTATGTTACCTAACAGACGAGCACAAGCTTAACTTCTCAGATGTAGGTACGCTGCTTATGATGTGCTATAACGATGCCATTTTATTAGAGATACAAGAACTAGAAGAAACCGAAGAAGAGGAGCCAGAGGATGAAGACGATGATTACGATGACGATGACGAATAAAGAGCTACAGAAGGCGATAAACGACACAACAGAAAATGCTTTATTAGTAGATAGGGTAGATCACATAATAGGCATAGAAGTAGACATAGAGAACCACCTAAAAGAGCTACTAATAGAGCAATGCAGAAGAGCTACAGAGCAAGAGGGGATTATAAATGAATAAAGAAAGCGACTTCATAGACAACGTATCAAAGCAGTGCTTCTCATCAAGCACAAGAGCAATAACAAAGAACATACAAGAAGGCGATATAGTACACACCAAAGAAGGCGTAGGGGTAGTACTAAGGGTGAACATACATTCCCTATCATACCTAATACAGCTATCTGGGACACCTAAGACAGAGGCAGTTATAAGAGATATAGATGAGGTAAGGAAGATATGAGCTCTATTACAATGTGCTTTTCCACAGGATGCCTAGAGCTCGCTACACATGGAGGACTATGCTTTGCACACTTCGATGATAGCATGGGCCCACCAAGGGGAGAACGTATAGAAACACTAACACAACAGATAGCAGACCTGAGAGCAGAGAATAGAGAACTAAAGAGGAAGCTAGGGATATGAGAGCGAATGAAGTAGAGAAAGCCAAGGCCATTGAAAGAGTCAAAGAATACACAAAGCATCACAGAGACGAACTAAATAGAAAAAGAAGGGCATACAGGGCAAAGAAGAGAGCAGAGATAGCGTTGTATGGTGAGAAGGTTATATCAAAGACAGTATATGACATAGATAGCGATAATCTAGAACACAATGAAGAGTTCTACCTACAGGCAGCTAGACGCATAGTATGGGACGATAAAGGGAAACCATGGTGGAGGAACTGGAAGAAGGTAGCAGGGGCAATAGACGGTAAAGGATACAGGAGCATAAAGGTAAGTATTAACCACAACAAGAGGGCCATAAGGGGACATAGGCTTAGATGGTATCAAGAGACAGGTGAACTGGTAGAGCTATTAGACCATGAGGATGGAGATAGAGATAACAACAGGCTGGATAACATAGGCCCTGCTACATGGTCACAGAATGCACAGAACTGCAGGAAGGTAAAGGGAAGATGGAGCTCAGACTACTACGGTGTCAGCAAGACAAAGAGTCAGAAGTTTAGAGCAGCATTCAAGGGGAAGACAATAGGCATGTATCAATATGAAATACAAGCTGCACTAGCTTACGACAATAAACTTGAAGAAGTACAGGATAAATTTAGGGTAAGAAACTTCAGAGGTAAAAAATAGTGACAAAAGTTGACAGATTTTCAAACAAAGACTTCATAAACTCTGATACCTTTTTGAAAGGTACTGTCCAGACCTCTGAGCGTGGTGCAGCCTTTCCC
>Ga0114948_10000847_pt1 | contig 12658 bp, 10 predicted proteins | sample CR04metaG_FD_83877 | JGI IMG/M metagenome (GOLD analysis project Ga0114948, IMG submission 83877) | Deep subsurface microbial communities from Mariana Trench to uncover new lineages of life (NeLLi) - CR04 metaG | ecosystem: Environmental > Aquatic > Marine > Ocean trench > Sediment | place...
ACTCGTTTTTCAGAACGTCGAGCATGACCTTCGCCTTGCGTCTCATCAAATAGATGGAGTTGAGCTCTCCCATACGTGCGGCGATCCGATCCGTATCCCAAAGCGATGTCAGCGGCCTCTCGGCGAGCAACTGATCGAGTTGCGCCCGGTACGTTGTGGTGACGTAGTCGTCCAGGTTCTCGCCCTTCAGGGCGTCATTGAGATGGGGCCAGAGCTCCTCGAATGTCTTGCGTTCGCCGTCGCCCTTGGTTTGTTCCTCGACGGCATCACGAATGGCCTGTTCCATGAGGTCGCGTTCGCTTCGCTCCACGAGCAGGTTCTGGAAGAGCCCGAAGATGCGCGGCGACTCTTCTTCGCGGCTGGTCAGCGCGTAGACGAGAAGGTCCTCCACTTGCTGCCGGCTGAGGGTCGCAGCGATCCCGGCGGCAAGGTCGGTAGCGCCAAGCTCGGTAGCTGCGGCGCGTATGGCTCGTTCTTCGCCGTCGAGGTCGGGGCTCGCCGGCGTCGTGGCATCAGCTCCGGGGCCGACCCGCAAGGGCTGCCCGAGAAGATCGATCCACACCTCTTTGTCGAGCTTGTCGTAGAAACGGGAGAAGACTTCGGTGACCGCCTCTATCCGATCCGGTCCGAGCTCGGCGGCCGCCGAGCCGACCTGCACGCAGACGGCGCGGACGAGTTGAACCCGCGACATTTCGGTGATGCCGGGGGGTGGCGACTCGTCGTCGAGCAGCCATCCGAGAAAGTCGGCGAGCTGTTCGCGATCGTCGGCGAGCGATTCCCAGTCGATGCCCTGGAGGTCGACCTCTTCGCTGTAGCCACCGAGGATTTGCTCCCAGATAGAGGCATCAGGGTCTCCCGCGACCTCCTCATCCTCTTCGTACAGCTTTTCGAGCTGCAACATCTCTAGTTGCATGCCCTCGAGATGTTGACGTTGGAACAGGACCTTGATGCCGCCATCGGCCTTGAGCTCGTCTGGACTTGTTGCGAGAAGCTCGGCGAGAATCTGCAGGGCCTTGGTTTGGAGCGAGGTGTCGAGATGCAGGTGCGACACGCCTCGCTGGTGCAAGCGCTCTGCCAAGGAGCGGACGGTGCGGCTGCCGGTGCCGACATCTTCACCCCGGACGTGGATGGTTTCCGGCAGGATCGCCAGCGAAAGCCGGCCGTCGTGGACGAGTGGTTTGAGCTTGTCGTACGCCCGCGCAACGGCTTCTAGGACGACGGGCGAGCCGCGTGGATACAACTGCAGGGCCTGGACGGCAAAGGCGAGATCGCGGAGCGCTAGGGTGGTCGACAATGCGCCCGACGTGGGCTCGGATGCCGTCTCCTGGGGTGACTTCGCCACCGCCTACCGTCCCCGGAGTAGATTTTCCAGTCGTTCCAAAAGTCCGGTTTCACCGGGGACGACGTGCCAGTGGACGAGGTCGATCAGCGTCGCTTCGCAGACGCCGTCATTGGCCGTTCGACGCTTGTTGAAGGCCGCCAGTACCGTGCGCAGGCGCTCCTGGTCGATGAATTTGACGCCGGCGGCGAACCCGAAGAGGCGATCCCGCCCCCAAAGGCGGGATTTGAGCCGGGAACCGAACGTTTCGAGCGATTTCAAGAAACGCCGCAGTTGTTTGTCGTCGAGCTGCGGCGCGGCGTACAGGACGAAGTACAGGTTGCTGCGGACCTTGGTGCCGTGCAGGGCGAGGGTGGCCCCACGAAAGTCGAGCGGTGTCCAGGTGACCCGACCGCCGACGCAGCTTTTGATCATGTGCTGGAACTCCTCGGCGGCGGCGCGGGCGACGAACGCCTGCTCTCCGATTCGATGGCGCGCGTGCCCCGGGTCGACGACCGGTCCTCGGCGTTGCGGCTGCGGCGCGCTGGTTACACGCTCGGCGGCCGCGGTCGGTGCGGCGGGCGACGACGCCAGCCCGGTCGTGTTGCCGCTCGAGTAGCGGTCGTCATAGGCAGCGCGCCGCGCCGGGTTACGCAGCACGGAGTAGGCCTCGTTGAGACCGACCATCTTTTCTTCGGCGAGCTTGCGGAGATCCTCGTCGAGGTTGGCGACGCGGTCGGGGTGACAGCCACGTACGCGCTGGCGAAATGCCTTGCGGATCTGCTCCTGGTCGGCACTGGAGGGAACGCCGAGAACCTTGTAATAGTTGGATTCAGGGGCCACGTCAGATGCCCTTCACGTGCGAGTGTTGCGAGGACGATGCGTTGGTCAGCACCCTGGCGGCCTAGCTCGGCGGAGCTGGGCCCCATGCCCGGACCGCGGGTTGCTCGATGTCGTCGTCGCCAGGATGAGAAGCGCTCGCCGCCGATAGTTGTGGGCGCTGTCGTGCGCCGGTCTTCGGCAGGTCCGCACGGCAATACGGGCAGGTGCGCCACTCGGCCTCGGTATCGCGGCCGCAGCCCGGACAAGCCGTGCGCAGGTCGATGCCGCAGTGCGGGCAGACCTCGAAATCGGGTTCGATCGACCGTTCGCAACCCGGGCAGCATTCCGACCATTCGATGTCGCGGACGACGAAGGCGACATCTTCAGCGGTCGCCACGCCGGCCTTGACGAGCTTGCTCCCCGATTCGGCGAGCGTCGACATACCGCCGTCGGCCGCGATGCGACGTAGCTCCTGCTCGTTGGCACTGTGGGCGATGGCACGACGCATCGGGTCGGTGACCCGGAGCAACTCGAAGATCGCGATCCGGCCCTTGTAGCCGCGCCCGCCGCATGCGTCACATCCCTTGCCGCGCGTGTAGTGCTCGGCCGTGGGCAGGCTGAGCACCTTGAGGGCGTCGCGATCGGCTTCGTACGGGGCGGCACACGCCGGACAGACGCGGCGAACAAGACGCTGGGAAACGACGCCGAGCAGCGACGAGCTCAACAGGAACGGAGCGATGTCGAGGTCGAGCAGACGGGTCAGCGTGCTGACGGAGTTGTTGGTGTGCAGCGTCGACAGCAGAAGGTGACCGGTCAGCGCCGCCCGGACCGCGATCTGAGCAGTTTCCTCGTCACGAATTTCACCCAACAAGACTACGTCGGGATCCTGGCGAAGTACCGAACGCAACACGGTAGCGAACCGCAGCCCGATCTTCTCCTGCACTTGGACCTGGTTGATCGTCGGCATCTCGTACTCGATCGGATCTTCGATCGTGATGATGTTCTGGGTCTTGGAGTCGAGGCGTTGCAGCACCGAATACAGGGTCGTGGTCTTGCCCGAACCGGTGGGACCGACCACCAGCAGCATGCCTTGCGGGCGCTGGAGGAAGTCCAGCAACATCTCGAGATCGTTTCCCACCAGACCGAGATCTTCTAACTGCAGTAGCTGATCGCTCTGGTCGAGAATCCGCAGGACCATCTTCTCGCCGTGCCGCGTCGGTAGGGTCGAAACGCGCAGGTCGATCTGTTTGTTGTCGATCTGGATGCGGCAACGTCCGTCTTGGGGTAATCGCCGCTCCGCGATGTCCATGTTGGCTAGCACCTTGAACCGCGAGATCAGGCCGCCGTGCATCCACTTGGGGACCACCTGGCTCTCGACCAAGCGGCCATCGACGCGGTTGCGGATCTGCAAATGGTCGACGCGCGGCTCGATATGGATGTCGGAAGCGCGCTCGCGCAAGGCCTCGTGAAGCAGCAGGTTCTGCAGGTGCACCGCCGCCGGTAGCTCGCCGCCCTCCGCGGCGAGATCTTCCGGGTCGCTGACCGAAATCAAATCGCTGGCGGCTACCGAGCTCACCAGCCCGAAGTTCTCAGCCTCCTGGATGCCGTCTTCGAACTCCTGGGGCGCCAGGGCACCGGACTCATGCGCCGTGATGGCAGACTCGGAGGTTCGCACCATCAGCCCCTGCTCGACTTCGGCAGGGTAGTGGAGGCGGATCGCCAACTCGACGTCGCTGGCTCCAGCAAGCAGAGGTTCGACCTGGGCTCCAGTGATTGCGCTGATCTGCTCGACGGCCAGGAAATCGAGTGGATTTGCCATCGACACCGACAGACGGTCTCCGTCGAGGGCCACGGCGATGCAGGTAAGGCGTTCGGCGACGCGGCGCGGTATGAGCTGGGCGACAGCGGGTTTGACCTGGGCGAGGGTGACGGAATCGACCAGAAAGCCCGGCTGGGTGGCCAATGAGCTGAGGACGTCACGTTTGGAGACCAAACCGAGCCGCACCAACATCTCGCCGAGACGCACTCCCTCACCCTTCTGCCGGGCGAGCACAGCGCGCAGTTGGTCCTCGTCGATGATGCGTTTTTTGACCAGAAGCTGGCCCAACTTCACGTCGATTCCTCGGGCTGCGGACCTCGATCTTGCCGCGATGATCGATAGGAATTCAGACGACAGACTGAAGCAAAAGTCTATCTGCGTCGCAGATGAACTGTCAATCGAATTCTTGGCAACCTCGCGCAGACCATAGCCACCAGGAGTCAGCCTTGAGCGTGCATTCACAGTACGAGACATCGCGGCGCCTGGGACGTTGCGGCCGAGCCCTGGTGAGTCGCTTCAAGGCGCTGCAGCTACCCTTGAGACGTGTCCCATGTTGGCATGGATCTTGATAGGCGTGCTTGCTACGATAGAACAATGCTCGAGCGTTCTGCAGTCGTCACCGAAATACAAGCTGGCGGGGAACCCCGGTCTGACGCCGCGACTTCCGTCAATCGATTGGCCGTCGATTCCCTGGTGAAGGCATACGGCGGTCGGCGTGTCGTAGATGGCGTGAGCTTTGACATTGCCGAGGGCGAGGTCGTCGGGTTGCTCGGCCCCAACGGGGCCGGCAAGACGACCTCGTTTTACATGGTGGTCGGGCTGACACGGCCTGACGCGGGGCGGGTGAGCGTTGGCGGCGTCGACGTTACCCACGAGCCGATGTTCGTCAGGGCGCGCCGATACGGGATCTCGTACTTGCCGCAGGAGCCATCGGTGTTCCGCAGGCTCACGGTGTCGCAAAATCTCATGGCAATTCTCGAGGGCCTCGACATCGGTCGCGCCGAGCGCGCTGCGCGCTGCGAAGCGTTGCTCGAGGAGCTCGGCCTGCAGCACCTCGCCGGCAACGTTGCGTATACCCTCTCCGGTGGCGAGCGTCGGCGCGTCGAGATTGCCCGGGCGCTGACCACCGACCCGCGTTTTGTGTTGCTCGACGAGCCGTTCACCGGCATCGATCCGATCGCCATCGCCGACATACAGAGGATCGTCGGCACCCTGAAGGCCCAGGGCATCGGCGTCCTGATCACCGACCATAACGTACGCGAGACGCTGCAGATCACCGACCGTGCCTACATCATCCGGAGCGGCAAGATTTTCCGCTCGGGCACACCCGAGGCTCTCGGACGGGATCCGGAGACCCGCGAAATCTACCTGGGCAAGAATTTTCGGCTGGATTGACCCATGGCGCTCGAGCAAAAACTCATCCCACGATTGCAGCAACGGCTGGTCATGACACCGGCGTTGCAAATGGCGATCCGACTCCTGCAACTCAACAAGCTCGAGCTCGAAGACGTCTTGGAGCAGGAAATGGTCGAGAACCCGATGCTCGAGGAGCGCGATGAGCCCGAAGAGCGTGTCGACGCTACCGTGGAACCGGCTGAAGTCGACGCCGATGGCGGCGAGGAGACCGACAGCGAAGAGGTCCTGCCGGAGGAGGTCAACTCGTTCGACGAGATCAACATCGAGTCGTATTTCCAGGATTACTATGACGCCCAGCCCGGCACGGCTCCGATGCGGGAACACCGCGACCAGATCCAGCTCGAGAACATGCTCGCCAAGCGCCCGACGATGGAAGAGCAACTGTTCTGGCAGCTGGAGATGGACGACACGTCGCCGCTGGAGGTGGAAATCGGCCGGGCGATCATCGGCAATCTCAACGAAGACGGTTATTTGACCGCCGACATCGAGGAGTTGGTAGCGATGGGCGATTGGCCGGTCGCCGCGGTGGAGTCGGCGCTGGCAAGGGTCCAACAGCTCGATCCCCCCGGGGTCGCGGCGCGCGATCTACGCGAGTGCCTTCTTCTGCAACTCGATCACCTTGATGTTCCGCAAACGCTTGCCTATAGGGTTATCGACGAGCATCTTGACCTGCTGATTGCCCGGGTACACAGTGAAATCGCCCGGCGCTGCGGCGTTCGGCCGGCGGAGGTCGAGGCGGCTGTAAAGATCATCCAGAGCCTCAATCCGAAACCCGGCGCGGTCTACGCCACCGAGCCCTCAAGGTACATCGTCCCCGATGTTACGGTCATCAAGGACGCGGGCACGTACCGCGTCATCCTCAACGAGGACGGCCTGCCGAAGCTGCGGATTTCGCGCGTCTACCGCCAGATGCTGCGATCGCGCGGCGAGCTCTCGAAGGAAGCCTCGGAGTACCTGCAGACGAAGCTCAAATCGGCTCTCTGGCTGATCAAGTCGTACAGCCAGCGCCAGCGCACCATCCAGCGGGTCGCCGAGAGCATCGTCAAGCACCAGGAGGCGTTCCTGGAAGGGGGCGTGGCGGAGCTTCGCCCGCTGGTCCTTCGCGACGTTGCCGACGACATCGAGATGCACGAGTCGACGGTTTCCAGGGTGGTCAACGGCAAATACATGAACACGCCGCAGGGAATTCTGGAGATGAGGTTCTTCTTCCATAGCGCCCTCGGGCACAGCAGCGGGTCAGAGGTGTCCTCGATTGCGGTCAAAAAGATGATCCGCAAGCTTATCGCCGCCGAGGACCTCCACAAGCCCCTCTCCGATGCCCGTATCGCCACCGCACTGAAGGAGGACGGCCTGCGAATCGCCCGGCGTACGGTGGCCAAGTATCGCGAAGAGATGGGGATTGTCGCTTCGAAGTCGCGGCGGCCGCCGCGGTGACCGATTCGGGCGGTGGGGGCGCTGAGGCTGCCAGTCTCACCGTCCGCGAGTTGCTCACCGCCGACGGGCGCCATCTCGAACTCGAGCTCATCGCAGGCGGTGCCGGCCTCGACCGCAAGATCGTCTTTCATCGGATTCAGAAACCCGGCTTGGCGATGACCGGGTACGTCGAATTCGTCCGCGCCGGCCGCGTACAGGTTTTCGGGGAGTCGGAGATCAGGTTCATCGAGAGTCGTGATAGTGACGAGCGCCGCGAACTGCTGGCCCGACTTTGTTCCTTGCCGATACCGTGCGTTACCGTCACAAAGGCACTCGCGATCCCGACGGAGCTGGTCGAAGTTTGCCAAGAAAACGAGTTGCCGTTGTTGCGGAGCTCGCTGGTTTCGTCGGCGTTCATCGACCGCCTGACCCTCTATCTCGACCGCCACCTGGCGCCGTTTACCACCGTGCACGGGGTCCTTGTCGATGTCTTCGGTGTCGGCGTGTTGATCACCGGGGCATCCGGTGTCGGCAAGAGCGAGTGTGCCCTCGATCTGATCGTCCGCGGTCAACGCCTTGTCGCCGACGACGTCGTCGAGATCCGGCGCCGTGCCGGTGACATCCTGATGGGCAGCGGTCCGGAGCTGATTCGCCATCACATGGAGTTGCGTGGCCTCGGCATCCTCAATATCGAGCATCTCTTCGGCGCGGCGTCGATTCGCGACCGCAAGCGCGTCGAATTGGTCGTGAAGCTGGAGGAATGGAACGAGGACGTCGAATACGATCGTCTCGGGCTCGACCAACAGACGTTCGAGATCCTCGACATCGAGCTGCCGTTCATTTGCCTGCCGGTGACGTTGTCTCGCAACCTGTCGATACTCGTGGAGGTAGCGGTGCGCAATCTGATCCTCAAGCTGACGGGCTACCATCCCGCACAGGAGCTGACCCGGCGCTTGCAGGAGGCCATGGAGACGCCGAGCTTCGCGCTCGAAGTGGCCAAAAACAGCGAAGGCGACCTCGAATAGTGAGCCGACCTGCTTCTTTGGTGGTGGTTTCCGGCCTCGCGGGGGCCGGCAAGAGTGCGGCGCTCAATAGCCTCGAAGATCTCGGCTACTACTGTGTCGACAACCTTCCGCTGGCGCTGATGTCGAAGTTCGCCGATCTGTGCGAGACGGCCGGAGGCACCGTTGACCGCGCCGCGTTGGTCGTCGACGCGCGAACCCACGGTTTGCTCGACAAATTTGCCCAGGCTTACGAGGAGCTTCAGGCCCGAGTCGAATCCGTCGAGCTTGCTTTTTTCGACGCCGAGGACGCGGTGTTGCAGCAGAGATATTCTGAGACCCGCAGACCGCACCCGCTGGCCGGTGACGGCGACGTCCTGACCGGAATACGCCGAGAGCGCGAGCTGCTCGAGCCGATTCGCACCCTCGCCACCCGGGTCATCGACACGAGCAATTTCACCCCTCACGATCTGCGAGAGTTTCTCTTCGAGCTGTATGGCTCAGCCAGCGACGAGGGCGCCGCAATCCGTGTGGTGAGCTTCGCTTTTCGTTCCGGACTGCCCAAGAATGCCGACTTCGTGTTCGACGTTCGGTTTCTGCCGAACCCCAACTACGTGCCCGAGCTCAAGCCGTTGAGCGGAATGGACAAGCCAGTTTCACAGTATGTAGAATCGCGACCGGAGACGCGAGAATTCCTCAATCATGTAAAGGATTTATTGCACTTTGTCGTGCCCCGTCTCGGGGGTGAGCGACGCGCATACCTGACGCTCGCGTTCGGGTGCACCGGGGGTCGGCACCGTTCGGTCGCGATCGCGGCGCGGGTTGCCCAGGACATGGAGGGTATGGGTTACGGTGTCACACTGGTGCACCGGGACCTGGTGCACGAGGCTCGGAAGCCGGCAACCGCGGAGGAGACCCGATGATCGGAGCGGTAATCGTCACCCACGGACTACTGGCTCGGGAGCTGCTCGACGCTGCCGAGCGCATCGTCGGGCGGACCGAAGGCATCCGCGCCGTGTCGATGGGTTGGGACGACGAGGTTGCCGACGCCCGTCAGGAGATCCAAACGGCGATCAAGGACGTCGACTCCGGGGACGGCGTGTTGATCTTCACCGACATGTTCGGCGGCACACCAACCAACGTCAGCCTGGCGTTTCTCGAACCCGACAAGGTCGAAATCATCACCGGCGTCAACTTGCCGATGATCATCAAGCTGACCAGCGTTCAGGGCGGCGAGGGTTCTTTGTTGGAGGTCGCCCAGGAGCTCCGGGAACGGGGCCAGAACAGCGTCTACGTCGCCAGCGAGATTCTCTCTTCGCGCGACGAAGCCTGAGACGGATGGTTCGCCGAGAGCTGGAGATCAAGAACAGGCTAGGGCTCCATGCGCGCGCGGCGGCGAAGTTCGTGCGCTGTTCCGGTCAATTCTCTTGTCAGGTCACGATTCGTCGCGGCGACACGTGCGTCGACGGCAAGAGCATCATGGGCGTTCTCTTGCTGGCCGCGCCCCAGGGGTCGGCCTTGGAGATCGTCGCCGATGGTGACGACGAGGAGGCCGCCATCGCGGCGCTCGCCGAGCTGGTCGACGCCAGGTTCGGCGAGGATTGATGGCAGCTACCGGCAACACCCGGCGCGGAATCGGAGTGTCCCCCGGGGTGGCCATCGGCCCGTCGTTGGTGCTGGAGCGCCGTCGTGCCGCGGTCAGCGCCAAGACCCTGAATGTCGGCGACGCGGCGAGTGAGTTGGGGCGTCTTGCGGAAGCAGTTCGGAGGGCCCGCGCCGAGCTCGAGGACCTCAAGGTTCGGGCCGACGCCGCCCTCGGCCACAGCGTGGCCCAGATCTTCGATGCCCAGATGCTGCTGCTCGAAGACGCGATGTTTCTCGGCGAGGTGCAGGACCGGGTCACGGAAAAGCAGCAGAACGCTGAATGGGCCGTACGCGAGGTCGGCCGCGATCTCAGCAGCCGCCTGTCGAGCATTTCCGACGTATATTTGCGCGAGCGCGGAACCGACGTCGACGATCTGACCGAGCGGTTGCTTCGCGCCCTCCTCGGCGAAGAGGGCCACCGCCTGGATCAACTCGTCGAGCCGGTCGTTCTCTTCGCCCACGACCTGACGCCCTCCGAAACGGCGCAGCTCGATCCCGACATGATCCTCGGGTTCGCTACCGATATCGGCAGCCGTACGAGCCACACGGCGATTGTGGCGCGGTCATTGGAAATTCCCGCCGTCGTTGGGCTGCATGACATTACCTCGACGTTGCAATCGGGTGAGGATGTAGTTATCGACGGCGACGCCGGCTTTGTAATCGTCGGCCCCGACCACGATCAGCTGCAGGAGTACCGCACCCGCGACGCGGCTCGTGTTCGCCAAGCCGAGGGCTATCTTGCTGAGCGAAATCTTCCGGCCGAGACATCGGACGGTTTTCGGGTCGCTGTCCTCGCCAACATCGAGGGTTCGGCCGACACCAAGTCGGTGCTCGAGTACGGTGGTGAAGGTGTAGGACTTTTTCGCTCCGAGTACCTGTATTTACGCAACCCGGGGGTGCTGCCGAGCGAAGAGGAACACTACCTCGAGTACCGTTCCGTGCTCGAGGCGATGGCGCCCCGTGTGGTCAGCATCCGTACCTTGGACATCGGTGGCGAGAAGCTGCTGCCTGGTGACCCTGCCGCCTCGGGGACCGGTGCCGAGTCGCTCCTGGGGCTGAGGGCGCTGCGGTTGGCGCTGCAAGAGCGCGAGATTTTCAGCACCCAGCTACGCGGACTGCTGCGCGCCAGCGTTCACGGCCAGCTGCAAATCATGTTGCCGTTCGTTTCGGGGGTCGAGGAAGTGCGGGAAACTCGCGGCCTGATCGACGAGGCGCGCCGGCAGCTGGTCGATAGGGGTCACGAGGTCGCCGAGGTGGTGCCCGTCGGCGTGATGGTCGAAGTTCCGGCGGCGGCGATGATCGTCGACCTGCTGGCTGCCGAAGCCGATTTCTTCGCCATCGGCAGCAACGACCTGATCCAGTACATGCTTGCCGTGGATCGCGCCAACGACGCGGTAGCACACCTATATGAACCGCTGCACCCGGCGGTGATCCGGATTCTGTGGCACATCGTCGAGGCCGCGCGGAAGAAGGAGATCCCGGTTAGCATGTGCGGCGAGATGGCGGCGGAGCCGCTAACCGTGTTGATTCTGCTGGGCCTCGGCATCAACCAGCTCAGCATGAGCCCGAGCGCCATACCTTTGATCAAGAACGTCGTCCGGCGGTTGAGCCGCCAGAAGGCGAAGGAGATGTTGGAACGCGCCCTGGAACTCGAAACCGCGTCCGCCATCGAGGAGCTGGCGCTGCCGCAGCTGGTTACGGCGCTCGGGGACGACGCCACGATCGAGGGACCGGAGCCGCCGGAATGACGGGAGGTTGTATGCGCCGCGTTGAGAAGCCTTGGGGGTACGAGCTGATCTTTGCCGACACCGACAAGTACGTCGGCAAGATCCTTCACGTCGAGGAAGGGGAGCAGCTCAGCCTCCAATATCATGAGATCAAGGACGAAACGATCTACGTTTCCTCCGGGCAGCTCGAGCTCGAGCTACAGGAGGGCGACGAGCTCGTCGCCCATGTGATGAATCCCGGAGAGTCGCGCCACATTCCACCCGGCACGGTGCACCGGATGCGCGCGATTGCTACCTGTGACATCTTCGAAGTTTCCACTCCCCACCTCGATGACGTCGTTCGGATGGAGGATCGCTACGGGCGCGTGGAGTAGCCTCGCGCCAGGAGGCCGACATGAATTTTCGCTGGAGTCGCAGAGGTATCCTGCAAGCCGGGGCGGCCGCTGGCCTCGGAATTTTCGGTGGCAAGCGCGCGCTCGCTGCCCCTGCTGTCCACGTGCGCAGGTTTCAGGGCACTCGTCCGCTGGTAATCTCGAGCGGCAACGGGTTGGCGGCGTGCGCCCGAGCGATGGAGATGCTAGAGGCCGGGGAAGACACCCTGGACGCAGTGATTGCCGGCGTCAACATCGTCGAAGAAGATCCTGGAGACATGAGCGTCGGCTACGGCGGTCTACCGAACGAAGCCGGCGTCGTGCAGCTTGACTCGTCCGTCATGCACGGTCCGAGCCGTAACGGCGGCGCGGTGGCAGCGATCGAGGGGATCAAGACCCCATCCAAGGTCGCCAAGCTGGTGATGGATCGCACCGACCACGTGCTGATTGTCGGCCAGGGTGCGCAGGACTTCGCCGAGGCGCACGGCTTCCAGGTCGAGAATCTCCTGACCGATCGGGCGCGGGAGCGCTGGCTGCAGTGGAAGGAATCCATGTCCGATCGCGACGACTGGTTGCCGGCCCCGCAGCAGGGCGGCCGGGGCGGCCGAGGCGGGCGCGCGGTGCCCGACCCGGCTTCCGACCGCGACGCCGTGGACGAGTTCGACCCCTTCTTCCGCTACCACGGAACGATCAACTGCAACTGCGTCAACGCCGCTGGTGATATCTCCGGGGTTACGACGACCAGCGGTCTGAGTTGGAAGATCCCGGGGCGGGTGGGTGACTCGCCGATTCTCGGCGCCGGCCTGTACGTCGACAACGACATCGGCGCCGCCGGCTCGACCGGTCGCGGCGAGGCCAACTTGTTGGATTGCTGTTCGTTTCTCGCGGTCGAGTTCATGCGCCATGGCATGCACCCGAAAGACGCATGCCTCGAGGTGATGCGACGGGTTGTCGCCAAGACCGTCGAACCACGGCTGTTGCGTGAGGACGGCACACCCAACTTCTCGCTCAACTTCTACGCCCTGAACAAGGCCGGCGAATACGGCGGCGCCAACTTCCGCCCGGCGCGTTTCGTGGTCAACGAGGGCGGCGAGAGCCGCTACGAGGACTCGGCCTATCTCTGGGAG
>Ga0114948_10000848_pt1 | contig 12646 bp, 13 predicted proteins | sample CR04metaG_FD_83877 | JGI IMG/M metagenome (GOLD analysis project Ga0114948, IMG submission 83877) | Deep subsurface microbial communities from Mariana Trench to uncover new lineages of life (NeLLi) - CR04 metaG | ecosystem: Environmental > Aquatic > Marine > Ocean trench > Sediment | place...
AGCACCACATTTTGATGAGCGACATTAAAATAATCTATGACATGAAAACTTGTTCCAGGCCCCAGATCCATCACGATGAGATCGGCCTTCAAGTTTTTAATGCCGGCGATCAATTTATTTTGAAATCGGATATTGAGATCGGAACTGCCTGGTAAATCTCCAGCGCCACTCAGAAATTTTAAACTGCTGATTCCAGTGTCGAGGGTCAGCGAATCAATGTCCCTGGAATCACGATCAAAAAAATCGCGCAATCCAAAACGTGGATTGTTTATTCCCAGCAAGGCATGCAGGTTGGAGGCTCCGTAATCGGCGTCCACCAAAATCACCTTTCGTCCAGTCAAAGCCAGGGCCACGGCCATATTGGCGGCCAAAATACTTTTCCCGACCCCGCCCTTGCCACCGCCAACCGCTATAATATTTCCGAAGGAAGCCATGAGATTTAATTTTTTTGTCGGGTTGTGAAAAGAAATGTTTCGAGTTTTTCCAGGGTCAGGGTTGGGGAAATATCACCCTTGGTTTCTGGTTTTTGGGGAGGCAGAATTGCGGTGTCCGGGGCGGTGGGCAAGGATGAAGCGATTGCATTTGTTATCGGTGAAACAACTTTTGATGCGAAAGCTTTTTCTGCATTTTTTTGGAAGGTTTCCAAACGGGTGAGCAATCGCGGGGCTTGCCCGGTAGCGGTATTTTGAGTGGACGAAATGATTTCAGGTTCAGTTTCTTCGGGAGAGGGAGGAATCTCAGGAGGGAGTTCTGATTCTGCTCCTCCGGCGTGTGGAGTTATTTTTTCAACGGCTATGGTGTCGCGATAGGGTTTTTCTGTGGGGACCGCCACAACTGTATCTTCCAGCTCTTCCTTGGGAATGGGTGCCGATGCCACTGCGGAGATTTCCTCGCGCGGCTCTTCGATCAATTGCTCCAAGGTAAGCGCAAGCGGTTCAGTTTTTTTTCCAGATTTCATGGGCCTCTTTTTTTCTCTTTAGGAGTTGTGGGCTCATTTTCCTCCAAACTCTCAAGGTTCAATAGCAACGGTACTTTTATTTCGGCAGGCGGACTCCCATTCAGAACAGGATGGGGAGAAGGCGGGGCATGGTTGCCAGAGGATTTTGTATCTCCCGTCGACCGGGGTTCTTCGCCAAATTGTTTGATGAAAGAGCCCAGGCCGTAACTTCCGTCCCCAGACAAGGCTTTGTTTAAATCATTCAAGCGTTGTCTGGTTTCAGAAGTTTTCCTGATGGAGTGAAAAACCCACAGGAAACCAAGGATCAAAAACAAGCCCGCAACCGTCACCATATCCGGGGTATCAAAACTTATCAGCCGGGAGGAGATATTTTTGATCGTACTGGTTATAGAGTCTGTCAACTTATCAATCATATTATTGAAAGGGTGGGGCTACCGCAGGTAACATGCAAAAATATAACCACCCAGAAACCAGTTCCAACTGAAGGTTCCAGTTGACGGGTCAACCTATCGCAACCCTTTGATTATATTATCACGATAAGTATAAAATTGAGGAAATAATGCTCCCGGGAAAGCCAGAGGAACCTCCTTTTCAGGTCGGACCCATGGATTGAGAAGGGTTGCTTCACTAAAATAACTGTGGCCTTGCGGCTGAATTATCGGGCGAAATCTGGATATCATAGTGAGACAGGGATAAAGGTTATGAAAAACCTAAAAAATAAGATAAGATTTAAATTACAATAAGGGACCGCAAGAGTGAAAAAGAATTTCTTTTTCCCCGATCCAATCCCCGCGAACCGCAATTAAAATTCATTCAGTTCCGTCTAAACCCAGAGGTTTTTTTTGAGCCTGACCCAATTCTACCTATTATTGACCCCGATCATTCTATTTTCCCTGACCATTCACGAATATTCACACGGGAAAGTCGCCTATATATTAGGGGATGACACCGCCAAGATGATGGGGCGGTTGACCTTCAACCCGCTCAAACACCTCGATTTTTTTGGAGTGATCTGTTTCTATTTCATGGGTTTTGGCTGGGCCAAACCGGTGCCGGTCAATTGGAATAAATTGGGGAACCCGCACCGGGACATGATGTATGTGGCGGCGGCGGGGCCGGCTTCCAACTTGATATTGGCTTTGCTTTTTGGATTTCTGGTGCGAGTCGTTGAACCCACCGGGGATTGGAGCGCGATTCTTTACATCATGTTGTGTAATGCATTATTCATTAATGTTGCCCTCGGAGTATTCAATATGATCCCGGTCTTTCCATTGGATGGCGCCAGCATCCTCAAAGGACTCGTCTCCCCAGAGATGGCTTTCAAGTTGAGCCGTTTTGACCGATACAGCGGATTTTTATTGCTGGGCGTTTTTCTTCTGGACTACTTTGCCCACACCCAGATTCTAATAGGTATTCTTAGACTCCCTATAGAGTTTATGGTAGAGTTTTTCACTCAGGAAGCCTTCCATCGGGCGAGGCAAATGATCCCATTTTTCAGATAGCCACACGACTTTGACCCAATCCCATGATCCGTAAAAGAATTTTAAGTGGTATGCAGCCTTCAGGGCCTTTGCATCTGGGAAATTACTTCGGTGCTCTCCGCAACTGGGTGAGTTTACAGGAGGAATATGATTGTTTTTATTTTATAGCCGACTGGCATTCCCTGACGACGTTGTACGAAGACCCGCACATGATTAAAAAGTACACTCGGGAAGTGGCCATCGACTGGCTGAGCTCGGGAATCGACCCGGAGAAAAGCACTTTGTTTGTGCAATCCCGTATCCCGGAGCATGCGGAGTTGCACTTGATTTTATCGATGGTGGTGCCGGTCCCCTGGCTGGAAAGAAATCCGACGTATAAGGAGAAGCAACAGGAAATTAAAAGTGTCGATATGAGTTCTTATGGTTTTTTAGGGTACCCAGTATTGCAGACGGCTGACATTGTTCTTTACAACGCCCATTATGTGCCGGTGGGGATCGATCAGGCGCCGCATCTGGAATTGTCACGGGAAATCGTGCGCCGCTTCAACGGACTGTATAAAAAGAAAGTGTTCATTGAACCGGTTGCAAAAATTTCCGACACACCGAAACTCAACGGGACTGACGGCAGAAAGATGAGTAAAAGCTATAACAATGCCATCTACCTGTCTGACTCGGAAAAGGACATCACCAAAAAGATTAAATCCATGTTGACCGATCCCCAGCGGGCACGGCGTGAAGACCCCGGCGACCCGGATGTCTGTAATCTGTATCCGTTTCATAAATTGTATTCGCCTTTGGACATGCAAAAGGAAATCGATCGGGACTGCCGAACCGCCGCTATCGGGTGTGGCGATTGCAAAATAAAATTGACCGAGAGCGTACTCGCCGGAATGGCGCCGCAGATGGAGCGCCGCCGGGAAATCAGCGGCAAGCCCAAGCTAGTGGATGAAATCCTGGCAGAGGGAACTAAAAAAGCGCAACGAGTGGCACGCGCCACCCTGGAAAAAGCCAAGGCGGCCATGAAGTTTTAAATCTGTAAAACACACATTATTCATTATGGAATTTAAAGAAACACTGAATTTACCGCAGACCGACTTCCCCATGAAAGCCAATCTGGTTCGGAAGGAACCGGAAATGCTCGAAGCCTGGCAAGCGGAGGACCTTTATGGAAAAATCCGTAAACAATCGCTGGGCCGGCCCAAATATGTTTTTCATGACGGTCCGCCTTATGCCAACGGCAATATCCACATGGGCCATGCCCTCAATAAAATTCTCAAGGATTTCATTGTCAAAATCATGACCATGAAGGGCTACGATGCGGCTTTCATTCCAGGGTGGGACTGTCATGGTTTGCCCATCGAGCACCAGGTCGGCAAGAATCTAAAGAAAAATAAAAATAATGCCACGAAAACGGAAATTCGAAAACTTTGCCGGGAGTATGCGGCGGAGTTTGTGGACATTCAAAAAAAGGAATTCCAAAGGTTGGGAGTGTTCGCGGATTGGGAGCGGCCCTACCTGACGATGGATTATTCCTATGAGGCGACCATCGTCCGTGAGTTTGGAAAATTTGTTCAATCCGGTTCCTTATATAAAGGCCTCAAGCCGGTGCATTGGTGCACCACATGCATGACCGCCCTGGCAGAAGCGGAAGTGGAACACGAGGACCATAAATCGCCTTCCATCTATGTCAAGTTTCCAGTGAAATCGGGTTGGCAGGATCCGATCGATGGGGTCGATGCCAGCCGCGCTCATTTCGTAATCTGGACCACCACTCCCTGGACATTGCCCGCCAACCTGGCGGTTTGCCTGCATCCCGACTTCGAATATGTCGCGGTGGCATTGGGCGACGAAATATTTATAGTGGCCGAAGAACGACTGCCCACGCTGTTGAGTGAGTGGGGGATTGAGGACCACAAAATCCTGGGGAAAACTCAGGGTGGAAATTTGGAAGGGGTGGTTTGTCGGCATCCGTTCATTGATCGGGAATCGCCGGTGATTCTGGGAGACCACGTCACTCTGGAGCAGGGCACCGGTTGTGTGCATACCGCCCCCGGACACGGACAGGATGATTATGTGGTGGGGCAGAAGTACGGCTTGGAGACCTACAACCCAGTGGACGATAAGGGAGTTTTTAAAAAGGATGTAGAACATTTCGGCGGCATGTTTGTCACCAAAGCCAATCCAGAGATTATCAGCAAGTTGCGCGCAGACGGCTTTCTGGTGGCGGACTCAGAGGTGAAACATTCTTACCCGCATTGCTGGCGTTGCCACAACCCGATTATTTTCCGGGCCACCGCGCAGTGGTTCATTTCCATGAGCCACAACGATCTAAGAAAAAAGGCGCTGGCTGAAATTGAAAAAACCCAATGGGTGCCGCATTGGGGCAAGGACAGGATTTTCAGCATGATCGAAAATCGCCCCGACTGGTGTGTCTCACGGCAACGCGCCTGGGGTGTGCCCATCACCATTTTTACCTGCGTCGATTGCGAAATTCCTCTGCTTTCCCATGAAGTTTTTGAACATATCGCGGAGTTGGTGGAACAGCATGGAGCAGATTTCTGGTTCGACAAGCCAGTGGCAGAATTGCTTCCGCCGTCGGCCCAATGTTCTTGCGGGAGCAAGAATTTTAAAAAGGAAATGGATATCCTGGACGTCTGGTTCGACTCGGGAGTCAGTCACGTCGCGGTGTTGGAGGACGATCCTAATTTGCAATGGCCGGCGGATCTTTATCTTGAAGGTAGCGACCAACATCGTGGCTGGTTTCACAGCTCGCTGTTGGAAGCGGTCGGCACCCGCTCGGCGGCACCTTATAAAACCGTGTTGACCCATGGCTACGTGGTTGACGGCAAGGGCAAAAAGATGTCCAAGTCGGCGGGCAACGTTATGGCTCCGCAAAAAGTTATAGACCAGTATGGCGCCGAAGTATTGCGGCTGTGGGTGGCTTCGGAAAACTATAGGGAAGATATCCGGGTTTCTCAGGAAATTTTAAAACGCTTGACCGAGGCGTACCGGAAAATTCGCAACACGTTCCGTTTTATTTTGGGGAATCTGAATGATTTTGATCCCAAGGCAGATGTTATTCCCTACGATGAGCTGGAAGAAATCGATCGTTACGTTCTCCATCGATTCAAAACAGTAGCCGATAGAATATACAAAGCTTTTGACGATTACGAATATCACGTTTTTTATCACACCTTTTATAATTTTTGTGTGGTGGACCTCAGTGCGTTTTATTTGGATATTGTAAAAGATCGGCTCTACACCTTTCCAAAAAATTCTTCCGGACGTCGTTCCAGCCAAACGGCTCTGTATGAGTTGCTAAAGGGCATGGCGCAATTGGTGGCGCCTATTCTTAGTTTTACCTCCGAAGAGGTGTGGCAATACATTCCTAAAACAGGCTCGGAACCCACCAGTGTGCACCTGAGTAATTTTCCAGATCTCTCCGCCAAGACCTTTTCCAATGAGTTGTCCTTGAAATGGGAGAAGATCAACGAGCTCAAAAGTGAAGTCAGCAAGGCGCTGGAATTGCGCCGTCAGGAAAAAGTGATCGGCCATTCGCTGGACGCCTGGGTGACCCTCGTTTTACCGCAGGACTTGCGCAAGGTTTTAGAGAATGAAGTGGACCGTCTAAAATTCATTTTTATCGTTTCCAAAGTAGAAGTTGTGAGCCGGTTGGAAAGAGAGGATAATGCTTATTCAAGTTCAGCGATTGAGGGCCTGAAAATCATGGTCCAATCGGCGCCGGGGAACAAGTGTGAACGATGCTGGAACTATTTTGAGAAAACAGGCGCCACCCCGGAGCCCGCCGTTATCTGTCCCCGCTGTCAGATTAACCTTGAATCCGCCAAGGCTTGAATTTTGAAGAACAAATACCTCCTTCTGTTTGTTATTTCGAACATTCTAATTGTTTTGGACCAATACACCAAGTATTGGATCACCACTCATATCCCCAAAGGTTATTCGATGGAAGTGATCAGGGATTTCTTTTCCCTCACTCATATCCGCAATTCGGGTGTCGCCTTTGGTTTGTTCGCTGATAGTGATTCAGAAATCAAGAGCCTGATTTTTATTATTTTCTCTTCCGTCGCTATTGTGGCCATTCTGGTGTTTTTTCACCAGGCTCCGCGATACAGGAAAATAGTGCATATGGGTTTGATCTTGGTTTTCAGTGGTGCGATCGGCAACCTCATTGATCGTATTCTTTATCAGGAGGTGATCGATTTTCTTGATTTTTTTTATAGCGGGTACCATTTCCCAGCCTTCAATGTGGCGGATTCCTGTATCACTGTTGGAGTGGGTTTTATGTTTATAGACCTTTTTCAAAAAGATCCATCCCGCCCCCTGGAGAAAGTTTCCTCAACCGACTCCCAGCAGGAAATTTGATCTGAAACCGTATCACTTCACGCGGATGTGAGAACATAAACGATGCATCCTATTTTAATCGAATTTGGATTTTTCAAGATCTTCACCTATGGTCTGCTGGTGGCGACTGGTTTTTTTGTGGGTATTATGCTGGCAGTCCGTCAAGGAAAAGACGAAGGACTGGACCCTCAAAAAATCCTCGACCTATGTTTTTATATTCTTATTTCCGCGATATTGGGCGCACGAGCTTTATACATCGTGGTGGAGTACCGCTATTTTCTGGCCAATCCTTTGGAAATATTCATGTTCTGGAAAGGAGGGTTGGTGTTTTATGGTGGTTTTCTGGCCTCCGTTATTTTTGCCTGGTACTACATTCGCAAACATCAGCTTCCCTTGTGGCCGTTGGCGGATGTCCTGGCGCCGGCTTTGGCCCTCGGGCAGGCCATTGGCCGATGGGGATGTTTTTTCGCCGGATGTTGTTACGGGGCTCAGACGAATGTACCCTGGGCCATTATTTTCAGCGATCCTAAATCCCTGGCGCCTCTCAATGTGCCTTTGCATCCCACGCAAATTTATCTCTCCCTGACCAACCTCATTATTTTTGGAATTTTGATGTTTCTCCGTAAGCGTAAATCCTTTGATGGTCAGGTTTTTTGGACTTATGGGATTTTGTATTCCATCGGTCGATTCATCATTGAATATTTTCGGGCCGATGACCGGGGCTTCGCCGTCCAAAATATTCTTTCCACCTCGCAGTTTATTGGTATTTTCGTTCTCCTTTTTTCAATCACCATGTGGTCGCGGCTCCGCTCCCAAAACTCCTGAAGCTGAAAAAAAATTCGTGGAAAAATCAAATGAAACTCCAACTCCATTAGAAAATATTTATCGCACAGGTTTTGGGAATCCCATGGACGTGGGAACCGCAGATGATCGTGGTCCGCACCGTTCTCCTGGCTCCGAGAGGGGCCGCTGTGATGCCCTCATTTGGGTCGGTTGGGAGGGTGTGGCCATCGAAGGCCCCACCGTCAATTCAATTGCGGGAATCCTGTTGGCGGTGGATCGCCCGTTGGACATGTTTCGAAGACTGGTGAATATTTTCAGCGATTCGGTAGGCACCGTGATCATCGCTCAAACGGAAGTAGAAATTTTGAATAGCAAAAACTCGGAATTTAAAAAAATCTAAAATAAATGATGCCCTTCAATCCGAATCAGGATTATAAAATCTGGCAATTCGGAAACTCAGTTGAATGCGACCAAGGTGTTAATGAGATAAATCGAACCGGCGATGGTGAGCGCCGGGCCGCCCCAGATCTTGAGGCTGGATTTCCAACCGATACTTTTCACTAGTTCTTTTTCTTTCATATTGGTGATGTAAAAAGGGTGGGGCTTCTTTTTTTTGAAGACCATTTTTGTTTTGAGCGAAAGTTCCGCCACTTTTTTAACGCTGTATTTAGACTCCAGCTGTTCCGCGATTTTTTTTGCTCCCCGCTCCAGTTCGTCGGGGTTGAGAAATCCATCGTGGTCGGTGTCAAATCGATTTTGAAGTTTGGCATCCGCCTGGATCATTCTTTTGGCTTTTAAGAAGGTTTTGAATTTGAGTTTATTTTTTTGGGGCGCTTTGATTCCCGATTCGGCAAAACCCAGAATATAAACTTCCTCTCCTTCCCGAAAATACCATTCCTGAAAACGGTAGTCACTGGAGAATAACCATGAGGTGCCTTTCAATCGAAAACGCTTCAGTTTGTTTTTGTTGAGGGTCAATGCCGCCCTCAGGTTGGGGGGCATTTCGTCAAAATTATTCGACCGCATGCGGAATATTTTTTGTTGGCCTTTGTGTGTGATTTTCGCCTCATTGACCAGAACCAGGGCGTTGGCACCGCTGTTATCGTCCACATAAAATCCCTTATGTGAATAAAACTTATCGATGGTTTTCCAGTAGGTGCTGTTTTTGGACCGCTTCAATTTCTGGATTTCTATGGAATAAAAAACACAAGGCACACCGGAAATGGGGCTGTTGACCAGTTTGTCTTTTTCGGGAATGATATGAGCTTTGATCTCTACGTTGGTACCGACGGCTCCAGTATTGATTTTTGAGGTGGGAATATTTTGGATGATGCGCTTGAATTTTAAATCACGGAAGCCTTGAACGAAAAAATACAATCCTCCGCCCACGGCCAATGCCGCCAACACTGTCACGTCGCCGCTGATTTGCATGGCCTAACCCTTGCTGAGTGATGAAGTTTTCAATCCAAGATAAGGGAAAAGATCAACCGAATTTTGGCAACGTGATCTTAATGTCAACGTCCTGCCGCTCTTGCTCGCTGACCTGGAACAGCTCTTCATCTTTGTAACTGAGCATCCCGGCCACGAAGACGTCCGGGATCTGTTTGATCCGGATATTATAATTATTGGTGCTGTCGTTGTAGAACTCCCTGCGGTCCGCCAGGCTCTCTTCCAAATGGGAGATTCGTTTTTGCAATTGCATGAAATTTTCGTTGGCTTTCAATTCCGGGTAATTTTCCGCAATGGCGAACAATCCACCCAGGGCGGCGGTGATTTGGCCGCTGGCTTCGGCTTTCTTGGCCACTCCACGAGCGCCCATGTAATTTTGGCGGGCTTTCACCAACTGCTCCAGAACCCCTTTTTCAAATTCCGCAAAGCTTTCGCAAACCGAGATCAATTTTGGAAGTTCGTCATGCCTTTGCTTCAGGATGACGTCGATGTTGGACCATGATTTTTTTATATTTTCCTTGAGCGAGATGAGGCCGTTGTAAAGCATGATGAAATATCCGATGAGGGCAACGGCCCCGAACAGAAAAATACCAAGTACAACCATGGTGGTGGTTCCCATTGCCGCTCCTCCTCAAAATGACCGCAAATTTGCGTGGGTCGGCCCCACTTGGTTTTGCGATTAAAAGATTTACAGTGAAAATTTATATAACCAGACTAAGGCAACTTGCCCAAATAATCAATTTTTTAGGAGGGTTTTCTTTTTTCAGTGGTGGTTGAGGCGGGTTGAATGGCGCGGATGGCATGATAGGCCGAGAAGAAACCCCACGGCTCGGGTGGGTTTTAATGTTTTTTAAATGAATGCTCGAACAATTCCTTGATGGCTTTTTTCCCCTGGCCATTCAAGAACCGAGTGCCGGTGCCCGCAAAATGTTTTTGGCGGATTTTGGCGGTTTCTTTCTTCCATTTATTTTCCTTCCAGCGGAACCATTCTCCCCGTTCCTGATCGAACACGAACAGGGTTTTATTGCAGAGCTTGGCAAATTCGGCGCCCCAGCCGGTGCCGCCCTTGACCGTATCATCTTCCAGGATTGTGCCGACCACAAATACCTCTTGGGAAGAGTTGATCATGTGCCAGATGCTTTGCAGAACTTTTCTGAAAATGGGCGCTTTGCTGTATTTTCTGTTCATCAACTTGGAGACATAGGCCAGGCTGAAGTCGCCTTGCTCCAGTTCTTCCTGGTTCAGGAATCTAATGCCTCGTTTCCTGACAACTTGATGGCCTTCAAAAGTGAAGTTCACTTCTTGAACGCTTAATTTTTCCGCGTGCGCTCCAAATTCAGCTTCTGTTCCCTTCACTCCGCCACTGAACAGGATACATTCCTGAGCTTTCATCGTTTTGGTCTCCTCTCTTAACAGCGCCAAGCATGAATGCTGGCCCTGACTTTCCTCAAGCAACCTCAATCTAATTAAAACTGTCCCCCTGGGCAAGGAATAAATTAAAATTTCTGCTGTGAGTGACCGGATGGATCCGATCGGATGCCGGCTGGGCTCTGCGGTGGCCCCGGAGTTATGGGATTTAAAATTATAAGCTATTGTGAAAATTAAACATATTTGTAGCCAATGAGCCCCTTGAAATCCAATAGTTTTGGCGAATGGGAGGAGCCGATGCCCGAGTAGATTTTAGGCCGGTTGAGCGGGACGCCGTCCCAATTCAGGTGATTCCAAGGCATGTTTAAAGCAGAGAGGATTGCGGGACAACCGTTGGCAACTTAGGAAGTTAAAGCAGGTCATCTGCTTCTATAATATTTTCCTGAATGCCATTCTCAATGATGGTGTCAGCCAGTTCTCCGAATCCTCCCGGCTCGTAGTTGTCCACGTTTTCGCTGTCGAAGTCGTCGAAATAAACCGAATGGTTTTCTTCGCACCATTCTCGAATTTCATCGCTGAATCGCAAAATTCTTTGCACCGCCTCGAGTTTGTCCATCAAACCTCTCCCCGTTAAATAGAATAATGTATATAGAACAATTTTGCGGTGAGAATCCAGAAAAAAATAATATTTGAATAGGATTATTTCAAAACCTAATTATAATGAATGAGAATTGAAACAGGAAATACGCTCCCCATTAAAACTATTGCAGTCAACTCTGGATCGGATTGAAATTTATGGCTCTGAAAATTGAAGATTTGGTCGATACCTGGGCGGCATCGCCGCCGATCATGTATTACCAGCTCAAGGAGGCTTTGAATAACCCCAACAGCGCGTTTGACGATTTTGCAAAAATTATCAGTGCCGATCCTGCGTTGACCTCTAGACTGCTGAAAATAGTGAATAGCGCTTTTTACGGGCTGTCCTCACAAGTGGAAACGATTTCCCATGCGCTCAATATTATCGGCACCAACCAGTTGGTTGATTTGGCCTTGGCTTCGGCGGTGACCAGCAAGTTTCGGGGCATTCCCAGAGACTTGGTCAATATGGAGATGTTTTGGATGCACAGTGTGGCTACAGGCATTATGGCCAAGAAGATCGGTGAGTATAAAAAAATGGAAGGCGCCGACAGGTTTTATCTTGGCGGGATGTTGCATGATGTTGGAAGCTTGATTCTATTCAAGGAGCTACCGGAAAAGTCGAAAAGGGTGCTGGAGCGTTGTAAAAAAGAGAATATGAGTTTGAGTCTCCTGGAAGATGAGACTTTTGGTATGGACCATGCGGAGGTGGGCGGAAAGGTTTTGTCCGGCTGGAACCTCCCGGAAAGAATCGTGGCAGTGGTGCGATACCACCATAATCCCATGGCCTCCCAGAAGTTTTTTATTGAAGCCTCGATCATCCAGCTGGCGGATCACATGGTCCATGAATTGAATATTGGCAATAGTGGTGAGTTCAAGATCCCCGAATTGGCCTCCAATGCTGAAAAGCTGATTAATGTCCCAGAGGATGCCATGGCGCAAATAAAGGAGGCGGTGATGGAAAATCTCGATCAGACGGTGAGAATGTTTTTATAACGAACCTGCTGTGCCGGGATAAATAAATTTCCATTCCGCAACTTTCTCCCTGCTTGGCGTACCGTCCACCTTCCGGCTTGACAAAAGTTTCCAAGCCGATAAACTTCACGATAAAAAATTGCGTGGCTGATCCAAAAGGAACTCATGCCTGAAAATACCGATCGAGAAAAAATTGAATTGTCAAAGGCCCGCCAGCAAGGTGCCAACCTATTCAGAGCCAATTTAAAAGGCGCTGAATTAAGTGGCGGAAACTTTGAAAAAGCCAATTTGACCGAAGCTGATTTAAGCGGAGCTAACCTTAGTAAGGCCAACATGGTGGGGGCGGACCTCATTCGTGCCGATCTCAGCGGGGCCAATCTGGCGGGAGCGGATTTAACCGGCGCCAATTTCAGCTCAGCTAATTTATTCCAAGCCGATTTGAGGGGGGCTATGGTAGCGCAGGGGTATCTCACGGGGGTGGATCTCAGCGAGGCGGATTGCACCAACGCCGTATTCAATAATTCGGATATCACGATGGCTAAATTAAGGGGGACAAAACTGCGTAATGCCAGCCTGAAAGATGCCAATTTGGAGGGTTCGGATCTTGAAAATTCAGATTTGGGAGAAGCGGATG
>Ga0114948_10000850_pt1 | contig 12608 bp, 10 predicted proteins | sample CR04metaG_FD_83877 | JGI IMG/M metagenome (GOLD analysis project Ga0114948, IMG submission 83877) | Deep subsurface microbial communities from Mariana Trench to uncover new lineages of life (NeLLi) - CR04 metaG | ecosystem: Environmental > Aquatic > Marine > Ocean trench > Sediment | place...
CGGTAAAGTGGACGGGCGACCGTTCTGAGATGTTTCTCACCGACCCCCATGGTCGCGACAACCTCACTCGTGGAACCTTGGCGCTGGACGACCAGGGCATCATCGTCGCGCTGAAGATTGAGACGCTGGCCAATCTTGGCGCGTTTTGTACGGCGGTGGGTCCCTTCGTGCCAACCATGGCAGGTGGTCGTATTGTCGGCACAGTCTATAAAATTCCACATCTGTATCAGTCTGTTCGTCCCGTGTTCACAAACACTATGCCGGTAGCGGCGTATCGTGGAGCTGGGCGTCCGGAAGCTTGTTACATCATGGAGCGGTTGCTGGAGAAAGCGGCAAAACGACTGTCTATAGACAGTGCTGAATTACGACAGCGCAACTTCATCCGCCGGGAAGATTTGCCGTTTACTAATCACTCAGGTGTGACAATCACCAGTGGTGACTTTTCCAAGACGATGGATATGGCACGGGCGCGCGCTGACTGGGATGGATTTGTCGAGCGTAAAACAGCTTCGCGCTCCCGGGGTATGTTACGCGGTATCGGTTGTGGTTATTACATCGAGTCTTCCGGTGGAGGTACTCAGGAGGAAGCTCGGGTCACGGTACTCGGCGATGGTTCGGTGGATGTGGTTGTGGGCACCTATTCCCACGGTCAAGGACACCGCACGATGCTTTCGCAGATCGTCTCCGAATCGTTGGGTGTGGGATTCGACGACGTGAACGTCATCCAGGGGGATACGAAGTATGTGAAATTCGGTGGTGGCACCGGTGGATCGCGTTCTTCGCAGATGGGTGGAATCGCTGCGTTACGGGCGACGAAACAGGTAATCGCAAAGGGTAGCGATATAGCAGCGCAACTGCTGCAGGTAGAACCTGCGCGAATTCGCTTTGCGGCGGGGATTTATAAAGCGGACGAGGCAAGCGGTGAGGTCGGCTTGGCGGATGTCGCGCGAGCTGCGCTGGATGCGCAGTTCGGCGGTGAGAGTCTTTCTGAAACGTTACGCTACGATCGCGTATCCGGGTACACGTTTCCAAACGGATGTCATGTAGCTGAGGTGGAAATCGATCCGGAAACCGGTGTTCTGGAAGTGATGCGCTACACCGCGGTCGACGACTGTGGGCGGGTGATCAACCCTTTGCTTGCTGCCGGTCAGGTTCATGGGGGTGTTGCTCAAGGGCTTGGGCAAGCGCTGTTGGAAGAAGCGCTTTACGATGCCACGGGTCAACTGATCACGGGTTCGCTGATGGATTACGCGATGCCCAGAGCGTCGCAACTCCCCGACGTCGATGTGTCTTTTCACGAGGTGCTGGAACCCAATAACGAACTGGGTGTGAAAGGCATCGGTGAAGCCGGTGCCTGCGGTGCGCCGCCAGCACTGGTCAACGCGGTGCTCAACGCGCTCGAGCACCTCGGCGTTGCCACCATCGATATGCCGCTGACGGCAGAGAAACTCTGGCGCGCGATAAATGGAAATCCTACTTAGTCTACTCAACCGCCTCCGCATCGGGCCGTCCAGCGGTACCTGACACCATGTTGCGTGCTTCTTTACTCGATTGTTTCGTCGGCTTGCGTCCCCGGGTGATGTTGAATGGTTCGGTGTCGATATCCTCGAGCTCTATCTCACCCGCAATAACGGCTGCCTTCCAGGCATCCTGTTGTGGCTGACGCGCCTGAAATTCAGGCATCACTTCTTTCGCGAACAGTTCGAGGCTGTTGCAGATGTCCTCGTGGGTGTTTTTACCGGCCTGATTCAGCAAAATCACCTGATCCACGTTGCTGTCTTCGAGCTCTTTGAGACGCTCGCGAATGGTGTCGGGGGATCCGATCAACTCGCTACCGGTGCGGATCTGACCTTCGGCTGTCTTTTTCCACTCCTGGTAACGTTCCCAGAAATTAATGCTGCCGGGTTCGAACGGACCTTCGGTGCTGTACAGTCGCAAGGTGAATTGGAAGAACGTCCAACCGTCTGCTTTCTGCCAGGCTTCTTCGTCGGTTTCTGCACACATGAAACCTGCCACCACGGCGATGTTGGGGTTCGTTTTATAGTCGCATAACTTTTCCAGGTGGTGGGTGAAAGTGTTGTAGTAGGCGTTCACCCAGGCACGGGAAGCTTCGAGATTGACGAATTTGAAGCACAATGCACCCATGCCGCGGTGGGCGGCGTATTTGATCGTGTCGAGCTGCGAGCAAGCTACCCACAGCGGTGGATGGGGTTTTTGCAGGGGTTTTGGAATCACTGCACGCAAGGGAAACTTGAAGAACTCGCCGTCGTACTCCCAGCCATGATTCCAGAACATCGGTAGCATACATTTGACGGCGTCTTCCCACACATCCCGTTTGTCGCGAAAACGGAGATTAAACGGATGTAACTCGGTCACCGAGGCACCCTCGCCGAGTCCGAGTTCAACGCGACCATCGGAAACGAGATCCAGCGTGGCGATTCGCTCCGCAACCCGTGCCGGATGGTTGGTGGTCAGTTGCACGATGCCATGGCCTAAGCGGATGTTTTTCGTGCGCTGGCTCGCTGCGGCGAGGAACACCTCGGGTGCCGAGGAGTGGGAATACTCTTCGAGAAAATGGTGTTCGACTTCCCAGGCATAGTCGTAGCCGAGTTTATCGGCCAGTTCGATCTGATCCAGCCCGTTCTTCATTAATTGATGTTCGCTGAATTCGTCCCAGTCTCGAGGTAGCTGGTGTTCGTAGAAAATGCCGAATTTCATGTTTCCCCTCCCGTATCAAGCGTTAGCCGAACCAAAGTTATCAACGCTGCTCGTGAACTTCCAGTCCCACAGGTATTCGAGCCCAGATTCGCTCGTGCATGTAATACACCCCAATCTTCGCAAATACTTCTATCAGACCTATCTCCAGTGCAATTCTTGTATCGCCGGTGATCACCCAGGCTATGAGGATGGTTGTTGCTGTGGCGATGAACCGCCAGGTCAAGCCTTTCAACAAACTACGTGATCTCGACTCCCGGGGGCTGCTGTCGCTCATCGGTTTTTCATCTGTACGCTTGAGCGGGTAATATTCCCTTAAATCGCGCCTCCACACCACGCCTCGCCTGCCATGAGGCTTGACAGCAACCTGACATCCCCCGGATAGTCGAACGAAGAAGTCGTTTTAAACGGGGGAACACGAATGGCTTATCCCATTATTTCCGCGGATTCGCACATAACTGAACATCCCAATACCTATGTGGACAATATCGATGCGGCCTGGAAGGACAAAGCGCCGAAGATGATCGATGGGGGTGAGAAGGGGGATCTTTTTGTCATCGACGGCATGGACAGACCAATCGCCATGGGACTCCTGGCTGCTGCCGGGAAGCCACCGGAAGAGCTTACGGTGGCCGGTGTCAAGTTCGACGATATGCACCGCGGGGGTTGGGATCCCGACGCGCGCCTTGCCGACCAGGACCGTGACGGCGTGGCGGCGGAGATCATCTATCCGACGGTAGGGTTGTTGTTGTGTAACCACAAAAACTTCGACTACAAAAAGGCTTGCTTCGACGCCTACAACCGTTGGATTGCCGAGTATTGCGGCCGCCATCCGGAGAGATTACTCGGCTGTGGGCAAACGGCGATGCGCACGCCTGCCGAAGGTGTTGAGGATCTGCACGCCATTAAGGCTCTGGGTTTACGTGGTGTGATGATGCCCGGAGATCCGGCGGAGGAAGACTACGATTCGGAAATCTACAACCCGGTGTGGGAGGCGGCGATCGAACTCGACATGCCACTGTCTTTCCACATACTGACCTCGCGCGGATCGCACACTCGCGGGCCGCGAATCAACAGCTTTTTGGCGATCATTCGGGGTAACCAGGACATTATGGGCACGCTGATATTTGGTGGTGTGTTCGAACGTTATCCAGAACTCAACATCGTCTGCGTGGAAGCGGATGCCGGTTGGGTGCCACACTATCTGTATCGTATGGATCACGCTTACACGCGTCACCGGAACTGGCTGGCGAAGGGAATTGAACTTTCCCGGCTCCCCTCGGAGTACTTCAAGGATCATATCTACACCACTTTTCAAGATGACTGGGTGGCGTTCAAGACGGTCAACGAGATGGATTGGCGGCGGTTGCTCTGGGCGAATGACTTTCCCCATAGCGACTCCACCTGGCCGCGCTCGCAAGAGATCCTCGCCGAGCAGACGAAGACCCTGACCGCGGAGCAAAAACGCGGCATTCTCTGCGACAACGTTGCCGGGCTGTACAACATTGATCTGACAAATCTCAAGGTAGCAGCGTGAGTTATACGGGAGCAGATCTCATTGCCGACGGCCTCGCCGCCTTCGGCATCAAACACGTGTTCGGCATCGTGAGCATTCACAACATGCCAATCTTCGACGCCATCAATCGGCTCGGCAAAACTCGGATCATCGATGTTCGTCACGAGCAAGCCGGTACCCACGCGGCAGACGGTTATGCCCGCGCCACCGGGAACATGGGCGTGATGATCGCAAGCACCGGGCCGGGGACTACAAATACGGTTACAGGTCTTTATGAGGCGCGTTATGCCTCGTCAAAGGTATTGGTGATCACGGGCCAGGCGGAAACGGGTTTCTATGGTAAAGGCTTGAGTTATGTGCACGAAGCGGAAAACCAGCTGCCCATGTTGCGATCGGTTGCGCGCCGAGTAGAGAGTCCGCGCCACATCGATCAGCTGGCAACGGCATTCAACACTGTCGTCAATGACATGTTTGATGGTCGTAATGCTCCTGGTGCGCTCGAGATCCCAATTGATCTGCAATATGCCGAAGCGGTCCCGGCCGAGTTCCCTGTCCCGCTGGTAAGCGTTTTTGCACCGGATGAGAAGAAGCTGACTGAACTTTGCGAGCGTCTTACCCGTGCTAGCCGCCGGGTGATCATCGCTGGCGGAGGAGTCATCGCAGCGGGAGGGTCAGCGGCATTGATCCGCTTGGCAGAGCGACTCGATGCGCCGGTAATCACGACAGTGGATGGGCGTGGATCGATCCCCGAGGATCATGAGCTTTGTATTGGCAACTACTACCAGAGTGCCGGGATTTACTCGGCCATAAAAAATGCTGAGGTAACGCTTGCCATCGGAACCAAGTTTGCCGTCGGTGTCGAAGCGCAAGGCGCGCGGTTCAAGCCGCCTGGTGATCTGCTGCAGATCGACATCGATCCGAACATGATCGGGCGCACTCATCGCGCAGACATTGGCGTTGTCGCGGATGCCCGGCTCGCACTCGAAGCGCTCGGAGAGACTCTGGACGGCGTATCACCCAACGATGCGCAATTCAACCAGACCGTCTGGGAAGCCCGGGACGGTGTACACGCCGCCATGCGCAAACGGCTGGGGCCCGATTACGCGACCATGATGGATATGATGCGAGCCAAGTTGCCTAGAAACGGGATATGGGTGCGTGACTCGACGATCGCGGCCTACAACTTTGGCAATCAGCTATTCCCGATCTATGAGCCACATACTTCCATCAACCCGTCCTCAGGCGCTATTGGACCTGGTTTGCCGATGGCGCTCGGCGCAGCGATTGCCTCCACCGCAATTTCAGGAGGCCGGAAAACGTTGCTCATCCACGGTGATGGCGGGTTCATGTTTCATGCAACGGAGTTGGCTACTGCCGCCCAGTATCAGGTGCCGTTGGTCATTGTCGTATTCAACGATTCCGGCTACGGCGTGCTGCGATGGCTGCAAGACGCTCGTTTTGGCCGCATCAACGAAACCGATCTCGGTAAGATGGATTTTACGATGATGGCCGAGAGTATGGGCGTACCCGGTCAGCGTGTGCAGAACATCGAAGGTTTCGAGACAGCGTTGGACCTAGCCATGGAAACTGACGGACCCTACCTGATCGACGTCGATATGGAGCATTTCGCACCTATGGAAATTTCGATCATGCCAAAAAAGAAGACGGCCAGTGTCCATTCGTTGTGAGAAGGCGTGGTTGCCACGAACCGATCTGAACGGCCTGTATGGGCACATGGGGGTATTTCAGTTCGGCAACGATGTCGAAGAAGTTATCTTCATCGGATATGCGGGTGGACGAAGTCTCTTTGGACTCAAGGGGGAGATCGTTAGTGAGTTTGAACGCTTGGCTGATGCCAGTTGTTACCGTTTCGAGATTAACACGGCTTACCTCACCAGATACCAGGAGTTGCTGATGATCCACGTTGCTGATCATGGCGTTTTGCCACCTTATAACGAACCGATGCCTAATCTCGGTCGATTGAGCCCTTAGCTGTGGATTTCAGCCTTACCGAAGAGCAGGAGATGATCGTCGGCATGGTTCGGCGGTTTGTTCGTGAAGAGATCGTACCGCTGGAGCTGGATCTCGATCCAGACGCGGATTCGCTCAAGGTGGAGGATCAAACCCGCCTGGTCGAAAAGACGAAGGCTATGGGTCTGTATGGTCTCGACATACCGCCGGAGTATGGTGGGCCAGAGCTCGATCTCGTCACCCGCACGCTCATGGCCATCGAGATGTCTCAACATCGGGCAGGCTTGTATGCCCCGTGTTACGGCGTGTTTGGTGGTGCCGGGCTGGCGCAACTTTTCGAGGCGACGGAAGCACAAAAAGAACGTTATCTCTTCCCGACGTTACGCGGCGAGAAGCGGGGTTTCTTCGGCCTCACCGAATCCTCAGGCGGCAGTGATCCCGCTCGGGCCATTCAGACGAAAGCAGTACGCGATGGTGATGACTGGGTCATCAACGGCGGCAAAATTTTCATCAGCGGTGCCGACAAAGCAGACTTCGGTTTGGTTTTTGCCCGTACCGATCCTGACAAAGGCCGCAACGGGGTCACCTGCTTCATCGTGGACACCGACACCCCGGGGTTTTACGTGCGACGCATCATCCACACGTTGCGCTCGGCACACTATGCAACTGAACTGCAATTTGAAGACATGAGAGTGCCCCACGCCAACGTGCTCGGCGAAGTCAACCGGGGGTTTGCAATTGCCAATGACCGGTTAACGCGGCAACGTATTCCTTATGCTGCGGGGTGTATAGGTGTCGCGATCAAAGCCCACGAATTGGCATTGGAATACGTGCCTCAAAGGGAAACCTTCGGGGCGCCACTGTCCACCCGTCAGGGAATTCAATGGATGCTTGTCGACAACGAAATCGACATTAAACAAGCTACCTGGATGACCCTGGAAGCAGCGGATAAAGCGGCAAGGGGGGAACCGTTCCGCAAGGAAGCTGCCATGGCGAAGTTGGTGGCAACCGAAGCCGGCAGCCGGGTGGTTGACCGTTGCATGCAGATGTTCGGTGGTTATGGGGTAACCAAAGATTTCCCGTTCGAGCGCTGGTATCGGGAAATGCGTATCCGCCGGATCGGTGAAGGACCCAATGAAGTCCAGCGGCATATCATCGCCCGGGACATTCTCGGTGCTTCATTGCGTTAGCTTGTGTTGTGCCACGCGACTTGGACCTCGCATACGTGCACGCTTCGCTCAACGGCAAATATTACCCACGCTTCCAGTCGATGATGTCCAAAACGGTTGCCGTCGACAACGCTGAAGTTTGGCACCCTGTTAACGCATCAGAGAGTGAATTGTTGGAGGACAAGACCATGGGAAAATCGCAAATGCGAATCCTGACATGGCTATTTGTTTTGAGTCTTACAGCGGCGGGTGGCGTAGGTGCATCGGACGAGAACACAATTCCCAACACCCTTGTTCTCGAAGAGCCTGTACATTACACAGGCTCGCTTGCACGTGAACCGATGATTGTCGAACACTCCAGCGGCACGTTATTTATCGCCGGCTACAACAACATTAGTGAGTCTCCACAACTATGGAAAAGCGAAGATCGTGGTGCTAACTGGGCGCCAGTAAACGTGGGGACACCGGCGGATGGCGCGGATGGTGATTCGTGTGTGGATCTGGCAATTGGTCCCGATGGAACTATCTACTTTGCGGCCATGGAATACGGCGCTGATTCAACGGGTTCCTGGGAGGGCAAACATATCGCTGTCGGTGTGAGCCACGACATCGGTATGAGCTGGACATGGACTTACCTTTCACAAGACAGCGGTGATGATCGACCCTGGATCAGGGTGGCCCCCAACGGAACAGCACACGCGATCTGGAACGATGGTAAAGGCGTTAGTCACTCGATCAGTACGGACAGCGGTCGCACATGGGTTGAACAAGAGCGTATTCATCCGAAGGGCCTCTCCAGTCATTTTGCAATAGGTCCGAGCGGAGAAGCAGCGGTACGCATCACCCCCATCTCGGCTTCCGGCAGCCAATATGATGAAGGGCTTGAACTGATCGCTGTTAGCACGGATGGTGGACAAACATGGCAAAAACACGCGCCGCCGGGGACGCGCGAATGGGATGCGCCCGGGAGTAATCCGAGTACGTTACCACGATGGGTTGAACCAATTGCCTGGGATGCCAATGGTGCGCTGTATTACCTGTGGAGCGAAGGCCAGGACCTCTGGCTGGGTCGTTCCGAAGACAAAGGTAGAACATGGAAAAGTTGGGTTGTGGCTCGCGATGATGACCGGGTGTACTTCCCGTATCTAGTAGCCAACGGCTCGAACGAACTCGCATTCACCTGGTTCTCTGGCCGTAACGATAAACTGAGAGCCCATGTGGCACGCGTAGAGATGCCTGAGGGAAATGATGACCAAACACTGAGCGTGCGTGAATCAGAACCATTGCAACTGGACATATGGTCTTTCAATTCTCCTCCGACTCGCTCAACGGGAGGCGAATATATTCCAGTGATATTTCTCAACGATGGCGGTTTGGGTGTTGTAACAACGATTCAAAACACACAGGAGGGTAGGTTGGGATTTACCTGGTGGCGAACCACCAGGAATGGGATTTAAATCGACATTTTTTGTACGCAACGTGCATATCAAGATTTCCGGACTTGATAAATCAGCAACCGCTGATCTCCTCTAAGAAGTGGCACTCACCATCGATAACGCCCGAAGCCTCTCCTACTTTGGCTGATTCGGGGTCATTGATGAATGCCTTGGCTCGCTTTATAGAGGCAACTTCGAAAATGAAAAATACGTTGTTGGCGTTCTCAACGCCGCGCCAGAGATTGACGAGCCGAAGACCGGCTGCCTGGGCTGCCTCATCTTGAGCATCGAAGATCGGCTTCCACGTATCGAAATCAGCGACTCGATTGCGTACTAGCATGTAGGTCATGAGTAAAACCTCTCCAAATCGAGATGAATGACAGCTATTTTGCCAAACTGCCACCGTTGCGTCGGGCGATGTCCGCCAATCCCGCTTCGCGCATGCGTTTGTCCATCCAGCGGCCGCGAATCATGACGCCCTCGATTGTTGTGCTGTTGGTTATATTTTGCAGTGGGTTTTTCGAGAGCAGCACGAGATCGGCGGCGAGTCCTGGTCTGAGCTGGCCAAATTCTTCTTCCAGGTCGAAAAAACGTGCCGGGTTGGTTGTGCCGGTTGCAAGCGCTTCGAAGGGTGTCAGCCCTGCTGCGACCATGGACTCGAGTTCCCGGTGGATGGAAGCGCCGGGTACGTTGAAGTACTGGGGTGAGTCCGAACCAAGCAGAATACCGACGCCGCCATCGTGTAAGGCTTTGATGATGCGACTGCGCAACGCGAGGAACTCAAGCCCGAGATCATCGTTGCTGATCGCGTTGTGCGCCCGGCGGCTGAAGTTCGCCAACACGGTTCGAGGCAGATAGACGTTCTGCGGTCTGCTAATCAAGTCTTCCGCGGTCTCTCCGGAAGATGAATTCTCCAGAAGCGTCTGGGTTGGTACGATCCAGACGCCAGCACGGTGGGTAACGCGCACGAGATCGGTGAGGCGGGTATTGTCCACATACGGGGTTAACCCGACACCGAAGCCCGCCCGGGCACGTTCTCCGTGCGCATCGGGTGCAACGACCATCGCGGCGATATAGCCATCGAGGTGATCGATGGTGCGTTGGCGAAGTTCGAGCGTGTGCAAGAGTCCCACCGCAGCAGGCACGTGGCCGGCAAAGCCGATCCCTTGTAATTCGGCTTCTTGCGCCATCGCGTCGTATTCGGCGAGCGTTAACCCGGGATGGATCTTTAGAAAGTCGTAACCGGCGGTTTTTTGTGCCCGCACCATCGCGCGTGCCTGCTCGGGGCTCGAGACCGAATTACCGTTGAAGGAAGGTCCTGATGTGATGAGTCTTGGTCCCAGAACCTCATCGTTGATAAGTGCTTGTTTGAGTATCAGGTGATCCGGATGCCCAAGCATGCCGCGTACCGTGGTAATGCCGTGGGCGATCCACAAAAACAGCACATCGTCACGATACTGCTGGCCTGAATTCGGGGCGGGAACGTGGGCGTGCATCTCCGCGAGTCCTGGCATGAGATAACCGCCCCGCATGTCGATCACTCTCGAGTCGATGTTTACACTGAGATCCCGGCCGATGGTTCTGATCCGTCCATCGCGAACCAGCAGATCGGCGTAGATCGGTTCAGGGGATGCCATGGTGATGAGTTGGCCGTTTTTGAACAGGTACTCGGACGCACCACTTGCTGCGAAGCTGCTCAACAGGAGTGCTACCACGGTTGACACTTTGGAAATGCTTGTGGGTCTCATGACATTGTTCTCCCGTGTTCGCCGATGAATCGCTAACGTCATCGATGAGCCGAGAGCGTGCGTTACCCCGACCAGGTCAGTCCGAGTAACTCACTCCCATCCCGGCACGCACGTCGTTGTTCACCCCATAGCTCGCAATCGGGTAGCGCAACCCATTGCGGGATAAATGGTCCATACCACTGATCACTTTCGGTAGGAAACGCGGTGGTATGGCCATGAGGAGTTCATCTTCCATCACGCCGCCGTAACGACGCTCCGCAAAACAGGGAATGGACAGGCTCGGCTCGCCTGTGGCAAGTGCTCTCCCCCAGGAATCGGCACACGAAGATTCACCGACGCAACTCCATTCGAGTTTCTTGTAGCCGGTCCACTGTAATCCGTTGATGAACAGGATCATTTGCGCTGGAGTTGCGTAAATGAGGCAGATATCGGGTGGGTGCAAACGGCCGCTTGCCAGTGGGCTGACCGCCATGGCTGTGTATTTTCCGTGGGGCGCGACATCCATCGCATGTTGGTGGGCACTGGCTTCTTCGGCATTCTCGTACCAGACTCCGGCCATGCGACTTCCGGTCAGCCATTCTTCGCTGCGTGGATGTAGGCCGATCACCGTGCTGCACTGGGGCCCGACGAGGTCTTCCACGGTTATTCCAACAGTCCAGCCGTTACGTGACGCCTGACCGACGATCTGATCGGTGGTATGGATGGCGGAGGGGCGGCGAATGCGTGGGACGGACTCCATTTCGGCGATGGTGGTGAACAGCTTCATGCCGATGGGCGTTGTGCGCAGGCGTAACAGTCGATTCAACGAATCGACCAATTCAGCCCAGTCGAAGTGGGTTTGGTCGGTGGCTATGGTTTCGCTCATTTTGTTCTGTCGTGGCTGTCTTTCGATAATGATTGCACGCTTTCTCGATTACAGACAAGATTTGTGGACCGGAAAGCAAATTGAGTTGTAGTGAGTCGGCCCCTTGTCGGTTTTTTGTTGTTCTGCCTCATCCTCGGCAGTATCGCGGGGCTCGTCGGGTGGTGGGTGGGGCCGACCGTTCTCTCCCTTGCTCTGGACGATAAGCAGCGCAATGAACCCTACCACCTTCTTCATTTTGTGGCATTGAAACCTGACGAGCGGGAAACTTATGTCAGGACTTACCAGACACCGATGCAGCAATTAGTGATAGACGATGGTGGGCAGCTCCTGTGGCAGGCAGATACGCTGCGGTTGGTGGAAGGTTCGGTGCGCGACGAGTGGAGCCAGGTGGTGCTTGCCCGATTCCCTCGGGCGGCCGAATTTGTCCAGATGATCACCAGCAGCCAATATCGCCAGATCAGTTCTGCGAACCCGGTTGAGCGGGTTGTCGTCGGCATTCGAGAGGCACCGGACAACTTTGCGCAGAATGCGCCAATAGTGCTTTATTTGTTTCAGCTCGATGAGGTGGCTGCAAACGAATTCCAACTGATGACCCAGAAGATGCTCAATCTTGATCAGTACGGTGGCCTGGTCGTCTGGGAAACAGAGATATCCGTGCTCGAAGGGGAAGTCGAGAACTGGGACCGGTTGATTGCATTGCAGTTCGCAACGATCGAGCGGGCAGAATCCTGGCTTAGAGATCCGGCCAGTGTTACCGAGCGTGCCATCGCGAGGCGAAACATGCAGCAGGTGGTGATCTTATTGCTCCACAGCAATCAGTAATGCAAGTGAGTACTCAATTTCTGGGCAGGCTAGAGTCCGGAAGAGTGACGGCGGACCCAGAACAATCCGACTAATCCAAAAGCCATGACACCGAGAGTGGATAGATCCTGCTCTGATTGATCGAAAGGAGTGGCGGGTAACGACCCTTCAAGCTCGCCACCCGCCGGGTCTTCGTATGTTGACCCCATCGCCGTTGTGCCTGATAAGGAGGTTTTGGCGTATACGGCTGTTTTTATCACCTCAGGGTCGACCGCTGACGCAGTAACCTCAGCGGTGGTTGCGGATGCCCATAACGCAGTTCCCAGAAAAAAGATGATTAGCGGTGTGGATTTCACTTGTTCTCTTGCAGCCATCGATTCGAGTACG
>Ga0114948_10000853_pt1 | contig 12585 bp, 13 predicted proteins | sample CR04metaG_FD_83877 | JGI IMG/M metagenome (GOLD analysis project Ga0114948, IMG submission 83877) | Deep subsurface microbial communities from Mariana Trench to uncover new lineages of life (NeLLi) - CR04 metaG | ecosystem: Environmental > Aquatic > Marine > Ocean trench > Sediment | place...
AATGCTAACCAGCGTCAACGAGTGGATCCCACGCCAGCGAATCAGGAGCGGACCAACACCCCGGCGCCGTCAAATCCGCAGACGACGAACACCGAACGGGTCGCTACTCCGGTCGCAGCCCGAGACAGTGACGTGGTGACGCCCGAAGTGACCGCTCCGTCGAATCCGGCCTGGCTATCGGTGGAGAACGCCGAGGATAACCTGCTGGAGCTCATGTTCCGATTTGACGAGCCCAACCCGAATTATGCGGCTATCAGGGATACAGCAACGGCCTACTTCAACGCCACAGGCATTTCCGATAAAGACAAGGCACTGGCGGCTTTCGTGACGGCCCAAGCGATATTCGACGGGACGCAGGATCGGCTTCGAGCCAGAGACTGGGCACAGCAAGCCGTCCAACTCGACGGAAGCAACAGGTCATACCGCAATCTGCTGACCGAACTCGGGGGAGGAAGCTCGTGAGCCTCTTTGGATCCAAGAAACCGTCGATCCACGTGTCCGTGTTCGCCCGGACTGATGTCGGGCAGCAACGCGACCACAACGAAGACAGCTTCCTGGTAGCCGATCTGACTCGGCAAAATGCTTCTCTCCTTCCGGAGGTGCGCAACCACGAGCTGGGGCCCAAGGGCACCTTGCTCATGGTGGCAGATGGAATGGGAGGCGCTGCCGCCGGCGAAGTCGCCAGCGAGATGGCCACGCAGATCGTCTACGAGCATCTCACGACACACTGGGTGAATGACAAGGAGGACACACCCCAGCAGTTCGCCTTCCGTCTTCGCGAGGCGGTCGAGGGAGCGAACACGCAAATTCACGAGCACGCCAAGAAGAACCCTGACCGCCGAGGCATGGGCACAACCACGACGGCCGTTGGGATTCTGGGGGACTACTTGTTTTTGACGCAGGTGGGCGATTCGCGAGCCTATCTGGTGCGGAAAGGCGAGGCGACCCAGATCACCAAGGACCAATCGCTCATGCAGCGGCTCATCGACGCCGGCGAAATGACCGAGGAAGAAGCCGAGCAGAGCGAACGCAAGAACATCATCCTTCAGGCCCTGGGTCCAGATCCGCGCGTTCGGGTCGATCTCACCCACCAGCACATCCGAAGAGGTGATACCATCGTGGTGTGTTCTGACGGCCTCTCCGGATTGGTCAACAAAGATGAGATCGGCAAGGCGGTTTCAGCGACCGAGGACCTCGTTGAGGCCTGTGGGTCCCTCATCGACCTGGCCAACGAGCGTGGCGGACACGACAACATCACCGCCATCGTTGCGCGAATCGACGGTGACGGTCTAGAGGAGTCAGACGACGACGCGTCAGTCGGCCACGAGGTCTATCCACTTCTCGACACCGAGTCCGACACCGAGCCAGTACCGGTGTACAAAGGCAGCGACCCGCCCTCCCCGAGCAACAACACACAGATGACGATCGCAGCGCTCGCGTCCGCCTTCATCATGGCGGCGGCGATGTTCGTGGCAGCGTGATAGTGGGTCCGGCGACGTGAAAGCACAGCTCAGGATCGTTACCGGCAGCCGGACCGGGGTTATTCAGGTCTTTTCCCAAGATCACATCACTATCGGCCGTCATCCCGATTCCGCGCTCCAGCTGGATCCGCACCACGACCTCGATGTGTCCACCCGACACGCCACCGTCGAGAGGCAGGGCGACCGATGGGTCGTTCGGGACCAAAACAGCCGCAACGGAACCTACGTCAACGGACATAAGATCACGGCCGATACCAGGCTCGACGACACGGACCAGATCCGATTGGGCTCCGACGGGCCGTTGATCGAGTTCCGCACCGTGCCTGACAAGACCCCCGACACGACGCCGACACCCATCCAGCAGCGCCAGCCACGCGCGACCGGTGCCTCACGCAGCCCTGCCCCGGTCGCCGCAAAAGCCAAAGCGAGTACCACGCAGCGGGTGCGCGTCGAGGTTGCGCGCCAAACGCGTCGCCATCGCCACGTCACAGGGGTGCTCGCCGTGCTGCTCCTCGGAGTAGCGGTGAGTTTCTGGTTCGTCAGCCGCCAGCAGCGCCTCGCGCGAGATCAGCAGGTAGCGGAGTTGCAATCCCAGATCGACAGCGTATTGCAGAACGCCGGTGAATCCGTGGATCTCTTGCGGGGACAGATGGCCGAATTGGCCAGCACGCTCCGATCCTCCCAACAGGACGTGCAAGCCTTCCAGCAGCGTCTCACCGAGGCACGCGAAGCGGGCAACCGGGAAAGCGTCGAGAACCTCAGCGCCCAGCTCGAGAGCGCCCTGAGCCAACTTGCGGACCAGCAACTCGCCGCGCGGATCGATTTCGAGGGCATTGCCGCTGCAAATCAGCGCGCGGTGGCGTTGGTCTTTGTTGATTTCGGCCCGAGACAGGTGGAGACGGGCACGGCGTTCGCCGTCCGATCGGACGGCACCATGCTCACCAGCCGCCACGTCGTCGCCGGACCCGACGGCAGTCGCACGCCCCGTCGAATCGGGGTCAAGTTCGCCGACTCCCGGCAGTTCTTCCCTGCCCACGTGGTCGCCCTGTCTCAAGACGCCGACGCCGACCTCGCCGTCATCCGAGTCGAGCTTCGAGGCCAGGTTCCCACGATCCGGGGGCTCAACCGGCAGCCCGACACCGTGCCGGTGGGGGCGGCTGTGGCCGTTATCGGATTCCCTGGCGGTGTCGACAGCCCTCAGCTCGAGACCGCGGACGGCACGTTCGCCACCACGACGCTCACCGCCGGGACCGTGAGCAAGAATCTTCCCAACCTCATCCAGATCAATGGCTACGGCGCACAGGGAGCCAGCGGCAGCCCCATTTTCGATGCCAGTGGCCTGGTCATCGCCATACTGTATGGTGGAGTGCCGGGGAGCGGTGGCCGGATCGTGTACGCAGTGCCGTCGTCCTATGCCCACAGATTGCTGGACTCGAACGACTAGGCGCCCCAGGAACCCCACCTCGTGGTCCAACCAGCAGGTCTCGCAGTGAGCTATCACTCACTCTAGTCGAAGTACCTAACTCATTGGAAAATAACGATTTAGGATTCGCAGCCCTCTACTCGATCACCGATGGCGGATCCCCCACAACGGCGCGGACGACTCCACCTGCATCGGTGAGAAGCCTCTCGCCTTCCGCGGCGCTGACGGAACGCGACACCATCACGATGGCGAGTTTCACGCTCCCGCCAGCCGCCTTGATGGCTCGGCGGGCTTCCTGCCGGCCAGCCGCCCCGCCTGTGGCCTCCATGACAATGCGCTCACTTCGGTCCACCAGCTTGTCGCTCCAGGCCTTGAGGTCGACCATCAGATTTCCGTAGGCCTTGCCGCGACGAATCATCGTGCCCGTAGAAATGCAATTCAGCACCAGTTTGGTCGCCGTCCCGGCTTTCAGCCGTGTGGAGCCCGTGAGGGCTTCCGGTCCCGTGCGTACGGCGATAACCACGTCTAGTTCGAGGTCCTCAGGAGGAGTTGCACAGGTCACGAGCCCGGTCACCGCTCCGAGCGTACGTGCTCGCTTCAGGGCTGCGCTGACGAACGGTGTGGTGCCGCTGGCGGCGATTCCCAGGACAAAGTCTTTCACATCGACGCCGTTTTCAGCCATGGCGTGCTCTGCGGCGGCTGTGTCGTCCTCGGCACCTTCCTGCGACCCCGTCAGGGCCGCCCGGCCCCCGGCTATCACTCCCACCACCATCTCGGGCGGTGTGCCAAAGGTCGGGGGGCACTCCGCAGCATCCAGCACGCCGAGACGCCCGCTGGTGCCAGCACCAACATAGATCAGGCGACCACCGGCCTCGATCGCGCGCGTCGCCAGATCGATCGCGCGTGCCAGATGTTCACGTTCCGCGTGCACGGCCTCCGGTACTCGCCGATCCTCCGCATTCAGCAAATCCACGATCTCGAGGCTGGACGCCTGGTCGATGTCGGTCGTACGAGGATTGCGACGCTCGGTGGTGCGAGCGTCCAGGAACTCGGGTTTCAGCGCCACGGGTCAGCGCTACCAGCGCTCGACCTATTCAAAGTTCGCTGGCCACGGGTTTTACCGCTCCACGATAAATGGCACTGTCAACACAAGCCGAATCGGCGCCCCGGCATCGAGAATGATGTCGATGTCGCGAGTGGCTACTGCAATGCCCACACCGGCGGCGGTCCCGGCGGCCGCGCCCACCGCGGTCCCGCGGCTGTTACCTCCGATGAGCCGCCCCGCCAGCGCGCCCACGACAGCTCCGGCCCCGACCTTGGCCGCGTCACCGGCGGTGACGCCGCGACCCTTCATGCGGGTGCCAACGGAATCAATGCCGGCTTCCACGGTGTAGACATCGCCGCCAAAATGCACGTGGTCGAAAATGAGGACCATCCTTCCCTCGCCCCCGGGCCGTTCGGCAGGCGCGATGTCCGCAATGATGCCGGTGAATATGGCCCCAGCCGGTATGACTATCTCGCCGTTGACATCACTCACCGGGCCATCGAGGGTTGCCCGAATGGAGTCTCCCGGCTCGTTGTGACGCGACGTGAGGGTATCGGACGCGCGGAGCGAGATGATGGTGCCCGCGTCCAGCCTGGCCGGCTCCGGCTCAGCGGCTGGCTCCTCCGGTTCGGGGTCCGGCACCGGTTCGGGAGCTTGCGTCACGACGGGCTCCGGCCGCGGAGGCGGAGGCGCTCTCTCGGGTTCCGGTTCCGGCTCATCCTCCATGGCGGAGATGGCCGGTGGGGGCGGTAGAGTGAGGTCGCGAGCGTTTTCTTCGTCCGCGACGGTATTGGCTTCCTCACCGCCGCAGGCTGCGATGGTGAGGGCGACGGCGATCAGTAGGCCGAACGGGGTGTTGGTGCGTGTCATGGCTGGCTTACCCGCGAGAAGTGTTGTCTGAGGTTACTCAATTGAGCCGTGTGGTGGCAATCCTGGAAAATCAACCGCCTCGCTTGCTCAGTGGCCGCTGTCATACGGGGTGACCGGCCGGTGCGTCACTGAGATGCAAACGATGGGACCAGTGGATAGTCTAGATGCGGTCGCGCAAGAAGTCCGGCGTAAGCCCTTGGAGCCAGGCCGCAAGCAGGCTGAAGTAACCGCTCATCAACAGCAAGCCGAGGAACACCAGCATCCCGCCCGACGCCTTGGTAACAAACGGCATGTACCGGCGGTAGCTCTGGAACCACGTGATGAAGCGCTCCACGGCAAGCGCGACGATGAGAAACGGCACGGCCAGACCCATGGAATACGAGAACAGCAACACGACACCCTGGCCCAGGTCTCCCTGGGAGCTAGTGTACAGTAAGATGGATCCCAGGATCGGGCCGATGCAGGGGGTCCAGCCGGCGCCGAACGCCACCCCGACGAGGACGCTCCCGAGGTAGCCGAGCGGTTTATTCTGGATGTGGACGCGCCGTTCCCGCGCAAAGACTCCGAAACTGAACGCACCTAGCATGTACAGACCAAACACCACGATCAAGACACCGCCGGCCCGCTCCAACCACACCTGGTGGAACTGAAGCAACCGACCAAGCCCCGTCGCCGTGGCCCCCAGCGCCATGAAGATCAGCGTGAAACCGCTCACGAACAGCAACGCGTGTGTGACCGCAGCGCGCCTCTGATCGCCCATTTCCTCCAGCGACAGCCCGGTGATGAACGACATGTAACTGGGAATGAGTGGGAGCACACAAGGCGAGAGAAAACTCAACACGCCAGCGGTGAACGCGATGAACAGGCCTACTGATGTCGTTTCCATAGCATCTTCGGAACACGCGTTACGCCCGTCGGGTTCCCACCTCTGTCAGGCGACCGCCGCGCGATACCCTATCATTTTGTAGATGAGCTTTGCAACGAGGAAATCGGGCGCCACCATACCCGCGATCGGGGATAGCTCCACCACATCACACCCAACGACATTCCGCTCCCGAAAGACCCGCTCCAACAAACGCAGCGTAGGATGCCACTCCCCTCCCCCCGGCTCCGGCGTTCCCGTCGATGGCATCATCGCCGGGTCAAAGTAATCAACATCGAAGGTGATGTACACGTCGGGCCCGAGCGCGTCGACGACTCGGTCGATCCACTCTTCCCCTACCAACTCGTGCGAAAACACTACAGGAATATGCCTTTCCTCAATCAAGTTACGCTCGTCACGGGTGAGGGATCGAATGCCCGTGGGCACGATGTCTACTCGATCATGCACTCGATACATTACGCAAGCATGCGAATACGTGGTTCCCGCGTATTCCGGGCGCAGATCGGCGTGAGCATCCAACTGCAACACCGACAGGCGTCGACTCCCCAAGCGATCGGCGTGTGCCATGATCGGCGCTGCCGACAAACTGTGCTCGCCACCGACCATGATCACGAACTTGCCGGTCCGCGTAAGCGCGTCCATCACACCCCGCAGCGTTTCGAGTGCTGCCTCCGGCCCGGCGTTGGAGAGCAACAACTCGGGGAGTGTGTGAACGCCGATGGTGTACGGTTCACTATCGAGTTCGTGGTCGTACAGTTCCACGTACTGAGATGCGTCGATTACCACTCCGGGACCGTCTTTGGTGCCGCTGCGCCACGACACGGTCGCCTCGTAGGGAACCGGAAGCAGCACGACCGCTGCGGACTCGTATGCCGAGTACTCAGGCGGCAACCCGAGGAACGAGTCCGGGGCACCCCACGGAAACTCCGCCAACGCCTCTGGGACCGGCGTGGCCGCGTTACGAAACTCGTTCATCCGCAGAAAACCAACGCGCTCACCACGGTTACCCACTGGTGGTTGTTGCGGGCCTTGGCGGTGCAGCTGACGTTGGTGGTCTTGACGATCTCTCCAGAGAGTTTCCACTGCTCGCGCCGCTCGTCCCACGCTTCGTCCGGGTCGAACGGTACGCCGAGCACCGTGGCGAGCATGCTCGCGGCCAAATCCTCTGCATAATCTCCGGCCTGGGCGTTGGCCATGCCGAACGCGTGATGTTCTGATACGTATCCGTGATGGCTCGGATCTTTCGGTATGGCCAATCCGATGGACGCCGCCGCCATGCGGAAAGGTTCGTTGGTCTCGGCCCTGGCTTGAACCACGAAGACAATCTGACCGGGCGTGAGCCGCTTGAGACCCTGCGTGGCCGATACCAGCTTGCAGTGCGCTGGGAATATGGAGCTGACGGTGACCAAGTTGTACTGAGCGATCTTGGCGTCTCGCAGCGCCAACTCGTAGCTGGTCAATCGCTGTTTGTGCCGCCCCGTGCCCTTGGTAAGGAATGCAATCTTAGGTACCAGCGGATGCCCGTTGATCACCGCGAAGACTCTCTTGTTGTGGCCGTTTGATTTCCTGTGGGCGCACCGGCGCGGCCCTGGCATTCGCGGCACACTCCGTAGATCTCCAACCGATGATGGTGGTGTCGGAACCCATGCTCGTCTGCGATCAGCGCCTTCATTCGCTCGATCCGCTCGTTGGCAAACTCAACGACCTTGCCGCACTCGAGACAGACGAGATGCTCATGGTGGCTCGTAGCGCTGCAGGGCTCGTACCGTCTGAATCCTTCGCCGAAGTCGTGCTCGATGACGAGGCCGGCTTTGACCAGCAAGTCGAGCGTGCGATAGACGGTGGCCTTGCCCACGTGCAGGTTGCGGGCTCGCAGCACCGCCTCGAGATCCTCCACCGACAAGTGTTCCGTCGAGGAAAACAACGCCGAGGCGATCGCCTCGCGCTGGTGCGTGAGCGGCAGGCTGTGATCCCGCACGTAGCGCCGGAACCGCTCGATCAGTTCCGTGGCGTCGAGCTTAGGCGGCGGGCTGGTCATGTTCCTGCGCGAACCAGAGGTCCGGGGCGATTTCGATGGCGGGCTCACCCTCCGACACGCGATCGTGCACGCCGTGCACGACGTCGGGCACGACGTCGGTCGGCCCTTCGCCAACCTCGGCGATTTCCACCCGCCCCTGGCCCTGACGTTTACCTCGAGTGTTGATCATGTACTTCGCCGTGAAGACCACCCGACGACATCCCTCCGCCGTCGTTGCGATCACCGCGGTACCCCACTCGCGACCGTCGCGCCTCATGGGAGAGAAAATCCAAATTCTGCGTATGTCTGGCGGTGAGACGACCTTTGCCAACGCATCGGCGATTCTCGTCCAGCCCAAACCCAGACCCGGAGTGACCACAGGCACGCCCACCATGGGTCGCTGTGGGGCGCCCATCAGGGAGCGTCGATCGCGAGAGCACGCAAACTCATTGGAATCCCTCCATCAGACGAAGCGTTCGGCGAAACCTGGAAGGCCGAACACCAACGACGGAACCAAGTTACCGGAGTTGAGAATCTGTTTCAACCCGCTGATCGTCACAGGAGGGAAACCGGATCCCGGTCGAACGTCACACGCACGGACCCTCGTTTGGTATGTGGGGCGCGACGGGACGCGTAGCGCAGCAAGCGGCCCAGCAACCGAGGATCCTCGCATCGCACAATGGCGTGCCACCGCCACCGCCCTTTTATCCGGGCCAGCGGCGCGGGGGCAGGGCCAACAACCTCCGCTGCGAGATCCGCTTCGGCAATCAGCGCCTTGAGCCAATCGGCCACGTCGCCCATAGCGGCAGCGACCTGTTTCTCCGAAGTGCCGCTCACACCCACGTTGACCAAGGCTCGGTGCGGTGGATATGGCGGCGTTTCGCGCTCTCGGAGCTCGCGCTCGGCGAATCCTACGAAATCGTGCCGCGCGGCGGCCCGCAGCGCATAATGCGTGGGGACCCGCGTCTGTACCAACACCTGCCCGCCAGTCGGCCCTCGTCCGGCGCGGCCCGCCACTTGAGCGACCAGCTGAAACGTGCGCTCGGCGGCACGAAAATCCGGCAGGTACAGGCTCGTATCGGCATCGATCACACCAACCAGGGTTACGCCCGGGAAATCCAACCCCTTCGCGATCATTTGAGTGCCGAACAACAGATCCACCTCACGTCGTCCGAAATCATCCAGGATCCGCTGGTGGGACCACTTCGTTGCCGTGGTGTCCGCATCCATCCGAGCAAGCCGCGCGTCGGGAAACCGCTCGGCCAGCCACCGCTCGAGAAGTTGGGTTCCCGCCCCCCGTCCGCGGTGCGTCTGCCCACCGCACTGACCGCACTCATCCGGCACCGTGCGGTCGAATCCGCAATAGTGACACCGCAACCGCGCTGGTGTTCGATGCACGGTAAGCGCGATGCTGCACGAAGGGCACTCGGACACTTGTCCGCACGAAACGCACTGGAGAAAGTGCGCGAAACCTCGCCGGTTCAGGAGCAAGATGACTTGCTCTTTGGCCGTGAGCGCCGCATGCACGGCGGCGTCGAGCACTTCAGACCACGGGACCGGTCCGCTGCCCCGCACCTGCTTCTCGGAACGCATGTCGATCAGCGTGACGGGTGGTAACGGCTGTTGGGTCACGCGGTGCGGTAACGAAACGACCGCGATGCGCTCGCGCGCCGCCCAGGTTTCCATCGATGGCGTGGCACTTCCGAGGATCACCCGAGCTCCTTCTAACTTGGCGCGCCGCAGTGCCACCGTGCGCGCGTGGTAGCGCGGCAGCTCACCGTGCTTGTAGCTCCCGTCGTGTTCCTCGTCGATCACGATGACCGCGAGATCCCGGACCGGTGCGAACACGGCAGAGCGAGCCCCCACCACTACCCGGCGTTGACCTTGTACCAAGGCGCGCCATGCGTCGGCGCGCTCGCCATCGGACAACCCGCTGTGCAGCACCGCTACCGCATCTCCGAACACCCCACGAACCCGCGCGATGGTTTGCGGGGTCAGGGCAATCTCCGGGACGAGTACGATGGCCCCGCGACCCCGCTCGACTTCCTCACGCAGCACTTCGAGATACACGAGCGTCTTACCACTTCCGGTGACACCAAATAGCACGACCGCGCCACCAGCGGGTACGTCTCGGATGGTGCGTATGGCCTCGGCTTGTTCTGGGGTCGGCTGCGTTGGCGGGGCCGTACTCAGGTTTTCGAACGGATCCCGTAACCGCTCGCGCTCCTCTATTTGTGCGACACCCCGATCGATCAGCCCCCGAACGGTTCCGCGCGAGAATCCTAGCTCCGAAATCATGCGACGCAGCGTAATCTCTCCGCCGAGGGCGTCCAGCGTGTCATACGCCTCTCGCTGGCGTCTCGCCCGGCCGAACATGCGGTCTCGTTGCCCCAACGACCCGAGGGTCTCGGTGAGACGTACCACCGGCTCGGCGCCTGGTGCGGGCCCAACCGAGGTGGCGACCACATGCAGCTCCACCGCTCCCGAGCGGGACAGACGCTGGAGAACGCTCCACACGGGACGCTTCAAACGCCGTGCCAACGCGGTGGCAGACGCCTTCCCACCGGCGCGCTCGAGCGCCTCCACCAGCGTCCCACCGACAACGCCGGTCGCCGCCGCAATGTCTCGCAACGTCGCCACCAACCGTGAAGAGCCCCACAGCGCGCCGGGAAGCATGGCCTTGAGCGTGAGGCCGATCGGTGCCGCATAGTAGCTCGACATCCAGCGGGCGAGCGAAAGAAGCGAGGGCGGCAACATGGGTGCTGCGTCCGGCGCCAGAAACACCGGTTTGAGACCATCGGGCTCGCCGTTCTCCACCGCTAACACGATCCCAACCATCGTTCTGGAACGCACGGGAACGACCACGCGCGCACCAGCGGTTACGCGGTCCGCCAGTCCGGTGGGAATGCTGTAGCTGTAAGGCGCATCGACCGGAACCGGTAGGGCTACGGAACAGGTGGTCGGGAGGCTCGGGTTGGCTGCCAAGTGTCGGGGCTCAGGTCGTAGGTGCCAGGGCCAAGGGGCCCGTACTGGAATGCAATCTACCTCGCCCGACCACCCACCCCAGTCGCTCGCGCACGCCGCCTACCCGGCCAACGCACACACTGTTTCGGCTGCGGCTAGCCGGATCCGGTCGGGAGCATACCCACCCTCCAGCACGGCTCCCATGCGACACCCGATTTGCCGCCATTCCCGCACCCACGTCGCATAATCCTCGGGTTCGAGGGTGAATCCTGCGAGCGGGTCGCCCGCCATTGCATCAAAACCGGCGGAGATGAGGAGGAGGTCTGGCATCCAGCCGTCCGTGGCCCGACTCACTGCTTCGTTGAGATCCGCGACGTACGTCTCACGCGGGAGCCCCGGTGCACGCGGGACGTTGAACACGTTGCCAACCCCTCGCTCGTCGGCGCGACCAGTTCCCGGGTATAACGGCCACTGGTGCAGCGACACGTAGCGAATGCGAGAATCACGATCGACGAGATCCTGAGTGCCGTTTCCGTGATGGACATCCCAGTCAACGATCAACACGCGGCCGGCGCCGCCGTCCTCGAGCGCCGACCGAGCGGCGACTACGACGTTGTTGATGAGGCAGAAGCCCATCGCGGTCTCCGCCGTGGCGTGGTGCCCCGGGGGTCGGATGACGGCAAAACAGGCTTCCCCTTCGCACGCGCTCAGTGCGGTCTCGACCGCGGCACCAGCCGCATGACGGGCAGCCTCGAAGCTTGCGGCGCTCAAGAACGTGTCGCCGTCGACCATCCCACCACCGCGTTTGGCCATCGCTTCGAGCCGCTCAAGATATTCGCGAGGATGAACGCGCTCCAGCTCATCGGCAACCGCCGGCCGCGCCTCCGACCAGCTCACCACCCCTGCGTATTTGTTGCTGCGGAGTTCCTCCACGATCGCGGTGATTCTGGCCGGAGATTCCGGATGACCGCGACCGGTGTCGTGATCGAGGGAGGAGGGATGGGTGATTACGCGAACCGACATCGAGAAGGCACCCGGTAAGGTCCGCTACTGCGCCCGAGGTCGGCCTCGAGTTCCTGCACTTCTCGAAACCGATCGTCCAACCCAACACCCAATGCGCTGAGCTGCCCCAGGTAGCGGCGCCAGTAGAAGACCACGGCCACCGCCGCAGCGCCCAAGCCGACTCCCCACAACACCAAACCCACCCGCCCCAACCACATACCGGCGAGGGTCAGGAGCGCGCCGTCCAAGACGAGAAATCCCACGGCCACTCCGGTGATGGTGCGACCAGGGCGGCTGACGGACGGCGCTGGCCCAGCGGTACCAGCCATCCCGGAGGGTAAGCGTCGGTTCCCTGAAATGATACGATCTCGGACTAGCGCACCGGTCGACGGCGTGCCGGGACAACGATCATGGGAGCGCCATTCGGAACTCCCGCCGCATCCAGCGTCTCACTCTCGTCGGGGACGACTGTGCCGCGAAACTTGATGGCGTAGTCGGAGGGATCGACCCTTCGCCCCGTCGCCTCCTCCAAGCTTGCCGACTTCACTTGAGCGAACGTGTAACCCGGTGTCACCGGCAGTTCGACCGCGTCCCACATGTCGATGACCCACACCCGCACGGCGCCGATGGCTTCGGTGCTCATGGTGACAAATCCGTCGCCGCAGGCAAGGTCGAAAAAAACCGCCCAATCGCCTGGTCAAACAGCAGCGTCGATGCCCGGATGCGGGTGGTATCGCCCGAAGCAATCACCGCGATGGCGATCTCCTCTCCCCCTTGACCGCGGAAGGTGGCGTGGACCGCACTCTCACGCTCCAAAAAAGTGCCGTACTGCGGCACGCGCTCAGCAAAGAACGTTTTCGCCCGGCTGATTACCTCAGCGCCGGAGAGAGTGGTGGTCAT
>Ga0114948_10000856_pt1 | contig 12579 bp, 10 predicted proteins | sample CR04metaG_FD_83877 | JGI IMG/M metagenome (GOLD analysis project Ga0114948, IMG submission 83877) | Deep subsurface microbial communities from Mariana Trench to uncover new lineages of life (NeLLi) - CR04 metaG | ecosystem: Environmental > Aquatic > Marine > Ocean trench > Sediment | place...
GGTTTCACTCGCAACTTGCGCCACCGCATCGGCGGCCACGACGCCAACATGATGGCCGAGAGCGTTGCAGCCATCGACGCGCAAAAGCGAGCCGGATATGTCGATGATCGGCTCGGCTGCCGCAACGCTGCCGGCACGGATGCGGTCGATATAGGGTTTCAGCCGGCGCAGCCCATGCGTTTCAACGCCGCGCAGATGGGCTTCGACCAGGTGATCGGCAAGATTGTCGGCGGCGGCCCCCCGCCCGGCCCCGGCGGCAAGAAGACACCGGGTCACGAAGGCGCGCAGCCGGTCCGCCGCGACGCGATGGGGCCGGTCCTTCCTGACCGGGGCCAAGGGCGAGGAGATCGTGCTTTTCAGATTATGGACATGAACGTGCTCGCCCGCGCCAATCGCTGCGCTGGCGCGGCCGATCGGAAAGCCATATTTCACGACCTCTTCGCCGGCCTTGATAGGGCAAAGCGCGATCTTGTGTCCGCTGGGAATATCGCCGATGACGTTGATGCCCGGCTCGTGCCTCTCGCCGCTGCCCATGTCCCGAACCGACAGGGCGGCCGCATCCGGGGCAGGCTGAAGCAGGGTCGCCACATTGTCGGCGCGAGACAACCGCGCGGCGAGAATAGTTGCGGCCGGGACTAATCCAGCCATTGCGATCCGGCCTCCTCAGCCAGTGCAAAGGCCTTCGTGCCGGCATCGACAACGCCTGAATAGCGCGAGAAAAACAGATAGCCGTCGACCGGCGCCACCAGTTCCTCCACCACTTCAAGTGTGTACATGTCGATTATCCGGCCGAGCGTGGTTCCCTGTGCGATACGCGTTCCCAATTCGTCCGGCCTTTGAAAAAACGATTCCAGATACCCGCCATGCACCGGATTGACCTCTATGCGGTTCTGCGGCGTGAACCGAAGCTGACGCGGCAGCGCTTCCACCGGTCCGGGCAACATGCCCAGGGCCTTCATGACGTTTTGAAAGCCGCGGACACCAGCCTCGATATATCCGTCGGCGTCGCCGGGATGCAGATAAACCCCTGCGGTTTCCGCGTTGAAGGCTGGCTTGCCGAGGCTGTTGGCGTAGCCGACGGCTGTTCCGGCGAGATTATTTTCATGCGCAAACACCGTTCCGAACTTCCGCCCAAGCTCCAGGGATCTGGCTTTGATGTCATCGGCCGCACCACGATGAAAATCAATTCTTTCCTGAAGCCGCCCGCCGGCCCCGCCGCAATGGTAGTCGATCAGCACGTCGACATGGTCGATCAGGCTGGAGACTATGACCGCCGCCATCATCTGCGTCAGGTTGCCCTTCGCGCTGCCGGGAAAAACCTCGTGAAGGTCGGTCTTGCCATGCTGCTCCGGCGTCTGCCGGCCAAAGGCCGACATGGCTAGCGGATTGCACACCGGAATGGCGCACAGGCGCCCCGCCAGTTGCGAAAGATCCAGCTCTTCAAAGAGCCTGCGCAGCATGATCGGCGGCACGGTCTCGTCGCCATGAATCGTCGCGGTGATGCCAAGAGTTGGACCATCCTTGCGCCCGGTTACGACATGCAACGGCAACGCCAGCGATCCCGACAGGGTTTGCGCAACCTCCAAACGGGTGAAGAACCGGCCTTCGGCCTGGTCTTTCCAAGGCGCCTTTTTCGACATAATTCACCGCTCGGCTGATGGAGATCGGATAGACAGAATTACTTGCAGTGATTATAAGTACATTTCCGACTTAACGGAACAGCAAATTATGACGTGCGGTGCGGTACCGTCATGGAGGCAATGCGCGAGTTTCATCAGGTGAACCAACTCATTGATATTTCACCAATAAACTTGACCACGCCTGGAACGGCGCCCGACTCGAAGGGATTGGCGAACCATCACATGACCCGCGCGGGAAGATTCATTGATTCGGGAGTTGCTCTTAGATTATCGTGGTAATAATTGTTGAATATTTGTTCAAATGAAAATGACATGCTTTGTATTATTATATAATTCTTGTTTATGTTTGCTGAGGCAAGAAAAGTCGAAGAGGTAGAGATGTCAGGAGACAGTAAAATCAAGGCCATCACGGGGGCGCGCCTTCTCGACGTGGAGGCGGGCAAGGTCATCGACAATTGTGTCGTCGTGATCGAGGATGGCCGTATTGCCGCCGCCGGCGCAGCGGAAGATATAAAAGTTCCAGATGCCGCCGAAATGATCGATGCGGCTGGCTGCACCATCATGCCGGGCATGATCGACTGCCATATCCACACGGCGATGTTCAACTGCATGACGTTCCATAACTTCCGCGTCGCGCAGTGGGAGGTACGGCCGGAATTGCAGCAGATGTATTCGCTGTTCCATGCGCAGATGTGTTTCGACATGGGATTTACGACCATACGGGATATGGGTCTGGCTACCTCAAGAGGGCTTTTGACGGCCGAGTTATGCGCGGTGCGCGACGCCATCGACGCCGGCCTGTTTGCCGGACCGCGGATGCTTGTCGCCGGCTGGTCGCACATTACCGGCTCGCACCTCGACCTGATCCTGCCGCGAGCGGCAATCCGGCAACCCGACCAGACGGCCGACGGTCCTTATGGCCTGCGGCGGCAAACCCGGGAAAACCTGCGTATCGGCTGCGATGTCGTGAAGACCTGCGCCTCGGGCGGCGGCGGCACCGACAAGGAGGAGCCGGACATCCGCAACATGACCCAGGAAGAGCTCAACGCCATCGTCGATGAAGCCCATGCCTTCCACAAAATCGCGGCGGTCCACTGCTTCACCCCCGATGCCCAGCGCATGTCGCTGGAAGCCGGCGCCGATACGATCGAACATATGGTTTTCACCGATGCCGATGCGCTTGCGCGCATTGTCGATAGCGGCACCTTCGTCACGCCGACGCTCTCGCATCGCACCGACCATGCGCTTGAAGTGCGGCGGCGGATCGGAACGCCCGAGTTCGTGCTCAACAAAATGAAGAAAATCCAGCCAAACTGCTTTGAAACCTTTCAGACGATGCACCAGGCCGGCGTCCGCATCGCCATGGGCACCGATATGGGCTTTGACCCTGAGATGGGAACCAATGCCAAGGAGCTGGAGATCTATGTCGATCTGGGCATGTCGGAAATGGAGGCGTTGCAGACGACGACCATCAATGCAGCCACTGCGCTGAAGATCGAGAAGGACCTTGGCAGCCTGAAAACGGGCAAATGCGCCGACATTATCGCCGTGGCCGGAAACCCGGCCGAAGATATCACCGTGCTTCAGGACAAGAAGAACATTCATCTGGTTATCAAGGACGGCGATATCTTCGTCGATCGCCGGGACGGCCAGCAACGCTCCACCCTCAGCGTGGAGCCGGGCGACTGGAAAATCATCGATTATCTGTGAGGGGCCAACGGCAAGGGTTCAGCGCGATTGCATCCGGCTCATGATCTTCTGAAACCGCTTGTAGGCCTGGCGATCGAGCGGCTTTGCAAGCGGCTGAAAGCACAGCGCATCGAAGGCTTCGTCGATGCTTTTTCGTTCAATTCCACTGGCGATCACAACGACCCGGGTGCGCCGGTCGTCATCGGGCCAGGGGCCAAGATCGAGGGGGGGATGAAAGACATGGCGGACGCTTTCAACGGCAACCGGCCTGCCCTCCACATTGACAATGCCCTTCATCCGCAGAACCTCGCTGCCGCGATATGCAGCCATCAGATCCATCCATAATGTCAGTCCGGTCCGGGTCGCCGGCATGGCGCGCGTGATGGTCCAGGCGCGCACCGCCCCTTCGCCAGATCCATGTCCGCCAGATCCATGTTCACCAGTTCGGCCAGCGCCATTGGATGGCGGCCCGGCAGGGGCATAATCGCCCGCTGCCGCGCACAGGCGCTGGAGGTCGACGCCGCCGTCGTGGCTCTCAAATATCGACGCGAGGGGATTTATTTCCGCAATGGCCGAGCGAAGAACGGTTACATCCCGGTCATATGCCAGATCGGCCTTGGACAAGACGATCGCCCCGGCGAAGGAAATCTGTTCGCGCGCCTCGCGGCGCTCGTTCAAGGCGTCCAGGCCGGTGATCGAGTCGACCAGGGTGATGAGGCCGCTCAGCTGATATTTCGCGACAATCTGCGGATCGTTGATGATGGCTTGCAGGATCGGCGCCGGCGCCGACAATCCGCTGGTTTCGACCAGCACCTGTTCCAATGGGCCATGGGATTGCGCCCGTGAATTCAATGCATCGAACGCTTCGCCGATCCGCGCCCGCGCCGTGCAGCAAAAACAGCCTGAATTGGCCGAAATAATTTCCGCATCGCTTTGCGCAAAGGCGATCTGGTTGAAATCAATGTCGCCGAATTCATTGACGATGACCGCAGCGTTGGCAAAGGCCGGAGTTGCCAGCAGCCGGCGAATGATCGTCGTCTTTCCGCTGCCCAGAAAGCCGCTGACCAGGGTGACCGGGATGCGCCGGTCGGCGATCATGCCAAAGGGCCCCGGCTCATTTATCGGGATCCGCGCCACCGGCGTCCGCAGCGTTGCGAAGGTTTCGTATATTGCGATATTCCAGCCAAATCGCGCTGCCGATGGAAAGCAGGGTCGCGGCGAACAGAACGAAGGAGATCGGACTGCTCAAAATATGTCCGACAACCGAATCCTTGGCCAGGATAACCGATTGCCGGAAGCCGGTTTCGGCGATCGGCCCAAGGATCAGGCCGAGGATCAGCGGAGCGGGTGGAAATCCGATTTTGCGCATGAAATATCCCAGAATTCCGAAGCCCAGCATGGTGTAGACATCGAAATAATTATTGCCCAGCGAATAGGCGCCGATCACCGAAAGGGCGATGATCATGGGGATAAGCACATAATTGGACAGGCGCGTAATGTATGACATGTAGCGGCCAAGCCCCATGCCGATGACGCCCATGATGAGATTGGCAAGAAGAAAGCCGAAGATGACGGTGTAGGTGATATTGGCATGGTCGGTAAACAGCGTGCGGCCCGGCAAAAGACCATGAACGACAAGCGCGCCAAGCAGGATCGCGGCAGTGGCGCTGCCGGGGATGCCCAGGGTCAAAAGCGGGATCAGCGATGATCCGGTGACGGCGTTGTTGGCGGTCTCGGAAGCCGATATTCCAACGATCGATCCTTTGCCGAATTCTTCGGGCTTGCGTGAAAAGCGTTTGGCCTCATTGTAACTTACCCAGGATCCGATATCGCCGCCGGCGCCGGGGAGAATCCCGATGAAGATGCCGATTATGGATGAGCGCACCAATGTGACCCTGATTTCCCGCAACTCGGCCATTGTGGGGAGAAAACGCCAGGTGTCCTTGCCCTTCAATTTGACCTGCTGAATGGTTTTCTTCGCTTCCTCGCACATCAGGAAGACCTGCGACATGGAAAACAGGCCAATCACGGCGGGAACAAAATTCAGGCCCGATTGCAAGGCGAAACTGCCGAAGGTAAACCGGGGAAAGCCGGAATCCAGATCAGAGCCGATGGTGCTGATGAACAGGCCGATGGCGCCGGCCAGCAGGCCCTTGATCATGTTGCCGCTGGACAGCGTTCCAATGACGGTGAGGCCGAACACCGCAAGCATGAAATATTCCGGCGGCCCGAACCGCAGGGAAAGCAGCGACAGGGGCGGCGATAACAGCAGCAACGCCACGGCGCTCGCCGAACCACCGATCACGGAGGAGAAGGTGGCGATCCTCAGCGCCTTGTTGAATTGGCCTTTCTGCGTCAGCACAAACCCGTCGATCGCGGTGGCGGCGGAGGCCGAGGTGCCGGGCGTATGCAACAATATCGCGGCGAAGGAACCACCGTAAATGGCGGCCGTATAGAGGCTGGTCAACATCAGCAAGGCGGCCGTGACCTCCATCCCGAATGTGACCGGAAGCAACAGGGCGACACCCAGATTGGCGGTCAGCCCCGGCAGGCCGCCAATGCACAGACCGGCGATCACGCCGGCGAAAATGGCAAGCAAATTGTCCGGCGTGAACACGTTCAAAATGATGGTGGCGATGTCCATCAGGCAGCCTTTATGAAAACAGGTCCGCGCTGGTCAGCGGCACGTTCAGCGCCCAGCCGAAGACGACATAGATAAAGATCAGCAATATCGCGAAGGCCAGCGCATAGAACCGCCGCTTCTCAACCTGCAACACCAGGATCAACACCGCCGCCATCGCCATCATGGCCGGAATGAAGCCAACCAACCGCATGGCCAAAACCGTGGCGGTGGCGACCAGGAAAACGGCGACCGGCCGAACTATGACGGACAGGGATTTGCCGCCTTCGCCCTCCCGTATGGCGGCAATCGCGGGGACGAAGGTGCGCGACACCAGGATCACCGCCAAAATGCCAATCACCGTCAGAATAACCCTGGGAAAGATTGCCGCGGATTCCGGAAACCGTTCCGAAACCCGCCACAACGGAAAGACGGCAAGTATCATCAAAACCGGGACAATCCGATTGATCCAGATCATCGGCGGAACCCGATCATGCCATCTTCATCCTCAAACAAAATCCGGAAGGACGCGCAAGCGTCCCTCCGGCATATTGCTCGCTCACCACTCCATAAGTTTTTTGATCTCCTGCTCGGTATTTTTGAGAAAGGCAAGATATTCGTCGCCCTTGGTTATAACCGGCGCCAGGCTGAGCTTGGCCGCCTTTTCCATGTGCTTGTCTGAAGAAATGGTCTTTTCAAGCGCGGCAGTCAGCTTTGCCGCGATGTCGTCGGGCAGGCCGGCGGGCGCGGCAATACCGCGGGAAACCGACCAGACCTGGTCGTATCCCTGTTCCTTGAAGGTCTTGGCGTTGGGAAGGAACTGGGATGTTGACGGCGACATCACACCAAGCACGCGCAGTTCGCCGGCTTTTACCTGCGCGGCGATTTCACTCACATTGGCACCAAGCACATCGACATGACCGCCCAGAACCTGGGACTTGGAATCGGCGGTGCTTTTGTTATGGACGACCTTGAATTTGGCGCCCGTCGTGGCTTCCATGCGCAATATGGCCAGATGATCGTCGTTGCCGAAGCCGTGGGCGGTAATGCTGATCGTGTCGGGGTTGGCCTTGGCCTCTTCAATCACGTCTTTTACGGTCTTGAACGGGCTGTCGGGCTTGACCGCCCATACACAATAATCCGTCACGTGGTTCATGAGCGGCCGGAAACTGTCGAGGGTTTCCTTACGCCCGATCTCCGGGTTCAGGTAGCCGGCATATATATTCGGAATGTTGATGTAGCCGATGGTGTAGCCGTCCGTCTTGGCGGCGGCGATCGCCCCCCAGCCATTCCAGCCACCACCACCGGTAACATTCTGGACGGTCACCGGCTGACCGAGAGTCTCTTCCAGGTCCTTGGCCAACAGACGCGCCGTCGTATCGGTGCCCCCGCCGGCGCCATAAGCGACGATGAGGGTTATTCCCTTTTCGGGAAACTGGGCCTGCGCGGAACCTGCAAAACCCAGGCCGGTCAAGGTCAGAGCGACCGCCCCTGCAATAAAGTTGAAACTCAATCTGCTCTTCATTTCCTTCTCCCTTCGTTGTCCCCGGAGCCTCTGTTTGACTTGAATTGCGGGGTTGAAATCAAAATCTGAAATGTTCGCAACATGCACGCCATGTCAGGCAATCTCCAGCCTGTCGGGCTCATGGCCAAGCCGGCGGCTGATCTCATGCGCCGCCTGAATCACCAAGGGCGCGATTTGAATCACACGTTCAGGCGGCATGCGAACATCGGGGCAGCGTACCGCAACAACTGCAGCCACGCTATCGTCACTGTCAAAAACCGGCGCCGCCAGCGCCGACGCGCCAACCGTCACATCGCCGGAGGAAAACGCATACCCCTTGTTCCGCACATCGCTGAGGACGGCCAGATATGTCGATTTATCGGAAATGCTCGCCGGCGTGACCGGCTTCAGACCGGTCAGGGAAATGACGCGTTCGCGCTCCGCATCGGGCATGAATGCCATAATGACCTTGCCCGACGCCCCGGCATAAATCGGTTGCGCCGAGCCGATCGCCGGCACGACGCAAAGTTCGTGGAGCGCCGCCAGCGCTTCCACCACGACACGCTCAAGGCCGCGCGGGCAAACAAGGGAAACGGTCTCCTCCGTCGCCCGCCGCAGCGTCTCCAGATGCGGCATGGAGAGGTGGCGCAGATCGCCATGCCAGGACTTCGGCAACTGCCAAAGATTGCCGCTGGGGCTGTATCGCCGTGTTTGCAGATCGCGACGCAGGAGTTGCGATTCGATCAGCGTTTGCAGCAGCCGGAGGGCGGTCGCCTTGTCGATGCCGGTTGTGCGACTGATTTCCGACAGTGCCAGGGGCTGATCGCTTTGCGCGACCAGCAAAAGCAGCCTTATGGCTCTTTCCACGGATCGCACAGTCTTCATACCAGCCTGCCTGATCGCTCGTATGTTTCACCTAGTGCATCAATGATGGTACAAGCAGTCGAATTCGTCAAGTTCCCGTGGTCCCATTTGAAATATGAATAATTCGGATTTTTTCTTATTTTACAACGAGTTCAATTTGTTCCCTTATCTAAGTTATATCAAAATATTTTTCCGGTTTTTCCTATCGTTTCATTAGATGAAATATTTCATCGCAGAATCGGCTACCAACGGACTTGCCAATCCTTGACACGGAAAGCTTCAGAACGCACTTCTTCCAGGGCACCGTCATACAGTGCCGCCGATTTGGCGCAGAGCCATTACAATCCCGGATCGACGCGAAGCGCCTATGCTCCTGAACCTTTCGAATCTGAAAAACCATCACGACCAGATCAAGGAACCTTAAAATGCCGACGACACTCATTACCGGTGCCAATCGGGGCATCGGCCTTGCCACGGCAAGACGGGCCGCGGGACACGGCCATCTGGTGATCGGAATCGCCCGCAACAAACCCGATGACGATTTTCCCGGCGAATTTTTTGTCTGCGACCTGGAAGATCGCGCACAAACGCAAGAGACGCTGGAGAAGATTTGCGCCCGTCACGATGTCGATAATCTGGTCAACAACGCCGGCTGGTCTTTCGGTCAGTCGGTTGACGAATTGGATATCAACACCTTCATGCGCGCCATCGAATTGAACCTGCGCGCCGCTGTGCAGTGCGGGTTGGCGGTCATTCCGCAAATGAAGAAAAACGGCCGTGGACGCATCGTCAACACCGCCAGCCGCGCCGCTCTGGGCAGGGAAAACCGGACCAGCTATGCGGCGGCGAAATCGGCGCTCTACGGCGTTACCCGGACCTGGGCGCTGGAACTGGCGGCAAGCGGCATCACGGTGAACGCCGTTTCGCCGGGCCCGATCGCAACGGAGCTGCAACGGCGCAACAACCCGCAATCGGGCGAGTATCAGGCGCAGTTTGTCTCCCAGAACCCGATGAAGCGGCTCGGCACGCCGGAAGAGGTTGCCGCCGCAATCGATTTTTTCCTGTCCGACGACGCCTCTTTCGTCACCGGCCAGATCCTCTATGTCTGCGGCGGCATGAGCGTCGGCCACGCGCCGATCTAGAAACGTTTCCTGCCAGATGGGATCAAATCGAAACCCTGCATGACGCCGTATTGCGGAATTCCTCTACCGCTTGCGCCTGGGCACCGTTTTCCTGCTCTCCCCGGTCTGCGGTTGCATCTGTTTGCGCCCCTTGTCCGTCAGCAAACCATGCAGGAACAGATCGAGGCCTTGTGAAATATAGGTCTCCAGATCGATGCGCTTGGCGAAATGCCAGTGCTTCAAAGCCCAAGCATGGGCATACATGACCAATTGATAGGTCGCGAGATCGATGTCGACATCGCGGAACAGCCCCTGATCGATACAGTCCTGGATACAGCCACTGATCAGCGCGTTTGTTTCAAGTTCGGCGTCCTTGATCAACTGCTGGCGCCGGGGCGGCAATGACTTCGTGGAACGATAGGCGAGCAGCGTCGCGGCGCGGCGGGCATCGACAACCCGGCAATAGGCGCTGAATGCCACACAACACCGGTCCAAAGGCTGTTCAACGCCCGCCAGCGCAGCGGGAATTTCCCGGGCATAGGAATCGACGACATCGAGGATCGACAACAGCAGCAGATCCTCCTTGTCGCGAACATATTGATAGATCAGCCCGGTGCTGACGCCGGCTTTTTTCGCAACTTCCTGGACCGTCGTTCGATCATAGCCCTTTTTCGAGAACAGCTTGACCGCCCCGGCGACGATCTGGGCGCGCCGTTCGCGTACCAGCGCTTCATCGGTGACCAGGCTTTTTACTTCAAGGGTGCGACTGGAATAATTCTGCAAGGCTTTTCCTTTTTTCCCGGGACCGCCTTCGACCACCTGATCGGCGGTGTCAACATCCCCGGTCGATCAATCACCGTTCTGGAAGGCCGCCGCCATGTCGCGGAGTATGAATTTCTGGACTTTCCCGGTCGGCGTAAGCGGCAGCTCTCCGAGGATTTCCAGTCTCTCCGGCAGGTACTGACGCGCCAGGCCTTGCTTTTCGAGAAACGAGATCATGTCTGCAAATTCCAGATTGCAGCCCGGTTGCAGCGTCACAAAGGCGCAACACCTCTCGCCAAGGCGAGCGTCCGGCATGGCGACAATCGCGGCACTGCTTACCTGCGGCATCTGGTAGATCAGATTCTCGATTTCAAATACCGGGATGTTCTCGCCGCCGCGGATGATGATGTCCTTGCTGCGGCCGACAATGCGAATATTTCCGCGCTCGTCGAGCTTGGCGAGATCGCCGGTATCAAACCATCCCTCTTCACCAATGTCGTAAAGATCGGGCCGCTTGAAATAGCCGACAAAAGCGGTCGAGCCGCGAAACTGCAGATTGCCCTCCTCGCCCGGCGCAAGCACGCGCTGATTTGCATCGACGATGCGTACCTCACCGCCGGCAAATACCGAGCCGTCGGTAATCGGATCGCCGGGACTGTCGCAGGGATAGGTCGCGGTCCCCTGGATGATCTCGGTCATGCCCCATCCGGTCAGGACCGAGACGCCAAGAGCTGCGCGGGCTTCTTCGACGGCGGGGCGCTGTATCGGCGCGCCGGACGTCAGGAACAGCCGAAGGCAGTCAAGGTTCAGCCTGTCGATATCGGGGGTCTTGGTCAGGTCGGTCAAAAACGGCGTCGAGCCGCAGGCATAGGTGACCTTGTGCTGCGCGATCAGTTCGGCCGCCTTGGCCGGCTTCCAGACGTCCATGGTGACAAGCGGCATCGCGAGACGGATCGCCATCATCATGCCGAGGCAGAAGCCGAGTTGATGAGCGAGCGGCGCCGGCATGAACATGACGTCGTTGGAGGTCAATCCCAATCGTTCAGAAAGCTGTATGGCCGAGGCCAGCAGGGTATTGGAGGTGTGCATGACACCCTTGGGCCGGCCCGTCGTGCCCGATGTGTAGAGCAACTGGATGACGTCATTTGGCGCTGCCGGCGTCATCTCATACGTTGGCGTCCAGCCGTTGTCAGCGAGCAACGCGGCCTCGAAGGAATTTTCGCCATCACCGCCAACCACCAGGACATGGCGCAGGGCCGGAAGCCGCCGCTGCAATTCCAGGGCAAGGGACTGGTGGTCGAATTTCTGAAATTCCCGTGGCACGATCAGCACCTTGGACTCGGCAAATCCGACCATGAATTCCAGTTCCCGGGCGCGGAAAATAGTCATCAGCGGATTGCTCACCGCGCCGATCCGCACGCAGGCCAGGTGAATTGCGACAAATTCCCACCAGTTCGGCAATTGAAACGATACGACATCGCCGTGATCGACCCCCAGCCGACGCAGGTTGGCGGTGATGCGATCGACGCGATCCTTCAATTGGGCGAAAGTCAAAGTGGTCTGCGATCCATCATCGCAGCGATGGGAGATCAATGCGGCAACCTGCGGCCGCTGCCGAACAGCGTCATCGAAATAGTCGGTGAGCACGCGCTCCGGCCAGTTGCCGGCAGCCGCCTCGCGTTCGATACGCCGTTGATCCAGACAGGCCCCCATTTGCGTGGCGCGAGAGGGCATCGCAGGTGCGTTGGTGATTGCGTCGGCGATCATGACGCCCGCTCCAGAAATGCCCTGATGCGCTGCTGCGTTTCAGCCATGCCGTGAAGCTCACGTGTGACTTGCAGCTCGCGGTCATACCCTTCGGGCGACCCGTCAATCGCCACGGCGATGCAGGTTTTGCACGCCGCCAGGGCCGGCCCGGGCAGCGTTGCCAATCGTGTCACGAGCGCTTGCGTCCAGTCCGCCAGCTGGTCATCCGGCACGGCCCATTGCACCAGTCCAAGCCTGGCTGCTTCCTTGCCGTCCACAACCTCGGCGCCAAGAATGAGCCGGCGGGCGATCGCCTCGCCGCAGATGCGCGGCAGGCGCTGGGTCCCGCCGGCGCCGGGCACCAGGCCAAGTCCGGCTTCCGGCAATCCGAGCCTGGCGTTTTTGCCGGCGACACGCAGGTCACAGGCCAGGGCAAGCTCCAGACCGCCGCCGAGCGCCGCGCCACCGATCTCGGCGACGGTCACCAACGGCAGCGCCTCCAGGCGGGAAAAGGCGTTCTGCAGCCGACGAACCACGCCAACCATGGCGTTGCGCCCCTCGCGCGTCACCAGGAGGGCGCGCATGAGATCCAGATCGGCGCCGGCGCAAAATGTCTTGAGCGAACTCTTTAAA
>Ga0114948_10000858_pt1 | contig 12561 bp, 12 predicted proteins | sample CR04metaG_FD_83877 | JGI IMG/M metagenome (GOLD analysis project Ga0114948, IMG submission 83877) | Deep subsurface microbial communities from Mariana Trench to uncover new lineages of life (NeLLi) - CR04 metaG | ecosystem: Environmental > Aquatic > Marine > Ocean trench > Sediment | place...
GAAAAAGATGCAGTGAAGTGCCGCTGGCTCGACACGAGCAACTGCTGGTATGTTTCGGTTGACGTTGTGATCGACGACGCGGACGCCGAGGATCTGCTGAGTCGAATCCTCAGCAAGATATCGATACACGAAAAGGATAAAGAGTCTCATGGCTGAACTCAGCGTCAGCGTGCTTTTCGTCTGCATGGGCAGGATTAGAAATACTAAATAAAACCAATAGTTTGAGATCGTTGGGACACTTTAACCGTGTGTCCAGTCCATCCGGGATAGCCTGCAAATTCCTATTATGTACGCGGAATCACTCAGGGCCAGGGATGGCCCTTTACCTACTTTTCCCGAAAGCGGTAATTCAAGTCATTCCGATCATCTATCAGTAGGTGTCGAGTAAGTCAGCCCTGAGCATAGGCGCCTCACTATGTGAAGTGGTTCTCAGTTCATTCCTTGACCAGGAGCAAGACACACTGTTTTGTGAGTGACACCACATATATGGCACGGCTTTGTCCGCATATTCTGGTTCAGATAAATAATATTCAACCAGTGAGCTAAGTCATGCGGCTATTTACCATTATCTTCGAAAGACTTCCGATAGTGTGGTTCTTGTTAGGTCTACTGTTCAATGCAGTCGGACTATATCTGGGCTTCGAGTATTCACTGGCCTTTGGTTACATGATAGTTGGATGGTTCTGCTGTGCATACGGTTTAGTGCTCTTTGTGACTCGGCTCTTGGAGCGCCCGACAACATCAGCAGCAACACGTTTGTCTCCAAATTTCATATCGGCAGGATCTACAGGCATAATGCCTGCGACGCCGAATGTCGAAAATGAGCAAGCGACGAAGCAATCGGACGCCGAATAATCGGCGTGCAAAGTTGGGTTGGATCCAGCAGACCACACCACTTGCAAATGCCTGTGTGGCGTCACGTCTGAAGCTTGCAGGTACGCTTCTGCCCGTTAGCCGCCATTATTCGTTCAACAAAGGAATGCTATCGGCAGGCGGCCGGCAGGTGATTTGCCTGAATAGTGCCGGCACTTGCACATGTCCAACTAATACTGCCGCTATTATTGACAGCAGTAAGCTCAATTTTTTCGTCCATAATATTCGGGTGGGCGTCATAGCCAAACTTTATCTCTATGACGTTATCCTCGACTTCAATGTGTTCTGTGTACTTACCTATGATGTCGTGCTTATCGGCCAGACCAGCCTCGTCATTATCAGCCGGCCAATCGCCACGATCCATGAAGTACTCACTGACAGCCGTTTTAGCACCAGCGGAAAGGGTAAGGCCTTCAGAAATCTGGGCCCGGATGATGTAGTTCTGGTACGCAGGAATCGCAATTGCAGCTAAAATACCAATAATGGCAACTACAATCATGAGTTCGATCAGTGTGAAACCCTGCTGTTCCTTCTTCATGTCTCGTCCTTGAAACTGATGTGCATCAGCTTTCATCTGATACGCCGGTTCGGCCCCATCGAAGTATGATGCGATATTCGTGCCGGAATTGCGCCCAATCCCATAAGACTCTGTTACGAAATAAAATAAAGTTATGTTCATTGTTAGACAAGGCCTGAATAGGGCGGGATTCGGGCAGCCCATGTGTCATCTTCCGTCACAATCTGACAGAAATCGTCAAACTGCATCACACCGATGACGCTAGACTACGTCACACGTTATGTAAGTTAGCGGCGTCGTAATAGGAAAGTGAATTGCTAGTTTCTGCACAAGCAACCCACATTTCGGCAAAGCAATCCGTCTATGAGCAGGCCATCCTATGGCCATGCTCACCGAAATCTACATATCGACTTTACTGGTTGATGAGGAGCTGGCTCACCAGGTTTGGGAGGCTTGGGATAAGGGGGAGATTGATGATCAGACTGCGATTCTGGCATGGTTGCGGGTTGCTACTCGCGTATAGACCACTTGCTCCACTTGGTTCGATCCTCATCCTATCGAGCCGTCATTTGCAACAATTAACGATTCATCTTCCCTTGGCGCTTTTGCGGGGCAAAGAGTATCGAGCCTGAGGAACCACCTATCACGTAATCCCAAGTGTGCGTATTGTGCCTTCAATTCTTCTTCGTTCTCTATCGTGTAAAGTGCTGGATTATCCCAATATTGTGGGCAAAGGTTCAAAAATCTTTTGCGCATGTGCTTGTAAAGGAGCCCGTCGTAATGATTTATGTTCAGGGCCTCGTCCCAATATTCATTGACGTGATCGGCCCAGTCGAATTCTCTCTGAATGACCCACCCGTTCTCCTCCCATCGCACGATGGGAGGTTTGCCCGGGACAACGTCGTCGTCGAACAGGCTGCGATAGAACCGGTAGCCTTCGTAATTGGCAACCAGGTCGGCATTTGAAAAAGAACCGGTACTGACGCTTCCGAAAATAGCACGTTCCGTAAGAACAGATTGCTTGGCTGCTTCTTCCTCCGAACCGTATTTGAGAAAACGGCGATAAAACTTACGGCCTTGTGAGAAAAAATGCCCGATTTTGTCCGACCCGATTAACTGATCGTTAACTCGTATGGTGCTACCGATTCCGTAAAAAAAGGTAGCGCGGGTAGACCAGATCGGCAGTCCGGAATAGATGCTGCCGTATCGTGGCGTGTCGAGTTTTTCCACCTCCGGCGATTTAATCGCCCAGCGTTCAAGCTTGTCTACCAGCTGAAACCCTCCAAGTTTGTGATAAATATCGTTGACTAGAGCCTTCTGGTCATGGTCTTTGCGCCATTCTGCGACAATTTCTTCGAGCGTCTCGTTGACTTTCTGATTGAGTACTTCAGTTGAGTCCGCAATCGGCTGTGATCGGTTATGAAACTGATCCGTTTCGTAGGCTGCTACCGGTACAGAGAAGGCTAATGCAGCGCCTATTACGACAATAGCCCAGCTCAGCAAATTAATCCTCAGAAGTATTCGCATTGGTTTGCTCCAATGTTTTCAGTGCGTCCATAATTCCCTGAAGGATATGGTTTACATGCGCAGTACTCGTGAATGTAACGTGATTGATTTCTGATGAATCCATGATGGTGGGGCCGTCCCTAGTACCGAGTAAATCCGTTGGTGTCTATGTATTGTTTCTGCGGCCTCCAGCTTGTTGAAAGCGGCTCTTGGGGGATACGAAGGAGAAGCGGGTTTCGGCGCGCTAGAGCCCTTTGCTTTCAAGGGCAGCATTAGCTATTTTGAACTGATTGGTGAAGAGACAGAATTAATGCCGCGATTTTGAGAAGAGGCTCTCGCTGAGCTGGGAAAACTGGATAGCATCAAAAAATAGTCCTTGTGCGAGAAGTCCGCTTCTGGCCGAAAGCGGACCTCAAATCTTGTGGATTTCGGGGTATCTGATGTCCGCTATGAGGTCTTACCCCACTTTGATGGACACCCTGAATGTCCGCAATAATGCGGAAGGAGGTGACGGAATGTCAGGACCTACTCTATCCAACATTGGTAGCTTGCGGATTATTGGTCTGATCTTGTTATTGCAGGCATCCATTGTCTTCCCGGTTTCTGCGGCGGATATCAAGAATCACGTTCGCGTCCGGGAGGCCGTAACCTTGTTGCAACTTTGGTTGGAGGCAAAGCGGGACTACGACATCCTGCCTGGATTATCGGCGGCCGTTGTCCACGACCAGGAACTAATTTGGTCGGGTGGTTACGGCATGGCAGATCAGGAGCGAGGTATTGCTGCAACACCAGATTCGATTTATGGCATTTGCTCAATTTCAAAACTTTTTACCGGCATAGCAATTATGCAGCTAAGAGATACCGGCGAGCTTCAGTTAAGTGATCCCGTGTCAAAATTGCTCCCGCGGTATGGTGTAAATCAGGTCTATAAGGAAAGCTCAGCGGTAACAGTTGGGGGACTGTTGACACACTCATCCGGAATACCTGCAGATGTTGATGCGCCTTCATCAACCGGCCCCGATTTTGAATTCCCGACTCGCGAAGAGTTATTGCGATTGCAGTCAGAGCAAGAGACTTTACATCCGGCTGCAACTTATTTCGAATATTCAAATCTCGGTATTTCACTCGCTGGAGAGATCGTCGCTCAGCTATCGGGCCTTTCGTATCAGGACTACATAAAGACAAATATTCTTGAACCCATGGGCCTTAGTAGCACCTGGACGCGCCTGCCCGAAGAGGAAGTGGGGAAGCGTATGGCAGTGGGGTACGGCGCACGCGGGAGAGACGGCACAAGGACGATAGTGAATATGTATCAGGCAAAGGGATATACACCTGCGGCCGGACTCGCGTCAACTGCACATGATCTCGCTAAATTCGCGTCCTGGCAGTTCCATCTTCTCAATAATGGTGACGATGAAGTTCTTGCCGCCAATACCTTGCGAGAGATGTATAGACCACATTTCATGTTGGCGGACTGGGGCGCCGCCCAGGGTTTGAGTTTCGAAGTCGACATGCTAAACGGCAAAATACATGTAGGGCATACTGGTACTTGCCCCGGGTTCGTGTCCCGAATTCTGATAGAACCGCAAAGTCAGGTCGCGGTAGTGGCGCTGGTTAACGCAAATAATGTAGATGTTTGGAACATGACGGCCCGCATGCACGAAATTATTGGGCCAGCCATTGAAGCTGCAACAAATGCCGAAGATGCCGGCGGAGCAGGCAAGGACTCGGTAGGTGCACAGATCATCGCTAATGAGGACGTGACAAACCTCTCGGACTACACAGGTCTTTATGATGCCTGGCCGTTTAACGCGGATACCGCATTTATAAGTTGGGAGGGGAAACTCGCCGCGCTGAGACTTTCAAGCAACAGTCCCGTACATGAGCTCAGACATTGGAAACATGTCGAAGGCGATGTCTTTCGCAGGATCAGAAGTGATGGAGTGCTGGCGGAAAGCTGGACGTTTGAGCGAGACCCATCCGGAAAAGTAGTACGAGTAAAAGTTTATGGCGATTACCTGCAAAAAATTCGCTAGCCCATATGCGCCACCGACGCTTCGAAAAAAAACATGCGACCTTTTCTTTTAAATTGTCCGCTTTCGAGAAAAGCGGACATTCTAATTGGCTTCGCAAAGATCGATACTCCCCGGGCCGCCTTTAGTATGATGTCATTGCTCTGCGGTCAAACGAGGGTGGTCACCCTTATCGGACAAAGGAAAGGAGAAATGTCATGAACAATATGCTTAGTAAACTGATTCTTGTTTTGACTGTTTTTGGAGCAACGGCATTTGGTCATGATAGAACGAACGTAGATGACATCAGTGTTCTTTTTGGTGGCGAACCGGAACCCATGGTCAATGACGAGCGCCAAGTCCTTCGTTGGAAATTTACTGACGTCGATACCAATGAAATCATCACGGACCTGGAAACACTAGAGGCCGTCGTTACATTTGCGGGCAAGGAAGCCGGGACATTTACTGCGAGGGGCTCGCGTCGCGATCCCGGTGTCTATAAAACCACCCACATATTCACAATGCCTGGGGAAGGAGAAGTGACTTTAAGCTTTAAGCGGGAAGGCAATGATAAAATTTATACGGTTACTTTCTCGTTTAGTGTGATGTCAAGAAAAGAACTTGAAATACCGAGGTAGTTTATTCGTGTCCCCAAGCCTATACACGTCAATATCAATCTCCGGATGAGCGGCCAGCGAAAATTCTGAAATCAAGCGATAAAAGTGGCCGCTTTCCGCCCGGAAGCGGACATTAGGCTAGAATTAGTCCAAAGGTCCGCTAACGACACAAGGGTTTTACCCCGTTACCACGGACGGTTGAGTTAAGTCGACTTTTTCTGTTTGAGTGCTTCCAACTTTCTCCGTCTCCTCGGATTGTAGAAGCACTCGATGTAATCAAGATATCAGCACTTTGCAGATGAAATGACAGCTATTCTTTCGTACCGCAATAGCACGTAGAATCGCCTGTTCGTCGGCGCAGATATCTATGAAAAGACTGCCTCTTATTCTTGTTCGTAAACCAACGAAAACAATCACTTAAGAGCACTAAAATTGGCCGATAAGAGGCAAGAAAATAGAATGTAAATGATTGATTATAAAGAAAAAGTTAGTGTTTTGTTTGTGTGCATGGGCAACATCTGCCGCTCGCCGACGGCGGAGGGCGTGTTTCGCAAGCATGTCAGTGATGCTGGTCTTGATGCTGATATACAGACGGACTCTGCAGGCACGCACGCCTATCACAGCGGTGAGCCAGCTGACCGTCGCGCTCATGCCGCGGCTTTAAGGCGTGGCTTTTCCCTGGAGGGCATTAGTGCCCGCAGGGTCACGGAAGAAGACTTCGAAAACTTTGACTATATCCTGGCGATGGATCAGGACAATCTCCTGGTGTTACAGGAGAGGGCGCCGGACGAGCTGCGCAGCAAAGTCAGACTGTTTCTTGAATTCGCCGAATCGCGGCACGAAAACGAAGTGCCTGATCCGTACTATGGTGGCGCAGCCGGATTCGAGCGCGTGCTTGATCTTGTGGAAGAAGCGTCTCAAGGCCTCCTTGAGACGCTCCGTAAGCGAATTTAGAAAACGCCTGACGGCTTTATCGGTCCGACATTTCCTCGTCGCTGGAATCTGTACTCTCTGTCGGAGCATCCGGCTCCCAGGGAAGTAATCTGCCCTTCGGCTGATCTTCACCATCGTCCTCCGTAACCATCTTCTCGCGTGGTATCGGCACTGTTTTTTCAGCAGGTTTTGCAGCCTCGACAGCGGCTGAGTCTGCCGGTTCGGCGGGTGCAGAATCTTCTTGCGGTATTTTCACTGTTTTTTCAACGTTTTTTTCGGCCTCTACAGCGGCTGAGTCTGCCGGTTCGGCGGGTGCAGAATCTTCTTGCGGTATTTTCACTGTTTTTTCAACGTTTTTTTCGGCCTCGACGGCGGCCGAGCCTGCTTCCAACGCAGCTTTCAGGTCCCCCCGCGACATCGTCATTGTTTTCTCAACAGAATTTTCAGCCTCGAGCGCAGCCGATCCTGCGCGCTCTGCGGGTTCTGCATCCTCTCGCCGTATCGGTACTGTTTTCTCAACGGGTTCTGCAGCTTCGGCGGCAGGCGAGTCTGCCTCCTCCGCTGGTTTTGATTCATCCTGCGACAGATTGAGCGCCGGCAGCTCCGGTTGCGTGTCCTCATACCCAGGCGACCCGGGAAGCAGTACGGGTTTCGTCGACTCTACCTTTGCTTGCTCAGCCGGTGCCGTCTTTGGTGCCGACTGCTGCTTCGCTTTTTCTTCCTGAACCGGTGTCTCTGTTGGTTTCGATTCCCGCTCAACTTTTTCTTCCTGAGCCGGAACCTCCACCACTGCACCGGCCTCGACGGTTGCCTGTGGATTGTCGGCCCTGGTCTCTGCAGTCTCCGCCGAATCGGGCGCACGGCGCCTGCGACGGCCACCACGGCTTCTGCGTCTGCTGCTTGACTTGCGGCTGTCACCGCGATTGTCGTCTTGTTGGTCGCCCCGCGGCTCCTGTGCAGGTCTGCTTTGCTGGTTCGAACGCTCACTGGCACCCGTACTTTTTCTCCTGCCTTCCGCGTCTTTCGCAGTGTCGCTCCTGGCACGCTTGCTCGACGATTTCTTCGAGCGTTGCGCACCGCGATTGTCACCGGGGCGCTGCCCTTCGGTTTTTTGTCGGTGTCTTTGTCCACCCCGCCTTCGACTGTCGGTTTTGCCTCGGGCCTTTCTCTGATCGCTACGCCGGGTTTGACTTTTCCTCTTTTCCTTCGCCGACGAGCCACCGAAAATCGCAAACAACTTCGCCCAGAAACCGGGTCCCTTTTTCCTGGGTTTCTTGCGTGGCGGTGCGGGAGCGATTGGAGTGATTGTCGCTACGGCCGCAGGTTCAATTGGTTTTTGTTCCTGCATCGCCGACGATAATTCATCCTCATCCGGCAGGTCGGCCAGTGTGTAGCTCAAGCCCGTATTTTCCGGCAAATCGACCTGGTCATCCCGAACCCTGCGAATCTCGTAGTGCGGCGTTTCGAGCATGGTATTGGCCACCATGATCACCTGGGTGTCATGTCTCGATTCAACACTCCGCACCCAGTCACGTTTTTCGTTGAGCAAATAGGTGGCAACCTCCACCGGCAATTGAGCGATCACTTTGGCGGTACGTTCCTTGCGGGCTTCTTCGCCAATAATTCGCAGAATGGCGAGTGCCAGAGACTCAACACTGCGAATGTTGCCGATGCCCGAACAACGCGGGCACACCAGGTGGCTCGACTCTCCGAGCGAAGGGCGCAAACGCTGCCGCGACATCTCCAGCAGTCCGAAGCGACTGATCTTGCCAATTTGTACGCGCGCACGATCCTGCCGCACCGCCTCGCGAAGGCGATTCTCAACCTCGCGCTGATTTCGCTGCGGCCCCATGTCGATAAAATCGATGACGACCAGGCCGCCAAGATCGCGCAGTCGCAACTGGCGGGCAATCTCGTCTGCCGATTCCAAATTCGTATTGAGCGCCGTTGCCTCGATATCACTGCCCTTGGTTGCACGGGCAGAGTTAATATCGATCGAGACGAGCGCTTCAGTATGGTCAATGACGATACTGCCGCCGGATGGCAGGGTTACCGCATGCGCGAATGCCGATTCGATCTGCGATTCGATCTGATAGCGCGTAAACAGAGGAACCAGATCCGAATAAAACTTCAACTTTTTCAGATTGTGCGGCATGACCTGTTCGACGAATTCCCGCGCTTCTTCGTAGGTCGCTTCGTTGTCGATCAGGATCTCACCGATATCGTTGGTCAGATAGTCGCGCAGCGCCCGAATAATCGCATTGCTCTCGCGATAAATCAGAAACGGCGATTGCCGGCCGACTACGACTTTCTTGATGGCTTCCCAGACGGCAAGGAGATTTTCGAGATCCCATTCGAGTTCTTCGGCACTGCGATCAATGCCTGCCGTCCGCAGGATTACGCTCATTCCCTTGGGAACATCGACCTCATGCAGTGATTTGCGTGCCAGGTCCCGGTCTTCGCCGACAATTCTTCTCGACACTCCACCGGACTGGGACTTGTTGGGCTTCAGTACGATGAATCGTCCTGCCAGGCTGACGAAGGTGGTCAACGCCGCACCCTTGTTGCCGCGCTCTTCTTTATCTATCTGGACAACAATGTCCTGACCTTCATTCAGGACATTCTTGATAATCGGCTTGCTGCCGGGTTCGACCTCAGAAACAAAGTACTCGCTGGAGATTTCCTTCAGGGGCAGAAATCCGTGTCGCTCACCGCCGTAATTGATGAACGCGGCTTCGAGGCTGGGCTCGATGCGCGTGATTTGTCCTTTGTAGATGTTGGCTTTTTTACGTTCGCCGGACGGTAGTTCGATGTTGAGGTCGTAAAGGAGCTGGCCATCGACCATTGCCATTCGCAACTCCTCTTCCTGAGTTGCGTTGATTAACATTCTTTTCATAATGCCCTGCTCTTGTGATGATGCGGGGCAGCGGGCAGGACAGGCCGAATGAGGGCGATACGGAAGGGCAGGGAACGGCCATCAGAGGCAGCAGGTAGTCATTACCTGCGCCTGGCCTGGCAAACTTCAAACGGACCAGATTTTGGGATATCAGGTCCCGCAGAAAATTAATCATCAAAACCCTGCGGCTCTACCGCGTCGGCGCTCGCCGGATTACCGTGCTGCTGCCGTGGATCCTGGCCTTGCCAAGGGCTAAGGCCAGAAATGAATTAAACTTTGCTCGTCGATCGGGAGTTGCCGGTCTGGAGCTCTAACAGAACGTGCGACAGGGAAACAAATCCAAATGTCGTCACGGGCAGCTAATATAACACAGCATCGGGGTTGGGCAATGCCTAACAAGTCATTGAGTGGACTAAAATTAAGTCACTTTTCATGAACAGAAGCGCAGGCGCCGCAGAAGGCACCCGGCAGACCGGGGTGCGCAAAATTCTCGTTGATGACGAGCAGGCCGGGCAGCGGATCGACAACTTCCTGCGCCGGCAACTGCCAGGTCTCCCGAAAGGACGCCTGTACCGGATTCTTCGCCGTGGCGAGGTGCGGGTAAATGGCGGCCGGGTGCGTGCCGCGTACAAGCTGGTCTCTGGCGACGAAGTCAGGATCCCGCCAGCCAGGATTAATATTGGTCCGGCTGCGCCGGCGGCTGGCAAGGTCGCAGACCTGGAGCGGCATGTGCTGTTTGAGGACAAGCGTCTGCTCGTCATCAATAAGCCCAGCGGCCTTGCAGTGCATGGCGGTAGCGGTGTAAGTCACGGCGTAATCGAGTTATTGCGGGCGGCACGGCCCGAATTGCGTGATCTTTCGCTGGTACATCGCCTGGATCGCGAAACCTCAGGCTGCCTGGTCCTGGCCAAGCGGCGCAGCGCGCTGCGGGAACTGCATCAAAAATTTCGCGATGGAACGGTCGCCAAGAACTATCTGGCGCTGGTGATCGGCGATTGGCAGCTAGGTGACCAATTGGTCGACGCGCCGCTCCTGGTCGAGCACCGGAAACATGGGGAACGGCACGTGGTTGTGAGCGGGGCCGGAAAACCGGCACAAACGAAGATGCGCCTGTCCCGGACCTTCGGCAAATACAGCCTGCTGCAGTGCCAGCCGCTGACGGGACGCACGCACCAGATTCGTGTGCATGCGCTCCACCTGGGCCACCCGGTGGCCGGGGACGAACGTTACGGGGATCCGGAGGCAAACGCCGCCGCCCGCAAACTCGGCCTGAAGCGGTTGTTCCTGCACGCGCAGTCCATTTCGTTTCCGGATGACAGTGGCAATGATCTGCATTTCACGGCGCCGCTGGCGGATGATCTGGAGCGGTTCCTGGATCGTGGCCTCAGCCGGAAAAGGAATCGCGGCTGAAGCCGCGATGCCTTTCTCGAGCTAGGGTATTAGATAACCCAGCTCCAGCAGCCGACCAGAGAGCCAGATCATCGGCATGCCGATAAGTGCGGTCGGATCGTCCGTTGCCACGGACTCAAACAGGACAAAGCCGGCGCCTTCAATCTTGAAACTTCCTGCGCAGTCGTAGGGCTGGTCATGTTTAAGATAAGCATCGGCCAGTCGCCGGTCGAAGGTTCGAAAGCGGACAACGGTCTTGTCCACATGTTCGTATCGTCGTTTGCCGATCGGGTCGACAACACAAACCGCCGTCAGAAATTGCACTGATTTTCCGGAAGATCGCAACAGCTGTTCTACTGCCTTTTGGTGATCGCCGGGTTTTCCAAGGACCTGACCATCAAGCACGGCGAGCTGGTCAGCGCCGATAATGAGGGCCTTGCGATAAACGGTGGCAACTGTTTCTGCCTTTTTGCGCGCAAGAAACGCCACAAGTTCCGACGGGTCATCAATATCGACTGATTCGTCGATACTCGGTGATACGGACTCGTAATCGTCGAGGAAGCGATTGAGCAGGTGCTGCCGGTAAACTGACGATGACGCCAGCACGATCGTGGCAGCCGAAGGATTTTGCATAGGTATCAGTATGTTGGGTTCATTCTTTAGTTTAACCTCAAAGCCCCCGTTATTTCGCCAGGTGCAGCGGCCTGGTTTGCCCGGGCTCTTTGACAGTGGCCGGTGACGTCCTTATCATGCGCCCGCCATGGCCAATCCACTGCTAGATCGCGTGCTACCGGAGGATTTGGCGAAACGCGGTCAAGTATTTGAATTTGAAGGGAAAGTTGAAGATTTTCGGCGGCTGATCGAGATTGTGGAGGCGGATCTCAAGTCGGTTGCTGCGCAAAACCGCCCACGCGAATGGCGGGCTGCGCCGGTAAACATTAGACTCGGATTCAGCTGGGCGGATGCCCGGCGGGAATGTCCGGCGCTGGAGGGCGAGATTTCAACGGATATTGTGGCGGTGTGTCAGCGCTGCCTCGAGCCGTTCGAGCTGCCGCTCAGGACGACGTTGAAGATGCTGCTCCTGAAGTCAGCGGACGCAACGATGCTGCAGGATGAGTTTGAAATCTGGGAGGTCGATGGAGACGAGATCCGGCCCCTTGATATAGTAGAAGAAGCACTGATCATGGCATTGCCATTATCCGCAGTGCACCAGTCACGGGACCTGTGCGGGCCTTTAGCTGATAATGTAACGGACGAAAACAAAGAGACCGTGACCCCGTTTGCTGATCTCAGGTCACGAATGAACAAATCGAATTAGTGAGTGCCGGACTTGCCCGGCTGTGAAAATGAATCAATGATGGCCGGCCAGCGCTGTCGAATATTTGGAGAGAAAGATGGCTGTTCAAAAAAGTCGAAGAACCCCCTCAACGCGCGGCATGCGGCGATCCCACGACAAACTTAGCGGTCCATCGCTGTCGGTCGATCCCACCTCGGGAGAAACGCACCTGAGACATCGCGTATCGCCGGACGGTTTTTACCGCGGCAACCAGGTCGTCGTACAGCCCGAAGAAGACGACGAAGAGTAGACGTTATTCAGGCTCAGGTCCGGCGTTCGTAATAGTAGAGTGCCCTGACCCGACGCTCCAGTGCGAACCAGTTCCGTAATTTCACTCGATGCCATGAGCGGCGACCTCGGCGCCGAGGTTGTCGTGCGTGCAGCGAATGCGTGTCTAGGACGGCACCCCAATCTCGAATTAATCCTGGTCGGCGATGAAGCCGAGCTGCAGGGCCATGTCACGCGCATTGTCGGTAAGGAGA
>Ga0114948_10000860_pt1 | contig 12528 bp, 10 predicted proteins | sample CR04metaG_FD_83877 | JGI IMG/M metagenome (GOLD analysis project Ga0114948, IMG submission 83877) | Deep subsurface microbial communities from Mariana Trench to uncover new lineages of life (NeLLi) - CR04 metaG | ecosystem: Environmental > Aquatic > Marine > Ocean trench > Sediment | place...
ACCGCGAGTTTCATCGACCGGGCCGCGACCCAACCGATTCGCGAGGATAGAATCCAACTTTCCGACAGCTTCATGCGGCGCGTCGTTCCGCAGATCCTCGATCAGACCCCCGAACTCGAAGACAAGGGCGACCTGCTCGAGAACTACCTCAGCATCAACGGCAAACTACGCCAGGCCAACGCGGACACGCTCAAACGCCTGGCGAAGGCGTCGCCGCCGGAGTTCCGCTGGGACAAGAGATTCGTACCGATGCGCAACGGTAAGGTCATGTCCGCCTTCGCGGACCGGCGCACCTACACCTACAACGGCCAGACGGTTGATCAGCAAGACCATCTTGGCTTCGACCTAGCCTCCACGTCGCACGCCGAGATCCAGGCTTCCAACGACGGCGTCGTCGTGCAGGCGGGCTACTTCGGCATCTACGGCTATTGCGTGGTAATCGATCATGGTTACGGGCTGCTGAGTCTGTACGGGCACCTGTCGAGCATCGCGGTCGAAGAGGGACAAGCGGTCGAACGCTACGAAACGCTCGGACGCTCCGGAGACACAGGGCTTGCCGGTGGGGACCATCTGCACTTCACAATCTTGCTGCATGGCCTCCCGGTCAACCCGAAGGAATGGTGGGACGCTCATTGGATCCACGACCGTCTGAAGCTCAAGCTCGGAGCCGCCCTACCGTTCGAGCGTTGATCCTCCCGTCGTGAAGAAACGCGCCGAAAGTTTTTTTCGAGAACTCCAGGATGAGATCTGCTCGACGCTTGAAACCGTTGACGGACGAGGCAAGTTCGTCGAGGATACGTGGGACTACGCGCCCGGCGGCGGAACCGGGGACGGCGGCGGCCGCTCGCGCGTGCTGACCGGCGGGGCGGTGTTTGAAAAAGGGGGCGTCAACGTCTCCTCGCTCCACGGAGAGTTGTCGCCGAAGTTGGCCGAACGTCTCGAAGTCGCCGACCGGCGATTCTTCGCCACCGGTATTTCCTTGGTTGTCCATCCCGAGAGCCCGCTGGTGCCCACCGTTCACCTGAATCTGCGATACCTGCAACTGTTCGATGCGGACGGCGGTCCGTCCCGCGCATGGTTCGGCGGCGGGGCGGACCTGACGCCGTACTACCCCGATGACGAGGCGGCGGTCCTGTTCCATCAAGCGATGAAGGACGCCTGCGATGCCTACGCCGACGACGCCTACGCGCGGTTCAAGCGAGACTGCGACGAGTACTTCTATCTATCGCACCGAGGGGAAACACGCGGGATCGGCGGGATCTTCTTTGACTACCTGGAAGACGATCCCGAGCGCACGTTCGAACTCGTGCGCCGCGTAGGCGCCTCGTTCAACCACGTCTACCCCGAAATCGTCGACGGCCGCAAGGCGCGAACGTGGACCGAATTGCAGCGTGAGTGGCAGTTGCACCGTCGCGGGCGCTACGTCGAGTTCAATCTGATTCACGACCGCGGCACGCTGTTCGGACTCGAAACAAAAGGACGAACCGAGAGCATCCTGATGTCGCTGCCCCCGCTCGTGCGCTGGACCTATGGCCACCGGCCCGAGCCCGGAAGCCCGGAAGCCCGGTTACTCGAGTTGTTGCAGACGCCCCGCGATTGGCTGTAACTAACGCCGCGGTCCAGCCGTTTCCGTCCTGTCGCCGCGCAGCTCGAAATTGCTCCAGTGAAAAACACGCTCGCCGGCGCGGATCCTCAAGTCATAGCGACCTTCGAGCAACAGGATTGATTGGCCCAACTCGGCGCTGGCGACCCAGCGGTTGCGGCCCGGTAGGAAAACCGTCACGCGACCCCGGTCCGCCCGGGTCGCCTCGCGGAAGATCGTTCTCAGGCTGTTGCGCAACCCGACCCGATTGTCGGCCGCATGGTAGGTTCCCACGCATTCGAGATCCGTCCCGCCGTGCTTGGGCTGGTCGAGCCCGACGATGTGGATTCGGTCGGCGCGGCCGCGTTTGATCAAACGTGCCGCGGCATCGCACGGATCGCCCGAGCACGAATCGGTTCCGCCGGTGATCACGACCACGGTTGAACGTCCGTTGATCGGCAGGTCGGAGGCCGCCTTCTGCAGACTGTAGGCGATCGGAGCGAACCCCGACGGTCGGATCAACTCAAACATTTGCTCCACGCCACTCCTGTTCAATGAAGCCAGCGGCATCAGTAGCGTGGAGTCCTGGCAATTGTTCTGGCTTCGTGGCGCGATTCCCCACACACGTACGCCGACGTCGATCCGTTCGTCGTCGAGGATGTCGATCGTGTCGAGGAGGACCTGACGCACCAAATCCATCTTCGAACGGCTACCCATCGCGCTGCGCATCTCGAGCGAACTGTCGAGCAGGATCAACACGCTCGATCGTTCGATCCGATCGCGGATGCGGCGTGGCGGCCGAATCGTCAGCGTCGCGGTGTGAAACGGCAGATCGACGTTGATTTCGGTCCGGCCGTCGACGACACGATCGAGTAACCACTTTTCCGCGCGGATTGACCCCTTGCGGTACGTGCAGCGGATATCGTATCGCCCGGCCGGGACGTCGAGGACGCTTCCACTCCGTAGCGTCGCCAGCGGTGTTCCCGCCTGCCCGGCGGCGTAGACGTTGAACCACGCTTCGCGCAGCGGGTTGCCGTCGTGTCGAATGTTGACGCGCATCTCGGCGCTGGCTTCCTCGACGACTTCGATCGTCTCGCGGGTACTGTCCTCGACCACGACGTCGCGGACCCAGCGTTCGAGCGGCGTCACGCCGAAGCCGTGGTGGGACACGCGGATGTCGTAGATGCCGGCGGGAAGCTCGACCGGCTGGCCGGATCGCCCGCCCGCGAATGGTTGCGGGTCGCCGGACCGGTAAACCTCCCACTCGCCCTCGGTGGACGAGACGGGGATTCCGCGGTGGGTCAGCGACACACGGAGACTCGCGGAGGCGACCCCGATATCGACCGTCTCCACGTGTTCATCGATGATGAGGTAGTCGTTAAGCCAGGCTGATTGCAATGCCCGCGGGTCTCGGTACAGCACCTCGATGTCGTAGCGTCCAGCGCGCAACGTCAACCTCTCTCCGGGACGGCGTGACGCCAACGGGGTGCCACGCGTTCCTGCGATGTATACGTTGTAACTGCCGCTGTGTACGTGGATCGGCGTGCCGCCGGCCGTGATCTCGACCGTCAAATGTGCAGGTACGATGGAGAAGTTCTCCTCGTGGGTCACGTTGCCGGTCAGCGTGAACGACTCCAGCACGCGTTCCTCGACGATCGTGTCGTTGACGTAGCGAATCACGATGTCGTAGGTGCCCTCCTCGACGCGGACCGGTCGTGCGGCGGTGGCCCAGGCAAGGTAGCGTTCGCGTTTGTTTTCTTCGTAAACGTAGAAGCGGCCCTGCGACGGGTCGGGAAGCGGTTCGCCGTTGTTGGTGAAGACGACCGTCAACGTTGCGGTCGCCGCAACAGCGGGCGCGGCAGGCAGCCACGAGACCCACAACGCCGCAAAAATGAACGCACGTAATTTCGACATGAGTGCCGCGGCTCCTCCGCCGACGCATTCTACACGCCGAGGGCTCCTCCGGATCCCGACGAGCTTATCGCCGGGCCATTTAGGTCGTCCCATGCCAGGACTTGACCCCTCAGTCCTCAGTGACCCTTCAGTCTGTTAGAGTCGCCGCTCGAACTTTCGCACCGGGGCCAGGATGGAACACACTCCACTCATTCAAAACGATGCCGTGGTTTTCGGCATCCTCATCGCGATCCTCGGTTTCGTGTTCTGGGGCACCAGCCGGCGTGGCGGTTTCTGGAAGAAATTCTATGGGATCGTCCCATCCCTGCTCGTGTGTTACTTCCTGCCCTCGTTGCTCTCGACGCTCGGGATTATTTCGGGCGATCAATCGCAACTGTACACGGTTGCGAAGAACTACCTGTTGCCCACGGCCCTCGTGTTGCTGACCCTCAGCATCGATTTTCAGTCCATCAAGAACCTCGGGCCCAAGGCGATGATCATGTTCCTGACCGGAACGGTGGGGATCATCCTCGGGGGTCCGGTCGCGGTGCTGCTCTTCTCCTACATCAGCCCCGATGTCCTGGGCGGTGCGGGGCCTGACGAGGTGTGGCGCGGCCTGGCCACCGTGGCAGGGAGTTGGATCGGTGGCGGAGCGAACCAGACCGCCATGAAAGAGGTTTTCGAGGTCGGGGACAACCTGTTCTCGGCGATGGTCACGGTCGACGTGATCGTGGCCAACGTGTGGATGGCCTGTCTTCTGTTCGCCGCCGGTCGCGCTAAGAAGATCGACGCCTGGAACGGGGCCGACGATTCGGCGATCGATAGGCTCAAAGAACGCGTGTCGACCTACCAGACGCAGATCGCCAAGATGCCGACGCTTGCCGACACGATGATGTTGCTCGCGGTCGGGTTCTCCGTGACGGCTCTGGCCCATCTCGGCGGCGATTTTCTTGGGCCATGGATCGGCGAGAACATGCCGGGGCTCAAACCGTACTCGCTGGGTAGCACGTTTTTCTGGTTGGTGGTGCTGGCCACGACGGGTGGGCTTTTACTGTCGCTGACACGCGTGCGCAGGATGGAGGGCGTGGGCGCGTCGCGCGTGGGATCGGTGTTCATCTACATCCTGGTCGCGACGATCGGCATGAAGATGGACTTGATGGCGATATTCGAAAATCCGGGGCTGTTCCTGATCGGCGGTGTCTGGATCCTGTTCCACGCTTTGTTGCTGATCGTCGTGGCAAGGTTGATCAAGGCGCCGGTGTTCTTCCTCGCGGTGGGTAGCCAGGCCAATGTCGGCGGTGCGGCGTCCGCGCCGATCGTCGCGGCAGCATTTCATCCTTCACTCGCGCCGGTCGGCGTGTTGCTCGCCGTCCTCGGTTACGCTCTCGGCACCTACGGCGCGTGGATTTGCGGCAACCTGATGCGCGTGGTTTCAGGCGGCTAGCGGCCATTAGACTGAGTTCGCGCGTTTTCTCCGCGACTCGATGTGGAGGGCCAGGGCCACGCCTGCAATCACCGTCACGGACCCTAGCAGGATGCGTGAGGTCAACTTCTCGCCGCGCAACGTCCCGATCGTGACGGCGATCAATGGGATCAGGTAGGCGATCAGCGCCAACCGCTTGGCTGGCAGGTGCGCCAGCAGCCAGTAGTACAGGGTGAACGTGACGGCCGAGCCGATCACCGCGAGATACAACAGCGCGCCGATCGCGGGCCCGTCCCACGTGTACGCCCGCCCGCGTTCGAAAACCAGCGCGACGAGACCCATCGCCGCGCCGGCCATGATCATCGGCACCGCGGTCAGTGACAACGGGTGGATCGATCCGCCCCAACGTTTGACGCAGACCGTCGCAATCGCTGCGGCGGCAGGGGAGCCCAACATTACGACTGAGGCGACGAACACGTGGCGACCGCCGAGCATGCCGAAGTCCGCGGAGAAGATCGTAGCGACGCCGGCGAACCCGAGCACCATGCCGAAACCCTCTCCAGCGGTCAGCCGTTCACCCGGGAGTGCGAGGTGCGCGATCAGACCGACGAACAGCGGGTAGGTGGCGAAGAGCACGGCGGCCAACCCCGAAGGTATCCATTGCTCAGCCCAATAGACGATCCCGTAGGACAGGGCAAAGGCAAAGCCCGCATTGATCCACCAGAGAGTCTTTTCGTATTTCTTCCGGCCCAGCTGGACTCCGCGCGCCCGTGCGATCGCCCACAGGAGCGCCCCGGCCAGTAGGAACCGGATCGCCACGCCACCGAGAGGTGGGATTCTTTCGAGTCCGACCTGGATCGCCGACCAGGTCGTGCCCCAGATCACGATGAGCAACACATAGGCGGCGATCATCCACGCGGTGCTTGGGCGGGTCATCGGCCGGTCTCTACCCCTCTTCGCTCAAGCCCAGCCGCTCGCGTCCGTAGCTGCCCTGGTCCTGCACTTGGAGGCACCAATCGCGGTGGTCCAGGTACCAGCGAACGGTCGCCTCCAGTCCGGAATCGAGGTCGTGATTCGGTTTCCAGCCCAGCTCCTCGCGGATCCGCGTCGCATCGATGGCGTAGCGGCGATCGTGCCCCTTACGGTCTTCGACGAACGTTTTGAGTTGTGCGTAGGTCTCGGTGCCGGCCTGGGCCAGTGCACGGTTGTCGGCGGCCGGGTGGAAGCGTTCCAGCACCGAGCACAGCGTGTCGACCAGCTCGAGATTGGTCCGCTCGTTGCTGCCACCGATGTTGTAGTGCCGTCCCGGCTTGCCCTTGGCCAGCACCAGCAGAATTCCCTCGCAGTGGTCCTCGACGTAGAGCCAGTCGCGGATGTTCATCCCGTCGCCGTAGATCGGCAATTCGCGTCCATCCAGCGCATTCAGGATCATCAGTGGGATCAGCTTCTCCGGGAACTGGTACGGGCCGTAATTGTTCGAACAGTTGGTGATCAACACCGGCAAATCGAACGTATGGTGGTACGCGCACACGAGATGGTCCGCGGACGCTTTCGAGGCCGCGTACGGCGAGTTGGGGGCGTAGGGCGTGGTCTCGGAGAACAGCCCGCCCGCACCGAGACTACCGTAAACCTCGTCGGTCGAGATGTGCAGAAAACGGAAGCGTTCCCGAGCGGCACCCTCGAGCAGGTCGTAGTGCCGCCGGGCCGCGTCCAGCAGCACGAACGTCCCCACGATGTTGGTTTCGATGAACGGTCGCGGCGAATCGATCGAACGATCGACGTGGCTCTCGGCGGCAAAGTTGACGATGCTCTCCACGTCGTGTTCCTGCAGCAACCGCGCGACCAGTGTCTCGTCGGCGATGTCACCGTGGACGAATGTGAAGCGCGCATCCTCGCGAACGTCGTTCAGCGATTCAAGGCATCCGGCGTAGGTCAGCTTGTCCAGCACGACGACCGCATGGTCGGTGTTCTTCAGGACGTGACGGACGTAATTCGAGCCTATGAACCCGGCACCACCGGTGATCAACATCGTGCCCATGCGTGAGTCTCCCTCGTGGAACGAATCGTTCGCCCCACGGCATGCTTGCTCGTCGTTGAGGTTTAGACGGCGTCATCGAGCAGGGCCTCGATCTCTTTCTTCAAGTAGTCCTTTCCGTCGAGCTCCCTGCCGACATGCACGTGCCGCACCACGCCTTCGCGATCGATCACCACCAGGTGCGGGATCACCATCACTTTGAAGGCCTTGGAAATCGTGCTGTCGCGGTCCGTCGAAACGGGAAACTCCAGATTCTCTTCGCGCATGAACTCCTTGATGACTTCATCGGACTCCATACGGTTGACGGTCCAGAGTGCGACCTGGTCGTCGGCGAACTCGTTCACGGTGTCGATCACCTGCGGAAGATCGACGATGCACGCATGGCACCAGGTGGCCCAGAAGTCGAGCACGACGACGCGCCCCTGCAGATCGGCGAGAGCGAAGTGTTCACCGCCCAGCGGCGACAGGTCCACCACGGGAGCCGGGAAGGTGTCGCTACGGCCGGGATCCGTTTCCCCGGCGCTTGCCATCGCAAACGGTAGCGCGAGGATCGCAACGATCCGCATCCACCGAGAGAATTCGTGACCAGACGTCATTCCTGCCTCCGTGACCCTGTGAGGTCGACCCCAGCCAGTGTATTCGGCTGCGCGCTACTTACCAACCGGACCCGGAGTTGGCATTCCCCCTACGGGTCATCTTGACGTCAAAAAGATCAAAGCCCGCGCCTGGCGGGAATGCCTGGCGCGGGCTCTGGTGAGGGGTTTGGCGAAATCGTCTTCTAGTTGGACTCGACGATACGGATCGCGCCACTACCGGAATCGAGCCTCACTCGCGCACTCCCGTCGCCGACCGTGAATTCGACCTCGTCGTCGTCTTCGCGCCGCATGTTCTTGACGTTCGCGAGGTTGACCCTCACGCCGCCCGAGCCCGATTCGGCCTGAACCTCGCAACCGGCCGTCGCGGGGAGGGCCAACGTGATGCCACCGCTGCCCGTATCGATGTCGAAGTCACCGCGGCCCATTTCGGCGAACGAGAAACCGACCGCACCGCTACCGGTGTCGATCATTGCGCTCTCGGCGCGGATGCCACTGCCGTCAACGTCGCCGCTGCCGGTATCGATGTTGAACTCGTCGCCGGAAACGTCGGTCAACGAGACGTCGCCGCTGCCAGTGTCGATCGATACATCACCGGCCGCAGCCACATCGACCAGTGTGACGTCGCCGCTGCCGGTATCGATGAGCACGTCGTCGCACTGGACGCCGCTGACATCGACATCGCCGCTACCGGTATCAATGTTGACGTCACCGCGCACCTCGACCACGCTCACGTCGCCGCTGCCGGTGTCGACCAGCAGGTCGCCATCGAGCGAAACGACCGAGACCTTGCCATAGTGGCTGTCGAGGTTGAGGTCGCCTGCAACGTCCTTCGCGACAACCGCCCCGGCGCCCTGCCGCAGGTTCAAGCGACCGCCCTCCGGAACTCGGATCTCGACATCGGCCCAGATTTCCAGACCGCTCCCGCGACTGCTGACCTTGACCTGCGAACGGCCCAACAGAGCGCCGAGCCAACTGTCGCTATCGCTCATCCGGAAGCTGATCTCGTGCTCCGCGCCCAACGCCGGGTAGACATATTTCCTCGATTTCGGAAAGACTACCGTCAACGAGTTGCGGCTGGTTTCGATGCGAACTTCCTCGCGCGAGGCGTCGTCGCCCTGAACGTCGACGATCACTTCGAAACCGGACCCGTCGTGGCCGGTCACGCGAATCTCGCCGATCAGGTTCGTGACGGTCAGCGAGTTCGTGGCGAAGCTCTTGGTTTCCGAAAAACCGGCCGCGTTCGCGGTCCCGGCCAACGCGGCCACACAGCACACCGCACCGGCGCAGAGAACGCCACAGACAACCTTCATGATTGTTCCACGCATAAGCACCTCAGAATGTTCGAGCGATACGGATTGGGTTGCCCCCCCCTTGCGCTCATAGAAACGCTCTATTCGAAGAAATGGTTGCATGAACGGCTCCGATTTTGGAAAGCGTTCCGACCGACCCTGCTAGCATGGCCGTTCCGGCAATTTTTGTGGTGGAAGGAATCGTTGCTCAACTGGGTCGAGATCGACGCAACGGCGTTGCGGCACAACCTCCAGGGTTTTCGCCAGGCGGTTGGCTCGCGGGTCGCCCTCGGCGCTGTGGTCAAGTCCAACGCTTACGGCCACGGGATGCTCGAAACCGCGCGCATCGCCGTTGCGGCGAAGGCGGAGTGGCTCTGCGTCAACAACCTTGACGAGGCACTTGCGTTGCGCGGGGCGGGCCACCAGGAAAAGATCCTCATCATGGGTTATGTCCCGTTGGACGGTCTCGAGGACGTGGTGCGTCACGGGCTGCGCCCGGTGGTGTATCACCTCGAGACGGTCGAACGCCTGGACACGCTCGGGAGGCAAACGGACACACGGGTTCCGCTCCACCTGAAGATCGAAACCGGAACGCACCGGCAGGGAATCCTCGAACGAGACGTTCCGGCCTTCGCGGACACGATTCGCAATGCAAAGGGCGTCGTGCTCGAAGGGCTCAGCACGCACTTCGCCAATATCGAGGACACCACCAACCACGAGTATGCCGAACGTCAGATCGAGACGTTCGATCGCGTGACGGAGGCGTTTCGCCAAGCCGGCTGTCCGGCGACGATGCGCCATTCGGCGTGTTCGGCTGCTGCATTGCTGTTCGCCCGGACGCACCTCGATCTTGCGCGGCTCGGTATCGCGATGTACGGCCTGTGGCCCTCGAGGGAAACCTACCTGTCCTGCATCGAACGCGGGAGGATCGAGATCGATTTGCGGCCGGTGCTGACGTGGAAGACGCGCATCGCGCAGGTCAAGGATGTCGCCGAAGGCGCCCTGGTCGGTTACGGTTGTACGTGGAAGGCAACGCGCCCGTCGAGCATCGCCGTGCTGCCGGTAGGCTACGCCGAGGGCTACGACCGCGGGCTGTCGGGTGTGGCGCATGTACTGGTCCGCGGGCGGCGAGCTCCGATCCGCGGGAGGATCTGCATGAACATCTGTCTCGCCGATGTGACCGATATCCCCGGCGCGAGTCTCGAGGACGAAGTCGTGTTGCTGGGTTCCCAGGGCGACGAGACGATCACGGCGGAACAACTGGCGACCTGGGCCGGCACGATCAGCTACGAAATCGTGGCTCGCATCCATCCCGGGCTTTCCCGGGTCGTGCTCGAAGTGGAGGCTTGATTTACGCCGACCCTAGTGGTTAGATTCGTCGGTGGGTTGACGGCCCTAGTCCAATGAAACACAAACCGATCAGGCTCGACTGGGACGAACTCGAGGTTGCATTCACCAACCATGACGAGGAAATCGTCTATTACCTCGACCTCGTCACCGGCAAGGTGATCATCGACGGCGAAGGTGAGGACGACGACTTCGACGACGAGGAGGACTTCTCTCCGAACAGCCTTGTCGCCGCGGGCCAATCCACCGTTCGTGACGACAGCACTCGGGCCTACGTCAAGCCGATGGCCACCGAGATGAAACTCGAGTGGATGAACAAATTCCTCAACGAGAAGGACAACGGCCTCGACAAGGAGGCCAACGCCAGCTTGAAAAAGGCGTTCGAGTCCGACGACGCGCCCGAGGCGCTGGGCGCGTTTCTTCGTTCGGCCGACGAAGCGCGAGACGTCTGGTACCTGTACCGTTCCGACCGGCTGCATGAGTACATGCAGTCGTGGCTCGGTGAGCGTGAGATCAAACCGATCGATTCCGCTCCGTGGGCGTGACCGGCCGGCCAAAGTTTTTGTCCCGGGGCCTGGCGTCGACTTAAGGACAAGTCCCGCAGTTGCAAAGCTCGCGCAGCCGCTTGAAGGTGTAGATCCCGGTATCGTGGCGGTCTGACCACAGCACGCTGTAGCCGTAGTTGCCGACCGGATGGATCTCCAGCGCGCGAATGTCCTTGGGGATGCGTGAATCGTCGAGTACCTTCCGGCCGCTCATCTCGTCCACGCACTTGGCGCAACTGCACGCGCAACGCAACTCCATGGGGTTGTAATACGACTCATGCCCGTCGGACCAGACAATGCCGATTTCGCCGTTGGGGAACGGGGTGATCTGTCGGGGAACGGGGTGGCCGTCGCTCATTCGTCGGCGGATTCGCTGTGGTCGCAGTTCTCGCTGTCGCACAGAAATTCTCGCCCGCCCTTCTTGGTGATGCGTTCGACGAGGTAGCTGGCGCCGCACTCGGGGCACTTCCGGTCGACCGGCTTCTTCCACGTCACGAAATTGCAGTCGGGGAACGCGCTGCATCCGTAGAATAGCTTTCCGCGCTTGCTGCGCCGCTCGACGATTTTGCCGTCAGCGCATTCGGGGCAAGTCACTCCGGTTTCCTTCATCTTGACGAAACGGCATTTGGGGTAGCTCGAGCAAGCCGTGAACTCGCCGTAACGGCCCTGTTTTGCGGCTAGCTTGGAACCGCACTTCGGGCATTCCTCGTCGAGCAAGCGGTCGGCTTTGGCTTCGGCCTTGCCGTCCTTGTTGGTCGTGACCTTGCGTGTGTTCTTGCAATCCGGGTACGACGAGCAGGCCAGGAACGGGCCGTAACGCCCGCGCCGCAAAACCATGGCCTTCCCGCATTTCTCGCAGGGCTCGGCCTCGATCTCCACCTGGCTCGGCGCCGCCTTGATCTTGGCCGTCTTGGCTGCGGCCTTCATGTTCGAGGGGTCCCCGCCTTCGACATCGGCGGCAAGGTCACGCGTGTTCTTGCAGTCCGGGTAACCCGAGCAAGCCAGGAACTGGCCGAAACGGCCCCACTTGAGAACCATCATCTTGCCGCACTTGTCGCAGTTCTGGTCCGTGGGGATCGCTTCGCGCTTGACGTCGCGCATCTCCACCTTGGCGCGTTCGAGATCCTTGGTGAATTTCTCCTGAAACTCGCGCAGCGCGTCGACCCAGTGCAGTTCGCCCGCCTCGATCTTGTCGAGCAGTTCTTCCATCCGAGCGGTGTAACCAACGTCGACGATGTCGCCGAACGACGCGACCATCAATTCGTTGACCAGGAAGCCCAACTCGGTCGGGGAGAACCGGCGGTTGTCCTTGATCACATAGTCACGGTCCATGATCGTGGACAGGATCGTGGCGTACGTCGACGGACGCCCGATACCGTTCTCTTCAAGTTCCTTGACCAGCGTCGCTTCAGAAAAGCGCGTTGACGGTTGAGTGAAATGCTGCTTGGGGAGTATTTCCTCGGGCTTGAGTTCTTCACCCTCGGTCAGCTTGGGCAGCCGGCGGTCTTCGCTATCCGCATCGTCTTGGTCTCGATCGCGAGGATCCTCCGCCTTGCCTTGCTGGTAAATCGCCAGCCAACCGGCCGACTTGAGCACTGAACCGTTGGCGCGGAACGTGTATCGGCCCGCCTCGATATCGACACGCGTGACGTCGAACACCGCCGAGGACATCTGCGAGGCGATGAAGCGATTCCAGATCAGGGTGTACAGACGAAACTCGTCACGACCCAGATGGGACTTTACCCTGTCCGGCGTGAACTCGGTGGATGTGGGCCGGATCGCCTCGTGAGCTTCCTGTGCCTGTTTCGCGACCTTGTA
>Ga0114948_10000867_pt1 | contig 12453 bp, 11 predicted proteins | sample CR04metaG_FD_83877 | JGI IMG/M metagenome (GOLD analysis project Ga0114948, IMG submission 83877) | Deep subsurface microbial communities from Mariana Trench to uncover new lineages of life (NeLLi) - CR04 metaG | ecosystem: Environmental > Aquatic > Marine > Ocean trench > Sediment | place...
CAATAATTGGAATCAGGTGTGCAACGGAGGTATGATTGCCGCTTCAATTGTCATTGCGGAGGCTGAACCAGAACTTGCAGCCAGAACCATTCAAAGAGCGCTGGATGGGCTGCCATATTCTTTAATGGCGTATGGTCCTGATGGGGTTTACCCTGAAGGATCAACTTATTGGAGCTACGGAACCAGCTTTTCGGTAGTTACCATAGCTATGTTGGAAAGTGCATTTGGCACTGATTTTGGAATGGGTGAATATCCGGCATTCCAAGAAAGTGCCATGTTTAGAGTGCTGTGCCACGCTCCCTCCGGGTGGTATTATAATTTTGCTGATTGTGGTGATAAAAGAAGTCAAAACGGGGATATGACCCTAGCCTGGTTTGCTGCGAAAACCGGCAACAAAGTGTATTTTGAAAGGGAGCGGTTTCTGCGAGATCCCCAGGATATGGGTAAACTAGGAAGATTGGCAGGTGCGGGCCTGATTTGGCTGGCTCAGTATGAAGAAAAAGTGGAGCAGAGAGCCCCGACCAGTTGGAAAGGTGAAGGAGCTAATCCCATTGTCATTTTCACAGGAGGTGAAAGTGACCCTCATCAATATTATCTTGGGGCAAAAGGGGGGCGCGGCATGGTCAACCACGGCAATATGGATGGCGGCTCATTCATATTTGAATTGAATGGGGTAAGGTGGGTAGTTGATCCGGGAAATCAGCCTTACCATGAACTGGAAAAGACGGGATTCGATCTTTGGGGACGATGTCAGGAATGTGAGCGTTGGACCTTGTTGACCAAGAATAATTTTGGTCACAGTACACTAACCGTAAATGGTGAACTGCATGCAGTAGATGGCATGGTTAGTCTGATTGATTTTCAGGATGGTAAGCAACCGGAAGCAAGTTTTAATATGACACCAACATTAGCGGGTCTGGTTACTCGAGCTACCAGGAGATTTGTTAGGGAGGGCCCCAGCTCATTGTTGATTGAAGACAAACTGGAGATCAATGAGTTAACCGACATGATCACTTGGCAATTGATGACTTTGGCTGAGGTTGAGATTACCAATAGCGGAATTATTCTACACCAAAACGGCCAGCAGTTAAGGCTTGAAAATTTGTCGCACCCTGATATGAGGGCTTCTGTGATAAGTTTAGACCCACCTCCCCTTGAATTAGACAGACGAATTGAAAATTTGAAAAGAATTGAGTTCAGGTACCCGGCATATCTTTTTAAGGAATTCAAGGGAGAAATTAGAATCAGGCTGTCAGCGAAAGACTTAGAAAAGTTCCTTTTCCACCATTAGCAATATGCTGGGCCACAGATGAACCCATACTACTTACTAAAGTGGGCCATTAAATATATGGCCCCGGCGGTACCATCCATAGTAGGTTCATTGGTAGAGTAATCACCAATATCATCATGGTAAACAACATGGTCATTTTGAACACTTTTAAATGGATCTGGTCTGTCAACCTCAATCCTAAAAGATGGTTATAAATACTAGTGTATATAGGACCATCAACAAGCCCTCCGGGCACTTCCTTTTTTGTTAAATACCAGATACTGGTGTGCACATCAACCGGGTACTCTCCTTGTTCAGGAATTGAGGTAAACATTGAAGTACCCCACGGGTTACGACCAAGTAGCCAATCCCGCTGGGCCAACATATGCTGGTGATACTGTTTATCTCCGGACATCTTTTCGTATAGCAGGATTTGGGTAATCAATGAAACCGTTAAATTATTTGAACACCATATGAAGGGCACCCCAATACCGTAAGGATTAGTATCGCCTCGTTGGAGCGTTTTTTCAATGCCCTTACGGTAATATTCTTGCAGTTTCTCTTGAAAGTCAGGGTCAACTAAAGGGTACAATACAAAGTGACTTACATTTACAAAAGGATAAAGTTCATAGTGAGCAGCCGAGTCAAACTCCATCCAGGAAGTGCCTACTGTTAGCGATGCATAATTCATGGCATCCGTAAGATACTGGTCTTCGCCGGTGGCTTTATATAATTCAGCAGCACCCCATTCCATGTCATCGGTCCAGGTATTTTCGTTATATCTGTATGGAGCGCCATAGGAATTACCTTGTTGATAGCCCTCGTTTTCTTTCCCTAAAGTATATAGGCTTTTCGCTGCTTTTAAACATTTTAGAGCATAAGCTGTGTCCTGAAGCTCCGTTTTCCAAATCCGGTAAGCCAATGCCATGGCAGCAGCGGATCGTCCTGCCAGGTTAGCGAAACCCGTAGCTTGACTTTTGTACTTCCCTAGCCCTTGAGGTTTGCCTGTAGCCATGTAAGCACTTCGATAGCTGTTTGGTCCCCACCCATAGTCTGAAAGATCATCCTGGGGCCATTTCCAGCCCTTATGATCCCGGTCATCGGCAATTTGATGGAACAATTGATCCGGCCGCGGATGCATTTTATGGATCCAGTCCAAACCCCACTTGGCTTCATCCAACACATCTGGAATATTGTTTGAAATACTCCGCCCGTATGAGTCCACTCGATCCTGGAATTTTCCTGGTTCTAATTCAAAAGCATGTAACATGCGGGCGGTAGCATTGCTGGAAGTGATCAAATACTTAAGCTGGTCCCCGGCATCATGCCAGCCACCACTAAGATCAATATAGGTAGAGTCTGGCATGGGGCCGTAAAAGGTCCTTCCATCCTTCTTATGACAGGTAACATCTAAGAACGGGTTGTACCCGCAACGCTGCTGCCTCATGAAACCTAATAAATCCTCCTGATAAGAACCATAGGCATCAGCTCCAATGGTAAAATAGTTAGTGGTTTCGCTAGTGGCTTCCAACTGAATTGAATACTGTCCCGGGAACTTAAAGTCACTAAAGTCCAGTTGGTAATAATATTTAAACTTTTTCCAGGTTGGTGCCTTGGATCTTTTCAGCTCTCCTTCAAAAACACTGGCTTGAGTTTGAGCATCAATCAGTGAAAATGTTCCCGAGACCTTTTGGTGGGAAAATGCCAAAGCTATCTTATCATCCTCTGGTAGGTAGCCCACAAGATTATAGCGCAGAAATATTTCTGAAGGAGCCCACTGCAGCCCCAACAACAAAGTTACACCGCCAACCATCAAACAGCTTACTACAACAAAATAGATATTTTTCATACTCCAGCTACTCTTTTTTTGTATTCGGACAAGGCGCTATTTAATCTATCGTGTGCCGTGGTATCTCCCGGTACATTATGTGATGGATGAATGTGCAGTTTAACACCCCTGTCTTCCAGGATCTGGGCCACCGTAACAATGGTCATCCAGGTTGCCGCAATAAATCCCATGGTAGACACCGGGCCAATTTTATCTTGATGGTTTTTCAGTATTACGGAGGCATCCTGAATGGGCACACAAGAATCAACCACCACATCTGCAATTTGAAATATGGTTTTTCCACAGGAATGTCGTGATACTTTTCCTTGAGATTCTGCCGCTGATCCAAAAACCACCACTTTCATGTCCCTTTTTTTTGACTCCAAAGCCACATCGATGTTTACATTGTTTATCCCGGTATGTGAGAAGATCCATACAGTATCCCTGGGATCAAAATTATATCCCTTCATTATTTGATTGCCATAACCTTCAACCCGTTCTAAAAAAATGAACTGGTGAACGCCCATGTCGCCCACAATATGTGTGAAAAAGGAAAGAGGTAATTCAATCATTGGGTGAAATCCAACAAAGCCCCCAATACGAGGATACATTTCCTCCACCGGTAAGGTGGAATGACCGCACCCAAAGGTGTGCACCCAGCGGCCTGCTTCAATGGAGTTGGCCATTAATTCAGCGGCTTGACAAATGTTGTCCATCTGGCTTTCTTCAATGTTATCTAAGACTGATCTTGCATTGTTTAGCCATTGCTTTGCTAAAATATTTTTCATAGACTATCAAATTTTTATTTTGGAGGAAATTTTATTTAGAGTTATTAGTAATACCACAATCAAGCAGACAGCGCAAATCAGCAGAAGCTTAGTAAACACACCCACGCCTTGATTGTGAGCAAATATTCCCATCATGAAGTTTAGTAAAATATTGCCTGCCAGGGCAATTACAAATACCAGACTGAAAACCGTTCCGGACGATTTAGGGTACAGAGCACTGGCATATCCGAGAATCACAGGAAATCCTGCAGCTAAACCCGCACCCAATAGCACCAATCCGAATATTTCCTGGGCCGGTACCTCGGGCATTATCAAACAAAGGGTCCCAATAACTACCATCAATACCGAGATAATCAGGATTATATAAGGTCTGATAAAATTCAGTAGAATCGCCAATAGTATCCTGGTGATGGTTAAACTTAGGATAAATAAACTCAAAACATAAAGTGCATCTTCCGGAAGAAAGTTGGCATCAGTTTGAAGAAATAGGGTTACCCAGTTATTTACTATGCCCTCTACCCCGCTTTGAAAAAACAAAATGAGCCCTAACAAGAGTAAACTTGTGTCTTTTATCATCCCGAGAATATTTTTAAGCGGGATACTTCGTGCCTGTTTGGGTTGTGGGAATTTAGTAAAGGTGAAAAACAAGATTGGAAGAATCAATACCAGTCCGATCACTGCTAGTATATGGTAATTGGTAAAACTTTCGGACAACAGCCCCAGAAGAGATGGCATGCCCAATGCTCCAACACCAAAAAATACTCCAAGCAGGCTCAGGTTCGCACTTTGCCTTGAAGGGTTGGAATTGCTAATGTCTGCCACTAAGGCATTGGTGCCACCATTTATGGCGCCTCCACCCAGACCAATTGAGAATATCGAGAAATGAAGCACCTGCATATTTTCTGTAAATGCTATACCTTCTATTCCAATCATTATCAGCACCACACATGTTATAAGCAGGTATTTATATGAGTGCCGGTCAACAATTGGACCGAATACCAGGGACCCAACCAGGATACCGGAAGGCAGTAGCGCTGTTAAAGTACCCGCTTTTATTTCATCAAGTTGAAATTTAGTTACCAGTGAAGGCAGCATGGAGCCCAGGGTTATAATAACCACCCCGAAGAGCAGCATTCCCATACATGCAGCCGCAAAAGTCCTCCGAAAGTTAAATTGTTTAACCATTCTTTCCTGACAGGTGATTTTTAACCAAATATCCGGCTCCGTATAATCCGGCGTCACCACCGAGTTCGGTGATCACTAGTTGGACTTGTTTGATACTTATTGGCTGCGCCCATTTTGTTGCATGGCGATATATATCATCAAGAAATTGTGAGGCTGGCCCGAATACTCCGCCACCAAAAATTATTTTTTCAGGATTAAACAAACTGACCAAGTTGGCTACTGCCTTTCCCCAAAATTCTATGGCGCGCTCAACAGACTTAATAGCCACCGGGTCATTCTCTCCGTAGGCCTTAAATACCTCCTTTGAGGTAATACCGGTTGTACCACTGTTGTTTTGATTGTAACCTTGCTGAGCGATGGCTGCGATGCCCTTTCCTGATGCATGATGTTCGAAACAGCCATGGATGGAGTAGGGTGGGATTAATTCATCAGTAAGCGCCATCCAACCTATAGCGCCCGCAATATCGCTTTTACCTCTTAAAATTGTGCCATTAACCAGAATTCCCGCACCGATCCCAGTACCTACTGCGAGAAAGATGGCATGTTTGCAACCAACAGCAGCACCTTTCCAGGATTCCCCGAGAATATAACACGCTCTGTCATTGTCAATTTCAACAGCAACTTCTTCTGTAAAATGATTACTAATCAGATCATGTAGAGGAAAACTTTCCCATCCAGGAATATTTGGGGCCCAAACTGTACCTTCTTGTGCATTAAAAATCCCAGGAACCGCCACACCCACAGCTGTTACCTTTAGAGATAAATTAGCGGAAGCTGTTTGAAGATGATCGATGACCTTAATTACTAAGTTACCTACCTGTTTCCTCTCCATCTTGTCAATTAGGATGCTTTCCCGGCATATAATATTTCCAGATGAATTGAAAATGCCACCGGAAATTTTGGTACCTCCGATGTCTATTCCGAAGACAACATTTTGTTTCATAATATTGAAAAAGAGGGTAGTCCTGCTTGTAAGTTAGTTGATTTCGAGGGGTAAGCAATCGGCAATAATGAATTTAGCAAGCAACTAATCTACGACAATGACGTTATGTATAGTAAGACAATTGTACTTAAAATTAGGACAAATGTCCTGTTATATTATCAAAAGTGAAAAGTGATGTCCACAAAAACAACTAACCAAAAAATAGTAAGCAAATACAAAAAGTATTTGGAGAGCCCTGTTGCCACTGTGATGGCCGCCCATGAGGGGGTGCCTGCAACGGCCTATGGAGATGTTGCCCAGTTGTACGGTCACAAAGAGCGCATCGCCGAGTTATTGAATATTTCCACCAAAACCATAAAGCGATATCAGCACCAGCAAAAAAGATTGAATGCGTCAATTAGTGAAATGTTACTCAAAATGGTGGCAGTATTTGATAAGGGAGTCGAAGTATTTGGAGAAGATACAGCTTTTCTCAGTTGGCTGGAAAGGCCAGCATTTGGCTTAGGTAATTATATCCCCTTGGAAATCATGAAAACCTCCGATGGTATTGACCTGGTAATGGAGGAGTTGGTTCGTATAGAATATGGGGACTTAGCTTAAAAATGCAGGTATACAGGATTACTTTGTCCAAATGGAGCGGGGAATTAATCGCTTCGGGCAACCCGGCCAGATGGAACTCTAAAGGAAAGTATGTCATATACACAGCAGCTAGTCGCGCGTTGGCTTGCCTGGAAAATGTAGTGCATAGAAGTGGGGAAGGGTTGAGTTCAAACTATAAAGTTTTGACCGTTGAGATTCCTTCTAAAATCAAAATGGCGGAGATTGATCCTGCGAATCTACCCGATGGTTGGCAGCACTGGACGAATTATTATAAATGCCAGGCTTTTGGAGATCAATGGTGCAACCAAAACCAAACAGCTGTATTGAAAGTTCCTTCAGCAATAATTAGTGAAGAGTCTAACTATTTAATAAATCCAACTCATGATGATTTCCTTAAGATAAAGATCGTAGATAGGACGGATTTTTTATTTGATCACAGATTGCTTTTATAAATGTCAAGATTTGATGTATTTTGTAATGCCATATTCGCGGGTAAAGGAAGACAACACGAATATTGCTCGGAATATTAACCAATAAATGTCACTCAGAAATTTCACGTCTCATCACGAGATGAGGCGAAAAACCTACTTGAAGATAATCAACGCTTTAAGAGCGGGGGTAAACAGTAAAAGAGGCATACAGGATCATTCAGGGTTATCCTGGGGATCTTGTTCTCCTGTCATCAATCACCTGTTATCCCAAAAAGTGATCGTTACTCAGGGTATTAATAATGAAGGGAAGCCAGGAAGGGGGCGAAAAACAAGATTTTTCAATTTCAATAGAGAAAAGTTCTTGTTGATGGGAATGGAAATTGATACCATGCGTATCACCAGCTGTCTTACTACTTTAGGGAATAAGCAATTAGGATCCTATACTACAGGGTTTGATCAGTCAATTACCACTAAAAATATTTTTAAATACATTACCAAAGCTTTCCTTGAATGCCGGGAAAAGTTACAATTGGAACCGGAAAATGTAATTTGTATATCATTTTCGATTCCCGGCGCGGTAGATGTAGAAAGAAACACCTGGCTTTATTGTGAAAGAGTTCCAGATATCAACGAAATTGACTTTAGTCACCTGAGTGGAAAAGGTGTACTGCCAAAAAACCTATATATTCAGCACAATATTCATGCACAAGTCTATTCTGTCATCCCAACTGCTGAAATAAAAGAGAATGATTATGTTTTTATCCATGTTGGACAAGGCATGGCTATGTCAGCAAATATGGGAGGAATTCTCTATGGCCACAGAGGCTTTGCCGGAGAAATAGGTCATATACCCTATGCAAATATTAAAAAAGATGTAATCTGTCTCTGTGGGAAAAAGAATTGTCTGGAGGCGGTCCTTAATGCAAAGAAAATATTGAAATATATAAGCGACAATTTTGATTGCGACGTACGGTCCCTAAAAGAGATTAAGGATGAAGAGATTATACGTAAAGTGGCGCTTGATTACTTACTGGATCCTTTGATTTATGTTTCAACTATTGTTTCTAATATTTTCGACCCTAAGAGGATGATTATTGAGGGCTCGGTGCTGGAGCCATTTTATAAATACCTTATTACGGCATTCGAAAAAAGGTTAAGACAAACCACCTGGCTAAATGGCCCTGCAGAGGTTGTTTGGTACCAAAGCACTGATATGGACGGTTCCTATGGCGCGATTCTGCATTCCAGTGAAAGAATTATGGAGGACTTTATAAATGAAATTGACATGGATCACTAGCCCTTGTGCTCAACTAACATAAGGGCTAACAATAATAAAACTTGTAAAAATATATCACATGAACATAATTATATCAGCTTCAAAACAGGAGTTAGGTCAAAGAGCTGCCTCACTAGGGGCTAACTTGGTCCGGGAAGCAATTGCCGAAAAGGGTGAAGCCAACATAATTGTAGCCACCGGCGCTTCGCAATTTGAAATGCTATCAGCATTGATAGAAGAAGAAATTGATTGGTCAAAAGTAAACGGCTTTCACCTGGACGAGTATATTGATCTGCCCATTGATCACCCTGCATCCTTCCGGAAATATCTAAAAGAAAGATTTGTCGATAAGGTAAAGCCTCAAAACTTTTATTATGTAGATGGAGAAAAAGACCCCGATGAAGAATGTACAAGATTGGCTGATATTATGGGAAAACATCCCATCGATGTGGCTTTTGTGGGGATAGGGGAAAATGCACATCTGGCATTTAATGATCCACCTGCTGATTTTCAAACAAAAGTATCTTTTCTGGCGGTGAACCTTGACGATGCATGTAGGGCTCAGCAGTACAATGAGGGTTGGTTCAACAGTTTGGCAGAGGTGCCCAAACGAGCAATTAGCATGTCAATTCACCAAATATTGCAGTCAAAACATATCATTTGCTCTGTTCCTGACGAGCGGAAATCAGATGCTGTATCTAAAGCGCTCTATGGGGCAGTATCCCCTGAAATACCAGCTTCAGTACTTCAGAATCACCAAAACACGTATTTTTATCTGGATCAGGAGTCTGCATCGCGTATTCCACAATCTTCAAATGACGAATAACAAAATTGTAAAAAAACTGCTTATAGCTCTGGGAACGGTAGGCCCGGGACTGTTCCTCATTGCTTATAATATTGGGACAGGGAGTATAATCACTATGGCCAAGGCCGGAGCAGACTACGGCATGTCACTTTTCTGGACTTTGGTTCTGTCGTGCATTTTTACATATGTGCTGATGGTTGCCTATGGTCAGGTGACCTTGGTTAGCGGAAATACGGCCCTTTACAACATAAAGACTCATATTCCACGGGTAGGAAAAGCACTTGCTATTTATATAATGATCGCCATGATCATCGGAGAACTGCTGGCTTTAATGGGTATTATGGGGATTGTTGCTGACCTGTTGCAGGAAGCTATCCGGATGATTACCAATGGAGCCATTATTAGCACCATGGCGATTACCATCATTCTGATTTTCTCGCTGATCCTGCTTTTATGGTATGGCCGTTATCAGATTTTCGAGAAAATACTAACTGTGCTGGTGTTGTTAATGGCGCTTTGTTTTCTCTATGTATTCTTCGCAGTGAAACCGGATTTCGGAGAAATTATTAATGGAATGATACCCCGGATTCCTAAAGAACCCGGGGCTTTAGGTTTAATTGCTGCGATGGCTGGAACTACTTGTTCAGCTGCCGTTTTTATAGTTAGAAGTATTGTTATTTCAGAAAAAGGATGGAACATTGGTAATTTAAAGACAGAAAAAAAGGACGCTTTTGTATCAGCATTTATGATGTTGTTTCTTAGCGGAGTGATTATGGCGGTAGCCGCTGGAACACTGCACGTAATGGGGCTTCACGTTACAGATACTCTCGATCTGATTCAACTATTCGAACCTATCGGGGGGAAAGTAGCTGCATTTATCCTCATAGCCGGTATTACCGGCGCAGCTCTGTCTACAATATTTCCAATTGTACTTATTGCCCCTTGGTTAATTGCCGATTACACCTCTAGACCCAGGGATATTAAGTCTCCTTTATTCCGGATTCTGGGAATTGTTGGATTGTTCTTCGGATTAGGCCTGCAGTTTATTGATGAACGGCCACCTGCCATGATGATATTTTCACAAGCGTTCCAGGCATTAATTTTACCGGCTGTTACTATTCCAATTCTCTATCTGATCAATAAAAAGTCTCTAATGAATGAGTATCAGGCATCTACAAAGATGAATTTCGGAATAGTTTGTGTTTTTTTATTTGGACTCCTTACCAGTTATTTGGCAGTTGTGGAGTTGATACTTTAGAGATAAATAAATTGATTCGACCCGGTTTTTGCCAGGAACCGGAATAGATTTCTAGTATATATACTGGGCTCAAAGTAAACTAAAGTTGGTTCGAATGGGTAATTGGAATTTTGGTATCATAGGCGCTGGACTAATCGCTGATTTCCACGCCAGGGCAATTGGTGACATTCCCGGTGCCAGGGTGGTGGGATTTTGCGACAACGGATCGGGAAGAGCAAATATTCTCGCCTCAAAATATGGTGCTAGGGTCTTTGAAGATTACCAAAAATTAATCAGCAATCCCGACATTAACATCATAGCTGTGGCCACTCCCAGCGGCTTTCACCTGGAACCAACGGTCTTTGCCGCAACCCAAGGCAAACATGTGATTTGTGAGAAGCCATTGGAAATTACTTTGGATAGAATTGATCAAATGATCATGGCTCATGAAAAATCAGGAACGTACTTAGGGGGAATTTTTCCGTATCGTTACAACCATAGTTTCAGGGTTTTGAAAAAAGCGGTCACGGAAGGTCGTTTTGGCAAGATTACCTACGCAGGAATTCAGGTGCCTTGGTGGAGAGATGATGAGTACTACTTTGATAGCTGGCATGGTACCTGGGAATTGGATGGAGGCGGGGCCTTAATGAATCAGTCTATTCATATGATCGATTGTTTGTTGGATATTATGGGTCCGGTACAAGATGTGCAAGGATATACGGATCACCTGGGTCACCCGGATATTGAGGCCGAAGATACCGCTGTGGCCATACTGAGATTTAAGAACCAGGCGTTAGGACTGATATATGGTACTACCGCGTCATATCCGGGTCAGTTTAGAAGCCTGCAGATCACCGGCATTAATGGAACAGTGATCCAGGAGGAAGACAGCTTTAAGGTGTGGCATTTTCGGGAAGAACAGGAAGAAGATGATAGCATCCGTAAGCAATTCGGAGGGATACACGGCGGTGGGGGCGTGTCTGACCCTGCGGCCATTCCATATGAGAATCACACCCGAAATATTGTGTCTTTTTTAGATGCTATTGACAATAATAAGCCATTTAACATCGATGGCCGTGAAGCCAGGAAGGCCGTTGAATTGATCCTGAGGATATATGGAAGATAACCATTAACTAAACTTTTCAAATATAATTTAAGAGATACTATGAATATGAAGTTCTTACTCACTTTAGGAAAAAATTTAGCCGTAGCAGCCTTGTACCTGGGTTTGACCTTGGGATGTAGTCAAAATCAACAGCAGGATCAACAACAGGAGGAAGAGAAACCTGTAGAAAACCAGTGGGTAGACCTGTTTAATGGTATAAATCTGGATGGGTGGGAGATAAGGTTGGATGGTGGCGAGTCAGAAGATGGTTCTATTCCATTTATGGTGGAGGATGGCATGATCGTATCTACTGCAGAGTTGGGGTCCCCGAACGGTTATTTATCTACCATCAAAGAATATGACAACTTTGTTTTGGAGTGGGAAGTAAAGATTGATACAACATTAAATTCAGGGGTGCAGATACGAGGACAGGTTTGGGAAAGAGACACTACCACCACGCATCTTTCAGGTAATGGCGAAACTCAGGAAAGGAATTGGGAGGCAGGGACCGTTTGGGGTTACCAAATTGAAGTGGACCCATCCACCCGAAGGTGGTCAGGCGGTCTTTATGAACCCCGTAATCGAGGATGGATAGTTGATCTGGTTGACAACAAGGAAGCGGGAGAAGCATTTGACCGTACGGGCTGGAATAAAATGAAAGTTGAGGTCAATGGGACTCAAATTAAAACCTGGGTGAATGACGTGTTGGCAGTTGACACCAACGACGATGTCCTGAAATCTGGTTTTATTGGGCTCCAGTACCACAAGGTTTACCACGATGCCCAGGACCATAAAAAGGTATACTGGAGAAATATTAGAATTAAGGAACTGTAGACGGTGCTTAATACCAAGATCTTGTTTATGTACCCATTGGAAGGGATTAAGAAATTGACCAGGGGTTTTGTTGTTTTATTATTTCCTGTTGTACAAATAATGTCTGCGGGCTGTTCCGCCCCGGGGGAGTCATCAGGGAAGATTGATGTCA
>Ga0114948_10000869_pt1 | contig 12441 bp, 9 predicted proteins | sample CR04metaG_FD_83877 | JGI IMG/M metagenome (GOLD analysis project Ga0114948, IMG submission 83877) | Deep subsurface microbial communities from Mariana Trench to uncover new lineages of life (NeLLi) - CR04 metaG | ecosystem: Environmental > Aquatic > Marine > Ocean trench > Sediment | place...
CCAGATTGTCGTAGTGGAGAATCTCGGCGGTTGCGAAACAGTCGTGCAACTCAATCAGATCGATGTCTTCGGCACCCAATCCTGCCATTTCATAAGCTTCTTTTGCCGCCCTGCGAGTGCAGCTATTCACGTCGGGCATCACCAGGTCGCGTTCCTGCCAGGGATCAGACGTCAGTATGGATGCGCGGACCTTGATGGCGCGGCTCATGAGCCCGAGTTCCTTGGTTTTCTTCTCTGAGCAAATCACCGCAGCGGCCGAACCGTCAACGTTCACCGAGCACATGAGCTTGGTGTTGGGATAAGAGATCATCTCGGAGTTCATGACCGTTTCCAGAGGCGTTTCGATCTGATACATCGCCTTGGAATTCATCGTGGAGTGATGATGGTTCTTGACCGAGACCTTGGCAAACTGCTCAAAAGTCGTTCCGTACTTATTTGCGTGTTCCATACCGGCTTCGGCAAATACCGCGGGCATCGTTCCAGAACCGAGCAATCCTTCTTTGGAAATGCCTGACCCGCCACCTGCGCCGCCGAGCAAGCCCCTGCCCATTTGCTCAACGCCCACAGCGAGTACGCAGTCGTAGAGGCCGGCTTTCACCGACGCCCATGCTTCGCGAAATGCGGTTGCCCCTGTCGCGCAAGCGTTAGCGACGTTCACAACGGCAATTCCTGTTTGGCCGATCTCGTGCAAAATGCGTTGGCCTACCATGCCACTGGCCTGGCCGAGGTTGCCGCAATAAAGCGCTTGCATGTCGTGGATGGTCAGGCCGCAGTCATCAAGTGCCATCAGGATGGCTTCCGAGCCGATTTGCGGGACGGTCTTTTCGGGGAAGCGCCCGAATTTGATCATATCGACACCAACTACATATGCGTCTGTCATGTGGAGTCTCCTCTGTTAGTCATAAATCGTTAGTTACAAATAGATTGAATGTGATTTTGCACGGGTTATGCACGGGTTACGCCCGTGTTACGCCCGTGGTTGAAAAAAGTAGGACAGGTAGGAATTGCCATCGCGGTCTTTGCGCCCGAGGGCGTCATCAAAGATCACTTCAATAGGCATGCCGAATTCGATCTTCTCTGGATCGGGTTCCACATTGATGAGATTACCCTTGAGTGTGGCGCCATCGTCCAGATCGACCACCGCGCTGATATAGGGCACCTCGATGCCGGGAAACGAGCGGTGCACGATGGCGTATGAGTACAGGTTTCCTTGGCTGGAGAGCTTCATGGTTCCCATCTGATCGCGTGTACCGCATTTGCTGCAGATGTTCCGTTCTCCAAGGAAGATGGCGTCGCATTTGCCACACTTGTGGCCTTCAAGGTATGGGTCGCCATCCTCCGGGATTTTCATATAGTCAACGACTGGTAATGGTTGATCGCTCAAGTGCCTCCCCTCCGGCTGATTTCAACGTATTAATTTGTTTAGCCGAACAAGCATACTGCAATCGAGAATTTCGCGGTAGCTGCAGCGAAAGGGGGGTGTTTTACCCTGACCCCAAACCTATTCCTCTGACCCCTTTTCCCGCTTCAGCGAGTCGAGAAGTAGCTCGTTCACCTGTCCCGGGTTGGCTTTACCTTGGGTGGCTTTCATCACCTGACCGACAAAAAAGCCCAATACTCTATCTTTGCCTGCCCGGTATTGGGCGACCTGATCGGGATTATCCATCATGATTTTCTCGATAATGCCACGCAACGCTCCGGAATCGCTCAGTTGCCGTAAACCACGAGCATCGATGATCTCATCCACCGTGCCTTCCTTGGTCCATAACGCCTCGAAAACTGTCTTGGCGAGCTTGCTGGAAATCGTGTTGTCGTTAATTCGCGCGATAAGCTGCCCGAGTTCGGTGGCAGGCACCGGGCAATCGGTCCACTCGAGATCATCACGGTGTAGCGCAGCACTTGCGTCCCCCATGATCCAATTTGCCGTCAACTTGGCATCATGGGCCGTCGCGAGTACGGCCTCGAAGTAATCGGCGACTGCGGGATCGTTGGTCAGCCACGCAGCGTCGTAATCACTCAGTTTCAACTCAGTCGTGAAGCGTGCCTTACGTGCTTGCGGTAGCTCCGGCAGGGAGGCTTTGACTGCAGCGATAAACTCAAGTGTCAGACGTACCGGAAGCAAATCGGGATCCGGGAAATAACGGTAGTCGTCGGAAAGCTCCTTGCTCCGCATGGAACGGGTCTCGTTGCGCTCGGAATCGTATAGACGGGTATCGCGTTTAACCTTGCCGCCGGACTCTAAGATGTCGATCTGTCGCTCGATCTCGAACTGGATGGCTTTTTCGACGAACCGGAACGAATTGATGTTCTTAATCTCCGAGCGTTCGCCTAACTCGGTGGCGCCCAGGGGTCGCACGGATACGTTAGCGTCGCAGCGCATGCTGCCTTCTGCGAGATTGCCGTCGCAAATTTTGAGGTAGCGCACCAAGGCGTGGAGCTGCTTGAAATACGCTACGGCTTGCGCGGGGCTGCGCAGGTCCGGCTCCGAAACTACCTCGAGCAACGGGGTCCCCGTGCGGTTCAGGTCGATGCCGGTCATACCGGCGTATGCAGTATGCAACGACTTGCCGGCGTCTTCCTCCAGGTGTGCCCGCGTTATCCTTATGATATGGGTGTCACCGTTTTCCATCTGGATGGTAAGCGTTCCCGGGCCGACGATGGGATGGTCAAATTGACTGATCTGATAACCCTTGGGCAGGTCGGGGTAGAAGTAGTTTTTCCGGTCGAAGATGGAGTACGGGTAGATCGTCGCGTTGATGGCGAGCCCGAACATAACAGCCATGCGTACGGCCTCGGCATTCAATACGGGCAGTACGCCGGGAAGTCCAAGATCGACTGGACAGGCCTGGGCGTTGGGGGCGCCACCAAATGCAGGGCTCGCACCTGAGAAGATTTTACTTTTCGTCGCGAGCTGTACGTGGACCTCGAGCCCGATCACGGGTTCCCATTGCATATCAGGCGACCTCCGGATGGCGTTGATGCCAATCGGTGTTTTGTTGATACAACGCACTGGTTTCGAGCAACCGCCGCTCGGAAAAATGCGGTCCGATGAGCTGCATGCCGATGGGCAGTCCGCCCGTAAAACCGCAGGGTAAGGAGAGCGCGGGTAAGCCCGCAAGGCTTGCCGGTATCGTGAAAATATCCTGTTGATACATGGCCACGGGGTCGTCGGTGAGATCGCCGGTGTGAAAGGCGACCCCGGGGGTTGTCGGGGCCAGGATCAGATCCACTTCCTCGAACGCAGACAGAAAATCCTGTTGGATGAGACGCCTGAGTTTTTGTGCTTTCAGGTAGTAGGCATCGAAATAGCCCACCGATAACGCATAGGTACCGGTCAGGATGCGCCGCTTCACTTCTATCCCGAAGCCCTCGCTGCGTGAGCGTTGATAGAGGTCTTCGAGGGATTTCGGGTTCTCGCAGCGGTAGCCGAAATGTACGCCGTCATAACGTGCCAGGTTTGTTGAGGCTTCTGCCCCGGCAATGATGTAGTAAGCGGGAATGGCGGCATCGGTATGGGGCAGTGATATCTGGGTTAAGCGGCAACCGGCGTTCTCGAATTCTTTTGCGGCCGCCTGTAGGAGCGTTGCACCTTCGTTGAGATCCTTGAAGTATTCGCTGGGTAAGCCGATTGTGAGTCCTTCATCATTTGGCTTGAGACCGCTTTCGGATACGCCGGTCAGCCAGGAATCGGCGCGGTCGCTGCTGGTTGAGTCGCGCGGATCGAAGCCGCTCATGATGCTCAATACTACCGCGAGATCCTGTGCATCGTGGCCGAATACCCCCGCCTGGTCGAGGCTGGAGGCGAACGCCGCCATCCCGTAGCGCGAAACCCGGCCATAAGTTGGTTTGATTCCAGCTACGCCGCAAAACGCGGCAGGTTGGCGAATGCTGCCACCGGTATCCGTTCCGGTGGCGACGGGGGTTAAGCCTGCGGCAACAGCGGCAGCCGACCCGCCTGACGATCCACCAGGTACGCGAGAACTATCCCAGGGGTTCAGCGCAGCACCGAAGTAGCTGTTTTCGTTGGATGAACCCATGGCGAACTCGTCCATGTTGGTTTTTCCGAGCAGTACTGCTCCTGCGTGCGCCAGGCGATCAACTACGGTTGCATCGTAGGGCGCGATCCAGTTCTCCAGGATGCGCGAGCCGCAAGTGGTCGCAATGCCTTGGGTGCAGAAAATATCCTTGTGAGCGAGTGGAATGCCGGTGAGGGGCCCCGCCTCACCCCGCTCGAACGCCTGATCGGCGCTTGCTGCGGCATTCAGGGCTTCGTCCTCAGCCACGGTAATGAATGTGTTGAGGGTGGAATTAGCCTCAATGCGCGCCAGATAGTGGCGGATGAGCTCGACGCTGGAATAGTCGCCTTGTCGCAGTCCCCTGGCGAGCTCGCCGATGGTGGCAAACTCGTTCATTTATTCGACGACTCTTGGTACCAGGTACAGCCCGTCTCGGGTTGCGGGTGCCCCGCGCTGGTAGCGATCGCGGTCGACCACTTCGGTGATTTCATCCGGACGTAACCGCTGATCGGCTTCCAGTGGGTGGGCAAGGGGCTCCACGTCTTCGGTATCCATTGCCTGCATCTGGTCGACCATGGCGATAATGCGTTCGAGATCAGCGCGCACCGCTTGGTGTTCGGTTTCGTTTAGCGCAAGCTGTGCTAGCCTGCAGAGGTGTTTAATGTCGATATCAGCCATGGCGGCAAAGCCTAATGCAAAGATTGGTGCTCCAACAACCTAGTATTGATGAGCTCTAATTCACACGTTGCGATCGAGGTTCTTTCTTTTGTTACAACTACCGCCGGTTGCCACAACTTGCTAGAGTACCGGCGCCCTCAGGAACGTCGTGGTCAGCATATTAGATCCACTGCGTATTCAACAACTGGAGACGATAGGTCGACAGGTAGCCGATGACATACACGCGAGTTCTTTCTTGATGTTCAAATATATTCGCGGGCTCTTCTCCCGGGACCTCGCGATAGACCTTGGCACAGCCAATACGTTGATTTACGTACGGGACCAGGGGATCGTTCTCAACGAACCGTCCGTCGTCGCTATCCGGGTGCGGGGTAATCAGAAAACCGTGGCGGCCGTTGGCCTCGATGCAAAACGCATGCTGGGCCGCACCCCTGGTAATATCACCGCGATCCGTCCGCTCAAGGACGGGGTGATCGCGGACTTCCTCGTCACCGAGAAAATGCTCAAGTATTTCATCAACAAGGTGCACGAAAACCACTTTATCCGTCCGAGCCCCAGAGTTCTGGTATCCGTTCCCTGTAAATCCACCGAAGTCGAACGGCGTGCCATACGGGAGAGCGCATTGTCAGCCGGGGCGCGCGATGTCCGGCTCGTGGAGGAGCCGATGGCGGCTGCGATCGGTGCTGGTCTGCCAGTTCACGAAGCGATAGGCACGATGGTTGTCGATATCGGTGGCGGAACCACTGAGATTGCCATCATCTCGCTCAATGGCGTGGTCTATTCGGATACCGTGCGCGTTGGTGGTGACCGATTCGATGAAGCGGTTGTCGCCTACGTGCGCAGAACCCAGGGTAGCCTGATCGGCGAAGCGACAGCGGAACGGATTAAAATGGAGATTGGCACCGCGTACCCGCAAAAAGAGATTCGTGAGATTGATGTGCGTGGCCGCAATCTGGCCGAAGGCGTGCCGCGCAGCTTCACCCTGAACAGCAACGAGATTCTCGAAGCGCTTCAGGAACCGCTGTCGATGATCGTTCAGACGGTAAAAAGCGCTCTGGAACAATGTCCGCCGGAACTCGCATCTGATATCGCGGAAACCGGTTTGGTATTGACCGGCGGAGGAGCTTTGTTGCGCGACCTGGACGTACTGCTTGCCGAAGAAACCGGTTTACCCGTCATCATCGCCGAAGACCCGCTCACCTGCGTTGCCCGCGGTGGCGGCAAGGCGTTGGAGTTGATGGACAAAGCGGGTAACGCGGATCTACTTTCCATGGAATGATGTCGCACTGCTTCTTGTTGGAAAAAGAGAACAAAAGAGAAAAAAGAACGAAAGAGAAGAACGATAAAAGAATCCCTCCGAGAGCTGGGGGTTAAACTACCAGGCACCGGATCTTCGGATGCCATTGGGAGTGCGAGTTTATCAAGGCACTGTTTGTTCGCGAATCAGGCGCGGGCTATCTGCTCACAGGCCTGGCCCTGGTATCAGCTATCCTGATCACGCTGGAATTGACCACCCGCTTTCTCGAACCTGTTCGCGGCACTATTGGCACGGCGATGAGTCCACTGCAGTTTATTGCCGAGGCCCCCTATTTTATCGGTAATGCTGCAGGCGATCTGTTCGCAACTCGTACCGGTATGCTCGAGAAAAACGCGCAACTCAGCCGCCAGATCCTGGAGCTATCTCAGCTATCCCAGCAGTACTTGGCGTTGAAGACGGAAAACGAGCGCCTGCGGGAGTTGCTGGGCAGTCAGGCACGGGTACCGGCAGAGGTGATGATAGCGGAGCTGGTAGGTGTCATTCCTGCGCCTAACACTCACCAGATTATCATCGACAAGGGTGCGGTTGATGGTGTCATGATCGGTCAGGCCGTCATCGATGCCCAAGGTCTATTCGGACAGATTGTCGCAGTCGAACACTATTCGAGCCGGGTTTTACTGATCACCGACGTCAGCCACGCTGTGCCGGTGCAGGTCAATCGCAATGGGGTACGGAGCATCGCTGGCGGGACAGGACAGTTGGATCGACTAGAGTTGGAGAACGTACCGGTTACGGCGGATATCCGGGAGGGAGATCTTGTTGAAACCTCCGGTCTGGGTGGACGCTTTCCACCCGGTTATCCAGTCGGCCTCGTTGATTCGGTGATAATCGAACCTACTTCGCCGTTCGCCATGGTAAGCGTGCGGCCAAGTGCCCAGCTGGATCGTTCGCGCCATGTGTTGATCGTGTTCGCAGATTCGGAGGGCGAAACGTGAACCCGACTCAGGGTGGCTGGTTGATTCTGGTTACCATTGGGGTTGCGATGGTTCTGGCGATCATGCACTTGCCGGAAAGCTGGCCGCAATGGCTCGGCTGGATTCGCCCCGCCTGGATCCCCCTCGTGATTTTCTACTGGGTGATGGAGCTACCGCATCGACTTGGGCTCACCTCGGCGTGGATTGTCGGTCTGTGCGTGGATGTCTTGTACGCCGACCCCCTTGGACTAAATGGATTCCTGTTGGCGGCCATCACCTATTTTGCCTGGCGGTTTTATGAGCGCTTGCGCATGTACTCCGTTGCGCAGCAGTGCAGTGTCGTTTTCCTCCTCATTATGGCGAGCGAATCGGTGCGCATGATGGTTCAGGATCTGGTCTGGGATAGAGGTTGGACCTGGGCGGTGATAATACCCGCGCTCACCAGCACGTTGCTGTGGCCGTTCGTGTATCTGGTTTTGCACCGTTTGCAGGTGCAGGTTCGGGTCGAGTAGATGGTGCGTGCACCGGTGGTGTTGGCTTCAGCATCGCCGCGTCGGGCAGCGCTCCTGGAACAGATCGGTATACCTTTCGAGGTGATTGTCGCGTCAGTAGATGAAACGGAGCTGCCGGGTGAGTCTCCTTCAGCATACGTGGAGCGCTTGGCACGAGCCAAGGCCAGCGCTGTGGCGTCACCACATCGAATCACCTTAGCGGCCGATACGATCGTGGTTGTGGACGACGTAATTATTGGTAAGCCACGCGACCAACGAAGCGGTATCGCCATGTTAATGAGGCTGCAGGGACGCTCGCATTGGGTGCTGACCGGGGTTTGTATCAGCGATGGATCGACCACGCGCGCGTTGTGCGTCAGCACTCGAGTGGAGTTCAAGCAGTTCGATCGCGAGGAGGCAATCGCCTACGTAGCGACCGGCGAGGGTGAGGACAAGGCGGGTGGTTATGGTATTCAGGGTATTGGGGGTATATTTGCGAAAACGATTGAAGGTAGTTACAGCGCGGTGGTTGGCTTGCCGTTGACCGAAACGGAAGAGCTGCTACGGGAGTTCGGCGTAGACACCTGGCGCTATCGTAGCAATGGCTGAAGAACTTCTCATCAACGTGAGCGAGTTTGAAACACGTGTTGCGCTGCTTGCGGGAGGTGCGACGCAAGAGATTCACCTCGCCCGTTCCAGTGGTTACAGCCTGACTGGCAATATCTACGTCGGACGCGTGGAACGGATCATCCCAGGCATGCAGGCGGCGTTCGTTAACGTCGGGTTACGGCGCCCTGGCTTTCTCCATGCAAGAGACATCGAAGGCTCGCGCATAATCCTTCCGGAGGAAACCGCAAAAACTCGCGACGACTCTGCGCTCCGCGACGACTCTGCGCTTCGCGACACCCCCGCGCTGCGCGACATCCCCGCGCTGCGCGACATCCGCGAACTCCTGCACGATGGACAGGAGATCATGGTGCAGGTGCTGAAAGATCCCATGGCCAACAAGGGCGCCCGGTTGACAACCCAGCTCGCAGTTGCCTCCCGCTACGTGGTGCTGATGCCCAATAACGATCATATTGGCATCTCGCAACGGATCGATGAGATTGATGAGCGTGAACGCTTGCGGTGTGTCATCGAGTCGGTCCGCGCGGTGTTGTGTCCAAATAAAGGTTTTATTGCGCGTACTGCCGCCGAGGGCGTGGGTCAGGAAATTATCGATACCGACGTCAGAGTACTGGTACGGATATGGGACAAGATCCTCGCCAAGCAGCGTGACGCGGGCTGCCCGGAAATTGTCTATGAGGAAATTCCGCTGCACATTCGAGTAGTGCGGGACCTGGCAGGACCGTCGCTGGAACGAATCTACATCGATCACGAAGAGACTTTTACCAGGGTGCGCAGTTACGTGGAGGATTTTCTTCCGGAATTCACCGAACGGCTTGTCTATTACGATGATGCCCGGGCTTTGTTCGACCGCTTTGGGGTCGAAGACGAGATAGATCGTGCGCTCGAGAAAAAAGTATCGCTGAAATCAGGAGGTTATCTCGTCATTGAACAGACGGAAGCCATGATCACGATAGATGTGAATACCGGCGCTTTCCTTGGGGTTAACAGTCTCGAGGAAACCGTCTTCCGTACCAATCTGGAGGCTGCCCAGGCAATCCCACGACAGCTCAGATTGCGCAACCTCGGGGGTATCATCGTCATTGATTTCATCGATATGGAGCAGGAGGAGCACCAGCGCCAGATTATGAGGGCGTTGGAAAAAGCTTGCCAATCGGATGGCGCAAAGATTCGAATGGACGGGTTTTCCTCGCTCGGTCTGGTGCAGATGAGCCGTAAACGTACCCGAGAAAGCCTTGGACAACAGATCTGCGAACCCTGTGATCACTGTCGTGGTCTGGGTTTGGTGAAAACCCCTCAAAGTACGTGTATAGAGGTCTTTCGGGCGATCTTGCAGGATGACAAGCGGCGCTGTGAGCGAAAGGATATCGACGCAGCGGAGTACGTGATTCGCGCGGCGGACCCGGTGGTCGACCGGCTTCTCGACGAAGATGCCCACCACCTCGCTGAACTCGCCGAGCAGATCGGTCGAGACGTGAGTATCCAGGTGGAGCCCAGTTATGGACCCGGTCAGTTCGATATCGTGTTAGTTCTCAAACCTTCTTAGAAGTCCGGTGGGCGGTCCTTCGTTCAGGCATAGTTCAGGGGTGGGGAACTTAACTGGATCTGTCCGGGTTCAAAACAGCCCGGGAATTATTTATCGGTCACTGTCTAGCAGGGGCCGCGGCTTACAGGGTTAATCGTTGCATCGCATTCTTCGACCACTGCTGATCGTTCTTACATTAGCCATGTTGATGGTTGCGTTGTTTCAGTCTGTTGGACGGCTGACCTTCCTGGTGCTGGATGATCTCGAAACTACCGCGAATCAGTGGCTTGCGGGGACGGGGATAAAACTGACCGGCCTGGAGGGTCGTTGGCAGTTTTTGAATCCAGTGGTGCTGATCGATCGGGTGGATCTCGCCAGTAGCTACGTTGCGGACGTCGTCGTCGAGATCGACTGGTTAGAGAGTTTGATCCGCAATCGTACGGTGGCCAGACGCTTGATCATCGGAGAAGCTGATCTTACGTTTGAGAAAACAACCAGCGGAAATTGGCGGATCGCGGGTTTTACCACCACGCTCGTTAACTTCGATTTCGCAGCACTCCTCTATCAAAGCGATGAGCTGAGCTTCACTGGCAAGATCTCAGTGCAGCTCGAAGGACAGTCCGAACGCTCCGCAGCGATTGTTGTGAGCTATCAGGGTATCAATCGCGGTGGCGTGCACCGTCATCGACTGAGTTTGGGTAATACGGGACGGGCCTGTGAGCAACCTTGCGAAGCGTTTGCCGAATTCCAGACGCGCGAAGGACTGTGGCCGTTTCGCGATGGTGAGACGATTCTCAGCGCGGGTGCGGAAAACCTCAAACTCCCGGGACAATTGAGCGGTGTCGGAGCGGTTCGGCTGCAGGCGTTGGCGCTCGACTGGCAAGGAGTGGGACCGTCATCGGGCGGTCGCTTACAAGCGAATCTGGTTAGTTTCGAACTGCCGGGCGAGACCACACTCGGTGCGGAGTTTAGCCTGACAGTTCGCGGGGAGGAGGGTGTCTATCAGGGGCAGGTGGACCAATTTGAGCTGCATAGTGGTGAAGCGTCGTTGTCGATTCCGGGGATGCGACTGGTGTCGCGGGCTGGTTTGAGTGAAATTTGGACGGAGCGTATCGATCTCGCTCAGGTTGCGGACTTTTTGCGAATCGCATTGGCGGGTATCGAACCGGTGCAACGTTGGTTGGGCGCGCTTAACCTTTCGGCCGAGGCGCTCAACGTGCATGCATACGTGCGTCCGGCTTCGATGGAGTTCGGATATGCCGCGACGCTCACCGGGATCAACCTCGATAGTTACCGGGGCGTGCCGATGATCCGCGGTGCAGGCGGTGAGATCATCGGGCATACCCGGGGTGCTCAATTGCATCTGAAGGCAGATGGTCTAACGCTCCAGTTTCCCACAATCTTCCGTGACAGCTGGCACATGACCGATGTGCAGGGTTCGGTGCGCGGTTGGTTCGATGGGGAATATTTCGGCTTGCAGGGGTCAAACCTCAGAGTGACTCTCGGGGAGAGTCGGGCGGTGGGTGGTTTCTCAATTACGAGGCCGGCCGAACTCTACGAGCAACGGCTTTCGCTGTTGATTAATGTAGATCAGATGGCGATCGAAGATGCAAAGAGCTTCGTGCCGTACAAGTTATCTGAAGGGCTGCGCTCCTGGCTTGAAGAAGGTCCGCGCGAGGGTCACCTGCACGATGCGCGTTTTGCCTATCACGGACAGATACGCACACGCATAGGCGAGCTGTCGCGTCGCCTGGAGCTGCGAACGCGGATCAGTGGTGGTCTTGTGCGTTATCACCCGGATTGGCCGGAGGTACGCGCGCTGAACGGGTTGGTCGCCGTGTCGGGTCGCAACGTACGGGTTACGGTGGATTCGGGTTCCAGTGGCACAGCCGTATTGGATGGCAGCGAGGTGGCGTTGGGACAGAACGCGGCATATGCCGATATAAGCCTCAAGGCGAGCATACCCACGGATGACGCCATGGAGTTCGTGCGTACCACGCCTCTCAAAAACTGGCTCGCCTTCGTCACGCCCGGGTGGAACGGGGCAGGACAATTGAACCTGGACGGAGACCTGCACGTTCCATTGAAGCCATTTCAAACCGAGGTGGCGGGTGATGAGCTCGCAATCGATCTTGCCATCACGTTATCGGAGACAGAGCTCGACATGCCGGATTACCGGCTGTCGCTCGAGGGACTCAACGGTATCGCTCGCTATCGCTACCCCCACGATGTAAACGCTGCGGAAATTACGGGCACGTTGTTTGGCCAACCGGCACTGATCAGCGTCGCTGCCGATGCCGACTCCATCGTGTTTCGAATCGACGGGCGGGCCACCGAAAAAGACGTCTTTACGATGATCCGGCTCGATGATCCGGGTTTCCTGCAGAACTACTTTCGGGGCAATTTCAATTTTCTGGCCACGTTGACCATTGCCATGGACGATGAGGGGGTCACCCACCTGGACGTCTCGTCAGATCTCGATGGGTTCGAGCTGCGACTCCCCGCGGCTTTCGCTAAACCGGCGGCCGAGAAACGCGCCGCGTCGATCAGCCTCCAGTTTCTCGAAAACTATAATTCACTCAGGTTTCAGCATGGTGACGTGACCGGCTGGGTGCATGTCGACGACGTCATCCGACGTGGTGCCGTGGGGTTTGGTATCGTGCCCCCCATGGTCGAAGCCGATGCCGAGAGCATCACCTTGGCGGGTCGCATAGAAAGTTTTGCGTTGCAGGAGGTGTTACCGAGTGAGGGCAGCGCGAGCACCTTGGACATTCCTTTGCGCCTGATGAACCTGGAAGTGGGGCACATCGACATCGGTGAATTCCAGATTAACAACGCTGTACTGAATGGAACAATCGGCAAGGAAGTGCTC